>OGHJ01000337.1_pt1 | contig 76136 bp, 76 predicted proteins | sample 1571351 | NCBI WGS metagenome assembly OGHJ01 (sample SAMEA2582037, study PRJEB24529) | metagenome | biome: Human gut stool | place: China | collected 2011 | reverse complement strand
TGGAAGACGAGCAATCCGCCAGGAGCGGATAACACCTGACGGAAAAAGCGTCAGTGACGGCAGCCAGCCCGGCGGCGTACAGGCGGTTGACCGCTGACGTATCCGTCGCCGCCCCCACGGCAAGCGGGATGTTGATGCCGCCATTGGCGTTTATAGCCCCGTCAAACGTGCCTCCCGCCGCGGTGATATTGCCGTCCAACGTCATGTTGCCTGCATCATCTACTTGAGGTATGGCCGCCAGAGCATTAGCCGCCGCCGTCGCGGAATTGGCCGCGCTGGTGGCGGAGGTCGTGGCATTAGTCGCCGCCGTATTGATACGCCTCTCCGCCTGGTCAATGTCTTCCCTAGCAGTTTCGGCACGTTGGACAAGGGATTCAATCGTCTCTTTCGCTTCCTTCCCCGCAGCCTGAACGGCGGAAACGGCGGCCACCTGCGCGCTGGCTATATTCTGCTGCGCGGTCTGTGAGGCACGCCCTACGGCAAGCACGGCCGCCGCTTGCTTGTCCTGAATGGCAGTCACAGCCTCATTCCTGGCTTCAATAATCTGCCGCTTCCCGTCGCTGACCGTTTCCGGCCAGGTGGCGGCCAATGACTCCACAGCAGTTTTTGCATCATTGGCACTCTTAGCGTCACGGGCTGCGTTAGTTGCGGATGTGTCGGCAGCGGTCGCGGAATCGGCGGCAGCCCTTTTGGAGGCCCAGGCAGATCCTGCATAGCCTTCCGCCTCTTCGGCTCTTTCCAACACAGTTTCGTACATCATTTCCCATTCCGGCCGGGCAGAATTTGGCAAATGCTCATCCCCTATCAACCCCGGTTCCAGATAAAAATTCAACGGAAGAGAATGATAAACACCTTTCCCTTCCTCCGTCTCCACCAGCACGGCCACCTGTGCCTCTATAGTTTTATCCTCTGCTTCTTTGGCCGCCGCCCGTATTTCCTGTGTATCAAAATCAACCACCATTGCCACGGCCCCGCCCGTTATTTGCTCTTCCTGATAAGCCAATAACTGCCCGTTCTTCTTATGATAGGCCGCCAACGTAACGCGCCCGGCCTCAAGCTCACGCCCCAAAAAGGATAAAGACACGGGCACATCTTGCCTGCGGACAAGACGCACCCCGCACAAATTCATATTTTCATCACCCGTGCGATTCCGAAAAATCCCGCTCTCAATATCCAAAAAAAGCTCCATCCTACCCTTCAGGAGCTTTTTCAAAATTCTTGGAATCAGGCCCGCAGGCATGCAATATCCACCACATCACCCGCGCGCACGCCTCACGCACCGTCTCCCCATATTGCTCTTGAAATTGCCGGTAAAAAGACATCTGCCCGCAATGAGCGGCACATACCCCGCTCTTGGCAATTTCCGCAATCTTGACCAGCAGGGACGGATCACATGTCCGCACACCGATTAAATGACGCCCTCCGCGGAACTCCAACATATCTACTCCTTCCCTCCCGTAAAGATAAGCCACAATTTGAGAGATCGTCACATCTTCCGGGTACTTCTGCTTCCCCTCCGGCCATTCCCTTTGTGCCAATAGCTCCAGGGCATCCCTCATGGCGGTCCTAGTCATCCAGTAGCAACAACCGCTCCACGCCAAAGGCTCGATACATTGCATGCCCCCGGCAAGCTTATTCCGCTCTTTCAGGGATCGGACAATTTCAGCTTTATCCATAAGCAAGGTATCTGCATCTATCTTCACTACAGGCTCTTTGCCAGGTATATCCAGCATGCAGCCCAAGATGCCCCGCACACATTCCAGCCCATTCAAATTTCCACGCCGGGGAAAATACGTCACCTTGTAACTCACATCCTTCCCCGCGGGTATCTGCCCCGGCTCTAACGGGCGCGCCCCGTCATCAAATAAATAAATTCTGGCATTACAATCCGCCCGCCGAATTTGCTTAACGCACAATTCAAGGCATTTATAGTCTTCCCTGTAACAGAATATTGCGTAGTTCATTTTTATCAATTTATCGGTGAATAAATTTTGGAAGTCACAATCCATTCCCCCTGCTGGATATAGATTTTCCCGTTTTCGTCCCGGTGCAGGCGTATTGCGTGGTCGCTATCGCATACAAGAGCGGTCCATAAATCGCTTATAAGATTATCAGAGCCATCCGGCTCCGTATCTGCATACAGCTCCACAGCCAATTTATTATTCCGCAGAAACAGGCCTGCCTTCACACCGTTGACGGCATCAGACCAGCTTGATTCATAATCCAGCACCACATATTTCCCATTTTTCCGCAGAGGAGCGCGGAAGCTCAATTCTTCCGCTTCGCCCCCAGGAGTGACTATGAGGGAAAGAGCCCCTGCCTCTGCGGACAAGCCCACTTTATAGCCTCCGCCCACCTCATGCTGCTGCGAGTCCACAGTCAAATCCAATTCCCCCTTTAGCCCGGCAGGAGATACGGACAAATTCACCGGCCATTTCCCGCCATCATCCACGCTGGAACCTACGGAGGAATCAATTTTTATTTTTAATATATCAGTTTCTTCCTCAACTCCTTCTCCGTTCTGTCGCTTTTCATATTCAAGACCATCCCCCGCTTCCGGCATTTTACCGGATGCGGAAAAATAAATGCGTCCATCTTCTTCTTTGAGCAGTACAGAACCATCAGAAGAACACAAAAGCTTGAATTTGTAAGGTTTTCCCTTGTTCCCTTCTTCACCGCCTTCTTCACCCTCCCCCGCGCCTTCCTCTTCTTCATAAATCAGGGAACAGTCTCCGCTGGAAGGTTCCTTTGCGTCCTCGATAAGAGCGGCAATTTCTTTTTTCCGCTCTTCAGCCAAATCCACAATTTCAATACCTTTCCCGGCTTTCAACCCCAATTCATCAGGAGCAACCCCGCAATAAACCGCTCCCAGGGCATACTGTTTTACCGATACCAGAGACGGCAAATTTCCATCCTCCGGCAAGGGTTCTTCAAGCTTCTCCACCTTCGCCAACAGGAAGCAATAAGTGAATTCCTCTTCGGCTTCTTCATCATCCGGTTCCGCTACATACTGGAGCGGCTTGGAAGATCCTTTCGTTTCTTTCAGTTCCGCACTTTTAATGACGCCATCCCCGGTGCATTTCACTTCCAGCCAGATTTCCCCCTCTTCTTTCGGTGCCACCTCCCAGGTGCCTCCGCCGCGCTGCGCCAGTTGCCCAGCTATGTAAATATCGCCCTTCTTTACATAGGCCATATCCGGCGCGCCTTCTTCATCCGTATCAACCACAACCCTCCAACCCTCATTCAGGGAACTTTGAGCATAATGAACATGGCCACTCCACGCCTCATGATACTTCAGGATCTTTTCTCCGGCTTCATCCGTTTCTTCCTTGAATTCCCCAAGATAAATTCTGACCGCGCGCGCCAGCCCTATTTCCTCCGCCGTCACTTCCGCATACGTAATGCAATCATGGTTATCCGCGCTCCGCTCAAGATACAGAAATACCTTATCCCCTCCCTGCACGGACAAAAAAGGCGGTTCCTCCGCCTGATCCATCTTTTCCCCGTTAAGTTCCGGCTTAATGCGCCGCACGCCTCCCGGATGCACTTCGAAAACCATGCCGGGCCAGAAATACGCCTTATATCCCGCATCCTCCTTTTCCAGCCTCTTCAGCGTAAACGGCTCGCCTTCTCCTGCTTTGTTTCTCCCCCCCGTTGGCCTTATGGTTAATGACGTGCCGCCCAGCCCCCGGTTAAACGTATAACCAACCCCGTTCTGCAAGCGGCAGGATTTAGCCAACTGTTCCAGCTCCCGGCACCCCTTAACCAAACGCCTCAATTTAGACGCGCTCAACTCTTCCCCCTGACTGAAAAACGGCCAGCTAATCATAATCAATACAAATCAGAATCCCAGCCATCCGGACCGCTCAACCGCCAGGAAACCGTCTGACGCCAATTCCCGGTTCCCGTCCTGCGGCCGCTCACTCCTTCTTTAATCCAATTATATTTTCCGCTTACCGCGGGCGCACCGCTTCCCGGAGATCCTTTTTTCCCAACCCCGGCCAGGCTCAACGCCTGAACGGTAGAAGTTACGGAAAACACCCCACCAGGACACAAGAAACTAACCTGCCCTTTACGCATCTTTTCCATGGCCTTCTTGCCTGCCTCCGATTTCACCGCATCCTCAATCACCTTATCATCTTTCCCGAAAGTATCTTTAGGAGAAGCACCGGACGCCACAGCCATCAATGCGTCTTTTTCTTCTCCATCTATATCCTGAAAGGCAGGATGCGTCAGCAACGGCTGTTCAGAGCAGGAATAATCCATGGAATATTCCACTTCCTCCCCTCCACCGAATTCAAAAGACGTTTCCCGCGGCAATTCGTAATAGAGCGTCACCCGCACCATATCCCCTTCCATCCCCTCCATGCTTATCTTTTTAAGCTTCAAACTGGCATCATCCGGATACGTGGACCCTATCGACGGGCACCGGGTATTCCAGCCTTCCTGATTGTCCGTGTAAACAATCCTCCCCACAGCCCTTACTTCCCCTTCATCCCCCCGTTCTATTTCCAGCGTCTTTTCATGCGTTTCCCGCTTCTTAATGTTAATTTTTCTTCCCATATTATTATTCTCTCTATCATTTAGCGGCTATTTCAATATCCCAGCACGGCCGCAGTTTTCAGGGTTCCCCGCCGCCCCACGCCCGTGTTTTTCACGATCTGCTGAAGCAAATTTGTCTGCTTCCGCGCCTCCGTAAGCTGCGGCATGCTCCCCATCATGGAGCGGCCCCCGCCGCCCACCTGCGCCAGACTGTCCGCTATGGGCCCGCTCCCTTCCTTCCGGTCCTTCCGCTGCTCCACCATATCCTCCAATCCAGCCATGCCACGGGCGCGCCTATTGGCCGTTTTCCTATCCACTCCCATGTCGCGCTGCTGGTCATAAATCTCCTTCATGCGTTCCGCCATCTTCAATCGCCGTTCTTCCGCCTTGTTTCCCTCCGCCTGCGCTTTCAACAGGGCCATTTGCCGGCGGTATTCGCGCCCGGCCTGCGCCCGGTTCCGGTTCTGCTCCAGGGCGGCTATTTCATGGGCCGCCGCACCGGCACGGGCTTTGCTCATGCCATCCGCCTCATATTGGTTTTGCAGCTCCAGCACGCGCGCCTGCTCCTGCAACACGCGCAGCTTATCCTTCTGCCCGTGAATTTCCGCGCGCAGCAGGGCAGCCTGCTTCTGGTGTTTGGCTTCCGCCTTGTCCCATTCCTTATTCCGCTCCACTATTTCACGATCCACCTCTTCCACCTTGCCAAGCAATTCATACAGGCTCTTGATTCTGGATTCCACCCCCTCCAGATTCAACATGCCGTCCACGGCGTCCCCGCCATCCAGCAGGGCTTTCTGCTCCGCAATGGCCTTCTTGAGGCCCTCAATGCTCCCATATCCTCCCAGCAGGTCTTTTTTCCGGTCCTCCAGCCCCATTCCGCTGCGCCGCCTCTCCCTCTCTTCTTCCGCCCGGTCATAATCCAGGGATAACAATTCATCTTGTATTTCCCTGATTTTTTCCAGCGTCTTCTTCCGTGCCTCTTCCGTCTGCTGCCCGCGCTGCGCCGCCCGTTCCCGCGTCTCCGCCGCTTTCGCGTTCGCTTCCGCCACCTGCTGCAACTCCTTCCGCTCACGTTGCAACAGCACCAGCCTATCCTGCACCGCAACCGTCATTCTCCCCAGCGGATCTTCCGCCAGCAGGTCTTCTTCTTCGCGCTTCAGGCGTTTAATTTCAGCGTCATATTCATCCATGACGCGCCCCACGTCCAGCTTGCTGGACGCCTCCCCGGCCATCTTTTTGATCCGTTCATCAAAATCAACATTATCCCGGCCAAAATTTTTTTCCTTTTCCTGCACGTCTTTAGGCACATGGCCAAACGCATCAGATCCTACCCTATACAACTCCGATACAGCATAGGAAATAGCCGCAATGGCCGCCATAATGGCCGGCCCCTTCAGGGAAGCGGCCAAATCGGCCCCCATGCGCGCCCATGTGCGTTTCGCGGTCAACCCCACCGCCCGAACGGCTGAATCAAACCTCTTCATATTTCCCCCGGCCAGGCGCAATTCATTGTTGTAATCCACCCGGAAAGCCGCGGCCGCCGCCTGAATGGAACGCCCCACGGAAGAATTTGCCGCCATGCCTACAGCCTTCCACGCCCCCCAGGCCAGAATGCCGCTACGGATCATCTTTTCAACCCGGCCGCCTCCCGCGGCTACTGAAGCCAGGCCGCCCCCTACTGCGGAAACGATAGGCGCGGCCGCTTTCACAATCCCCCCCAGCAATTCACCCGTTTTCCTCAAGCCGCGCTCCACCTCCGGCCCATGACCGGCCCATGACGCGCCTATGGAGTCCATGGCATCCTTGATGCCGCTTGTTACCGGTTCCGCAAAAATACGGCTCAACGCTCCAACCTTGCCTTTCAGGGTCTCCACTCTGCTCTCTATATCCTGCGTATTTTTCTCCATCCCCCCCGCAAACTGCCCGCTGCCGGAACCCATGGATTTCAAAGCACTAAAAACTTGGCTAAATCCGACCTTCCCTTTAGACATCATATCCTTTAACTCCGCCCTCGTTTTTCCCGCCTGTTTTGCCATTTGCCCCATAACGTCAATACCGCTTAACGTAAATGGTTCTAATGTTTCCACATCCACCTTCCCCATTTGAAAAGCCTTGGAAAGCCGCGCCGCTACTGTTTCCAGACTGGCACCACCACCAGCCGCCACATTCCCAAGAGCCTCCAATGTACTTTTTAACTCGCTCGCCCTGACGCCGCACCCAAGAAGCAACTGCGCCGCCCGTTGCGTTTCCGCCAGCCCGAATGGCGGCGTATCAGCAAAATCCACCACATCCCGCGCCGCTTCCGCCGCGCTTGACGCGCCGCCCGTGAATGCCTCCATGCGCCGGGTTACTCTCTCTAGGTCATCCCCGCCCGCCAGCATGGCGGAAAATTTGCCCCAGCCTGCCCGCAGGCCGTTAATGGCGGCCCCTACCCCCGTAATGGTGGCGCTCATATTGATAAGACCGGCATTCAGCCGTTTACACGCCTTCCGGCCCTCCTGATCCATGCCCTTCAGCCCCTTCACGGCCTCCCCCGTGCTTCCGCCCACGGCCCCCTGCAAGGCTTCGGACATGCCGCTTGCCGCTTTCCTGCTTTCCTCCGTTGCGGCAATAAAGCCGGAAGCGTCCCCGTCAATTTTAATAGTTGCCCCTTCGCTCATAATCGTTTTCCGTTGACTATTATTGTAAATGTTCTAAATTTAACCTATGGACTTCATTCTTTACGTCCTGAAAAGAATTCTTGCCGTTGCCTTTCTTGCGGGGGTATCGCTTGCCATCCTGTACCATGGCACTCCGTGGATTATTGCCTTTGTCCTCGTACTGCTCTACCTGCTTTTCCACGGCACCTCCACCCCTGCCAAAAAGTAGAGCAACCGGACTATTCCAGTTGCTCTATCTGTTCTCTCCACGCTTCCCGGGCCTGCTCCAGCACGTCCCCCACATGCCCGGAGGATTCCGTGTAGCAGCTCCACCGGCACGGCGTCGCGTCATAGCTCCAAACCGCATGCACGTACTGCACCAGCCGCGCCAGCGGAATTTCCCACAGAATTTCCCGTTCCGGCCAACCCGTCACACGCGCCACCGTCATCAGCATGGCCGCGCCCCAGGACGGCCACGCCCTAAAGGGTCCTCTTCATCCTCCCCTTCCGCCTCCGGAATCACCATCCCCGCCTGAATCACTTCTACATCCCCCAGCACGGCGCATTCCAGTTCCACCAAATCCCGGCCGGGAATGTTCATGGCAGCCGCTTCCACCAGAACGCGCCGTTCTTCCTCCGGCGCAAAAACCCCTTCCCTGACTTCCTCCCGGTCCCCCATGTGAACCCACAGGAATTCCGCCAGATAATAGACAATTTGCGCCTTGTCGGTTACGCCCAGGGCTTCCCACATGGACGGATGCCGCCCGTTTTCATCCGGGCCCAGGTTAATTTCCCCCAAGCGGCAGTAAGGATTTCCGATGCGCTGCAACTGCAACATGCTTCCCAGGGTCATGCACCGCAGCCGGTAGTTCTTCCAGCGGAATTCATTTCCCCCGATCAACGCCGCTTCCGTCAGGGCGCGCCTTTCCTGTTCCTGTAGTTCCATCTTTCTTGCTTTTTTGGTTGTCAATTAAGTTAGATTAAAGGCCGGCCGCCAAGAAAACCCTCCGCCACGCCCTGCCAATACGGATCCGCATCCAACCGCACCAGGGCCTTCCTTTTCCCCTTGCGGATGACGGCAAGCGGCACCTGGCTTTTCACAAAATCCAACAACCGCTTGTAATTGTGGAACGCGCACGCCACGTAAGCCAGCGGGCTTTCATTTTCCGGGTCAGTCAGCCAATTCTTATCCCCGAAAAGCTTGATTACTTCCTCCGTCCTAAACCTTCCGTCTTCGCTTTTCGGCTCAAATTGCCAGGTAATTACCCCGCCCGGCGCGGAAAGGCGCGCGCCGCTGCCTATCAGCACGCTTCCGGACGTGCATTTCATGCTTACCCCCAGCGTCAGCAGCAACGCGGCAAGCATGGTGTTTTCCGTTTCGTATCTGGATGCGTTTTCCGTGAAAACAACCACATCACTTTCCAGCTTTTTATTGTCTGCGGCATTCATCAATCTTACTATCTGACTTTTTTATTCAGGCTTCAGGAGACGGCGGAGGCCCCGAACCCGTAAACAGTTCCGCTCACGTCCATCTTCTGCGCGTCCGTATTCTTCAGGTTGTGCTTGACGCCCTTCAGGAAAACGGTAGTGGCGGAAGGAGTTTCATTCCAAATATCCGGAATTTCATTGGCAAGGGTCAAAGACGCTCCCATTTTCAACGACGCCGCCCCCGTGGTAAGGATTGCGCCGGACATGGAAAAGGAAAGCTCTTCATCAATGATAAGCACTCCGCACTTTTTCCCCTTGTTATCCTTTTGTTCATAAATTTCCTGTTGGCCGTCAAAATCGATCGACTCAACAAAAATTCCTTTTTCCGGTTCGTCAATCCCGTGCTTCGGGACATCTCCAATATGTGCAGGCATAATCAAATTCCTTTCGTGTTAAAATTCATCTATCTACCCTTCAGGAGCTTTTTCAAAACTGCACGGGCACCGTCATTTTCCACGTCACCGCAAACGCGCCTTCCTCCGCCGCCGCATCCTGCGCGGGCCCCAGCCTTACCTTGCCTATGACCAGGAAATTCCGATAGGGCCGCGGGCTCTCCACGGCATTCAGCCCGGCGCGGTCCACTTCCTTCAGCCGCTCTTCCATCCACGCCTGCAACATCCGTATTTCATCCGCCGTCCGGTCATTGGCGTCCAAATGCAAATCCACGGATATTCCGGCGTGATACGTACAGTACCCGGCCACAATTTCCTCCATTTCCGCCGCCTGGAACAACGCATATTCCTTCCCTTCCCGGTCTTCGTCCACCGCCATCTTCAACGGCACCGGGAACCCGTCCGGAATCCCCCGTTCCGTGTTCCCCCTGTCTTCCTGAAAACGCGCCTCCAGGCACGCAATCACCGCCTTAATCAAACAATCTGCCTGTGTCATCATGAATTAAGCTCCTTTTTCAACTTGGCCACATACCCCTTGATTACCTTCCGCATATCCCGGCCCGCAGAATTCAGCGCATACGCCGCCACGCGGGAAAGCTGCCCCCGGTCAGGATATTCCGGGCAATTCTCCATCTCAAACCGCACCCGGCCGCCCTGAACCGTCAAAGAAGCCGCGCCGTCATAATGGGAGGCGTGCCGCGCGATCCACGCGGGCACCTTCTTCAGCCCGGCCACCTGCGCGCCCCGCAGCCACCCGGCCGCCATCCTCCCCACGTGCCGCCGCCGCTCCGCCAAAGCCCTTCGCACGTCTCCCGCCTGCGCCACTCCCGGAGACATCAGGCCGCCGCCCTTCAGCACGCGCACGCTGCTTTTCCGGCCCATTTTCAGCAGGGTATGGCTCCGCAAAAACGCATCCGCGGAAACGGTGGCCATGCCCTTAAACTTTTTCCCGCGCACCCCCAGCAACACCCCGCCGCGCTTCTTCCGGGGGTAAGCATAGGGCACCGGCCTTCCATCCTCACCGCGCTTCATCCTCACATCCGTTTCCAACGGATCCCCGCCAATATCCCGCGCAATATGTTCCTCCAACGCTCTTTTTCCGTTTCCGCCATTCTTCAGGCTGTTTGGCGGCGTGGTGCGTATGGCCTTGCTCGCTGCCCGCTTGGCATATTCAAGGGTCAACTCCCGGATGCCGTCAGCCCCCACCTTCTTCACCTCCGCCAGCCTTTTCAGCACGCGGGAAATATCCACTTTATACCTGACTTGCGCCATTCGCCACCCTTCCGGCTATACTTCGGACAACTCCAGCACCAGGGCCACGTCTCCGGCCCAGTCCCGCACCCGCGCAATGCGGAAGGCCCTACCGCTTCGGACCGCCACCACCTTCCGCCCGGCCGCGGGAACGCCCTTCAACGCCTTCCGACGCACGCGCAGGGACGTTTGCACCTTGCACACCCGGCCGCCAAGCTCCACCTCATACCAGCCTTCCAGCGGCGCAAAAACGCCCCGGCATTCCTGACCGTCCACCATCACGCGCTCCCCCCAGGCTTCTTCCTGCTCATGATCCCCAAGGTCCAGCAATTTTTTTATTTCCCCTGCTAAACTCATATCCGTTCAATAAAAACCGGCGCACGGAATTGACACCCCGCGCGCCGGTCCTTTGCTCTCTTTTATCCCATGATTCCGCCAAAAAACCGTCAGGCCCCTTCCTCTTCAGTCGGCCCTGTTTCTTCCCCGCCGCCGTCCTCAACGCTTTCACCTTCCGCCGCCGTCTCCGGAGCTGCGCCGGAAAGCTGTCGCAAATGGTTCTTGTTGCCCACCGCCACGCCGGCCAAAAGCTCCGCGGAAATGTAAACCGTTTCCGTTCCCTGGTCAGGCCAGCACTTCAGCAGCAGGGAAATCCCCAGCTTAGGAGATTCCACCACCTGCGTTTCCAAATTCAGCTTCGGATCAATGTTCGGAAGACGGACGGCAACGGCCAGCGCGTCCGGCCGCGTCGCAAAACCAACCCCGGCATTCCCGGCAAGCACGTTCACCCCTTCCACGTAGTGAATTCCCCCCGGAATGGAATATGCCCCGTCCGCCAGGTTAAGAGCAAGCGCATTCGTGGGAATCAGCCTGGAATAATACATCCGGTCCAAATAAACGGCATCCGCGCCATTAGTCATGGACGGCCAAATCACATCCGCCATCATTTCCGGTTTGAACCCGGCCCGCGGGCCAATATTCACCACTTCCGCCCCGGAATCGGCTATGGCGGCCATCAGGTCCTTCCAAAACGCCTTGGCGACCGTCCGCACAAGCGTTTGCACCTTATTCGCAAGCTGCACCCCGCTTTTCCTTTCCTTATAGGACAGGCCAGCCGGACGGGAATAACGGTTCAGCGTCACGGAAACGGAGCTGGTTTTCAGCTCGCTTTGATTCCAGTCTTCCGTATTTTTCAACGCCTCCCCGGCTCCGTCAATCACTTCCACCTTGACGGAATCGCCGTCCGTCTTGAACTCGCCGGACACGTCCAGAGAAAACCGGCTGATTGAAGCCAATTCTTCTTCCAGGGTGGCAATAGCCGCCTGTGAAACAATGGTCCAGTTCAGAGCGGCGACATCATTTCCTTCCATCACGGCATTCCGCGGAATGTTCATCAATGTTTTCTTGTTCATATTTTATTTATGTTTGCGTTTTGTTAGTAAAAATCTATCTATGGCGGCCAAGATGCTATTTCCCCGGCTGCTCCGCCAGCCGCGCGGCCTCCTGCGGATGCCCCATAATCCATTCCAGCGCATCCTGCGCGGCCATCTCCCGCAGCTTTTCGTTCGTCATGGCAGGTTCTTTCTTTCCGTGCTCTTCCGTGGCTCCCTCCGCGGGCGGCAACCCTACCGGAGCAACCCCCATAGCCGCCATTTCCCGCACAACGGCCTCCTTCACGCGTTGCTCAAATTCCCGCTCGTGCGCCTCCATCACGCGCGCCTGCTGCCCCTGCATGCCCCGGAACCCGTCATTTTCCGCCGCCAGCCTTTCGTTTTCGGCCACCAGCCGGGCAACTTCCCGTTCCAGTTCCTCCACGCTGTTTTTCCCGGCAAGCCCCACGGCGGCCATCATGCGGCGCAATACCGTGTAATTCTGCGGCGGCCCGCCCTTCTCTTCTTCGTCAGGGTCTCCCTCTTCCCCGCCGCCGTCCTCTTCTTTCCCCGGCGCGGCCGTTTCCTTTTGGCCGGACTCCGCAGCGGACGGAGAAATAACCTCGTCACACCAGCCTTCCTTCACGGCCGTTTCCGCGTTCATCCACGTTTCCGCGTTCAGCACGGCCAGCACGTCTTCCGGGCTCTTTCCGGTACGCTCCGCGTAAATGCCTGTCACTTGCCCTTCCGCGTCCTTCAGATCCGCCGCGTAAGCCTCAATCTCTTCCACCGTCCCCACCGCGCACCCGCGCGCCCGGTGGACCATATAACGGGAATTTTCCGAAATCAGCACACGGCCCGCCGCACAGGCAATCAGCGTCGCGGCGGAAGCGGCTACCCCGTAAATTTTGGCCGTCACCTCCATCCCGCACCCCTTGATAATGTCGTAAATCCCGGACGCCTCAAACAAATTGCCGCCCATGGAATTCAGGATGACTTCAAACTTCGTGCACCCCTCCGCCTTCAACTCTTCAAGGTGCTTCGTAAATTCGTCAACCGTGGCATTGCCGTAACCGATATAACCGGATATGGTAGCCACCCCTACCTTCTCTTCCGCCTCCATGATGCGGGAAAAGGCAAGCATGCCCGTTTTTTTCTGTTCACCGGCACCGCCTTCCAGCCGTGCCGCCATCTGCGCAAAAACAATCTTATTCATCACTTATTACTGTTCTGTACCCTTCAGGAGCTTTTTCAAAATTGCTATTCATGGGGATGCAAGCCATCTTCCTCTTCCCCGCCGCCCGTTCCCGGCTCTTCATCTTCCGGTTTCTCCGCCGCCGCGGCTACCCCGCCGCGGTTCGCTCCCGGAATCACCTCTTGCAGGGTCAGTCCGTTCCGGGCGCAGGCTTCTTTAGCCATCTTCAGATTCCGTATCTTATTCTTCACGATTTCCTCAAACGTGCATCCGTAATTGGCAAGGCACCAGCCATCCTGATCCGCCAGCGCGGAATCCACCAGGTTAATCATCAGATTCCCTTCCCGGCCCAGGTCAATAGTCATGTCGCTCATGGGCGTCCACAGGCACCGCACCCAATGCGGATCCCTGCACAAGCGCAGCCGCCCCAGGGCCATTTCCCGCGCCAGCATGAAACGCCACACCCGCACGCACCACATTTGCCTGTAGGCATGCCTGATTTTCAGCCAACGCTTCAGCTTCTGCATCACAAACCGGATGCCGCCGCTTCCCAGCTTGTCAGGCTCCCACAGCAACGCAGGGGAAAGCCCGATACCATAGGCAACTTCATCCATCAAATGCTTCAGCAACGCCATCACATTAGGAGACGGTCTGTTATCCGTCAGCACCTTCAAATCCCGGCCGGGCGGAAGCTGGTGGACAGTAGGCCCCCCTAACACCTGCTCCACCCTGCGCCCGTCCGGCCCCACGGACACCTTGCCCACGGTCCCCATGCCCGGCCGTTTCTCCGCGCCCCCCGTTTCCACCAGCCCAACGGAGGCGGCCAGCTTGGCAGACTGCTTGACATACCCCACAATATCCGCCTCATCATGCAAATTCCGGATAGCGCGGTGCAAATCGGACAGGCCGCGCGGCTTTCCGCCGCCCATGTTGTGCCGGTACAAAATAGCATCACGGGCCGGAATCACCGTCACCTCCCCCTTGTCCGGATGCCGCAGCCCATAGGCCGCCGTCCTCCCGTTTTTATCCCGCATCACGCCGCAATTCCACGCCTTCCCCCCATCAGCCGGAGATTGCACTTGCGGAGCCTCGTAAAACGCGAACGCCCCGCCGTCATCCGGCCCGCTGGTCAGTACCGTCAGCATATCGCCGTCAATCACGCGCTGCCGCTCGCTCCATATCTGCGCCGTAAAAAAATTCAGCTCTCCGCGGGCGTCAAACAATTCCGGATTCACGGCCCGATTCATAAAAATCTGGTCCGCCTCATGATTCCAGTCTTCATCCGCCGTGCTGGCATGGGGCACCAGCCAGCCCAGCAACTCCACCACATCCGCCACGGCCTTCCCGGCAAGCCCGGAATTCGCTTCCAGATTCCGCGCATTCCGCCAAACCCGGTCCAGCGTCCAGGAATCCACTTCAAACCGGCTGTCCAGCGTCGGCCAGTACAACACGCTGGAGCCCCCGAACTGCAACGCGGCCGCATACCCTCCCCACATCTCCCTCCGCACCGTTTCCGGTTCCCGGTTCATCTTCACCCGCGCGCCATGACCGCGGCGCGCCCCGGCATACACCTTCCTTCTGTTCCTGCCCATGGTCAAAAACGTGTTATGGTATGGTCAAACCGCACTTCCCGCACTCCGTCATCCGCGGCGGCCAGGCCGGAAAAATCCCCTTCCTCCATCTTCTTGACCGTGATCGCCTCCTGCAAGCAGGCTATATGATCCTTTAAATTCATGGTCTCCTGCGCGGTGTAGGACGTTCCGCCGCCTGTGGACGCCCCGGTTATTTCCTTGCGCCCTTCCAGAATCGCCAGCTTTTCCCGCAGCATTCCCTGCAAATCCGGCAAATCATAATTTTCCACATAAGCCTGTACAATGGGATTCATACCCTTCAGGAGCTTTTTCAAAACCCGCTATCATCCGCCACAACTCCCGAATGTCATTGACTTCCTTTCTCACATATCTTTCCATATATTCCCATGACGGAAGAGAATAAAGAATTCATTAATGCCTATATCTTCATGACCTATGAGAACATGATTAAAACATTGGAAAATAGGCGTCTTAAACTCCTTGACCCAGAAAAATGCAATGATCCATTCGAATTGACGCCAGCCTCGCCAACAATTTCAGAAGACGGGGATACCTCTTTCGATAGCAATTATTTGCGTAAGGAAAACGGCTTCCTGAGTTTTACCAAAACCTATAACCCCCCCTCCATGTGGGCACACTATGCTGATAACCATAAAGGATGTTGCGTGCATTTCAGATTCCCTGCTCTCCCGGAACAAAATAGTTGTGAAAGAAACTTGGGGGTTCCAGAATTTCCTATCTATACATATAGAAAATTGCTTGTAGAGCATGAAGGAAAATCCTTTTTTCCAATAACACAAGAAACAATTAATCATACTATAATAACACAAGAAACAACTAATCATACTATACTATGGGATGTTCTCTATTTAGAAAAACGTTTCGGATTAAATGAAATTTCATCAGTGTATAATAAATTCGGGAACCAAGAAGAATTCGCAATAGATCCTGTTTTTATTACTAAAGATAAATCCTGGGAATATGAACAGGAACAACGTATTATTATTCCGAAACCATTTCCTACAGAAGCAGAAAACAATTTAATATTCGTGGGAGGATTCAATGAGTATATAAAAAGCGTTATATTAGGATTAAAATGCAATGAATCTCCTGATACGACCCAAAAAAGAATCAATGGGCTCACCCATGAATGTTTAAGAGATAAAATGATACCTATACACAAGGCTGAAATACATCCTATAAAATTTGATATAATATCCCCTAAACACGAAGATTTTTTAAAAGAGCTCAAAGAAAACGGAGAATAACATTCTTTAAAAATTAAACTCCATCTGCACATCATCCGTAACAGACTGCTCCACCTGTTCCAGCACATCCTGAAAAGCCGACCTCAACGCCTCTTCATCAAACGCCAGCGACAACCGTTCTACGAACGCATCAAAAAGAACCTTCACCAATTCCGGAACCTCCCGGCCCCGCTCCGCGTGGTACTGTTTCAACGTCCAGAAAAACGCCTGCCGCTTGTCCCAAAAATCTTTCCACGCCGCATTCAGCCCCGCGCATTCAGGGTGCAGCCATTCCCCCTCCAACAGCCGCGCCGGCGTATCCGGAGGCAGCCCATGCTTTTTCAGCAACCGCGCCTTATACAGCCCTGCTTCCAAAGCCGCCTTCAGCTTATCCAGCACGTCATTCTTCCGGTACTCCTTCATTCTGCTTCCTTTCTTCAATCGCGTTCATTTCTTCCGCGTAAAAATCCCCGCGCCGCACCCACCAGGACACCTGCCCGATTTTTACGCAGTCTCCATAATGGTCATTCGGCAGCTTCCGCCATTGCGCCAGGCCGCCGCCCCTTGGCTTCTCAAGCTGCTGCCCGGACAATCCGGCCAGCAAATCCTGATCCGCATCTTCCGGCAAATGCAGGGCCGGAGCCGCCCCTTTCTGGATGCGCCCCGCGTAAAGCTCCATTTTGGCGGTGCGGTCCACGTACAAATAAAGCTCCAGCCCCGGATGCGACTTCACTTCACTCACATTCCAGCTCCCGAAATTTGCGCCGCTCCCCTTCGTAGGCCATAGCTTGCCGTAATACTTATAGCACTCGTCATAAACCTTCTGCGCCCAATCCCCGGAATCAATCAGCCCAAAATCCGGACGCACCCCGCCCCACTCCAGGCTTTCAAAATGGGCCCCTATGCCCGGCGTCGCGTCCGTCGTGCTGATGCCCAGCAGGGTCCCCCAATCAACCACCCATGTTTCCCCGCCGCGCCCTATCGCCTGCGCCACCCAATGAGTTTGATTCTGGCCGGGGTCATAGGACACGACCAGATAATAATAATGCCGCGGCAACTCTCCGCGCCGGCACACCCCGCGCAGCCCCCGCACGCTGTCATCCCCCACCTTGATTTCATACTGCGTAAACGGCAACGCCTCCCAGCCGTTCCGGAAATTGTGCAGGGCCACCTGCCGGAACAGGTCATTTTGAGCCACAATGAACTTCCGCGCCATCTGCCCCCATGTCACAAACGGGGAATAAAGGGAATTCAGGTGATACCCCCGCCGCGCGCGGGAGGCGTTCGGATTCGTCGGCCGCCACTCCCCCTTTTCCATCATCCCAATCTTCTCCCAATCCTCCACCCGGCCCTCGCAATGCGGGCACACGTAAAACGTATGATCCTGCACCCAATCCGCCAGCGCATCCCCTTCCAGATCCTCCCGCCTTTCCCATTGCACCGTATTCCGGCTAAACTCCAGGGGCATCATTTCCCCGCAGCGCGGACACGGCACATAAAACTTCCGCATGTCCGTGGTAATAAAATTCTGCCAGAAATAAGAATCTTCAGAAGAAGGCGTGGACGCATGCAGAATCTGATACCGGTGAAATCCCTTCGCGCGCTCTTCAATCAGGTCCACCGGGTGCGCTTCTTCCTTATTCTCATGCTTATACTTCGCTTCCTCGTCCATCACGCAGCGCATAATGGGCCTGCTGGACAAATTGCCCGGCTCCGACACCCCAACCATGTAAAGCTCCATGGAATCCAGGCGCATTTCCGCCGCCGTGAAGGCGTCAGGGTCACGCCGCTTATGCCGCGCCAGCACTTCATTCTTGGATATAAGCGGCTGGAGCCGCGCCCGTGAAAACGACCTGGCAAGAATTTCCGTAGGCAACGCCCACAACATGGGCGCAGGGTCATTGTCAATAAAATACGCCGCCGCAATCAACAGCGAAACCGTCTTGCCGGACTGCGTGCCGAAGCACCAGTAAATATGCTGCAACCCCTCTTCCCTGATGCTTTCCAGCGGTTCCCGCATATACGGCATGCGCGCCGTGGAAAACCGCCCCGGCGCGTTCGGTGAAGTCTCCCGCGGCAGGACCAGGCATCTTTCCGCCCACTCCACCACGCCCGGCTTTTCATGAATCTTCAACTTGCTAAACATGATTCAACAATCCGTTTATTTCCGCGTTCAGGTCATCAATCTTCCTGTTCCATTCCCGCGCCCATTCATCCCAGGCTTCATAAAAACGCGGCCGCCCGGCCGCCTCCAGCCGGGAACCTATAAAATCCCTCTGCTGCGCCATCAGCTCCGCCAGCGGAGCAACGCCCCGCGTCCGCATTTCATGAAACACATGCACCGGAACCAGACTTCCGGCCGCCTCCAGAAGCCTCTGCTCATGCAGGCCGGCCCGCTCCCAATTCGCGCGCGCTTCGCGCACGGCACGGGTGAACGACGCAACCAAACCCACGTCACCGGACCGGGCGGCCGTTTCCAGTTGCTCTTCCATCCTCTTCAAAATCTGCCATGCGCTTTCCTTCGCCTCCCCGGCCCGCGCCAGATCAGACGCGCCGCCCATGGGCGCGCCCTCTCCGCCGCCTCCGTCCGCTTTCGCAGGTGACGGCGGAAACTGCTCTGCCAGAAAAGCTCTCCATGCCGGGGAATCCTTGGCCGCTTCTATCTGCGCCCAACGCAAAGATTTCCCATTCTTCTCCGCGAAAGCCTTCTTCAGCGCGCCGTTTACTCTGTCTCTCTTCTGTCCCATAACTTCGCTCCCTCTACTATTAAGCGAAATTTTCAAAAACGAAAAAATGCCCTCCAAATCAGCCTCTTTCCCCCATCCGCCGCCCGGAAAGCGAACAAACCGCCGCCATCCGTCCGCTTTTGCGAAAAAAACGCATGCCCATGCGAACAAAAACACGGCCATCCCCCCTCCACGGTGCGCTAAAAAAAACTCTTCATGAACGCTCCCGCTTTTCCCTGTGTCCGCCAAACTCCGCGATAAGGCCCATCCGCCTAAAAGATTCCTTGCCGCCCCCCCCGGCCCATGCCATCATGCGCCCCGCATGGCGGCCCTGCCTTCCCCATGCCGGCGTTGCCCTGCGTTCCGTTCGCACCCTTGCCCCGTGTTTTCTTTTTGGAACCTTTTTTATATATCATTCTTTTATCCGTTATTATCCGGTAACAAGTACGCAAGTACGCTATAAGATACATATTTATCTTATCATCAAACGTTTATTCCCTGCGCCATCATCCTGCTCCACGTTTCAAAAACGCGCCCTTATCTGCCCCCGCTCCGGCCTGCTCCGTCTTGCGAAGCACTCTTCAAAACCCCACGCCCCCTTTCAATCCGCACAAATGCGCGCCGTTCCCGGACAGGAACGACGCTACCCAATTTCAAATGAAAGTGTGAAAACGCCTCAAGACCGGACAGGGAAGGAAGACGGAGGGAACAGGAAGAACGGCGCGCGGCAACGACGCGGAAGAACACAAAAAAGGGCGTCATGAACTGCTCATGACGCCGGAAAAAATAGAGAAAGCTGGCATCGCGTACGGGACTCGAACCCGTGTTGCCCGCGTGAAAGGCGGGAGTCCTGGACCGCTAGACGAACGCGACTTTTAGGTTTGCAGGGACTGCGCGAAGGAGTAAATACTACCGGAAGCCAAAAGGCAAGAACTATTTACGCACAACGGCAAAAAACTTCATTCTGCCCTCATTATTCCTCATACTGATATACGGCCCAAGTATCGCCATCCCCTCTTTCCGTCCGCTCATAAACGCCTATTTTCTTGACCGTAACTTTAATGATTTCCCCTGTGGCAAGCGGCTTCTTAAAACCTACCAGCACAACCTTTTTCCCTCTCGTCTTAACTCTCACCTTTTTTAAGACCTCAATCTTTCCATTCCCCGCTTTCCGGCTTCTTTCTCCCAACTTCCCCATCTCTGAAGCCGGCCTCTCAATCCATTGCTTTTTCTCTTCGAATTTCACCTCATACATTAACACCCCCTTATTCAAATTCCGGTAAAATTCCAGATACTTCTTCTCTGATTTTGCCACCGCTCTTTCAGATTTAGGGAAAAACATAATCTCACCCTTTTCTCTGGCGGCATATCCGTTTAAGGAACAAAGAAGGCACAAAAACATGATAAAGGTAAAAGCACGCATAACGAATCAATGATAAGTTTTACAATAACAGATTGTCAAATTTTTCCAGCATAAAAAATAAATAATCATTTGAAAGCAACGCCTTGTGCGTCCTTGCTGGTAGAGAAAATATCAATCAGCACCCAAACACCGACGCAAGCAGGAAGCAAAATAAAAACAGGAAACACAACAGTAAGAGCCCAGCCAAGCAACGTTCCAGCAAGCTGCAAACCTCCCTGTCTGCTATATCCGGCGTAATAGTTATGAATACCAAACCCCCCTAAGAATAAAGCAAGCAAAATATAAACAACCCTGGATAACTGCGCCTTGTTCTGCGGAACCGGGTGAGGGTACAGGGAAGCCACGGTAGCACTCAATCCATGATCTCTCAACACTTCTTCCAACGTCACCCACTCCGGATTATTGATTTTTTCCGCAGGGCAAACCATAGTCATCATTTCAAGGCGGTTTTTAATTGCCAACTGCTGAAGAGTTCTCAACGCATAAGGGCCGGTAATCTCCCCCATTTCATCAACATAATATTCTTGCGGCATCATAGTTTTCACAGAAAAAAAAAAAAAATCACTGCCAAAGTCAAGCAAAAAACCGATTTTTCATTTTACAGCACAAAAAAAACACACTTACCCCCCTCCATATCCCACCAGACACCGCTTTTATCCTCCCTTACCGCCTAACCGGTGATAATCATTCAGGGCTACCGACACAGCAGTTAAAGCCTTAATTGCCCGCTCACACCATTCTCCGGGCGTTTCCCCCCTCAACGCCGCAGCCTGACGAATCATTTCCAGTTGCTCCGGCGTAAAATCCATACTAATCTCAACCTGCTTCGGTTGCTGCTCTTTCTCCATCAACTCACGGAGTAACTTTTGCTTTTTTTCCGGAATCTGTTTGTAGGAAAACCAAGAATCTACTGTTCTTTTACCAACACCCAATTTTTCAGCCACCCAGTCACGGCTTTTTCCTGATTCTTTCATCCAACTTTTCAGCTCATCTCTAAATTTTTCCATGCCCAAACACTACAACAAAATTGTATGGCCGGTCAAACAATTTTCCCAAATGACAACTTTTGAGTAAAAATATTTTGACTAATAAGCAACTTTGTTGTAGTCAGGAGACATGGCAACGACATCATTACAAACCAACCTCATCATCCGGCTGAAGGAAGAAGACTTCCAGGCATTGGAAGGCATCGCTGAACACATCCACATCCCGGTGAAAGACCTGGTCCACGGAATCATTTCATACGCCCTGGACCAATATTCAAAATCAAAAACCACCACCCTCAACCGCCCCGCCGCCTGACCTCAACCAAACCATTAAAGAAAAAAACATGAACACCATCACACACTCCATCAAAACGCCAAGCCTTACGGAATTTGATTTAGCTCCCTATACCGGGAAAGCCATTCAATACATTTGCCTGGACGAACAGGATCTATCCAAACTCTCAAATCAAGGATTCATCCACACCACCCACTCCCCCATCATCAAACTTGAACAAACAACGCCGCTCCTGCTTTACGTAAGAATGTTTCATCAAACAAAAAAAACAGCGGCTACCGTCCATGCGATAGCCGCCACAAAAGACACTCTCTACTTAGGTATTATTGTTCCTCCTTCAACTCTTCAAGAGCCCCACAAGGGTTGAACTTGGAGTTATACACTCCCGCCACACCTAACAATAAACACACCATGAATAAACAACGCCGCAAAGAGTTGGAAGACCTGCATGACAACCTCCAAAACCTCCTTGAAAAGCTGGAAACGATCATGGAGGAAGAAGAAGAGTATAAAGATAACCTCCCGGAAAACATGCTCAACCGCATAGAGCAATCAGAAAATGCCATTTACTCCATGCAGGAAGCCTGTGAATGCATAACAAGTGCCATAAACACTCTTGAAGAAATTGAGTAATCCCATGAAAAAGACAAACCAATTTGACGACATCAAAGCAGGCGAACTTATTCGCTTCCTGAAAAATCCCATGCGAGGGAACAGCCCTAGAAATAACTGGTCATTCGGTATTGTGGCTTATCGCCTTAAAACCACTTTTTGCGTTTATCCTGTCGGAAGGCCCTCATATTCAAAAGGCATCACTATCCGGTACGACGGAATGAACGGGCCGGGGAAAGACGCCGTTCAAATCGCTTTCCGGTTGACGCCGGCAGAAATGAATCATCCTGACATTCAGGAGTATCTGCAAAAAACGGAAACCATTAAGCAACTGAACCAACAACTTTCTGAACTTCAGCAAAATCTGGAAAACGGAACTTCCAGCCTTTTCAGCAACTACCCGCTTCCAGAAAACAACTACCTTTAATCAAAACATGTCCGCTTCCTTTCCTACATATCAACCCCGGCTCTTATATATAGACCTGTTCTGCGGCGCGGGCGGCGTCACTACCGGAGTAAGCCGGGTGCCCGGCGTGCAGGTAGTGGCCTGCGTCAATCATGACGCAACGGCCATAGCGTCCCACGCGGCCAATCACCCTGACGCCCTCCATTACACGGAAGACATCAGAACCTTGGACATCTCGCCCATTGCCGCACGCGTTGCCATGCTCCGCCTGCGTTACCCCGATACTAAAGTAGTATTATGGGCATCCTGTGAATGTACTAATTTCAGCCGCGCGAAAGGCGGCAAGACGCGCGATCCGGACAGCCGCAGCCTTGCGGAGCACCTTTACCGTTACATTAAAGCCCTGCAACCGGACTATATCCAGATTGAAAACGTAACGGAATTCCTTGAATGGGGCCCCATGCTGGAAAAGGACGGAAAACTGGTGCCGGACAAGGCCCGCAAAGGAGAATCCTTTAAGTTATGGTTTTCCCATATTTTAGACATGGGATATTCCGGGGACTGGCGCATCTTTAACGCTGCGGATTTTGGTGCCTACACCTCCCGGAAACGCCTGTTTATTCAGTTCGGACGTTACGGCCTTCCCCTGGCATGGCCGGTTCCCACCCATTCCCGCGAAAACTGGAAACCGTGCAGGGACGTTCTTGACCTTGATGACTTCGGCCAATCCATTTTCACGCGGAAAAAACCCCTCTGTGATGCCACCTTGCGCCGCCTGACGGAAGGAATCAAAAAATTTGCCCGGCCTCAATTCATCTTCCGGTACATGTCAGGCCCCGGTCATGTGCATCCGCTGGAAGCTCCCTGCGTTACCGTCTGCACACAGAAAAACCTGTACCTTGCGGCCGGAAAATTCATGGATAACTATTACGGCCAGGGTTACGCCACTTCCATTCATGCGCCCGTGGGAACCCTTTGCACCAAACAGCAGAAATATCCGGTCACGGCCATCTTCATGGCTTCCTACTATTCCGGAGGCGGCCAGATCTCCGCAACGGAAGCTCCATGCCCTGCTCTCACCACGGTTCCTAAACCGCGCGTTGTCCAATGCCAATTTCTGGATCAGCAATTCGGCAAAAGCAAACCGGCATCATTAAACCGGCCCAGCCCGGCCATCATGACCAATTCGCATTACTCCGTCGCCACGGCATCCTTCATCCGCGCCATGATGCGCCCCGGAGTTAAAGGGCTTGTGTACCCGCTGGACAAGCCCATGAAAACCCTGCTCACAAGGGATTATTTTTACCTGGACACATGCCGTTACACCGGATGCCCCAATTACAGCCAGGACGCCCCAGGAGACACGGAAGCCATGCTGGCCCTCAAACGGGCCATGCGGGAAAGGGGCATTGCGGATATTTGCATGCGCCCGCTCTCCATCCGTGAATGCCTCCGCGTCATGGGATTCCCGGAAGATTACAAACTTTGCGGCACGCAAACCCAGCAACGGAAATTCATAGGGAACGCCGTGGAAGTCCACATGGCCTATGAAATGGCCCTGTCCCTGCACAACGCCCTGAAGAATCAATACACCCTCAACCAAAAAACCGCTTAATCAAATAATCATTATGAAAGCTCCGGCCAAAAGAAGGAAATACGGCCTTAACGTATGGAAAGCCCACTTAAAAATTGACGCCATGCACATTGAAGCAATGTATGACGGCTCCATAGTCAAGGATATATGCACCGGTTCAATCGGCAACAACTGGAAGGAAATTAAAAGAAAAATACTCAACCGGAAAAGACGGGAAAAATGAAACTGACGCCGGAACAGAAAGCGATCCTAGCCTATGGAGAAGCCCGCGGCATCCTGAAAGAGCGGAAAAGCCTCATGCGTTTCACGGAAGGCCCCAGGGAATGCAGCGATTACCACGGAGAGCCACGGATGATGTACGGCGTTGAAGATGCCATCCGTGACGCATGGCAGAAGCGGCCCGCGCACCGGGCGTGGAATCCTCCGGAAGGCAGGACATGCAGAAATTGCAAAAACGGATACAATTATCACCACTCTTCTCCATGCTGGAAATGCTTGCGAAACTCTGCCGCGACATACTTTGAATTCTTACAAGACAACTGGGAACCGAGAAAGGAGTGGAAATAATGAAACCGAAAACAAACAGATCCACCACAAAGATATACACCATATCCTTCCCCGGAACATTCAATATTCAAGAGCATATTCTCAAAATTTCAACCATCCCTGTTCTCCCCTCTTTACCTGTAGGAAAAACGTGGCTGTGCATAGGTGGAAGCATTACAAGCCGCAACGGCCAACACACAACCCACCTCACATTCTGTCAAGGCCGCTGGAGCCAAGACTTTTTCGGACCGCCAAAATCCTAAACAATACCTCTGTATTAAAATAATACATCAAAAAAAACACCCAAAACAAACTTACAAATAAAATAATATGAATATGAAAAATAAATTTGAAATACACATCTATACGGCATCTTTCGGAAACAAGCCTAACGTTCTAATAGATACCACACCAACATTTATACTGAAGTTATTAAAAAAGTTAGAAAACAGCTTAGGAAAAAAAGAAACCATACTTATCAGGGATGAACAGAATTTGCCATGGCTCGCCTTAAATATGGACAAGCTTCTATTTTACGTATGGAACAATCAAATACTCAAATTATGCTTTTCATAAATTATCAAATAAAAAATTATGCATATTTACAAAACGGAAACAAGCTACATTGAAGACAACTTCAATTCCGCCGCTTGCCAATGTTGCGGAAACTGCCAGCTATGGGCTCCAGAACAGGAAATTGACTACAAAATCAATGCCGCCGATCTGGATACTACCGACACCACCGTAACGACCATCCCCCTCAATTTAGGAGCCTGCGTCATCAGCCGCCGAACCGGAACGGACGGGGAAACCTGCTACTTGCAAACCCACCGGACTTCCGGAACCTTTTGCCGCTACCACATCCCAATATCATCCTACGCCGAACACATCAAACGCCACGGCCACCCCTGCACGGCCATCACCCCTTATATCATCCACCTCTAACCACCCACACACCAATGACCCAAAAAGAAAAAGAAGAACTCCGCAACTTGCCGAGCAACTCCACGAGACTCCTTAATCAGACCCAGCTTGCCGCCGCGCTTGGAGTTACCATGGCTTTCACCTCCGCAATGAAAAAATGGGGCTGTCCGTTCCCAGGCGGCCGCATCCTGATTAAAGATGCCCTGGCATGGCTCAGAGCAAACCCAGAATTCCGACCGTACAAGGAACGCAAAAGCCCTACTGGCCCCCACGGCATTCCGCAACGCAACCTTGACGCCTACAAAACATCCCCTAATTGAGCCACATCACGCGCTTTCAGCTTCCGATAAATCGCATGAACCAGTTCCGAGGCATGCCCCACGTACTGCATACATTGCCCTTCAGAAAAGCCTGCACGGGCAAGCCGGGTTACTACCGTTACCCGCGTACAATGAAAACTCAAATCAGGCATCCCCAAATCGTCAAAAAACTGGCACCATTGCTTGCTTGCGTTTCCAGGCAGATGAACCAGCTTGGAACGCCCCTCCCGCATGGCCTTTTCCACAATCGGCCTGACGTCACGATGCAAAGGAGCCTCGTGCATCCTGCCCCCCTTGCCAAGAAAACGGATAGTATCATGTTCCAGATCCACCCTTTCCACGGACACCTGCACTTCCTTCAGCCGGCACCCCTGCTTCATGGCAATCATGAAAGAATCCCGCATCCATTCCGGAGCCTTTTTCAAGGCTTCCACAATGCGCCGTTCTTCTTCTTTCGTGATTTCCCTTTTCTCCCGCGCCGGGTCTTTTCGCAAGCCCATGTGATAACACGGGTTTGCGAAAATATAGCCCTTTCTTACCGCCTCCGTCATGATGCGCCCCAGCACCTTCAGCTCCAGAATGGCACTATTGCGGGTACACGCGCGCCAGCCGTACTCCTTAGCCATGGCCGCATCAGTCCGGAAGGCCACATAATCCTTCAACAGGTTATAATCCACTTCTCCCGGATGCTGAACATCCCGGAGCCTGAAAAACAAATCCAAATGCCTCCATGCCACCTGATAACGGCGGCGCGTTCCTTCACGTTGAAACTCTTCCAAGAACGCCGGCACCCACGCCTTGAACAACTGGCGGCCATCTTCATTCCGGGCCATGTGTTCCTCTTTCTCCAGCCCGCGCACATATTCCAGAATGCGCCGCAGGGCCCCAGGCTGGTCATGCCTGATTTTTGTTGCGCGGTATTTCCGCCGCCCATCCGGACGCATCACGCCAACCCAGTAATAGGGACTATCCTTGCGCTTGTAGTAGGACGCCATAGGAAAAACGTAGTACAGCGTAGTAAATTCATCAATAACAAACCTCAAAATCCTAGTAAAATCATGACAAAATACCCCCTATATATATATTGGAATGACTCGCGGGTTCGATTCCCGCTCCCGCCTCCAAGATGTTGTCAAAGCCGGTTCAAGTCGCGTTCGTCTAGCGGTCCAGGACTCCCGCCTTTCACGCGGGCAACACGGGTTCGAGTCCCGTACGCGATGCCAGCTTTTCTTTTTTCCAACTTGCACCAGAATCTTTTTTACGCCATCCCTGCGGTATGATTCTGGATTTTTTCTCCTGTTGTGGTACAGTAGCTTCCGTCATGGCAACCCAGAACGATATTATGCTGAACGGAGCCCCGTACGAACTGGCGGAACCCTGTTCCGTCTCCCGGCTTCTGGAACTTTTGAACATGAAAGGCAAACCCGTCGTCGTGGAACACAACGGGGCCGCGCTCCTGCCGCAGGATTTTTCCCGGGTGACGGTTTCTCCCGGCGACCGGGTGGAAATTGTCTCCATCGTCGCCGGCGGCTAGGGTTCCGCTTTCGGGAACAGTCTTTTCCAATCCGTCATCGCCATGCCATCCATCCACGTCATGTCTCCCACCCTTGCCAGCCAAGTGGCGGCAGGAGAAGTAGTGGAGCGCCCCGCCTCCGTTGTGAAGGAACTGGTGGAAAACAGCCTGGATGCAGGAGCCAAATTCGTACGGGTGGAGATACGCCGCGGAGGCGTGGGCATGATCAAGGTGACGGACGACGGCAGCGGCATGTCACGGGCAGACGCCGAGCTGTGCACCAAACGGCACGCCACCAGCAAACTTTCTTCCCTGGAGGAGCTTTTTGAAATCACACACCTGGGATTCCGCGGAGAGGCTCTGCCCAGCATTGCCAGCGTTTCCCGCTTCAAACTCTGTACCAGGCAGCAGCAGGATCTGGAAGGCTGGGAAATACGCATTGACGGAGGCCTGGAACACGAACCGAGAAGCTCAGGCGTCTCTCCCGGCACCGCCATTGAGGTGGCCGACTTGTTTTACAATACTCCAGCGCGCCGCAAGTTCCTCAAATCCGCAGAAACGGAAGCTTCCCATGTGGAGCACCAGATACGCCTGCATGCCCTGGCTTATCCCCAAGTACGGTTTGCCTATAAACGGGACGACCAGCTTGTTTTCGACCTTCCCGCTACAGCGGATCTGCGCGTCCGCATTTCCGCACTGACGGATGCTGCCACAGCGGCGGCCCTGATTCCGATAGAAACGACCATCGGCCCCGGTATTTCCATCACGGGATTCCTGCTTCCTCTTTCCGAAGCCAGACGCACCAGAAAAGGGCAGTACGTCTTTATGAACACGCGCCCCGTGGAGGACCAGCTCATTAACAGGGCCATTCGGGACGGCTATGGAGGCTTCCCCACCGGACTGCATCCGGCGCTTTTTTTGTATATGGAGGTGGAGCCCGCTCTGGTGGACGTCAATGTACACCCCGCCAAGAAGGAAGTGAGATTCCGCCGTTCCGCAGACGTGGTAAATACCATTGTGGAAGCCATAGCCAACACTCTTCAAAAGCACGCCCGGCAGGAAATCCACGCTGCCGCCGCGCCGGAACCGGAGAGAACTCTTCCTGCCCATTCTACCACCGCGCCGCATGGGGAAATACCCGCCCGTTCCACCAACCCCGGTTCTGCTTTCCCGGCGGCCGCCAGACCGGCCCCTGCTTCTTCCGCCTCCCAACCGCCGCTTTCCTCCTCTGCCAGACAATCCCATGGGCCTGTCCTTCCCCCCACCCTCCGGGCCATTCCCCTGAAACAGGTTCCCGCCACCCAGGGAAAACTGGATTTTCACCGTCAGGAGGATGAAGAGACGGCACGAAACGCCCATGAAAACGCAGCTTCAGAAAGGGATGCCTCCGCCGGATTTTCCTATCTGGGAACACTCCGCCAGCAATTCGCCCTGTTTGAAACGCCGGAAGGCCTGGTTCTGATGCATCCCAAGGCGGCCCGGGAACGCATCATATTTGAACGGCTGCGCGCACGCCGGGAAGCCCCCATGCCGTCCCAGCAGCTTCTGGATCCGGTGGTGCTGGATCTGGACCCGCGGGATTTTGCCGTCATCCGGCAGTTCGCCCCGCATTTTGACCAGGCCGGCATGGCCGTTACGCCCTTTGGACAGAATACAATCAGAATAGAATCCATCCCCGTACTGCTGGAACTGGAAAACGCACGCGCTTTTCTCCTGGAGCTGGTGGACCGTCTCACCCAGTCCGAATTCAGCCGAAATGCCAAACGCGTGGCTTATGAGACCTTCATTGGGGAATTTGCCAGAAAATCCGCCTGGAGGGAACGCATTTCCCCTCACCGGGCCCCTGCCATCCTAAAGGATTTGCTTGCCTGTGAAGTGCCGTACTGCACCCCGGGCGGCAAACCCACGCTGGTGAATTATTCCGTTCCGGAAATTAAACGTAAATTCGGCCTGCAGGCATAAGGATAAGGGAACCTTGTTTTCCGGAAAACAGGCTGAAACGCTGCAAGATTTTACGGCAGACGAAAAATATGCAGCCAAAGACGGATTGATGCCCGCTTCTGCGGTATATTATTTTCCCTTACCGATACTCAGTTTTATTTCAGCCGCAGCAAGGGGCAGAAACTCTCCCTGGCAACAGGGAGCATTTTACCCTGTCCGGCTACGGACACCTTTTCCGTCTTGTCCGCCAGAACTCTGGCATTCGGACGCATCCTCCCGCATACAACAGGGAGCTTGCTCTTGGCAAGGAAGTTTCCCGCGTTTATACTGCAACCTTCCAGATAAATTCCCAGCCATGCCAGACTCTCCCCCCAGCACCTCCCCCGCTCCGCGCATTGCTGAAACTGCCGCCGGGAAAATTCTGGCGGGCCTCCTGGCCCTTTTTTACATCTTCCTGGCAACGACGGCGGCAGGCGGAGAATGGCACACCCTTTTCCTTCCCGCCTGCTTTCTGGCGGCAGCCCTCCTGCTGTTCTGCTTCTGTATTCTCCGGGGATACAAGATTCCCAGCCCCGGACTGCCGGGCTGGCTGGCCCTGGGTCTGGGAGGCGGCTATTTCCTTGTCCGGGCATGGTTTTCCCCCTGGTTTTATTATGAGAGCGTAGCGGATCTGGGCCTTATCGCCACGGCCATCGTCATGTTCGCGGCGGGAACGTATGCCGGAGCCGGAAACGGGGAAAAGAGCATTCTTCCCGTACTGGCTGCGGCATTGGGGCTGATGAATGCCCTGCTGTGGGGGTATCAGAACATAACGGGAACGGAAGCCTCCTGGTTCAGACCGGATTATTCCCTGTTCGGCACGGAAATCCGCAACATCGGATTGTTCGGATACAAAAATTTTTCCGCCCATTTCCTGTCCGTCACCGGTTTTTTCCTTTGCGCATACAGCATGGCTTCCGCCAGAAAATGGGGCATCCGCCTGTTCACGGGATTGGCGCTCATCCTCGTTTCTTTCACGTGCGGCTCGCGGTCCGCCTTCCCAAACGCCCTGGCTGGCGTAACCCTGTGCTTCTTTATTTATACCTCCAGCGTTTTCCGCAATAACAGAAAATTTTACACGGCGTCCATCCTCTTCATTATCCTGCTTTTCCTGGGCACGTCCTATGCCGTGCTGGATTTGTCCCGGGGGGCGGGCAGGCTTGCCGCCCTTCTGGATACGTTTTCCTTCGGCAACCGGCTGGACCTGTCCAAACTGGCCTGGGCGCTGGCGGACCAGGCTCCGCTGTTCGGTCACGGCAGCCGGATGTACACCAATCTTTCCACGGAGTTTTTCTCCGGAGCCAACCTCCCCAATTTTGCCCACCACGAATACGCACAAGCCGCCTGCGACTACGGCTATGCCGGGCTGGGGCTGATGCTGGCTCTGCTGGCCCTGTTTCTTATTTTCGGACTCCGGAGCGTTCTGAAATTGTCAGGAGAACATCAACGGCCCAATCCTCTGGGACCGGCGGCGTTCTGCGTATTGTGCATCGCCGCTTTCCACGCCTATGGGGAATTCATCTGGCATAACCCTGCTTTGCTTGGAGCCAGCGCCCTATGCGGCGGCATTACCTGCACGGCCCCTCTTTCCAGGGTGAAGGCTTCGCGCCAAGCCGGCCGCTGGCTTCAAGCGACCGCCGCACTGCTGATGGCCATATTGGCGCTGTGTTATGCGTTTCTGGCTTTTCCGGTCTGGAAAAACTCCCTTCAAGCCGTCCCGGCTTCATCCGGCAACCGGCTGCCCATGCTGGAAGCGGCCGCCTCCTGCAGCCTGGACCCGGATTTGGTGCGGCGCAACATTCTGCATGCCGCAGGCAGTTCTCCCCCCCCAAACCCGGCCCGGCTCAAAGCATTGGAGCATCAGGAAGAAAAAGCGGAATTACTGAGCCCCGGAAACCACGGCCTGACGGCGACCAAAAGCCTCCTTTACATCCTGCAGGGACGCCTCACGGAAGCGGAGCAACTGCTCCGCCCATACGTAGAGAGTCCCGGCAGGTTTGATGACCGCATGTTCGCCTGGACTACCATTTACAATAATATGCTGTATTCCTGGAGTACGGCCATTGCTGCCCAGTCCCCCGGACGCGCCCTGTCCATGGCCATGACGGCCCAGCGCCTGATGTCCGCCCAAACGGACCGGTGGCTGTATTATGGGGCCCTGGATCCCGAAGTCAGGAAAAAACACTACTCGCGCCTCAATGAGCTCAAGATGCTCATCATGATGCTCCAAGCCCGCGGAACGACGCCCGACCCTTCCTGGAGGAAATAGTATTCCGGAGAATCGGGAAAAAGGAATATGTGCAGCAGCCGTTATATCCTTTTTCCAGAGAAGCCGCTCCATACAGAAGTTTCCCCGTCTTATCCGGTTTCTTTTTTACCGGATTCCACGTCAGCTTATTCGTCCACGGAACACAGAGCGTACTGCAGCCAGAAAGATGAAAAGCCGACAGTTGGCGCAGCAAGTCCGCACAGGCGTTACGCCGGAATTTTAAGCGGATTCAGCTATCTTCCGCCGGAAGCGGCAGCCTCTCCGGAACAGAATCGTTTGTTTCTTTTTCCCCCAACCGCGGACTTCCCCGGTTGGCGGTCCCGTAAAACGCATGTCCCGACGCAGCTCAACAGAAAAAAACTTTCCCGGCTCTATTCCTTTATCGAATCTTTTTGTATGAACATAACCATCAAACGAATTTATGACCCCAAGGAACCCGGGGACGGATACCGCGTCCTGGTGGACCGACTCTGGCCCCGCGGCATTTCCAAGGAAAAAGCTTCCTGGGACGAGTGGCTGAAGAACATAGCTCCATCCACGGCGCTCCGCCAGTGGTTTGCCCATGATCCAGTCAGATGGGACGCATTCCGCAAAAAGTACGATGAGGAACTGGATGGAAACGGAGAAGCCGTTTCCCATCTGCTCCGGCTGGCGCGGAAAGGGAAAGTTACGCTGCTGTACTCCGCCAGAAATACGGAGCACAACGAAGCTGCGGCTCTAAGGGATTACCTTTTGCAACGGTTTGCTTCATAAATAGAAGCATATTCCTGCACAAACTCCATCCGCAAGCCCCAAATGCTGTCACGGGAACCTATGATACGGCAGGATTTCTTCTCTCGTTCATGAACAAGCGAAGAAAATGGAAAGGAGGTGAATACAACATGGTCAGCAGTTCCCACATGGGTGGAAGTCATAAGGGCAATTCCAAAAAACGCTCCGAGACTACCACAAGCAAAACCGGGCGGCGCATCAAACGCGATGCTTCAACCGGGCAGTTTATGAGCGATAAAAGCTCAGGCTCCAAGGAAAAACATTAATGCCCGCGAGTTTTCCGCCTGATTCAGGCTCCGGATCCGGTCCGGAGCCTTTTTATTCTTCTCCGCATCCGGAACACGAGGAAGTCTTCCGCCATCCACTCAGGCCCAATTCTTCAAAAGCCCGAAGGCCCAGCGCTTCAGGGGCTTTCCGGTCTCCGCGAATCACAACGGCAAAAGGCTCTTCCCTGCCCGGAACGTAATACGCAGCCCGCAGAACCAGTTCCTCTCCATCCGGATGGGCGTAAACACCCACGGGCGTGGAACAGTTCGCACCCAGACGTACCAGGAAAGCCCGTTCCGCCAGCGCACAGGCAAAAGACTCCGGATCATTGATGCCTTCCAGCATTTCCGCCGTCTCCCTGTCCGAGGAACGGCATTCCATTCCAACGATGCCCTGCCCCACAGCAGGAATAAAAACTTCCACCGGCAAGGGACGCATGTAAAGTTTTCTTCCTTCCACAAGGGTTTCCGGCGCGTACAGCCCCAGGCGTTCCAAACCGGCCCTGGCCAGAATCACGGCATCCCAGCCGGGATGTTCCACCAGCTTTCCCAAACGCGTAGGCACATTCCCCCGCAGGTTTTCAAACCGCAGGCCGGAACCCCAGTACGTGCGCGCCATCAGGCGTCGGCGCACGCTTCCGGTAGCCAGCGTTCCGGAACCGTTCCAGTCCGGTTCTTTCGTGATAAGCACATCCTCCACGGCAGCACGGGGCAAGACGGCGGCCAGCGTGAAGCCGGCGGCAAGCTCGCTCGGCACATCTTTGAGGCTGTGCACCGCTACGTCAATGCGGCCATCCCGGAGGGCGGTTTCCAGTTCCTTAATGAAGATCCCCTTGTCCACCATGCCGGAAACGCGGGCCACATCCGCCAGAGGGACATCCGTGCGGCGGTCCCCAATAGTATGGATGATTTCACAGCGCACGTCCAGTTCCGGATAACGGAGGGAAAGGGCAGCACGGACCATATCCGCCTGGGCCAGGGCCAGGGCGCTCCCGCGGGTGCCGATGATGAGGGTATTTTTACTGGTCATAAAGAGCGGAATCCGGAAAATATCTGGAGATGCTGTCCCGGATGATGGCCTCGCACCGGGAAACCTCCTGCTCCCGGCTGTGCTTGGCTTCATCCGCCAGCTGGGTGAGGGTATCAATATCGTAGAGATACACTTCGTCAATATCCGCCACGTCCGGAGAAATGTTGCGCGGCACGGAAATATCAATCAAAAAGAGGGAGCGGTATTTACGGGAGGCGCGCAAAGGCAGAAGCGTTTCCCGGGTGATGATGCAGTGGGGAGCAGCGGTGGCGGCCACCACCACGTCAATATCCCTGAGATAGTTCCCCCACACGTCATACCGGATGGCCTGGCCGCCGATCATGCCCGCCAGCTCTACCGCACGGTCAAAGGAGCGGTTGGCCACATAAATGCCCTCAGCACCCCGGGCATGCAGGGCGCGCCCCGTAACGCGGCTCATCTCGCCCGCCCCCAGAATAAGGACGCGGGTGCCGGAAAGGTCCCCGAAAATTTGTTCCGCCAGCTCCACTGCCACGGATCCCACGGAGGTTGCCCCGGCATGAATCTGGCTTTCCGTTCGCACTTTTTTACCGATAGTAAAGGCTTTCTGAAAGGTTTTGTTGGCGCAGGCCGCAGTTACTCCGGCATCCAGGGCCGTCTGGTAGGCCGTTTTTACCTGGCCGAAGATTTCCGTTTCCCCCAGCACCATGGAATCCAGGCCGCTCAGCACGCGGCACAGATGGCCTAGAGCATCTTCTCCCTGATGGCTGTAAAAATAAGAAGCCATATCCAGTTCCCCGCGCCCATCACCCAGAAAATGGGATAAAATGTGCTCCTGCGCATTTTCCGGAGCGTTGGACCAATAATAAATTTCCATGCGGTTGCAGGTGGAAAGCACAACGCACTGGTCCACTCCAGGAAGGGAACGGATGCGCTGTCCTTCCTCCCGGAGCTTATGGGACGGCACGGCAAACCGCTCCCGTATTTCCACGGGAGCGGTCCGGTGATTCAAGCCTAAACAAACCATTCTCATCAGCTTACCAGGAAAATGCTCATGGATGCAATAAAGAGGGCCACGCAGCAGCAGGCCAACATCCTTCCCGGAATGCCGCGGCGGTAAATGAACCACAGCAGGACGCTGTAGCCTGCCGTGAGAAGAATGACAATGGATGCCTTGGCCGCATTAATGGGGAGATGCCCCCGCCATCCGAGCCATTCCCCAAGCAGAAGAAGGAGGAATGCCACAAGAACCAGGCGCTTCATGCTGGCTTCCAATGTACGGATGGGAGGAAGCACACGGCAGGTACCGGGAATCCGGTGTCTTTTAAGACATTCATTCTGCATGCAGAACGCCGCCCCCGCGGCAGCGGCCAGGCCGCCGGCTCCGCAGGACATCATGGCTATGCCCACATGCGCCGTCACCCAGAAGTCATGCGTGCCCTGCACGTCCGCTCCGGAACGGCCTATCAGCAGGGAAAAAACCGTCAGCACGGCAATAGCCGGAGCCGTAAAGATGCCAAGCACGGACATTCGGTAAGCACGTCCCAGCATCAGATAAAAGAGATTGATGCTCCAGGAGAGGAAAAAGAGCACCTCTGAAGCGCCGCGGATGGGACACATTCCCGTCTGGTACGCTTTGACGCATAGCGCCCCTGTCTGGAGAACAAAGAGGCACACCATCCAAAGATGGGCATATAAAAACCGCCGGCCGGAAGCCAGCAGACGCCATCCCAGCCCTGTGAAAGCCAGGGAGAGGATGAGAGAGGCAATGGCCCACCAGTTATCGTTCATAAATCCGGCACGGAAATGGTTCAGGAACGCAAATCGCGCTCAATGACGGCGTATGCCTGGTGGTTATGGATGGATTCAAAATTTTCCGCTTCCACCCGGTACCAGCTGAAGGCGGAATGACTCTGCGTTTTCAACGCCACGTTGCGCACCAGATCTTCCACAAAGACAGGGTTTTCATAAGCCTTTTCCGTCACCCATTTTTCATCCGGCCTTTTCAGGACGCTGAACAGGGAGCAGCTCGCGCAGGATTCCACCAGGTCAATCAGGTCTTCAATCCAGACGGGCCTGGAGGCAAAACGCACGGAATAAGTAACCAGCCCGCGCTGGTTGTGGGCTCCGTAGGCACTCATGGCCTTGGAGCAGGGGCAGAGCGTCGTCACGGGAACGATAACTGTCAGCTTGAAATCAGCCAGTTTGTTGTTCGCTTCCGCCTCCATCTCAAACCGGACAACGTAATCCATGAGCCCTTCAATTCCGGTCACAGGAGCGTTTTTGGAGCGGAAAAACGGGAATTCCATTTCCACATGGGAACGGCGGGCGGACAGACGGCGGAGCAGTTCCCGCGGAATGGCCAGGGCCGTATGCACATCCAGCAAGGGGCCATGCTGGTGCAACGCCTCCACAAAACGGCTCATATGGGTGCCCTTGAATTCTTCCGGCAGATCCACCGCCAGAGAAACCGTCGCCACAGTGGACTGGATGCGGTTGAGCTTGTCCTGTATCTGGATGGGGAAGCGCAACCCTTTTACGCCCACCCGGTCAATGGAAATATTGCGCGTATCCGCCTCGGACTGGGTATCTTTCAGTTCCTGCATGGGAAAAGAGGATGATGGGTGGAAATAAAGCGGGAGTCTGCCCTGTTACCGGACAAACTCCCGCCTGCAAAGACAATTCTACCGAAAGAGATTTTCCTTGGGGATTGTTACGGCAGAAGGTTGATGGAACGGGCCCGCTTGATTTCACGGGTTACCTTGCGGTGCATCTTGGCGGACAGCCCGGTCACACGGCGGGGAAGAATCTTGCCGGTTTCAGAGGTGAACTTGGACAGAAAATCAGGATTGAGCAGATTGACCTGATCCATCGGGATGTCGAGACGGCGGCGCGGCATCTGGCGATTGCACGTGCGGAAACGAATACGGCGTTCTACAGTCTTGGGTTCAGTGGACATAATAATAAAGATAATCGATAAGCCGAACCAGTTAACGCATTTCACGATGAAGCGTGCGGCGCTTCAGGAAAGGATTGTACTTAATCTTTTCCAGGCGGCCGGGAGTACGCAGGCTTTTTTTATTGCGCGTGGTGACGTAGCGGGACGTAGGCTTTCCTTCGGCTTTGGCCTCGGTGCATTCGAGGATGATGATGTCTCTTGGCATGATGAAAATGTGTTACGGGGGAGGATTTATACACTATTCTTCGTCATCGTCAAGAGAAACAGATAAATCTACATCATTTTGTCCTCCGGCAAAGCCCAGGGCCACTCTGGGACGGAACCTGGCATTCTGGCCTTTTTCCTTTTCCCACTGGGCCTGGCATTCCACGGTAAGCCGTGCAAAGGGGATGGCCTCCAGACGCAGAATGGGAATGACCTTGTATGACATTTCGCAGATGCCATATGTTCCGTTGTCAATGCGGGCGAGCGCCTGTTCGATTTCATAAAGGCCGTCCTGCTCTTTGGAAAGCAGGCTGAGCGCAAAATCACGGTCATAGGCGTCACTGCCGGCATCCGCCTGGTGTTCCCCGGAGCCGGAAGCCTCACTGCCTTCCGGATGATTCCGGAGAGTATCGCGGGCCACGCCGCTCATGTTGTCCAGAGCCCTGTCGCGCAAGTCCAGCAGATGCTGGCGCTGCATCTGCACAAAAGGCTCCCATTCGGGGTTGGCGGCCAGTTCCGCCCTGGCGGCGGCAATGGCTTCCGCCTGTTCATCCGTCAATTCATTTTTCGCGGGAGCGGGAACCGGGGCAACGGGAGCGGGAGCGGCTTTTTTAACCGGAGCCTTTCCGGCCGTTTTCGGCGCAGGCTTCTTTTCCATTTCAGCCGCGGCGGCGGCAGCCTTTTTGGCGGGCTTGGCGGCTTTTTCCGGTTCAGACGCCTTTTTCCTGCAGCATTTCTTCTTGGCGGGAGCCTCCAGGTCTACAGCGGTCTTGCAATCGGACTTCCCGCAGGTCTTTTTCTTGGAAACCGGAACTTCCTTGGCGACGGTCTTGCTATTGGTTTTCTTGGGAGTAGGCATAGGAGGTGTCTCTATGGGCTGAGGTTGACAATATTTCACGAACAGAGGGCGGAACCCGCCCCGCTGACTAGACTATGAGACATTACAAACGCCCAAATGTTCATTCAAGAAAATTCAGTGATGAAACAAGTCATTTTTCCCCCTTTTGCACCCTCTATTTTCCTGTCGGGATTTTACCGGGAACATACTTCTTTTAACCTTTTCAACGCCCGGTAAAATTCTATATTGGCGTTATATGACAGCTTCAACCATTCCCTCCATCGGCATTGACTTCGGAGGCACCTCCATCAAGATGGGGGTCGTCAAGGGCGCGGAAGTAATCGCCCACGCTCCTTCAATAGCCACCCAGGAATATGGCAATCCCGATCAACTGATTGAAGCCATAGCCCAGTTCGTGAATATGCTGCGGCTGAATCATCCGGAAGTGCAGGCCATCGGCATGGGAATGCCGGGGTTCGTCAATTTTTACCAGGGGACCGTTTATACGCTTACCAACGTGCCCGGCTGGAACAACGTTCCGGTAAAGGACATGCTCCAGGCTGCCTGCGGACTGCCCGTATACGTGGAAAACGACGCCAACTGCATGGCTTATGCGGAATGGAAGCTGGGCGCCGGAAAAGGAAAAAGGCATCTGGTCTGCCTGACCCTCGGCACCGGCGTTGGCAGCGGCCTGATCGTGAACGGAGAACTTCTGCGCGGGGCTACCTGCTCCGCCGGGGAGCTGGGGCAGACGAGCATCGACTACCGGGGGCGTCTGGGCCATTACGGAAACCGCGGCTCCCTGGAAGATTATGTAGGCAACCGGGAAATAGCTGCGGATGCACGCACGCTGTATGCCAGCCACGGCATTGACAAGGCCATTGTGGACTGCAACCCCATCTCTTTGGAACGGGCCGCATTGGCTGGTGATGAAGTAGCCGAGCAAGTATGGCGGGACCTGGCCGTAAAACTCTCCTGCGCCCTGATGAATTGCTGCTATCTCCTGAACCCGGAAGCCATCATCATCGGCGGGGGCGTGGCCAAGGCCAGAACCCTGCTTTTCCAGCCCCTTCAGGAAATCATGAAAACCCAGCTCGCCGCCCCTCTGGTGGAATACCTTGAAATCCTTCCCGCCCAGTTCGGTACGGAGGCGGGCATCCTGGGGGCCGCCCATCTGGCTCTCAACACCCACTTCGGAGAAACATTCCGGGCCTGATCTCGTGTCTTCCTCCCAAATACTCAAACTCGCCCGCAAACTGGAATTGACGGCGGAACAGGAACGGGATTTCCTGGACGCCATGCAGGCCGGGAACCGTTCCAGAAGCGCGCTGGTCATCACCCCGAAGGCACCGGAAGGCTACAGGCCGCCCTTGCCGGCAAAGGACACGCCGCAGGAGTGGGGGCATTCCTCCATCTTGGCGCTCCCGTCCGGAGAGGCGGAAACCAAACCCGGCTCCCTGCCGGATTACGAATGCGGCTATTACTATCCCCTGGATCTTTCGTCCGTCTGGGAAACGGCCCCTCTGGCGCATCTTCCGTTTCGTCCGGAACGCTGCCTGGACATGTGCGCGGCGCCGGGAGGGAAAAGCATTCTGGCGCAGACGCGGGTATCTCCGCAGGAGCATGTTTCCAACGAAGTGAATCCGAAGCGCCTGGGCATTCTGCGCCACAACCTGCTTCGCTGCGGCTTCACCAATCTGTACACCCAGCGCCTGCGCCCGGACCAGTGGGCGGAACTAGCCCCCGGGTGTTTTGACCTCATTCTGGCGGATGCCCCGTGCAGCGGGCAGTCCCTGCTGGCCAAAGGCATTCCCAACCCCGGCTGTTTCAATTCCTCCGTCACCGGAGGCAACGCCAAGCGGCAGCGGGGCATTTTGCTGGCCGCCCTCCGGTGTCTGGCTCCCGGCGGCTTCCTGCTGTACACTACATGCACCTACGCTCCGGAGGAAAATGAACGCAATGTCCTGTACCTGCTGAAACGCCATCCGGACCTGCACACCGTAACCGTGCCGGAGCTGGAGCATTTCCGTTCCTCCCTGACGCAGGAAGCCTGCTACCGGCTCATGCCCTTCCACGGAGCAGGAGCGGGCGGTTTCACCTGCCTGCTGCGCAAGGAGGGAGGCCATCCGCTCCCGCTTTCCCTGCCGGATGAATTGAAGGCATGGCCCATTCATGCCATGAATTGTTGAAAAAAGATGAAGATAGGCATTTTTTCCGACTTGCACAACCGCACAGACCATCTGGAGCCAGCCATGCACCGGATGCGCCTGCTGGGCTGCGAACATTTCATTTTCCTGGGCGACTGCACCACCCCGGAGAGTTTCCGGCGCCTGATTGAACTGACGGAGGACTTTCCTCTGGATGCCGTTCCGGGCAACAATGACTACGATGTGGAAACCATGCGGCGGATGGCCGCCAGTTCCCCAGCGGCGCGCCTGCATCCGGAACATGCCCTTATCACCCGGTACGGCATGAAACTTTCCCTCTCCCATTACCCAAAATACGCCTTGCGGGAAGCGCGCAGCGGAAACGCAGACGCCGCCCTGTACGGCCATACCCACCAGGCCGTCAGCGAAAGATGCGGCGGCTGCCTGCTGGCCAATCCCGGAGAACTCCAGGGCAGGACCGGACGCATCGGTTTCGGCGTCCTGGATACGGACACCCGCATCATCAACCTGCATAACCTGGACTTTTACGCCCCATGAACACGCTGGACGTCTGCTGTGCCCTGATTGAACTGCCCGCCGCACGGGGCCCTCTTCTTCTGGGCGCCAAAAAGAAAACGGGGCAGTCCAACGGGCTTCTTTACGAATTCCCCGGCGGAAAAGTGGAACCAGGGGAGAATGCCCGGCACGCCGTCATACGGGAAATACGGGAAGAGCTGGGATGCACCGTCTTCCCCGTCCGCATGCTCACCCCCGTACGGCACCGGGAGCCTGAACGCATTATCCGCCTTATCCCCTTTCTGTGCCGTCTGGAACTTTGCGCCCTGCCCCGGCCTCTGGAACATGAAAACCTGGGGTTCTTCTCCCGCCGTACGCTGGAAGAACTGCCCTGGGCACCTGCGGACCGCCTTGTGTTAAAGGAATGGCTGGAAGAACACCGCTGAAAGCAGCATCCCTTTCAAAATCAATCGCTCCACGGGAAAGTTCCCTCCATGTCTGAAAAGATTGCAAAAACACCTTGGAACATTCCCTACCATGAGGTATATAAGGTGGTGGCTGCTGCACTCGTCATCGCCTGGCAAAGTGGCCCGGACCGATATTACAACCTAATGGGGGCAGCCCCGACGCAGGGCTGACTACGTCCTATACCGGAAAAGTCAAAACAGCGGCGGAAGTCCCCGCTCTATTGAGGCACGGGAACGTGGCTCACAGCCAGAGACGGTGCAGCGGTGTCTTTTTTCCATCACCTGAATCCAGAAAGCTCGTTCTTTCAACGTTTTTCCCCTCCTTGAGCCCGCAGGTCAGCCGGGATTGCCCTCTTGGGCAACATTACTCCTGTCGGGATTCACCTCCTTTCCCCGCTCTTCTCACCCTCGCAGCATTTACAAATACGGAGAAGCCAATTCCCCAAAAGATCGAATGCGGCCACCGGCAACTGCCGCCTTCAGATATTTCGTGGCCCTCCATTCCCGCTCCTTCCGTCACTGGACGAGAAGGAAGAAAGGAAATATTATTAGTTAATAAACAGCAACTGTTAATAAACATAATAATCCCTTAGACATTTCCGGAAATCATGATAGGATCATGCTCCGTTGCGGAAAAGTTTTTAACATCCGTGCAACTTTTTCATTATTGCGAAGTATAATATAGTCGTGAAGGGATTCATCAAACTCATCATCGTCATTGCCGTTCTCGGAGGCATCTGGTTTGCCTGGGAACAGTGGAAAGGAAATGAAGCCATCCAGGTGGACTACCAGACAGAACCTCTTGAAAAAGGAAACCTGATGATCACCATCGAAGCAACCGGCGTCACGGAGCCTGATGAACTGGTAGATGTAGGCGCCCAGGTCAGCGGAATCATCATGGAGTTCGGCAAGGACCTGAACGGCAAGGTGGTGGATTATTCCAGCCCTGTAAAAGCCGGTCAGATGCTCGCGGAAATCGACAAGCTTCCCGTGCAGCTGGACGTTCAGAGGGCGGAAGCCTCCAAAGCGCAGGCCATTGCCGGAATCGCCCGCTCCAAGGCGGACATCCAGCAGGCCAAAGCCAAGCACCAGCAGGCCAGACTGGACCGGGAACGCGCGGAAAAGCTGGGGCCTGGGGATGCCCTGTCCAAATCCAGCTACGACCAGTATATTGCGGATGAAGAAACCGCCCGCGCCAACGTAGCCGTGGCGGAAGCCTCCCTGCAGGAAGCGGAAGCCTCCCTGAAACAGGCGGAAGCCGCGCTGAAAAAGGAAATGCGCAACCTGGAATACACTACCATCAAGTCCCCCGTGGACGGCGTCGTGGTCAAACGCCTGGTCAACATAGGCCAAACAGTGGTTTCCAGCATGAGCGCCTCCAGCCTGTTTTACATCGCCACAGACCTTTCCAAGCTGAAAATTTGGGCCGCTGTGAACGAGGCGGACATCGGCAGCATCCGCAAGGGGCAGGAGGTACTGTTCACCGTGGACGCTTTCGCCGGCCGCAAATTCAAGGGAACGGTGGACAAGATACGGCTGGACGCAACCATGACGTCCAATGTGGTCACTTACATCGTGGACATTGATGTACCCAATCCGGACAAGCTTCTTATCCCCTATCTGACGGCAAATGTCCAATTCGTGGTGGAGGACATACGAAACGCTTTCCTCGTTTCCAATGCGGCCCTCCGCTTCCGCCCGGAAACAGAACTGGTCAGCGCTGAACAAAAAGCGGCCTTTGACCGGATGCAGCCGGAGCTGGCCGCCCCCGTCCGGGACGGACAAAAGAAAAAAGCCGTGGTTTGGGAATTGCGGAACAATCTTCTTTATCCCCACCTGGTCACCAAAGGGGAAAGCAACGGCATGCTGACGGCCATTGCGGGAGAAACGCTCCGGGAAGGAATGGAAATCGTCTCTACGGCTCAGATACTGAACCGCTCCGACAGTTCGGGGGACGGTTCTTCCGCCTCCGCCGGCGGGGAAAACCCGTTCGCGCCCAAAATGCCCCCGCGCCGCAAGCCGAGCACAGGCAACACGAAAACGGCAGCCTCGGCCGGCAATGACGGGCCGCCCCCGCCTCCCTAACCCGGGGAACCGCCTTCATCCGACCGCTCAATCACTCTTTTTCACCGCATCAAGCATTCCAACAACGTGATCCGCTTACGTGACATAACCAAGGTGTACCACTTGGGAGAAATAGACCTTCAAGTACTCAAGGGCATCACCCTGGATATCAATGAAGGGGAATTCGTCTCCCTCACGGGGGCATCCGGCTCAGGAAAATCAACCCTGATGAATATCCTGGGCTGTCTGGACCGCCCTACCTCAGGCCATTACTATATTGCCGGGGAAGACGTCGCCAAATTCAACGCCGCAGAACGCGCCACTCTCCGGAACAAGCGCATCGGATTCGTCTTCCAGAACTTTAACCTGCTCTCCCGTACCACAGCCCTGGAAAACGTGATGATGCCTGCCGTATATGCCCACCCCGCCCTCAGCATGAAAGCCATGCGCGAACGTTCCGTGGAATTGCTGAATTTGGTAGGCCTTTCCGACCGCATGGACCACACCCCGGCCCAGCTTTCCGGCGGACAGCAGCAGCGCGTAGCCATTGCCCGTTCCCTCATCAACAACCCCAGCATCCTGCTGGCGGACGAACCAACGGGAAACCTGGACTCCACCACTTCCAAGGAAGTGCTGCACATGTTCAAGGACCTGAACCGCCAACAGGGAATCACAGTCATCCTGGTGACGCACGACCCCAAAATAGCCGCCTTCACGGACAGGGCCATCAACATGGCGGACGGCCTTATCTGCGAAGGGATTTCCGATATGCTTAGCAAGGACGACGTATGAAATTCCTTCCTCTCCTTAAAACCTGTATCAGGGCCCTGGTGCGCAATCCCATGCGCGCAGCCCTCACCATCCTGGGCATCATCATCGGCATTGCCGCAGTAATCGCCATGGTGGAAATCGGCCAGGGATCTACGCTCCAGATTAAAAATACCATCGCTTCCATGGGGGCGGACACGCTGAATATCCGCCCCGGAGCCATCTCCAAAAGCGGCGTCAATACCGGCGCGGGCGGACGGGCCTCCCTGACCAACGCGGACTGCGAAGCCATTGCGAAGGACTGCCCCATGGTTCTGCGGGCTACCCCCGTGGTGCGCGCCAGCGGCCAAGTCATTTACGGCAACAAGAACTGGAGCCCGGAAACTGTAGAGGGCGGTTCCGTGGAATACCTGAAAATCAAAAGCTGGTATGACATGGCGCGAGGCCAGCCCTTCTCCGAGGAAGATGTGGAACAGGCCAGGCGCGTGTGCGTCATTGGCCAGACGGTGGCCAAGGAACTCTTCGGGGACGAAGACCCGCTGGGCAAGGATATCCGCATCAAGAATGTCATGTTCAAAGTCATCGGCATCCTTCAGAAAAAAGGGGCCAACATGATGGGACGCGACCAGGACGACTCCATCATCCTCCCGTGGACAAGCATCCGCTACCGCCTCCAGGGCCTGGGCGGCGGTTCCACCACCACTTCCACCGGCAACAGCACCACCACCTTCAACCGGGCAGATAAATACACCGCCAGTTCCGTGGATTACTACACGGAAACTACGGACCAGCCCTATACGGACGCGCCCCATCCGCGGCGCTTCAACAATATTGATTCCATCATGGCTCAGATTTCAGACCCGGAACGCTCCTCCGAGGCCATTGACCAGATTACGGAAGTGATCCGTGCCAAACACAACCTCAAGGACGGCCAGCTGGACGATTTCCGGGTATGGGACATGGCGGAAATGTCCCGCGCCATGAGCAGCACCACGGAAGTGATGACCAATCTGCTGATGATCGTGGCCATGATCTCTCTGGTCGTCGGCGGCGTCGGCATCATGAATATCATGCTCGTTTCCGTCACGGAACGGACCAAGGAAATTGGCCTGCGCATGGCGGTGGGCGCCCGTCCGCAGGATATCATGCGCCAGTTCCTGCTGGAAGCGGTGCTGCTCTGCGTGGTGGGCGGCGCGCTGGGCATCATGCTCGGCAAGGCGATCTCCATCATCGTCAGCCGCACCATGAACTGGGCCACGGCCTCCTCCCCGGAAGCCATGGCTCTGGCTGTAGGCGTCTCCGTATTCATCGGCCTGGCCTTCGGATGGTACCCCTCCTGGAAGGCGTCCAAGATGGACCCCATTGATGCCCTTCGCCACGAATAACACCTTACTTTTTTTTTCCATGTTATCCACGTTCAAACATCTCCCCCTTCTGGCCGCCTGTTTCCTTGGCTCCTGCATGGTAGGCCCTGATTTCCGGACGCCGACCAATGACCTCCCCGCCACGTGGGAGGCGAACAGGCCCCCCCACAGTTCGGACAAAGATTTGCGTTCCTGGTGGAATATCTTTGGAGACCCCCAGCTCAACCGCCTGGTCTCCACCTCCCTCAACAATAATCCGGACATGAAGGTGGCTTTGCTCCGCATCCGGGAGGCCAGGGAAAAGCTCCGCGTCTCCCAGGCATCCCTGCTTCCCTCCGCAGACGCCAGCGCCGGGTGGAGCCTGTCCCCGGACAGAGGTTTTCGCAGCTCCACTTCCCAGAACTTCTCCCTGGGAGCGTCCACCTCCTGGGAGCTGGACCTCTTTGGCGGCAACCGGCGTTCCATTGAGGCCTCCCGCGCCTCCCTCATGTCCACAGAAGCTTCCGCAGGGGCCGTGCGCACAGCCCTGCTGGCGGACGTCGCCACGGCCTACTTTGACTGGATTACCGCCTGCGAACAGCTCCGCATCGCCAGGGAACAACTGGAAATCCAACGCAGCACCCTCACCATTGCGGAAAAACGCTACAAAACGGAATTCGCCCCCCGTCTGGATGTGGAGCAGGCCACCTCCACCGTCGCCTCCACGGAAAGCCGCATCCCGCAACTGGAAGCACAGGTGGCCTCCTCTAAAAACCAGCTCGCCGTGCTGCTGGGAACATACAATTCCCGTGTAGAACTGACGCTGCCCAAAGCTTCCGTCTTTGAGAAAACGCCCACCGTTCCGGTAGGCCTCCCCTCCGAACTCCTGCGGCGCAGGCCCGACGTTATCGCCGCTGAGGCGGACCTGCACGCGGCCGTGGCCAACGTGGGCGTAGCCGTAGCGGATCTGTACCCGCGCTTCAGCCTGACGGGCTCCCTTTCCAGCCGCGGCGGAGATTTCGGCCAGCTCTTCAGGGAAAACAACAACGCGTGGTCCCTGGGAGGGAACCTGCTCCAGCCCCTGTTCCGGGGCGGAGCCCTGAGAGCCACGGTACGCGCCCAGAAAGCCGCAGCAGAACAAGCTGCGGAAACTTACCGCAAAACGCTCATTACCGCCGTCTCCGAGGTGGAGGACGCCCTGATCGCCTATGGCAGCTATACCTCCCAGATGCAATACCTGCACAAGGAAAACAACGCCAACAGAGAAGCGTTCCAGCTCTCCCGCACCCTGTACATCAACGGCGAGACGGACTTCCTGAACGTAATCACCGCCCAGCGTTCCTGGCTCAGCTCGGAGGAATCCCTGGTCACCATGAAGCAGAACATCCGCAAGGCCGTGGTGCAGCTCGCGCGCGCCCTGGGCGGAGGTTGGTAATCAGCCGCTCCCTCCAAAGGCAGGGGTCGCCATCCCCGGAAAACGGAACCCTGATTTTTCAACAGGGGACAGGGCAGCAAGGGAATGACTGAAGAATCATTCTTTGTCCCCCCACGTTCAGATTAAAAAAGGCCGCAAGAACAGGAACGAATAAACTATCCGGAAACTTCCGATGGAATTGAACAGATAATCAGGGCTCAGGTTAAGAACACTCTCCAGCCACTTCTTTCATGACTGCGCTGATAAGGTTCCGGGTCTTCACGCCGGGCAGCACGTTCAAGTCCATGCGGTTCATCGCGTAGCCGAAGGAAAGGCCGTGGGCCGGATCCGCAAAGGCATGGGAACCGCCCGCCCCGGCATGACCGAAGCCGCCGGAGCCGAACAGATGGCGCAGCTTGCGGCCCGTGGCGGGGTCTGCGGGATCGTGCATGAAGCCGCAGGAAAAGGCGGTGGGCGTTTTCAGCGTCAGGTCTGGCCCGTCAATGACGACGTTCCGCATCCAGTCGCGCACGTCGGGCGGGAATACCCGGAGTTCATCCAGCCCCAGGCAGGCCTGGTAGAACTGCGCCATGCCGCGGGCGGAAGCCACGCCGCCAAAGGCCGGAACTCCGGACACCCACGCTTCCGGCGTATTCATCTGCCGCACACTGTTCAGCCCTATCAGAGTATTGAACGCACGGTTTACGGGCGTGCCCTTGTTCATGTATTCCAGATAAAACGGCGTACCCATGTTGGACATGTCCATCTTGCCGGGATACAGCGTCGCCACGCGGTTCCATTCGGATTCCGGCAACCCGATGTAAAAATCCAGATTCAACGGTTTGCGGATGTATTCCTCCCAGTAGCGCCACAGGCGTTCCCCGGTCAGCCGCAGCATGAGTTCATCAAGCATCACTCCGTAAGTATGCGGATGGTAGCCGTGTTCCGGCGGCTGCCACGCCGGAACGGTTTCCTCCAGGGCGCGCACGCAATCCTCATGGTCAAACACGCTTGCCGTCCGGGAAAAAGCCGCCAAACCGCATTGATGGGACATCATCTGCGCGATGGATGCATAGGGCAGCGGGAATTCAGGCCACAGTTCCCCCATGCTCATCTGCGGCGAGGCTCCCTGCTGGTGCAGGGCCAGCAGAAGGGCGGCGGATGCGGCTCCCTTGGTGGCGGAGTAAACGGGCACCAGCGAATGTTCCGTCCATGGACGCGTTTTATCCGCTGCGGCAAACCCGGAATGCAGGGAAACGATTTCCCTTCCTTCCTTCCAGACAGAAACGGAGGCGCCCAATTCTCCGTAGTTACGGAAGTTTTCCTGAAAAGCTTCAGTTATCTGCCGGTACTCATTCATTCCCTTAAAATGACCCGGCGTTACTCCCGGCGTCCGGACAGGAAAATACTCCCCTCCGGCTCCGAAAGCAAGCTCCGGCGCTGCCCTGGATGGTCAGCGCCGGAACAGGACAATCTGTAAAACATCAGTCTTTCGTATGGGCGGCCAGGTATTTCCTGGCTCCTACTTCATCCGGATCCTCCTTCAGATCATTCAGGGAGAATTTAATACGGAATAATCTCATGATGAACACATAAGAACATGGAATCAGAAAAGCGCCCACCAGTGTAGCCACCCCCATGCCAATCACCACCACCGTACCGATCGCGTTGCGCGCCAGAGCTCCGGAACCGGAGGAAAGCATCAGGGGGATGCATCCCAGAACGAATGCCAGAGAAGTCATCAGAATGGGACGCAGGCGCAGACGCGCGGCAGCCAGCGTAGCCTCCATCAAGCCCTTGCCGCGCTGCATCTCCAGATTGGCGAATTCCACGATGAGGATGGCGTTCTTGGCCGCCAGACCCACCAGCATCACCAGACCGATCTGCGCGTAGAGCGTCAGCTCCATGCCCTGCCAGAACAACCCGGCATAGGCCCCCAGCACGGCAATGGGAACCGTGAGGAAAACCGCCAGGGGAAGAGACCATTTCTCATAAAGCGCCACCAGGATAAGGAAGGCGAAAACGGCGGACATGGTGAAGATGGCCCCCAGCCCAATACTGTTGCGCACCTTATTTTCCTGGAAGCTCATGTCCTGGTAGTCGAAGCCAACCTTCGTAGGATCCATCGTCTGATGGAACACTTCCTCCAGCGCGTCCATCACCTGCTGGGTGGAGTGGCCGGGCCGGGGCATCACGTTCAATTTGGCGGCGTTGTAGATGTTATGGTGCATCACGAATTCCGTATCCTCTATCTCTCTGATGTTCACCAGGGCGGAGAGAGGCACGCGGGCTCCGTCCGCGTTCGTGACAAAGAAGCCGTCCATCTTCTTCAGGCTGGCGCGGTCTTCGCCCTGCGCCTGGATATACACCTGCCACTGCTGGCCGAAGGCATTGAAGTAATTGATGAAGGAGGAACCGTTGTAGGAGGCCAGAATGCCGTTGGCCACGTCAATATCCACCTTGTGGAATTTGCATTTTTCCTTGTCCAGGTTCACGTACTTCTGCGGCATGTCCGCCATCATCATGTCTATGCACAAGGCTATTTCCGGACGCCGGGAAGCCGCTTCCTGGAACCGTTGCACCTGTTCATGCAGATAAGCTACGCCCTGCCCTTCCAGATCCTCCAGTACCATCGTAACCCCGTTGGCGGTTCCCACGCCGGGGATGGCGGGAGGTTCCAGCACCATCGCCATGCCGTCCAGGCCGGCCTGGGCCAGCTTTCCCTGAAGCTTTCCGGCCAGCTCCGCGGAGGTTTCCGGCCGTTCGCTCCAGTCCTTGAGCTCAATGTAGGCAATGCAGGCGCCGGGAGTCTGCACGCTGTTGAGGATGTTGAGCCCCACCACGGTAGTAAGGTTCTTCACGGCGGGATCCTGGAGGGCCGCCTCAAATTTTTTGTCCTGTTCATAGGCAACCTGCAGGGAGGTATTCGGCTTCAGGATCAGGCAGGCCAGCAGAAAGCCCTGGTCCTCATCCGGAAGAAAGCCGCCGGGAACGCGCTCCGCCACAGGAGCCACCGCCCCCCAGAATAACAACAGGAGGGGGATGGAAATCGCCAGCTTGCGGGCCAGGCTTCCGCACATGCGGGTATAGCCGTTGGAGACACGTCCGTAACACCAGTTGAACAAACGGTGAAATGGGGAAAAGAGGCTCTTCCTGCCCGCATTCCGGGGGTTCAGCAACAGGGCGCACAAGGCAGGGGAAAGCGTCAGCGCATTAAAGGCGGAAATGAGCATGGAAATGGCGATGGTCACGGCGAACTGCTTGAACAGCGTTCCCGTGATGCCCTCCAGCAGCAGGGAAGGCAGGAATACCGCCGCCAGCACCAGGGCAATGGCGATGACGGGGCCGGATACCTCCTGCATGGCGGCGAAGGAAGCCATGCGCGGATTGAGCCCCTTGTCTATGTGCTCCTGCACGGCTTCCACCACCACAATGGCGTCATCCACCACCAGGCCGATGGCCAGCACCATGCCAAGAAGGGAAATGGTGTTCAGAGAAAAACCCAGGACAGGAAAGAGGCAGAACGTGGAAATAAGGGAAACCGGAACGGCGATGAGCGGAATGAGGGTGGCGCGCCAGTTTTGAAGGAAAACATACACGACCAAGGCCACCAGGATGACGGCTTCCATGAACGTGTGCTTGATTTCATCAATGGAATAGCGCACCGCCGTAGTCGTATCCAGGGAAACGCGCCCGGTAATTCCTTCCGGCATCAGCGGAGCCTTGGCTTCCAGCAGTTTTTCCACGCGGTCCGCCGTAGCGATGGCGTTGGAACCCGGAGACTGGAAGATAACGATAGCCGCGGAAACTTCTCCGTTCAGGCGGCCGGTGGCGGAATAGTCTTCAGCTCCCAGTTCCACCTTGGCAATATCTTTCAGGTACAGGATTTCATCCCCATTCTGGCGAATGATGATGTCTTCAAATTCATGGGGCTCCGAAAGACGCCCCTGAGTGCGCACGGTAATGGTCTGCTCCTGGCCGTCCGGCACGGGGTCCGCCCCGATCTTGCCGCCGGGGTTGGTGGTGTTCTGGGCGGAGATGGCGCCCCGCACTTCATTGACGGAAACACCGTAATGGGTCATTTTGGACGTATCCAGCCAGATGCGGATGGCATAACGCCCCGCGCCGTACACCTGAACTTCCCCCACGCCCTCCACGCGCTTGAGTTCATCCACCAGCTTCACCTGGGCATAGTTCGCCAAATCCACGGAATTATAACTGCCGTCCGGGGATGTCAGGGAATAAATCATCAGCGGAAGCCCCGGCTGCTGCTTGATGGTCACGCCCGTGCTCTGAACTTCCTGCGGAAGCTGGGAGGAGGCCTGCCCATAGCGCATATTGGTCAGCACCTGGTCAATATCCGTATCGGAACCCGGTTCAAAAATGACGGAAAGGTTATACACGCCGTTGTTGGAGGAAACGGACGTCATGTAGTCCATGCCCTGCACGCCGGAAATCTGGCGTTCCAGGGGAGTGCCCACGGAATCCGCCACCGCCTGCGCGCTGGCCCCAGGAAACATGGCCTGAAGCTGGATGGTGCGCGGCGTGATTTCCGGATACTGGGAAATAGGCAGGTTGAACATGCAGACCAGCCCCAGCAGCGTGGTCACAATGGCAATCACGGCTGCGATTGCGGGATGCTTGATGAAAAACGCACTCATGGCTTATTTGGCAGTTACGGAAGGAGTGGTGGAAACAGGGGCGGTATAGATGAAGGGAACGGGGACAACCGTCCCGAACCCTTCCGTGGCTCCATGTTCCCGCATCAGGCTGTTCGCCTTGGAATACTGGGCGGCCATCATTCCGCCTTCCACGATGACGGGAGCATCCGCCGGCTTTCCGTATCCTATTTCCTTCAGAGATTCCGGAATGGGCTTGACCGTTCCCGTCACTATCTGCATCAGCATGGGGGCCGTTCCGCCCTTGCCGTCAGGCATGTCAAGAACTACGGTTTCCCCCGGCTGCACGTCAATGCGGCGCGGCATCCCGTCCGGAGCCACCACCATGATGTTGCGGTGGTTCATGGAAGAAAGCAGGGCGCGGGCGGGAACCAGCAAGGCATCCTTCTCCGTACCCGTCACGGCGCGCACGCGCACCGCCATTCCGGAACGCAGTTTCAGATCCGGATTGGGAATATGGCCGATGAAATTGACGGTGCCCGTCGAACGGCTCACCTCGCTGTCCACGGAAACCACCTTCCCCTTCTTTTCAAAGACGGAGCCGTCTTCCAGAATCAATTCAAAATCCGGCATGTCTCCCATGCGCCCGGTTTTCACATTCACGGTTCCATCCATCAGGCGGCTGAGAACCTGTTTTCCCGTCACGGAAAAATCCACCCGGATGGGGTCGATGGAAGACATGGTAGTGAGCGGCGAGCCGCTGGCGGAAATCAGTTCCCCCACGCTGGCCGTCGCTTTGGAAGCCAGTCCCCGGAACGGCGCGCGTACTTTGGTGCGGTCCAGATTGATCCGGGCGTTTTCCAGGGAGGCTTCCGCCTGCTTGATGCCCGCTTCCGCCTGTTCCAGAGCAGCCTGCATCTCCTTAAGGTTCTGTTGCGCGTCCGTCAGGTTCTTGACGGAAATAGCCCCCGTCCTGATCAGTTTGTCATAGCGGTCCAAATCCTTCTGCACCCTGTTCAGAGAAGCTTCCGCCTGAAGTTTGACGGCACGAGCCGTAGCCAGGTTGGCCGCCTCCCTGTCCACGGCGGCCTGATAGGTAGCCGGGTCAATTTCAAAGAGCAGTTCTCCCTTGTTGCAAATGGAGCCGTCCCAGTAAACCTGGCGTATCAGCGTTCCGGAAACTTGCGGCCTGATGTCCGCCTGCTCCACCCCGCGCAAATGGCCGAACCAGGAAGATTTCAACTCCACCGTTCTCTGCTCCATATTCATCACGGAAACCTTGAGCGGAGGCATTTCCCTCCGGTTTGCAGCATCCGCGGCGCCGTTGTCTTCCCGGCACCCTGTCAGCCCGCACAGGGCCGCTATCAGTATATAGTGTGCTTTCATGTTGTTGGTTAACAATATTATTGAAGCATGCTTCATATTTTTCCAAACCCGTTCCCCGGAAAAAAGCACGGGCTTTTATTATTTGAGATTGTCGTACATGCGCCGGAGCAGATCCCTCAGCATGCTGCGGCTTTCCTCCGGCACCCCGTCCAGCAGCGTATTTTCAATCACTCCTATCTGCTGACAGATGGCCTCATGAACGCCCCGGCTCATATCCGTCAGGTACACATTCTTCAGCCGTCCGTCTTCACTGTCAAAAGCCGTGGTTACCCAGCCCTTCTGTTCCAGCCTCTGGACAATTCCCTTGGCCGTGGTATGGGAGACACCCAAATGCCGCTCTATGTCCCTCTGGGAGACGTTTTCTCCGTCACGGGACATCAGGTAAGCCAGCACCCGGCCCTGGGAGGCCGTAACACGCTCCAGAGTCAAGCCGCGCGTAAGCATCATATCCACGCGGTCCGTAATCATTTTCATCAAAAACGAAATCGTAAAAGGGTCGGCCATAAAACAATGAAGCATGCTTCAAAAATGTACCGATAGGTACTCTTTATCCGGACGCAAGTCAAGCGGAATCAGAATGACAGAGCGCGGGAAAAACACGTTGACCTCACCAGTAAAAATAAATCAAATCCGTTCTTTATCAATAAATTGAAAAAACAAATCATCAATAATCCGAATACCTTCGCATTTCTTTCCCGCATCATCCGGCGTTTCCCGGCAAACATACCCCTTCCAGCCACAGGAAACCAATGCTCCGCGCAGGGATAAAGAAAAAATACCTAAGGAATGGCCCGCATATCAAAAAAGGCCGGAACCGCTTCGCCTTCTTTCCAGGGACAATACGCGCAGCCGCTTGTCCTTTACCTTGAATTTCACCTCCCAGCCAGAGAACGAAAGGCCGTAAACCCGTTCCGGATCATCCTGATACTGGGGACGGGGATCCAGGGACAGCGTATCTTCCAGCGCACTCCTCTCTTCCGGAGACATGGAACCGCCAAAAGATTCGGGAATTTCCACATCCAGCCGTTCATAGGGGACAGCCGTAAACCCTTCCGACGCCTCCGGAATGCAGTCTGCCAGAGGAACATAGGGCTTGATATCCAGAATGGGGGTGCCATCCACCAAATCCACGCCGGAAAGATGCAATACCGGGCCGTCCAGAGGATGCAATTCCACCCGTTCCAGCCTGACGGCAGACAACCCGATGGGATTGGGGCGGAACGGCGCACGCGTGGCGAACACCCCCATGCGCACATTGCCCCCCAGCCGCGGAGGCCGGACCGTAGGGCTCCACCCCTTATCCACGTTTTCACTGAACACCCAGACCAGCCACAGATGGGAAAACCCTTCCAGACCACGAACGGCATCCGGATGGCGGAACGGCGGCTCAAACACCAGCCGCGCCCGCGCATCCGGAACCAAGCCGCTCTGGCGCGGCGCACCGAATTTGTCCGGATAACACGTGCTGACGCGGGCGACGGGCTGCAAGCGGAGACTGATAGTTAATAATTAATAGCTGCCTGCCTTTCTCCGTGACGCTTTCATCAGAAGCGGTGGAGCTGTTCTCCGAACACCACGGCATCCACTTTTCCCTTCAAGGTCTTGCCCAGGAATGGGGTGTTGCGGGCGCGGCTGCGGAGCGTTTCATCCGTGACGGGCGTTTCTCCTTCCGGGTCAAACACCACCAGATTGGCCGGAGCCCCTTCTTCCAGGGAGACGGGGGCCAGCCCCATCAGCCTGCGGGGAGCATCGCTGCAGGCGCGCACCACCGTCTGCCAGGACATTTTTCCAGGTTCCACCAGATACTGGTAAATAGCGGGCAGGAACGTATCCAGCGCAATCATGCCCTGCGGGGCGACAACGAAATCCTGAAGTTTGGAAAACGGCGTGCAGGGCGTGTGATCGGAAACAATGCAGTCAATGGTGCCGTCATTCACGGCGGCAATCAGGGCATCCACATCCGACTGGTCGCGCAGGGGCGGCAGCGTCTTGTAGCAGGTATCGTACCGGCCCACGTCCTCATGCGTGAACAGGAGATGGTGAAGCGCCGCTTCCGCGCTCAACCCGGCGGTTTTCCGCTTGCAGCGGCGCAGGATATCCACGCTGCCGGCCGTAGAGACGGTCTGCACATGCAGGGAGTTGCCCGTATCCACGGAAAGGCGGATGATGGTTTCCAGCCCTATTTCCTCCGCACAGGAGGGGGAACCCATCAACCCCAGACGGTAGGAAGTAGTGCCCGGGTGCATGGCCGCCCTGGCCGTCAGGGACGGCACGTCTCCGCGCAGGGCGAAAGTAAGGTTCAGATTGCTGGCGTACTGCATGGCGCGGTACAGCAACAGCATGTTGTCCGGAGCACGGTCCCCGTCCGTGATGAAACGGACGCCCTTGGCACGCAGGGAGTCGTAGGAGGCCTGCTCTTCCCCGCCGTCCCCCTTGGTCAGGCACCCGGAGGGGATAACCTCCACCAGAGCATCCGTCCGGCATATTTCCATGAACGTGGTAATCTGGGCGGCATTGTCCATCACGGGTTCGGTATCCGGCATCGCCATCAGTCCGGTCACTCCTCCATGCAGGGCGGCGGCGGTAGCCGTAGCCACACGTTCCTTGTCCTCCCGGCCGGGCTGGCACAAATGGGCATGGATGTCGAACAGACCGGGCAGAACAAGCTTCCCGGAAGCATCCAGCGCCTTTTCCGCGGCGCTCTCCAAAAGCGTTCCGGCAGGAGCTTTCGCTGTAATCACCCCCCCGGAAACCAGAAGGTCCGCCGGGGCGGAACCGTCCGTCAGCCGGGCGTTGCGAATAAGTACGGAAGTTTTCATGAACAATCAGTGCTGGGTTTGCGGAGTGAGATGGTAAAGGATGGACATGCGGCAGGCGATGCCGTTTTCCACCTGGCGGTTGATCAGGCAGCGCTCATAGTCCATCGCCAGGTCACAGATTTCCACGCCGCGGTTGACCGGCCCCGGATGCATGATGTACAGGCCTTCACCGGAAATGCGCTTCAGGCGTTCTTCCGTGACGCCGTAAATCTTGTTGTACTCCCGGGCGCTGGGGAAGAAAGGGGCGTCCTGCCGCTCTTTTTGAACGCGCAGCAGGTAAATTACGTCCGGCTTCCAGGCAAACGCCTCATTGAAATCGGAAAAACGGGGAATGCCGGAATGTTCGGTGCGCGGCACCAGGGAACCCGGCCCCAGGAAGGCGACATCCATCCCCAGCCTCTTCATCAGCAGGGAGGTGGAACGGGCCACGCGGGAATGCAGGATGTCCCCCACAATCAGAACGCGCTTTCCCCTCACATCCGGAAATACCTCCCGGATGGTAAAGGAATCCAGCAGCGCCTGGGAGGGATGGGCGTGGGCTCCGTCCCCGGCGTTCACCACACTGGCGCAGGTATGGCGCGCAATCACGTTCGGCAAGCCGCTGTTGTAATGGCGCACGATTACATAATCCACTTTCATGGCCTGGAGCGTGGCGATCGTGTCCTGTACGGATTCCCCTTTCACCACGGAAGAGGTGGACACCGTGAAATTGGTCACGTCCGCAGACAGGCGTTCCGCCGCTACCTCAAAAGAGGAACGGGTGCGGGTGCTGGGTTCATAAAAAAGCGTCAGAACGGACTTGCCTTTCAGGGCGGGCACCTTTTTGACGCTTTTGGTAAAAAGCTCCTTCATCGGGCCGGCCGAATCCAGCAGCGTGTGAATTTCCTCGTCAGTCAATGAGGAGATATTAAGAAGATCCTTGCGGGGATGATTCATGGGAAACGGAGAATGGATTGGAAAATTTTCAGTGGGAGGGAATGACCACGCTGTCCTCGCCGTCAGCCTCCTTCATGCTTACGATGACCTTGGCTCCGGCATGGTCCAGCACGTGCCCCGTATAATCCGGCTGGATGGGAACTTCCCGCCCGCCGCGGTCAATCAGGCACGCCAGTTCAATACGGGCCGGACGGCCGTAGTCGAAAAGGGCGTTCAGGGCTGCACGTATGGTGCGCCCCGTATAAAGGACGTCGTCCACCAGCACGACCCTCATGTCATCCGTGGAAAACGGCAAATTGGAGGAACGGAGGGAAGGCCGGGCTTCCAGCTTGAAGATGTCATCCCGGTACAGGGAAATATCAATAGAGCCGTACTGGGCTTCCACTCCCAGCTCCTTTACCTTGTCCACCAGACGCCGGGCAATCACATCCCCCTGGCTGAGCAGGCCGACGATGGCGAGAGGTTCTCCGGGGAAACGGGCCACAATGCCGTGGGCCATGCGCTCAAGCGCACGGGAAATTCCCGGACCGTCCAATACGATTTCCTGTGAAGGAGGAGTCATTTGCCGGATGGGGGAAAAAGTTCACGTTACAGCCCCGCCAGTTTTAAAATGCGGTGGGCGGCCATGGCGGCATTGACGGGGGTCTTCTTATGCAAGCCAACCGTAGTGCAGGGCACGCCGCCGGGACACTGGGCAATCGCCAGCAGGGCGTCAATACCGTTCAGGGGGCCTCCGGGGACCGGCACGCCGATAACCGGGAGGGAACAGCTCATCACCACCACGCCGGGAAGGGCGGCAGACAGGCCGGCCACAGCCAGGATAACCGCTTTTTCTCCGCTGGCTTCCAAATCCCCCAGGAACCTGATCAGCTCCGGAAGGTCGCGGTGGGCGGACAGAACGGTTTCTTCATAAGGAACATTCTCCTGAGCAAAATACTCGCGGGCCGGTTCCATAAAGGGCTTATCATTCGGGCTGCCGTAGATGACGATGACTTTCATGGCTGTGTGTGCGGTTGTGAAACTTGCAGATTATGCCCCCAAGCCCCCTGCCCTGGCAAGACTTAACCTGCAAAAAAAGGAAGGCCCCGGGTGGAAATGGACAACGGGAGAAAGGAAACACAGGGGTTCCGGAACCGTTCCGGGGAATCGGCCCGGCATCCCGGTCATTCCTCCAACCCAGATTCGCCCATCCCACCGCCCTCCCCGGGAACCTTCAGTTTTCCGGAGAGGATATCCTTCCTGATACGGTAAAGAGCCTTCAACCTTTCCTTATCATCCAATCCTTCCGTTTCCCGCATCAGGAATAAAGAAAACTGTACGGAACAATTCTCCAGCCGATATTTTTCCAGAATGCTCCCCCCCATTTTCATGTATTGGCCTCCGTACTTTCCGTAAGCGTTCTGAATTTCATCGGCAGTCATCTTCTCTCTTTCCACCCGTTCCAGCAATTTCCCGGACTCCCTAATCATCTTCAGATGCATGGCACGGTAATCGGAAGGGCATTTATCCAGAATCCCAGCCCATTCGGGAGATTGAATATATTTCAGCGTGGCCACCAGCACCGCACGATTATCCTTTTCCTCCAACTCCACAATGCACGTCCAAATAATGCCCAGCTGCAAGTGCCTGGCCATGGCCTCCCTGTACGCCGCTATTTTCTTTTCATCCTCCATTTCCAAATCCACATTAGCCATGGAGGGCGCCGCTATATCCTGGGACATGCCGGAAAAAGTCATCAAAAACGCAGGGAGAATTCCCCACCGGAACAGATTTGACATGAAATCACGTTACAGGAATCTTTTGCGCAGGGTCAACAATATTCTTCCCTTCCGCCGCATCCCGCAGCATTGACGGCCGCCGCCACGGCGGACTGTCTTTCCTTCCCGGAAAAAACAAGCCTGCCCCTATTCCCGGCTTGATGGCATCCGGTTCCGGCATAACAAGGGCTCACAGGGGCGTATCTTCATCCAGAAACGCAGAAAAGCTGCATCGCTCCGGCGGCCGGACGCTTGAAAAAACCTAGCGGGTCGCCTGCTGCGCCATGGCCTCCGCACAACGGCGTCCGTCCAGGGCGGCGGAAACAATGCCGCCGGCGTAACCCGCCCCTTCGCCGCATGGGTACAGGCCCTCCAGACCGGGATGCTCCAGCGTGGCGGGGTCCCTTGGAATGCGCACGGGGGAGCTGGTGCGCGTCTCACAGCCAATGAGCTGGGCGTCCGCTCCGGCAAATCCCCGCCATTTACGGTCAAACTGCCGCAGCCCCTCCCGCATGCGCCAGACAATCCCTTCCGGGAGCAATTCATGAAGGGGATGGGATACGATGCCGGGATGATAGCTGGTAGGCAGCAGGGAAGAAGAAACGCGCCCTTTCAGAAAATCCTCCACCTTCTGGGCCGGGGCTTTCTGCATGCCTCCTCCGGCACGGCAGGAAGCCGTCTCCAGCGCTTTCTGGTACGCCACGCCCGCCAGCACCCCGTGTTCCCTGCAAAACGGTTCCGTATCTTCCGGATGCACGCTGACTACAAAACCGGCATTGGCAAATGGAGAATCCCTCCGGGCCAGAGACATGCCGTTGACCACTACCTCATCGTTCTCCGTGACGGCGGGCACGATGAAGCCGCCGGGACACATGCAGAAGGAATGGACGCCGCGGTCTTGGATGGTGGTCGTCACGGAATAACGGGCTGCCGGAAGCTGCTCCGGGCGCCTCTGCTCCGGATTCAGGTGGTACTGGCGCGCATCAACAAACGCCTGGGGATGCTCAATGCGCACACCCACGGCAAAGGATTTCTGTTCCAGAGCCAGCCCCTCCGCCAGCATCATGCGGTACACGTCCCGGGCACTGTGCCCGGTAGCCAGCAAAACGGAATCCGCCGCAAATTCCCGGCCATCCGCGCAGGCCACGCCGCGTATGCGGCGGCCGTCCGCAGAACGGAGCAGATACTCCACACGGGCATTGAAATGAATTTCCCCGCCCGCGCGAAGGATGGATTCCCTGATGGCTTTGACGACATTGGGCAACAGATTGGAGCCAATATGCGGGTGGGCGTCCGTTAAAATTTCCCTGGGCGCTCCGTGGGCTACAAAAATCTCGTAAACCTCCCGGACGGGGCCTCTCTTGGTCGCGCGCGTAAACAGCTTCCCGTCGGAAAACGTGCCTGCCCCTCCCTCTCCAAAACAGTAATTGGAATCCTCCATCACCGTGCCGCGGCGCAGGATGGGAGCCAGGTCAAACCGGCGGGAGGAAACATCCTTCCCCCGTTCCAGAACCACAGGCTTCATACCCAGTTCCAAACAGCGGAGCGCGGCGAACATCCCGGCCGGTCCGAATCCAACGATCAGCGCCACGGGGGAGCCGGGACGGACGGACGGATAATCCCGGGAGGGAAGACGTTCCGGCGGCAGCGGGCTATCCACCCCGACCAGCAGCCGAAGCTGGAAGAGAATTTTTTTCTGCCGGGAGTCAATGGACTCCTTCACCAGCCGCACATCTTTGATACGGGAGGGGGAAATACCCAGCTTCCGCGCCACGGCAGCGCGGCGCACGCGCTCGCTGCCGGCCTTTTCCATCGGCAGAATCACATCCACCGTTATTCCTTCCCCTCCGCTCACAGTCCCTCCTTCCCCGGCCGGGGCTGCTGCTGGGTGATGCAGTGGATGGCGCCGCCTTCCAGCACCAGCTTGCGGGCATCCACCCCTATTACCTGTTTTCCGCTGAAACATTCACGCAAAATGCCCAGGGCGCGATCGTCATTCCGGGGCTGGTTGAATACGGGAACAATGACGGCCTCATTAACAATGAGGAAATTGGCGTAACTGGCAGGGAGCTGATCCAGGCGCCAGTCCTCCGCATGGAGGGGATCCGGCATCGGCAGGGGAATCACCTCCACCCCGGAACCGTCCACGCATCTCAAATCCTGAAGGCGTTCATTATTCTCCGCCAGAGCGCGGTAATGGGGAGAGGAAGAATCCGTTTCCACGATGGAGACTACGGCATCCCGGCACACAAAACGCACCATGTCGTCAATATGGCCGTCCGTATCATCCCCTTCAATGCCGGAACCGAGCCAGAAAACGGCTCTGACGCCCAGCATGCGCTTCAATTCCTCCTCAATCATGGCCCGGCTCCAATCCGGATTGCGGTTGGGATTCAGCAGCACGGACTCCGTCGTCACCAGCAAGCCGTCCCCATTGCCCTCAATCGCCCCCCCTTCCAGAATCAGGGAAGAACTGCGCACGGGAAGCCCCAGCGCCGCCCCAATCAGGGCGGGAACGCCGTTGTCCAGGTCCCACGGGGCAAATTTGCCGCCCCACGCATTAAATTGCCAATCCGTCAGCATCAGAGAACCGTCCTTCACATCCTGGACGAAAACGGGGCCGTGGTCCCGGCACCATACGTCGTTGGTCGGGTGGTTGAACAGGCGGAATTGCTCCTCACTCATTCCGGCGGCCAGCATCGCCTGCCTGACGCCGGGATGAAGGGGAGCTGCGGCATTCACGCATACAAGGGCATGCGGAGCAATGGCAGCGGCCACGCTCCCATAAGTCTGCTGCAACTCGTCCAGCCCTCCTTGCCATAAATCCCTGCGGTGGGGCCAGGACAGCCAGACAGCATCCTGAGGCTCCCATTCAGCGGGCCAGCGTACATCGGGTTCCTTGTTCATGGCGGTATCGGGCGGTTCAACTGGGCTGGTCCTGAAATTCATAAGGTTCTTCAAAAGCCTTGCGGAAGCTCATGAAGCCCTTGAAATCATCCAGGGAATCCTCCGGCTGTTTGGAAAAAACGTCTTCCTCAATCAGTAAAAAAACCATCTCCCCCACATTCTTCCCGTTCCTAAGCCCCCATTCCTTCATCACGGTGGAAGCCATGGGCCCGAACTGGGCGAGGGCGTAATCCCGGAACCCTTCCAGCAGTTCCTGCCCGCTGACATGCCTCTGAGAGCCGTTTTCCCTTTCTTCAACGCGCTGCATGGTAAAATCCAGCGCATCTTTCAGAAAAGAATATGCCCGTTCCGCAAAACGGGGATCCTTCCGTACGATACGGCTCACGGCATCTTCAAACGTAGGGGTGGTCATAGCGGCTCACCGCTACCCTATACGGCTCCTTGTGAAAATCAAGATTTTTGGGAGCGCTCCAGCTTCAGCCCTCCCTTGGGGACAGCATGGGGAAAATGAAGGCAGCCGCCCCCTCGCTGGAACGGAACGCCGGACGCGGCAGACGGCAAAATTCCCGTCCATGATATAGAGCCTCAAAAAACGCACGCGCCCGCATTTTGAATATCATGCTTCTGCATGAGCATCCCTCCGGCAGGCAGCGGTTTTTACGTTCTGATGCCGTCAAAAAGCCCTGTAAGCAGGAAGGAAACCTTGCCAGCCTATGGTCTGTTTGTTATGAACGGAATACTTTATGTTCCGTTCCTCCATCATGCTTCTGGCAACCATGCTGTGCGTTTCCTGCGTATCGCACCGGCCTATCCAGGACAGCAGCTCCCCGCCCATTGACGCGGCCAATCCCCTGGACGGCACCCCCGTGGCGCTGGCGTGGAGCTCCGGAACGCAATTAATGATGGGCGTAGACACGGGAGCAGTCCAGACATCCCTGCTTTTCTCCCCGGCAGTGGAATCCATCGGCGCACGCCTGCGCGGCAGGGGCGCCATGCGCACGGCCAACGTGCCTGTTTCCCTGAAGGATGACGGGGAACCCATTTCCCGGAAACAGGACGTAGTAATGGCAGACCAGGCCCCGTATGACGGTTTGCTGGGCTGGGAATGCATCCGGAAATATGTGTGGAACATCAACTATCCCAAACGCTCCCACCGTTTTTTCAATAAACTTCCCTCCAGAATAAAAAGCTGGAACAAGCTTTCCCTGATTCCCGGATCCGACTATCCGCAAATCGCGGACAGGCACGGAAGGCGCATCATTCTGGACACGGGAGCCCCCCACGCCGTTTACATCTCCAAAAAACGCTGGAATGCCATTAAGCAGGCCTACCCGGATGCGTTCGTCAGCGTCTATTCCGGCTACAGCCCCGCCGCAGGCGGCTTTTACGCCCACGAATGCATGCATGTAAGCTCCTTCCAGCTCGGTCCACTGGAATTAAAAAATATCCTGCTCTGTGAAAGCTTCGCCAACCCGGAAGTGATGGGCATCCCCGATGACATCGACATCATCCTGGGCTACGGCGCTCTGGCCGCACGCCAGTTCTGGCTGGACGGCCCGGGGAACGCCCTTTATTTCAGCTCCACCAGCCACCGGATGCCCGCCCCCGCCTCCTTCAACCTGATGGGAGGCACCTTTATCCAGGACAGCAACGGGAACGGCCCCATGAAAGCTTACGTGGCAGAGTGGTCTCCCGCATGGGACGCCGGCCTCAGAACGGGAGATGTTCTTATTTCCATCAATGGAAGAAAGAATCCCTATCCGGACCTCGTAGAATATGTTACCACCCAGCGGGGGGCTCAGGCCAGCGTGGTGGTCCAGCGCAGGAACAGGCTGGTGCGCATCCAATGGGAAGTTCCGGCCGCGCCCCCTGCCGGGGATTATTACCCCACGCCCCAGGCCATTACGGAACAGGAATTCGAAAACCACGTCAGGCAGCAGGAAAAAAAAGAACAGACCCAGCCCTCCGCAGACGGCCAGCAGCCTCCGGCTACGGCCGGAGAAACTCCGGATGAAGCCTCTCCCGCAGCTGACGGGAAAACGGACAAGGCCTCCGCTGCCTGAGCCGGGCCAGCAACCAGCCATCTCTCTACACCGGCATGAACAACGAACAACATCAGAATACCCAAACTTCCGCCGCCCCCGCCATTCCCTCCCCCTTCCAGAAGAAAACCTGCTGGCATGCCCTGACAGGCGTATCCATTCTGGTGATGCTGGGCATTGCGGCCTTCGTCATTTTTGAAGTGGTGGAACTTCTGGGGTTTCTGGAACCGGTGCTCCTGCCCATCCTGATTGCCGCCGTCGTGGCGTATTTGCTGGAACCCATCGTTTCCTGGCTGGTGCGTCTCAAATTCTCCCGTCCATGGGCCGTAGTCACGGTCATGTTTGCGGCTCTGGCCGTTCTGGTAGGCTTTGGAGCCACGATTCTCCCTCCCCTGATCAGGCAGACGGATGAACTGATCGACAACCGGATGGAGCTATGGGACAAAACCTCCGAACTGATTGACTCCACCATTGAAATCCCCTTCATTTCCCGCACCATTGACAGTGTTTACAGCACCAGCCTGCGGGAACTGAATGCCAGCCATTATACGGAAGCGGAAGTCCATGACCTGAGAAACGCCCGGACCGCCCGGGAAAAGCTGGGAGCCTACATGACCATCAATTCCTCCTTTTACCAGGACAAGCTGATGAGCTGGCTCACTTCCGGGGGACGGGCCCTGTACAGCACCATAGGAATCATGGTCAGCATCCTGATCACGCCCATTTTCGCTTTTTACTTTCTGCTGGAGGCGGATAAAATCAAAGAGAAATGGCCCAGCATCCTGCCCCTGAAAGTCTCCAAATTCAGAAAAGACGTGGTGGACACCATGGAGGAAATCAACGGCTACCTGATTTCCTTCTTCCGCGGCCAAATGCTGGTAAGCATCATTGAAGGCATTCTGATCGCCATCTGCCTGAAACTGATAGGCCTGCCGTACGCCATCACCATCGGCGCCGCGGTCTGCGTGCTGGGCATCGTTCCCTACCTGGGCATCATCACCGCCTTTATCCCTGCGGTGCTGCTGGCCTGGTTCACATGGGGGGATTTCCAGCACGTGCTGATTGTTTCGGGCATCTTCCTGGCCGTCAACCAATTTGACGGATGGATCATCCAGCCGAAAATCGTGGGGGATTCCGTGGAACTCCACCCGCTCACGGTCATGTTTTCCGTGTTGATCTGGACACTCATCCTGGGCGGCTTGATCGGCGCCCTGCTGGCTGTCCCCCTGACAGCCGCCATCAAGGTCCTTTACAAGCGGTACATCTGGCAAAATGCCAGCATGCGCCCCATGACGGACCCCGTGCTTCCGCCGGAACATCCCGGCGAACAGCCTCCGGACACACTCGAAGGTTCGGCCCACGCTTAAACAGCGGCATCCTTCCGACCATCCTTTCCGGAAAATTATAATCACACACACCTGACAACATGAATAAATCCGCATTACACCTGATGCTTGCCATGGCGGCGGCAGCGACCTGCCCGGCCGCAGTCACGCCAACGGTCAAGCCCCCCAAGGCCATCGTCATGATTTACGCTGACGACCTCGGCTATGGAGACGTAGGCTGCTATGGAGCCAAGGGAATTCCCACCCCCGCCATCGACAAGCTTGCCGAGCAGGGCTGCCGCTTCACGGACGCCTATTCCACCACATCCGTCTGCACCCCTTCCCGCTATGCCCTGTTCACAGGGGAATATCCGTGGCGCAAGGAAGGCACGGGCATCCTGCCGGGAGACGCCGCCCTCATTATCGATACCAAGAAGCCCACCCTGCCCAAGATGCTCCAATCCCACGGCTACAAAACCTACATGATAGGCAAATGGCACCTGGGCCTGGGGGAAAAGGGGAAGAAGATTGACTGGAACAAACATATCTCCCCCAGCCCGAACGAAATCGGATTTGACGAGAGCTTTATCTTCGCCGCTACGGGCGACCGCGTTCCCTGCGTGATTCTGGAAAACGGCAATGTCCGCAACCTGGACCCGAACGACCCCATTGAAGTATCCTACAAGCACAACTTCCCCGGGCTTCCCAATGGCAAGGACAATAAGGACCAGCTCAAACTCATGTGGAGCCACGGACACAACCAGGCCATTATCAATGGGATCGGACGCATCGGGTTCATGAAGGGCGGCAAAAGCGCCTTGTGGAAGGATGAGGAAAACGCCGATGTCATTACGGATAAGGCCATTGAATACATTCAGAAGAGCGCCAAAGCCAAGGAACCGTTTTTCCTGATGTTCGCCACGCATGACATCCACGTGCCGCGCTGCCCGGAAAAACGCTTTGTGGGCAAGAGCCGGCACGGCGTGCGCGGTGACGTGACCGTGGAACTGGATGACTGTGTGCGCCGCATTACAGAGGCTCTGCAACAGGCCGGTCTGGAAAAAGACGCCCTGGTGATCTTCTCCAGCGACAACGGCCCCGTGCTGGATGACGGCTACAGGGATTTCGCCGTCCGGGACAACGCCACCCATTCCCCCGCCGGCCCCTTCCGCGCAGGCAAATACAGCATTCTGGAAGGAGGTTCCCGCATTCCGTTTATCGTCAAATGGCCCGGCGTGATCAAACCCGGAACCACGAGCAAAGCCCTGCTCAACCAAATGGATCTGGGGGCCTCCCTGGAACAGCTGCTGGCCCCCGGCAAGGCCAATTCCTTCCGCGACTCTGAAAACGTGATGCCCGCCCTTCTGGGAAAATCCGCCAAGGGGCGTGACTACCATGTCATCAACAGTACCGGCAAGGCATTGGCGATTCGCCACGGCAAATGGAAATTCATTCCCGCCGGCGTGGCCATTCGCGACGGCATCAACGGAGCCTCCGCAAAAATGAGCAAGTCCCCGGAAGGAGGAAGCCTCTTTGACCTGGAAAAAGACCCGAAGGAACTTGACAACGTAGCCTCCCAGCATCCGGACATTTGCGAACAGATGAAAGCCAAGCTTGAGGAAATCCGCCAGAGGCCCGAAACCAAGGCTGACCAGGAGGACCTGCTTCCCTTGGACGACTAACATCCATTCGGGCCAGATCATGAGAGAATCCGCCACATGCTCCCAATGCGGCCACGGGTACACCTACCCGGCCGGACTGGACGCCAAAACCGGCATGCGCTGCCCGGCGTGCGGCCTTCTGATTCACGTTACAACGGGGCTTCCCTTCGGGGAAGCCTCCTCTTCGCCATCCGGCCGCAAACCGGAAAACGCCATGAAAACGCAGCCCGCCCTGCCTCCCGTCAGGAAAAAGCGGACGTCTTTCTCCGGACGCGATACTGACGAACGCGGCATCCGGCAGGAAAACCTGCCGCAGCGGCCAGCCGCAGCATCCGGCCGCCGGATTCCCGCTACATCATGGCTGGCATGGGGGCTGTCCCTGATCGCGTTGATTCTGGCCTTTATTTTCCCCTCCTACGGAAACGGTTCCACAGATCCGCTGTACATGCTTCAGTGCCTGCCCTCCATGGTATTCGGCTGCGCTGCGGCCATCCTTTTCATCCAGGGCCTGGCGGCTATGCGCCGCTAAAAAACAAAGCCTGCGGCCCCATCTGGGGCCCATGCGGCAGCCCCGTCCCAAAAACGGCCGGAATGCCTGGTTTCCATGCCCCTTTCCGCGGAACCGGGCTTTTAGGCTTGCCTGTCAAATGAACAGATTTTAAGTTACGTCCCGGTAAACGTTATGGAACGGGAGGCAGAGGCGAAGGACAACCTGTGGAGGGCCAGACTGGATGCCGTCCTGATGCACAGGATATGGGGTTCCCTTATTTTCCTGGGCATCGTTTATATTATTTTCTTCCTGAGCTTCGCTATCGGGGATCCTCTGGTCAGGCTCATCCAGACGGGAACCCAGCTGTTCAGCGTCTGGGCCTGCCGCATGCTGGAACCGTGGCCCCGCCTTCAATCCCTGCTGGGGGAAGGCGTGGTAGGAGGCGTGGGCGGCGTACTGGCCTTTCTGCCCAACGTGGTTCTCCTCTTCGGGGCCATTACCGTTCTGGAAAACAGCGGATACATGATGAGGATTTCCCGCCTGATGAGCCGCATCATGAAAATCATGGGGTTGAACGGCAGCAGCTTTGCCCCCCTCCTGCTGGGATTCGGCTGTTCGGTTCCCGCCATCCTGTCCACCAGGAGAATTGAAACGCGTAGCGACCGCCTGGTCACCATCGCCGTGCTGCCCATGATGAGCTGTGCGGGCCGCCTGCCTATCTACATGATGTTCGTCTCCGCCCTGTTTCCCTCCCGCCTGCAGGCCCCCGTGCTGTTCGGGATTTATGCCAGCGGCGTCCTGCTGGCGCTGTGCTGCGCCCGGCTTCTGAAAAACACGCTTTTCAAGGCGCCCCAGAGGGATTCCCTCCACCACATGAAGCGCCTGCGCCTCCCCTCCCTGCGGAAGGTGGGCATCCTGATGTGGTCACGGGCTTTCATGTACGTCCGGAAAGCAGGCACTTTCATTCTTGGGGCCTCCATCATCCTGTGGTTTCTGAACACCTACCCCAGGCCGGAAGAAAACACGGCGCCGACAAACGCAGCGGCCATGGAACATTCCTACGCCGGACAAATAGGCCATTGGATGGAACCCGTCACGCAAGTGGCCGGATTTGACTGGAAAATCAATTCCGCCCTGGTAGGAGCCTTTGCCGCCAAGGAAATTTTCGTCACCCAGATGGGTATCCTTTATGCGGTGGAAGACGGAAATTCGGTCCCGGCTGCCCAGCAGACATTGAACGCCCGTCTTAAAGCCAGCTACACCCCTCTCCAGGGCATCAGCATCATGATATTCTGCCTGATTGCCCTGCCCTGCATCGGCACCGTCACCGTCGCCAAGAGGGAAGCGGGCACCTGGTGGTTCGCTCTGGCTCAATTCGGCGGATTGACCCTCCTGGGTTTTGCAACGGCTACGCTGATCTACCAGGCAGGGCTCCTTCTGTAAGGGCCAGCCATAAAGAAACCGGAAGCAGGGAATACCCCCCGGAGGAAGAAAAAATGAACCTCGTGGAAAAAGAGGCGTTTACGATGAACTTCCGCAAGTTCTCCTGCTCTACGGTCAAGTTATCACAACCTCGCCATCATCCGGCCGCGAAAGCCGCGGCATAACACCATGCATGGCCGTGCAAGCCTCCCCTCCGCAACAATCCGGAATCAGTATGCATCGGCTGAAGCCTTTCCTGTTTTTTCAAGCCGCCCGGGTATCCTTTTCCGTTTGCAGAGGGGGAACAACCTGCGGCAAAAAAAGATCATGCAGCCATTTCCGGAAAATCAATGCCCTTTTGACAGGGAGTAATCAAAAAAGGGGCGCCAATTATCCATTCGGTAATCTTTGCCCTGGATATGGGCCTTAACCTCATCTCCCTGGGAATCCCTCAGACAGCCCCGCGCCCCCGTCCGCGGACCGGAAGGACGGTGCTCATTAATCGTCATCCCATAGCGTAGACGCCCTTTTCTCGGGTCCTTCTCCGTCAACAGCTGTATCGCATTCTTCCCCACCAGCCGGACAGACTTGATGGCAATATCCTCTCCCTCAGCCCCCACAAGGGAAAAACCATAATTGCCAGGATCGTCAACCGTCTTCGTGTCCAGAACCAAAGGGGGGCAGGGAGCATAAAATGCCACTTCCACCGTCCACCCCTTTCCGGACTTCCTAATTTTATGGTTCAGGGGATGCACGGGTTTCCAGTCCGCCCCATCCAACAGGACTTTCTTCATGACATAGCCCACATACTCCCCATAAAGGCGGGACATGGGCGCCGTCAAATGGACTCCGTCGCTATACTCGAAATGATACATCGGGGTCGTCATCACATACCGGCTGTTCTTCTCCAAAGCCATCTCCAGCTGTTCCAGGGCAATAGCCGGATAATCCGTAGGATTAAACTGATAATAATTCAAATGGGAACCAACCTGATAGCCGAAACAGACCACATCGTTTTTCTGCCCGGTCACGGCCCTGGCGTCATGATTTATGTCCCTGATCAGCTTTTCCATTTTTTCCCGGTACCATTCCCTCGTCTTTCTGTCCTGGTGATCCGTCTCTCCCTGGGTCCAGATAAACGCAGGCATGGAAAGGGTCTTCCCTTCCCGGTCAGCCAGTATTTTGGCGGCCTTCAAATCATCCAAAATGCGGTTGTAGGCTCCAGTTCCCCTGCCCAGGGAACCAAGGCTCGCCCCACCCACTCCCGTCGCAGAACAAATCAACCGGATACGGGAAGCCGTAACGGGAGAATAATGCTGCATCAGGCGGAACAAACGACAGGCAGCCCCGGATACGGGAGTTTCGCCGCGCGGACCGTTCACTCCTTCCTCCAGAGGAACCAGCATCTTGCGGTCACTGCCGTTCTCATACGCTCTCACCCCTCCCCTGAACATATACAAGCCCCCTTCCTCCTGCTTTTCCGTTACAACGGGCTTAGCCGTCCAGCCCACAGAAAGGGATTGACCGTAAGAAGTTAAATAATTCCAATCCGCCCACTCTGTTTTCCGGGAAGCACAGATGGATGCGGAAGCCGCCGCAGCCATGTGGAAAGCAAGCAAAATCAAGGTAACAGGAATATTCATCAGATAATTCAACGGACTCTGTCCGTGAACATACGTTAGCCGTTCCCTCTTTTTATCAATTCCTGAACACAAAGCTGTCCATCCATTGCTGCAGTACCATTACGCCAGGAAATACGGAATTGCCGTTCCAGCCGGGTCCACGCCATGTTTCGGTATCATGCCGTACCGGCAGGAAAACGCATTCAATATACCGACGGGATTTTTTATCCTCCAAAAGAAAGGCGGCAGAAATATTCCCCGTATTGCATAAACAACATGAATCATTTCCCGTCTATCAATGCCATATCCGCCTCCATCTGCCTTCTGGGATGCGGACTCGCCCTGCCTGTTTTCTCCCAACAGCCGGAAAAAGGAAAACCCGATGCCGCCCACATTTCCAAAACAAAAGCTGACTGGTGGAGCCAGAGGCACGCCCTGTTAAAGCAGACCCTGGCGGAAACACCATGCCAACTGCTGTTTATCGGCGATTCCATCACCCACCGCTGGGAAACCGACGGCAAAAAAATATGGTCTCAATATTTTTCCCCCTATGCTCCTGTCAATTTCGGCATAGGAGGTGACAGGACGGAACATGTATTGTGGCGCATTGACGATTCTGCTCTTAAAACGCCTCATTCCCCCCAAGTATGCGTTATCATGGTGGGCACCAATAACACAGGGCAATACAAAGGCAGGCAGACCCCGCAGGAAACGGCGGAGGGTATCCGGGAAATAGCTTCCCGGGTCCATCGGCTCCACCCCGCCACTGAAATTATTCTTCTGCACATCTTTCCCCGGGGGAAAACGGCGGAAGACCCCCTGCGCATCCAAAATGAAATGATCAACAGGGAGCTGGACAAAACAAATATGCCGAGAGTCCATGTCGTCAACATTAATTCCGCATTCCTGGACAAGGACGGCACTTTCCTGCCGGGAATTACCGGGGACCTCGTCCACCTTACAGAAAAAGGCTACCGTCTCTGGGCGGACGCACTACTGCCGGAAATCAAAAAATACATGAAGTAAGTCCGCTACCCCCTTCCGCCCGGCTCAACGGCCAATTCGGCCTCATCTGCGCAGAAGCGGCCAGCCAATCATGGTTGTCACTCCCGCACATAAAAAACCGGAGGGATTATTTTCCCTCCGGTTTTCGGATACGGCCGTTAAAACCGTTTAAATTGTCTTAATCACGGAAGAGTCGTCATCATCCCTGTCCTCGGCAGAAGCGGCCTTCCTGGTGGGAACAGGCGTCTTCCTGACCTTTTCCAGAGCCTTGTCCACCGCCGCAATCACCTTGTCTTCCCCGGTCTTCTGACTGGACAACTCATTATAAATCTTTTCCTTGGCCTCATAATCGGCCTTGGCTGCCGCATCGCCGGGATTGGCCTTGAACTTGTCCTCCGCCTTGAACAAGGCCTCCTCCGCAGCCTGGAACTTTGGTTCCACCGCGTTTCTCTGGTCTTCCGCAGTCTGCTTGATGCGGCCCAGCAGGCGAATCACATACGGGCGGTTGCTGAGCCTCTTGAATGCGGAAACCAGAAACTGGCGGCGTTCGCTGGTTTTGGCATCCGCAATAAGGGGGTCAAACAACTTGAGCGTGGCGTTGTCATCCCGGTCACGGTCCACGGAGAGTACGCGGAGAATGGAATCATGGGCCTGGGAACGCACGCGTTCATGCAGGGATTCGTCTTTCCAGGCCTTGAACAGGTACGGAACGGCGTCATCCGTATTCCAGTCCCCCCAGGCGGTAATGATGGCAAGCGCCTTTTTGGTATCCTCCTTATAGCTCTTTTCCATCATGTCCAGCACCTTGGAATCACCGGTGCGGGCCAGCAGCTTGTAGAGCATTTTGACGTTTTCCTCCGGCATATCTTTCTGATACTGGAGCAGTTTGGAGGAAAGCGCCTTGCGCTTGGCTGGAGGAGCTTCGTCAATCAGGTAGCGCGCCGTACGGAAAGCGGAGGAAATCAAATCCGGGGAAGCATCCTTCTTCTGGAGGATCTTCATCACGTCGTCAAGGTCGTCCAGCTTCATGGCAAAACGCATGTACTTGAGCACCACGGCCTGCTTGTCCTGGATCTTCTTATTCTTGCTTTCGCTGATGGAAGCGTACAGGTCTTTCAGCATGTCGCGCATGGCGGGGCTGGAAGACTTGGCCAAAAGGGTCACCATCATGGAATATTTTTCCTTACTGTACCTGCCGACATTTTTTTTCATGTCTTCCACCACCTGGCGGGCAATGTTGTCATCCATCTGGGCCATGATGGAAACCAGGTGGGCGGCGCCGGGCCAGTTTTCCCTGTTGCCCTTGACTCCCCTCACATTGGCGAGCAGCAGAGCGGCATCCTCCGCGTCGGGAACGACTTTCACATCCGGGACACGGCTGAGATTCTTGGAGTCAAACAGACGGCTGCGGCCCAGTTTCCCGCCTTCCACGACCAGCGCATTCAGGCGGGCGTTCTCACCTTCCACCTTTTCTTTCTTGCTGTTGGTGCTCCATGCATAAATCCCTACGCCGGCAGCGATGACAACCAAAGCGCATACCCCATAAATAACACCCCGCAGCAGGGATCTGGATTTATCCACGGAAGCGGCCATATCCCGGGCGGATTCCGTTCCGGCGGGAGGCTGAATACCGCCGTCGCCCGCCGGAGGAGCGCCAGCGGCAGGGGAAACTCCCTCGGCGGCCACAGGCTGGGGAACCGCAGCGGGAGCCACGGAAGAAGCTGGTGCTGCCCCCACGGGGGATTTTAATACTTTCAGCTTGGGAACGGCGCTTTCCGGAGCGGCGGCCGGGGATTTCTCCGCCGCAGCGGGAGCCGCGGCCGTCTTGAAAACTTTCAATTTGGGAGCCCCCCCCGCAGGAGCAGGCTCCGGAACAGACGGTTCCGGGGTCTGCACAGCCGCAGGCGCTACCCCTGCGGCCTGGGCCAGAGCAGCGGCCTGAGCCTCCGCCAGGGCTTTCTGGGCCTCCGCTACCTTGGCAAGGGCATCCTGAATCTGGGCGTCCACGGAAGGCTCGGGCTGCGGAGCGGAAGCGGCTTCCTTTTTCTCCAACTCCGCCGCAAGGCGCGCTCTTTCCTCTTCGGCAGCTACACGGGCGGCCTCCTTTTCTGCGGCAATGCGCGCGGCTTCGGCAGCCTCCTGCTCCGCCTTGATTCTTGCGGCTTCCTGCTCGGCAGCTATTCTCGCCGCCTCCTTTTCGGCAGCAATACGGGCGGCTTCCTGCTCGGCAGCCGCCTTTTCCGCAGCAATCCTGTCCGCCTCCGCCTGTTCCGCTGCGCGGCGGGCGGCTTCCTCCTGCTCCTGAGCCAGCTTGGCCTGCAACTCAGGAGTGAGAAAACGCGGCTTGACAACCTCCACGCCTTCCGCGGCGGGAGAAACAAACTTTACCTTGGGTGCGGCCGCAGGGGCTGCCGTTACCAAACGGCGTCGCAATTTGGGAGGTTCCGGCGAAGAAGGGGTTCCTGTCTGATCGGTCATCGTGATAAAATGGCTGGGAAATTGGAGTGATTTTATACGATTCCGCGGCCCCCTGCAACCTCAAAATACCGTCTGGAAAACGGGCGGGGAACAGCCGCCGTGCATGGTTCAACAGGCAGATTGCGAAAAAAGGCTTCACCCGGGATATAACATGGAAAAGCGTTTAAATATCCCGCGTATTCTCCCGCAAAATCATAAAAAACACAATATGTTAACAACAACAATCATGAATAAAGTAAAGCGCCCGTAATAGAACTTCAAGAATACGTACCAGTCATTTAAGAATCCTCTTAAAAAATGTTATAACACATATACTTTTTTCTTGCCAGACCAAGGATGATTAGTTAAATAAACAACCACTCGTCAACATCATGAATTCCAACGACAGTACCAAAAATAAGAGGCGCTACACGCCTGAAGAAAAACAATCCGTTCTTGATTTCATTGCTGAACGGAAAACCCAAAACAAAAGGGGTGCCCAGAAAGAAGCCGCCGAACGCTTCGGCATCAGCACGGTGACCATCTCAAGCTGGATGAAGGCATCCAAGGCCAAGCGCGGCCGCAAGCCCGGCACCAAAAATACAACTGCTCCCAAAACACAGCCTCTCGCAGCCGCCCAACCCGCCGACCTGCGCCGCCTGGCGGCCGTTCTGGAAGAAATCGCCGACCTTGAAGCCCAGACAGCCAAACTCGACGCCCTGCGCGCTGAAGCGGAGGAACTCAAGAACAGGCTGACTGCCAAGCAGGCCTGATTGCTTTTATTCCTTCCTTTTCCGGAAAACCGGCTTCCCCTGACAAGGGAAGCCGGTTATTTTCTTTACGGAGATCGCGCTTGCCCCCCCGGAACAATTCCTTTAATATCCGCCGTCGTGACTCAACCCGCCCACATTGCTCCCGCGAGTCAGTCTGTGGAAGGCATGTATGCCGACTACTTTCTGGATTACGCCTCGTATGTCATTCTGGAACGGGCCGTACCCAAGATCAATGACGGGTTTAAACCTGTGCAGCGCCGTATTCTGCACGCCATGGACCGCCTGGACGACGGGCGTTATAATAAAGTGGCTAATATCGTGGGAGACACGATGAAATTCCATCCGCACGGCGACCGTTCCATTGCAGACGCGCTGGTGGGGCTGGGACAAAAAGGGCTGCTTATCGACACGCAGGGGAACTGGGGCAATATTCTGACAGGCGACCCCGCAGCGGCTTCCCGCTATATTGAAGCCCGCTTCACCTCCTTTGCGCGTGACGTAGTATTCAGCCCCAAGGTCACGGAATGGCAGCTCTCCTATGACGGCAGGAACAAGGAACCGGTCAGCCTTCCCGTCAAATTCCCCCTTCTTCTCGCTCAGGGAGCGGAAGGCATCGCCGTGGGGCTTTCCAGTAAAATTCTTCCCCACAACTTCAATGAGTTGATTGAAGCCTCCATCGCCTACTTGCGCGGCCAGCCCTTCCAGCTTCTGCCGGACTTTCCGACCGGAGGCGTGATGGATGCCACCAACTACCGTGACGGAGAACGAGGGACGGGCCGCGTCCGCATCAGGGCGCGCATCCTCACGGAATCGAAGAAACTTCTCCGCATCACGGAAATCCCGTTCGGCGTCACCACGGAAATCTTAATTGATTCCATTGTCTCCGCTGCGGAAAAGGGAAAAATTAAAATCGCCCGCATTGAGGACAATACGGCCCAGCATGTGGACATCCTGGTCCATCTCCCGGCCGGAGCGGATCCGGAGCAGACGAGGAAAGCCCTGTTTGCCTTCTCCGCCTGTGAAGTCAGCATCTCCCCGAATGCCTGCGTCATTGTGGAGGAAAAACCCAGGTTCATGTGTGTCAGCGACATCCTGCGCTACAATACGGACTCCACCAAGGAAATCCTGCGCCAGGAGCAGGAAATCCGACTCAAGGAACTGAACGAGGCGTGGCACCAGGCAAGCCTGGAAAAAATATTCATTGAAAACCGCATCTACCTCTCCATAGAAGATTCCGAAACGTGGGAAGAAGTGCTCGGCACCATTGACCGGGAATTGCAGCCGTTTGCATCCCGGCTGCGCGCCCCCATTACCAGGGACGACCTGGTAAGGCTGACGGAAATCAAAATCAAGCGGATTTCCAAATTTGACGCTTTCAAGGCGGACCAGCACATCCGCCAGCTTGAAGAGGACATCGAACAAACGCAGAAGAACCTCAACCAGCTTACCAAATTCACTATCCGCTGGTTTGAAGCCCTGCGTAAAAAATACGGCGCCGCCTATCCGCGGAAAACGGAAATTTCCTCCTTCGGCTCCGTAAACCGCGCGCAGGTGGCTGTTGCCAATGAAACATTGTATATTGATGACGAAGGCTTTGCCGGTTACGGCGTCAAGAAGGGAAACCCTGTCTGCAAATGCTCCACGCTGGATGACGTGTTGATCATTGACAATGCAGGCGTGCTCAAAATCGTGCGGATTCAGGACAAATTTTTCGCTGGTAAAAATCCCCTTTATATTTCCGTCATCAAAAAAGGGGACGACCCCGTGTTCAACCTGATTTACCGTGACGGAAAAGACGGCCCCGTGTACGCCAAGCGTTTCCGCATAGGAGGGTTCACCAGGGACAAGGAATATCCGCTTACCCGAGGCGCAAAGGGAACGCGCATCTTCCACTTCTCCGTGCATGAAACGGAGGAAAACAGTTCCCAGATAAGCGTAAACGTTTATCTGAAAGCCGTTCTGAAACTCCGTAACCTGATCAGGCCCTTCCACTTCGCGGACCTGAGAATCAAAAACCGCGGTGCCCAGGGAAATATCATTACCAGGCATCCTGTGGAACGCGTCTCCCGCATCATGCCTCCGGCCAAGTCCGGAAATGAGGAAACGGAAGGGCCAACAACCGCTCCTTCCGCAACAGCGGAACGGACGGAAGGCTCACCCGCCCCCTCCGCGGAAACGCTGTATCCTGAAACAGCCCCACATTTGGAGGAACCGCCTGCCGATCCGCCGCTGGAACAGGGCTCCCTGTTTGACTCCTGAAACGTTTTCAATCTCTTAAAATGGAAATATCCATGCCTGACTATCCATTTTCGGCTTGCCACAACGGGCCATCTTCTGTAGATATGGGCCACCTCATTACCATGCCGCTTTAGCTCAGTGGTAGAGCACCCGCCTTGTAAGCGGACGGTCGTCAGTTCAAATCTGACAAGCGGCTCCATCATAACCCGCTCAAGGTCAACCCTTGAGCGGGTTGCTTTTATGAGGCGTGCGCCATTACTCGTTCCCATGAATTTCCGGCGTGCCGCTTTTGAACATTCATCATCTATTCATATCTCCGGCGGAATGCAGCAGCCGCAGGAAGCAAAGCGGACGCAACATCTGGCAAGAGGCCATTCCACCCACGGGCATCCCCGTCAACTTCCGGCAGCGAAGGGCCATTCCCGGAGCGGGAAGAAGGTTCCGTTGGCGATAACGCCGCCTCAGCAAGCCGTTTCCCCCCTTGAATACTCCTCCATTGCCGTTTCGACCAAAGGAACCATGATTCAAACCAATGGATACTACAGAAAAAAAGATGGCCGCGGCTATCCTCCGGTTTGAAGACAGCCGCGTTACCGGGCCGGAT
>OGHJ01000319.1_pt1 | contig 78924 bp, 63 predicted proteins | sample 1571351 | NCBI WGS metagenome assembly OGHJ01 (sample SAMEA2582037, study PRJEB24529) | metagenome | biome: Human gut stool | place: China | collected 2011 | reverse complement strand
AGGAAAGCTCAAGCACACCCAGAAGGTCTTCAGGACAGTCCACAGGGATCTGATACTCGACATTGTTGGCATTGGCCGCGCGATGCGCAGCTTCCTGCTTGATATCGGATACAAAGCTCGGCCATGGACCGGATTCAAGCTGATCCAACTGCGGCGTTGCGAATTTTGACATCATCACACCTCAAAAGTTCATTGTTCTGTCCAGCCCAGAGCACAAAGCCAGACATTGATCGAGCAAAATCATATGCCATCGGAAGCTGCGCAAAGCACGGCAAGTTGCCCGCTCAGTCTCCGTGGTTTCCTTTTGCCTGCTTCAGCCCAATATGCTTTCCCCATTGTGTGGGGGAGCAGCATCATTGGGTCGTAGTATTCAAGAACCAAGCCGTTATATATTATTCCTTTAATTACGGTGTATTGCGGAATTTTGTGCGTCATTCTATGCTTGCAGCGAAATGATATTTCATAAATAAAAACGAAATTTCGTTGTTTTCACGCAAATATTGCTGTGCTTGAGTGGTGTCGCTTTATGTGGGCTAAGGCATTTGCTTGATCTGCCTTGGGATATGGTGAAGAGGCAGGAGGGCTAAAAAATATTTTTTCTAAAGGAGGGCGGGCGGCGATATTTTTGCTGTCAGGGCCAGAAGGGCACATCTGCGCATGCCACGTATCAGATTAATATTGCAGATTAAAAAATTTCAAGGCAGGGTGTCGCAAGTAGATAAAATGTAATGAAAGGGTATTTTCTGTCGACTGGTATCTTATGTTGACAGGAATACCAATTATGGCATGATTCAACCACCTCAACTGTTTTTTCGTGCAATTCCCCGGCTTCCGTCGGGGTTTTGCATTTGTTTGAGTTGCCTGCCAAAGGAGTTCCCTCAACTGGTTGTGCACCGGGCGAGAGCAGCAAAAGTTAGGCCGCACAAATGAAAACCGCGCATACCGCCCTGATAAAGGATGGCTGCGCGGTTTTTCTGCATTTCAGCTCCGAAGCGCGGTGAACAGAGATTGCCCCCCACGCTACGGCGCAGCAGCTAAATGTCAGCTCTTGCGGATGCGCACCTTGTACTTGCGCAGAAAGTCGGCAGGCAGGTAGGTCATTTTGGCCTGGCGCAGACCTTCTTCGTCCAGATCCTGCGCCCGGTTGATGTAGGTAAATCCTGCGCCAGCGTTGCGCGAGAACAGGCAGTTGATGGTCTGGTACACGCCCTTGAAGCCATTCAGGCCTTTTTCGTAATGCACGCCAAGGTTTGCGCCGTCCAGGTTTTCGCCAACGCTGAAAGCCACCATCTTGCCGTCCACATAGAGCGAACCGCCCACGAGCCCGGTAAAACAGTTCCAGTGGCTGAGCACACGGTTGATGGCCTCGTTCTCGGCCCTGAGCGAAGGCGATTCCTCGCATTCGTGCCACTGGCACCAGTCGTCCTGCACTGCCAGCACGTCTTCAACCATGGCGTCATCCAGCGTGTGGTAGTCCGGCTGGCCGTAAGTCTTCACATAGCTGTTGAGATGATTTTTCTTTTTATGGAAGCGGTTGCCCGGCAGTTCCGCCAGTTCTTCCTGTTTGTACAGGTATTCCCACTGGCCGCGGTCTTCTTCTGCATCCACAAGGCCGGGCAGTTCGCGCTGCCAGATTTCCAGCAGTTTTTCCGGCACGCGGGTGATGTTGTGGGCTTCGGGGTTGAAGCCGCAGGGCAGCAGATCCTTCCACGAAACCGTGTTCCAGTCGCCCACAGGGGCCCAGCACACGGCATAGGGCCGGGTTTGGCGGATCCAGCAAAGGTTGTCCTCAAAGCACCATTCAAGCCCGTAGTAATCCTGCCAGCCCCACAGGTTTGCCAGGGTATAGTCCAGTGAACGCTGAGGGGTGCGGCCCCACAGTTCGTAATACTGCTGGCGTCCGTCCAGACTGACAGGGGTAAAGGTCTTGCTCACAATCGTCTCCTCGCGTCTCAATGCGCAGATGCATAAACAGTGCGCGGGCGCATGCCGAGGTGCCGCAATTGCGGCCTCCGGGGCGGTATTTACGGGGTTTGCGGCTGACGGCAGCGGCTCATGGCAAAGCGCGTCCAGTCGCTGAAGAGCACCACATAAAGCATGATGCTGGTTTGCAGAATCTGGGATACGAGCATGGCCACAAATACGCCCGAGGCGGTGCCCCAGAGCATGTGACCAAGCAGCCAGCCCAAGGGCAAGCGCACCAGCCAGAAACTGCCGCCAAAAATCATGAGGTTGTACTTGGTGGCACCGGCTCCCGTCATCACGCCGCCCATGACAGTGCTTGCGATGGAAAAGGGTGTGGAGAGCAGGTTGTAGGTAAGGTAGCTTACAATCTGGGCTTGCGTGCCCGGCTCCTGCGAGAGCAGGTGGGCAACCTCCTGCCGGAAGGGCCAGAGCAGGGCGGCCATAAAGCTCATGGCCACAGCCGCAAGCGTCACCATATTGAGGGCCACGCGCCGGGCCTCGGCGGATTTGCCCGCACCAAGGCTGTTGCCCACCAGCACGGCCACGCTCATGTTGAAGGCCATGCCCGGCAGAAACAGCAGGGCCTCCACCCGCAGACCGGCATTGAGACCGGCCAGCGCGTTGACGCTGTCGGAGGGCAGTGACGCCACCAGAACAAACAGCATCATGTAGCCGGACTGCCATACGATCTGCGCCGCGCCTGCGGGCAGGGCCACCTTGAGCAGGTAGGGCAGGCCAGCGCGGAGCCAGCGCAGGGAGGGCAGGGATTTGCGGTTCAGATAGCCGGAATGCGCCAGCAGCACGCAGTTGCATACAGCGCCAAGATACTGCGCGCCCACGTTGGCCCATATCAGGCCCATATAACCCATGTTTGGCAGGCCAAACCAGCCAAGCCCAAGGCCAAGGCAGGCCAGCAGGTTGCACAGGCACACGCCGGAAGCAACCCATAGGGGCGGCAAAACCTGGCGCGTGGCGCGGAACATGACCCCGGTTGACGCGTACAGATACTGCGCGGGCAGACCAAGCATGCTGGCGGCCCACATTTCGCGGGCTTGCGGCATGATGCTGTCAGGCACCATGAGCATGCGCAGTATGCCATCGCTGAAAAGGGCGGCACCCAGGGCCACAAGAAGACCAAGCCCCATGCAGCCGATAACAGTTGTGCCAATATAGCGTTGGGCGCGCATGACTTTAAGCGCGCCCAACGACTGGCTGACAGCCGCCGTAGCGCCGCTTGAAACAGCCATGGCGACCACCATCAGCAGGATGCTGCACTGGTTCACCATGCCCAGCGCCGCCTGAACATCCGCGCTGATCTGTCCGGCAACCCACACAGCCACAAAGCCCATGAAGAACATAAGGTACATCATGAGCATCTGGGGCCAGGTCAACCGCCAGACCGCGCGGGGGGAAGTGCTCAGGTCGGGCGCGGGCCGGGCCTGCTGCGCGGATGCGCCGCGTAATTGTGTCACATTAATCCATCAGGCAGCGCGCAAGATCCTCAAGGGTTTCGCGGCGGCGGATAAGTTTGGCAGTGCCGTCGCTTTGAATGAGAACTTCAGCAGGGCGACGACGCTGGTTGTAGTTGGAACCCATAGTAAATCCATAAGCTCCGGCGTCAAGTACCCCAAGCACATCTCCCTCGCACATAACGGGCAGTTCGCGTTCCTTGGCAAGGATATCGCCGCTTTCACAAATATTGCCCACAATGGTCTGCACCATGTTTTTGCGGGTCTGGGGGTCGGCCCCGTAAATTTCCACATCGTGGAAGGAATCGTACATGGCGGGGCGCACAAGCACGTTGAAGCCCAGGTTGGTGCCCACGTAGCGCTTGTCACCATTGTTTTTGACGGCAAACACGGTGCCCAGCAGAACGCAGCATTCGGCGGCCACATAGCGGCCCGGTTCCACAAGAAAACGGCCCTTGTAGCCGGATTTTTCAGACCAGCCCGCAATGAGGGCGTGCAGGCGGCTGCCAAGGTCGGTCATGCTCAGGCGGGCCTGACCTTCGTACTTGTGGTAGGGAATGCCAAAGCCGCCGCCAAAGTCGATGACTTCGAGTTTTGCCAGCATGCTGGAGGGCAGGCGGTCGGCAAGGTGCAGCAGCACCTCGGCGGCATCAAGGTAGCCGTCGGGTTCCATAAAGAGCGAGCCGATGTGCTGGTTGATGCCAGCCAGCGTGAGGTCGTGCTTTTCAAGCAGGGCAAAAACTTCGTCCAGCTTGTCGGGGGTGACGCCGAACTTGGTGTCCTTGCCCGCGGTGATGACCTTGGCATGGTGGCCCGCGCCAATGCCGGGGTTAAACCGCACCATGACCTTGCCACCCTTGTTGATGCGGCCAAGGGTATCAAGCTGCGAAAGAGAATCCACACTGATAAGCAGCCCGCGCGAAACGGCGTTTTTCAGCTCGGCTTCGGAGTTGTTGTTGGAAATATACAGAATTTCGGCAGGCGTAAAACCGGCCAGCTCGTCCATGTACAGTTCGCCGGGGCTCATGGCGTCTACCACCAGCCCTTCCTCGCGCACTATGCGCAGCAGGGCGGGGGTTGCATTGGCCTTAACAGAATAGTTCACACCGAAACCGGGGTGTTTGGAAAGCCCCATAAGGTCGCGGCAACGCTGCCGCAGCACGTTCTCATTGTATACATAGAGAGGGGTGCCGAAGGTTTCAGCCAGCTCGCGGGGGGTGTGGCGGCCATAAAAATTGCATTCGTCGGTGCACGTGGAGCGAATATCGGACATAAAAATACCTCTGAGATACCTCTGAAAGATTGCGTGTGCCGCCCGAACAAGAGCGGGATTTTCCCGTTGAGAGCAATTGCTGATTATTAGTGTCGTATGGCACTCTGTCAAGCCTGCAAGCTGCTGTAGTGGCGGTGTGGCAGCAGTGTCGCGCCAGGGCGGAATGCAACTACGGCAGTTGCATTTTTACCGTAATGACGCGCAAAAGATCAAAGTCCGCAAACCCGCGCTGGCAGGGGGATTGGAGGCATTTGTAACAACGTTACAGATTGACAGAAGCCCCCCGGCGTGTTTTGCTTGCACTTTATTATCGGGCGTTATTCTTTTCGCGGGCGGGTTTCTGCCCTGGCAGCTTCTGCCGACGATGCGGCACACTGCCGCAGACCGCCCACATACACTGCAATGGAGTAGTTATGCCTATTAAAAAAGGCGATACGGTGCGCGCGCATTACACGGGTACCCTTGACGATGGCACTGTGTTCGACTCTTCGCGTGAGCGCGAACCCCTGGAATTCGTGATGGGCAAGGGTATGCTGATCCCGGGTTTTGAATCCGCCGTTGACGGTCGCGAAGCGGGCGAAACCGTTACCGTGACCGTTGCGCCTGATGATGCCTACGGCGAGGCTGATCCCGAACTGGTGTTCACCGTTCCCCGCGCCCAGGTGCCCGACCACATTCCCCTGAACGTGGGCGTGCCCTTGCAGCTCTCCAACGAGCAGGGCCAGATGGACGTGACCATCACCGAAGTTGGCTCGGACGAGATCACCCTTGACGCCAACCACCCCCTCGCTGGCAAGACGCTGACGTTTGAAATCGAAATCGTGAGCGTGAACTAAAGCGGTTTCTGGTTCGCGTTCCGGTTTTGCCGCTGCCTTTGCCTATTGGCCGTGTTGATTGATTCTGCATGGCTGGCTTTGTGTGGTGGCGGGCAGCTCCAGGGCGCGTTCCGGTAGAGTATACTGTTCCGGGCCTGGCCCTCACGGTCAGGCCCGGAGATCATGGCTTTGGTGCGGGCGTCTGCACGGCGTCCGCAAGGTCTCTGCAACAGCCCCCCTTGTCCGCGTGCGCCAGGGCAGCACGGGCGCGGGCGTTTTGTGATTTGCATGCAGCGGCATAAATCCAACCGCCATAAGCGGGAATATCGGCACCCCCAACACTGCGCCAGCCCTGAGCGCGAGGTTCGTCCATGAGCAGCAAATCCGCCAGACAAAGCGCCATTGAGGCCATCACTACTTACAAACCCGAAGCGGCCCCCCTGAATTTTGTGGACACCAAACCCACCGATATTTTCGGGTGCAACGTATTCAATGACCGCATCATGCGTGAACGCCTGCCCAAGAGCGTGTACAAGGCGCTGCGTAAAACCATTGAATTCGGCGAACGCATGGACCCCGCCATCGCCGATACCGTTGCCGCAGTCATGAAAGACTGGGCCATTGAAAAGGGTGCCACCCACTTTACCCACATTTTTTATCCCCTCACCGGGCAGACTGCCGAAAAGCACGACAGCTTCCTGATGCCCGACGGATCTGGCGGCGTGATCGCCGAATTTTCCGGCTCCATGCTTATTCGCGGCGAACCTGACGCTTCGTCCTTCCCCTCCGGCGGCCTGCGCTCCACCTTTGAGGCGCGCGGCTATACCGCATGGGATGTGACCAGCCCCGCCTACATCATGGAGAACCCCAACGGCACCTTCCTGTGCATCCCCACCATGTTCCTTTCGTGGACGGGTGTTGCCCTGGACAAAAAAACGCCCATGCTGCGTTCCGGCCAGGCTCTGAACCGCGAGGCGCACCGCGTGCTGGCGCTCTTTGGCGAAGATACGCCGCTGCCCATTGTTTCCTACGCCGGGCTTGAGCAGGAATATTTCTGCATTGACCACAACTTCAATTTTGCCCGCCCCGACCTCCAGATCGCCGGGCGTTCCCTGTTTGGCGCGCGCCCGGCCAAGGGGCAGGAATTCAGCGACCAGTATTTTGGCGTTATCCCGCAGCGTGTGCTTTCGTACATGATGGAAGTGGAGCGCGAACTGTACAAGCTGGGCGTGCCCGTGCGCACCCGCCACAACGAAGTGGCCCCCAGCCAGTACGAAATCGCGCCTCTCTTTGAGGTGAGCAACCTCGCGGTTGACCACAACCACATCATCATGGCCAAGCTGCGCAACGTGGCAAAGCGCTACGGCCTCAAGTGCCTGCTGCACGAAAAACCCTTTGCGGGTGTGAACGGCTCGGGCAAGCATCTGAACTATTCCATCGGCAATGCGGAGCTGGGCACCCTGTTTGATCCCGGCGAAACCCCGCATGCCAACGCCAAGTTCCTGGTGTTCTGCGCCGCCATGATCCGTGCCGTGCACAAGTTTGGCGGTCTGCTGCGCGCAACCGTCGCCAGCGCCAGCAACGACCACCGTCTGGGCGCCAACGAGGCCCCGCCGGCCATCATGTCCATCTTCCTTGGCGATCAGCTGACGGAAGTGTTTGAAGCCTTCCGCGCCGGACGCGTTGAAAACGCCGCCGGTGGCCGCACGGGCCGCGCCCTCAATCTGGGCGTGGATACGCTGCCGCCGCTGCCCGCCGATCCCGGCGACCGCAACCGCACAAGCCCCGTGGCCTTTACCGGCAACAGGTTCGAGTTCCGCGCGCTTGGCTCCAGCCAGTCTGCGGCGGGTTCCATCACCGCTCTCAACACCATGATGGCCGATTCGCTGGGCTTTGCAGCCGACTGGCTTGAAAAGGAACTGGCCCAGGGCAAGACCTTCAATCAGGCCCTGGAATCCTTTATCAGCCATGTCATCGACGAGCACAGCGCCGTTATCTTCAACGGCGACGGCTATTCCGAAGTATGGCACAAGGAAGCCGAGCGCCGTGGCCTGCCCAACCTGCGCACCACCCCCGAGGCTCTGGCCGAACTGACCAAGCCCGAAGTGGTCAGCCTTTATGAAAAGGCAGGCGTGCTCAACAAGGCCGAACTCAAGGCGCGGCAGGAAATCTACCTTGAGCAGTACTGCAAGACCGTGCGCACCGAGGCCAATCTGGTTATCCGCATGGCCCACACCATCATTTACCCTGCGGGCATGCGCTATCAGGGTGAACTGGCCGCTGCCGCGGCCAACATGCGCGCCATCGGCAAGGATCCCAAAACTGTGACCCTGGCCGAAATCACTTCAAATCTGCGCCTCATGCAGGATGCCTGCGGCCAGCTTGAAGAAGTGCTGGCCAAGGCGGACAGCCTGGGCTACGGCTTTGAGGCCGCCCTGAGCTATCGCGAATATGTGCTGCCCCGCATGCTTGAAGTGCGCCGCTACGCGGACATGCTTGAAGTGCGCGTGGCTGACGACCTGTGGGCGCTGCCCAATTATCAGGAAATTCTGTTCGGCAAGTAGGCCGAGGAAGCAGGGAGGGCAAAGCCGCTCCGGGCGTGCCCTCCCGCTTGCCATAGCTGAGGCTGTAACGGAAATTTACTGAAAAACCGTCCTGCGTTGTTGACAGCCTGCGGCTGGATGCGTAGTGTGACTTGAAACATAAGGAACTAGGCATTTATATGAACGTTTTCTCCAACACCATTTCTAACAGCTTCAAAGGCTGGTGGTGGCGCATCCAACTGCGTGGGGGAGACGTGCGGGCTTAATAGTTCCGGTACGTTGGCATTGTCGTAAGTAGGCGCCGTCTCCCCAAGGGAGACGGCGTTTTTTGTTTTTCAGGCACAAAAACCCAAAGGATGCGCCAGATGAAAGATAACGGTGATGCGCAGCATATGCTGACGCTGCAACAAACCGCCCGCTGGTTGCCAGCGGATATGGACACGCCCATCAGCCTGTTCATGGGCATGGTCGGCGCCGGTAACGGCATCTTGCTTGAAAGCGCCGAGGTGGACGGTCGCTGGGGCCGGTACAGCATCCTGGCCTGCGATGCGGCTTTGTTCATCTCCTGCCGTGATGGCAAGCTTGCGCTGGACATCCGCAACGGCAGCTTAACACCCCTGGCGCGCTTTGAGGGCAAACCCTTTGTGGACGGCCTGCGGGCGCTCATGGCTGCGCTGACCATAGATGGCCCGGTCAACATCACAAATCTGCCGCCCATTACCCGCGCTCTTTACGGGTATCTTGGCTTTGGCATGGCGGGTCTGTTCAATCCCAAACTGGCCCCGGTCATGCCGCAGAGCGAGGCCGACTGCCTGCTCATGCTGCCGTCGACCGTGCTTGTGTTCGACCATCTGTACAACCGGCTCTGTCAGGTGAGCCTGGGCGAACACCGTGCGCTGCAAAGCTCGCGTGAATCACTTGAAGCCCGCGCCACGGGGCAGGCCGGGGCCGTGCGCATCAATCCCGATAATGTCTGCGCCGAACCCGGCGAGGAAGGCTACAAGGATTACGTGCGCCGCATCAAGGAAATGCTGCGTCAGGGCGAGGCCATTCAGGTTGTGCCTTCCGTGCGGTTTTCCACGCCCTTTGAGGGCAATCCCTTTGAACTGTACCGCCGCATGCGCCGGTTCAACGCTTCCCCCTATATGTTCTACATGCGCTTTCCCGAGCTGACGCTTTTCGGTTCTTCGCCTGAGGTCATGGTGCGTTGCACGGCGGGGCATTTGCAGCTTTCGCCCATTGCAGGCACGCGCAAACGCGGCGCGGACGACCTTGAAGACGCCGCCCTTGCCGCCGAACTGCGGGACGACCCCAAGGAACGCGCCGAGCATGTCATGCTGGTCGACCTTGGCCGCAACGATCTTGGCCGCGTGGCCCAGCCCGGCTCGGTGAATCTGGAACGCTACATGGAAGTTGAGCGCTACTCCCACGTCATGCACCTCACCAGTCGGGTCAGCGCCCGGCTTGAGGAAGGCCTGGACGCCCTGGACGTGCTGGCGGCCACCTTCCCGGCGGGGACGGTTTCGGGCGCGCCCAAGGTGCGGGCCATGGAAATCATCCGCGAGGTGGAAGGCCGCGCGCGTGGCCCTTACGCTGGCTGCATCGGTTGGCTTGGTCTGGACAAGGACAGCGTGAACCTTGACACAGGCATCACCATCCGCAGCATGTGGATGCGTGACGGCAAGCTCTTCTGGCAGGCGGGCGGAGGCATCGTGCATGACTCCGATCCCGATCTGGAATGGAAGGAAGTGTGCAACAAATCAGCCATCATGCGCCTGGCCCTGCGTGCGGAGGACGAAGAATATGTTTCTGCTCATCGATAATTACGACTCCTTTACCTACAATCTTGTGCAGGCTTTTTACGCCTTGGGCCACAAGCCCGTGGTGCTGCGCAACGATGACCCCGCCGTGCTGGACATGGCGGTGAATCCAGAACTTTCCATGGTCTGCATTTCGCCAGGGCCGGGGCATCCCGCCGATGCGGGGCTTTGCCCGGAGTTCCTCAAACGCCTCAGCCCGCGCATTCCCGTGCTGGGCGTGTGCCTTGGGCATCAGCTTTTGGGGCTGCATGCCGGGGCCAAGGTTGAGGTCGGCCCGTGCATCATGCACGGCAAACAGTCTGAAATCGTGCACGACGGCACTGGCATGTTTTTGGGCCTGCCCAACCCCATGCGCGTGGGCCGCTACCACTCCCTTGTGGTGCGCGCCGATGAGGACGCGGAAAATCCCCGCTTTACGGTCACTGCCCGCGCTCCCGAAGGTGAAGTTATGGCCCTGCGCTACAATGACCGCCCGTGGGTTGGCGTGCAGTTCCACCCCGAGTCCGTGCTTACGCCGGACGGCCTGCGTCTGCTGGGCAACTTCCCGCAGAGCATCCTTGGCACAGGTGCGGAAACCTCCGACTTCTCCGGTATTCTGGAGCGTCTGGCCCGCCGGGAAGACCTCTCCGCCGAAATGGCGGCGGCGGGTTTTGCGGCCCTCATGGACGGCAAGATGACCCCGGCGCAGGCGGGCGGCTTCCTCATGGGGCTGCGCATGAAGGGCGAGAGCGCCCTTGAACTGGCTCACGCCACACGCGCCGCACTGGCCCGCGCCGTGCGCGTGGACGGCATTTCGGGAACAACCATTGATGTGGTGGGCACCGGCGGGGATGGACGTCATTCCTTCAACTGTTCCACGGCTTCATCTCTGACGCTGGCAGGTATGGGCTACAGGGTGGTCAAGCACGGCAACCGGGCGGTTTCGTCCAAGTGCGGCAGCGCGGATGCTCTGGAAGCCCTCGGCATCACGCTGGAAAAAGACCCCGCCTCTGTGGCGGAGATGGTCAAAAAGCGTAATTTCGCCTTTATATTTGCCCCGTACTTTCATCCTTCCTTTGCCAATATCGGCCCTGTGCGCAAGGAGATGGGCGTGCGGACCCTGTTCAACATTCTTGGCCCCATGATTAACCCGGCGCGGCCCAGCCATCTGCTCATGGGCGTGGCGCGGCCCGAACTGGTGGAGCTGGTGGCCGAAACACTCATGCAGTCACCCCTGCACCGCGCCGCCGTGGTCTGCGGTTCGGGCAACTATGACGAGGTAACGCCCATCGGCCCCACCAAGATGGCCCTGCTGCACAATGGCAAGGTGACGCCCATGATGCTTGACCCGCAGGAATTCGGCATTGCATCCTGCACTGTGGAAGACCTGGCCGTGAGCGGCAAGGAAGAAGCCGTGGCCGTGCTCAAGGATATTCTCAACGGGCAGGGGCCGCGCGCCATGATGGACATGGTGGTGCTCAATGTGGGGCTTGCCATCTACCTGCTGGAAGAAAAGATGGATATGGCCCTGTGCATGGCCCGCGCCCGCGAGGCCGTGAGCGCCGGTGTGGGCAGGAAGGTGCTCAATGCTGCTTGAGCGCTTTCGCAAGGCCAAGGAGGCTGAGGTAGAGGCTCTGCGTGCTTTGGAAGCACAGGGCGCTCTGCCCGCAGTATACGAAGGCCAGCGCCCAGACTTTGCTGCGGCCCTGACCCTCCGCGCGCCGGGCTGCCCTCTGGCGGTGGTGGCGGAATACAAGCGGGCCTCGCCCTCGCGCGGCGTGATCTGCGAGAGTCTGGCTGTGGAAGATGTGGCGCGCCAGTATGCCGCCGCAGGGGCCAGCGCCGTCTCGGTGCTGACGGAAGAAACCTTTTTCCGCGGGCGCCTGGAATATCTGGCCCGCGCCGCTGACCCGGCGCTCTACAATGGGCCGCGTGTGCCTCTGCTGCGCAAGGATTTTATTTTTGATCCTTTGCAGGTGCGGGCCACGGCAGCCACGCCAGCCTCGGCATTGTTGCTCATTGTGCGCCTGACGCCGGACGCCGCGACCTTGCGCGCCCTGCGCGAACAGGCGGAGGGCTACGGCATCCAGGCAGTGGTGGAGATATTTGATGCGGAAGACCTGCGCCTGGCCCGCGAGAGCGGGGCGTGCATCATACAGGTCAACGCCCGCGATCTGGAAAGTCTGGCGGTGGATCGCGATGCCTGCCTGCAACTGATACAGTCCTGCCCGCCAGCCAATGGCGAACTGTGGATTGCAGCCAGCGGCATGAGTCGCGCAGAGCATCTGCGGGCAGCGGCAGCTGCGGGGTATCACGCCGCCCTTGTGGGCAGCGCCCTGATGGAAGGCGGCGCTCCGGGCGAGGCCTTGGCGACCCTGCTGGGAGCTGCGGCCAAAACTGAGGGAGATTGCACATGCTGATCAAGTTCTGCGGCCTCACACGGCAAGAGGATGTTGACCATGCGGCCAGCCTAGGGGCTGCCATGTGCGGTTTTATTTTTCACCCCCGCAGCCCGCGCGGCGTGACGGTTGCGCAGGCTGCAGCCTTGGGCAGTGGATCCATGCTGCGGGTGGGCGTTTTTGTAAATCAGGGTTCGGACGAAATCCGGCGTATCATGGACGAAGCCCGGCTTGATTATGCGCAACTGCACGGTCACCAGAGTGTGGAATGCGCCCGCGCCATCGGCGCGGAGCGCGTCATTCGGGTGCTCTGGCCAGACCGTTACACCCACCGCGCTTTGTTGTACAATGATTTACAACGCAATGCTGAAGCCTGCGCCTATTATTTGCTTGACGCGGGGCTGAAAGGCGGCGGCAGCGGGCACAAGCTGGACTGGTCGGATCTGGCCAGCCTGCGCCCGGCGCATCCCTGGCTGCTTGCCGGGGGATTGAGCGCAGCCAATGTGGCAAAGGCCGTAGGCATGTGCGCGCCTGCCGGGGTGGATTTCAATTCCGGCGTGGAAGACGCGCCGGGGTGTAAAAACAGGGAAAAAATGGCGGCTGCATTCATGGCCGCAAACTCCAAAGGCAATGGGTATTCGCTATGAAAGACAGTTACTTTGGTGAGTTCGGCGGCTGCTTTGTTCCCGAACTGCTTATGCCGCCCCTTATGGAAGTGGAAGCGGCCATGCGCGACATTTATCCCACCGATAAGTTTCAGGCAGAGCTGAAAGACCTGCTGTTCAACTATGCCGGGCGCGAAACGCCGCTGACCTATTGCCCCACGCTTTCGGGCGAGCTGGGTTTTGACCTGTGGCTCAAGCGCGAGGATCTGCTGCATACGGGCGCGCACAAGGTCAACAACACCCTTGGGCAGGCCCTGCTTGCCAAGTACATGGGCAAAACAGCCCTGGTGGCGGAAACCGGCGCTGGCCAGCACGGCGTTGCCACCGCTGCCGCTGCCGCCCGCCTGGGTCTGGAATGCACCATCTATATGGGTGCGGAAGATGTGGTGCGGCAAGCCCCCAACGTCATGCGCATGAAGCTGCTGGGCGCTACCGTGCATGCGGTGGAAAGCGGCACCCGCACCCTCAAGGATGCCATCAACGAGGCCTTGCGCGCCTGGATCGGCAGCCAGAAAACAACCCATTACTGCTTTGGCACCGCTGCCGGGCCGCACCCCTTCCCCAAGCTGGTGCGCATGCTGCAAAGCGTCATTGGCCGTGAAACCCGCGCCCAGATGCTGGAAAGAACCGGGCGGCTGCCTGATGCCGTGGTTGCCTGCGTGGGCGGCGGTTCCAACGCCATCGGCATGTTCCATCCCTTTGTGGATGACGCCAGCGTGCGCATCATCGGCGTGGAGGCGGCAGGCACGGGCGAGACCGGCTGTTTCAATTCCGCCCCGCTTAATCTTGGTACCCCCGGTGTTCTGCACGGTTCGTACAGCATGCTGCTGCAAAACGAAGACGGCCAGGTTGAACCCTCGCACTCCATTTCTGCCGGGCTGGATTATCCCGGCGTGGGGCCAGAACATTCATGGCTGCAAAAAATCGGGCGCGTCCATTACGGCATGGTCAAGGACGCCAACGCGCTCAACGCCTTCCAGCGTCTGTGCCGCGCAGAGGGCATCCTGCCTGCGCTTGAATCTTCGCACGCTCTTGCCTGGGTGCTCGACCACCCGCAGGAATTCAAAAAAGGCGATCAGGTGGTGGTGAACCTGTCTGGCCGCGGCGACAAGGATCTGGGCATTGTCAACAAGGCGCTGGGCTTTGCGGCGCAGGGCCAGGAAGAGGTGTAGTCATGAATATTCTTGAACAGAAAATCCGCGATGCCAAGGCAGCCGGTCGCCCGGCACTGATTCCCTTTTTGACGGCGGGCTTTCCCGATCAGTCCACTTTCTGGCCCACGCTGATGGAACTGGACGAAGGCGGCGCGGATATCATCGAAATCGGCGTGCCCTTTTCCGACCCTGTGGCAGATGGCCCGGTGGTGGAAGACGCCTCGCGCCGCGCCCTGAGCGATGGCGTAAGCCTGCGCGGCATTCTGGAAGAACTCATTGAACGCAAGGGGCTAATTCAGGCTGGTGTGGTACTCATGGGCTACCTGAATCCTTTTCTGCAATATGGCTACGAAAAGCTGGCGCGGGACGCCGCGCGCGGCGGCGTGCATGGTTTTATCGTGCCTGATCTGCCCTATGAAGAGGCCGGGCCACTGCGTGAAGCCCTGAAAAAAGAAGGCATTGCCCTCATTCCTCTGGTTGGCCCCAATACCAGCGCGGAACGCATGGCCCTCTATGACAGCGTGGGCGAAGGCTATGTGTACGTGGTTTCGGTCATGGGCATCACTGGCGAACGCAACGACCTTGCGCCCCAGGTGGCAGTGACCATGCGGCGTGCGCGTTCTGCTTTCAAGCTACCGCTGGCTCTTGGCTTTGGCCTGCGTGAGCCTTCGCAGCTTGAGGCTCTTTCGCCCGATGCACGGCCAGATGCCGTTGTTTTCGGCAGCGCCCTGCTCAAGCATATTGACGCAGGCAACAGCGCCGCAGAATTTCTGGCCCGCTGGAAGTAGCTGGGAATAGAAGCTTTTTTATCGTCCTTTGCACAAAATCAGGGCGCTTTTCCGCAGGGGAGAGCGCCCTTGTTATTTGTATTGAAATTTATTTTCAAAAATATGATCCAGACCTCTTGACTTTGAAATTCTTTTTCAATTAAAAGAGAGGCACAGAGCAACACCACCCGCGCAAAATTGAGCAGTGCGGCAAAAGACGGAGGATCATATGTGCGTAACCCTGATAGGCGGTATGGACCGACTGAAACAAGACTACATGGCGGCGGCGGAGCAGGACGGACATTCCCTGAAGTTCATTACCCGCAATGAGCGCAATTTTGTGGACAAAATCGGCAACCCTGACGCCATGATCGTGTTCACCAATAAAATTTCGCACGAAGCCAAACGCAAGGCCGTGCAGGTGGCGCGTTCGCGCAACATCCCTCTGCAAATGGTTCATTCGTGCGGCGTATCTTCCCTGCGTGAATGCCTCAAGGGCGCATAGACTGCTGAAGGAGCGTTCTTCAATGCAGAACTGCCAACCCGGTGACGGGATGGGAGGCCGTTGACCAAGGTCGGCGGCCTCCCGTTTTTTTGCAGGTCACTGCTTGGGGCAACATTTGAGGCGGGGGGAATCTGGCTGGGCGCGGGTGTATTGGGCATGAGCTCAATTGGCTGAGTAAAGTTGCGGAAAATTAGTATCCATCGCTTGACATTTGGGGGGCAGGTAGCTAAATCAATCAGGACTTTGGAATTGAATTTCAATTTTTTGAGCAGCGCCTTTCCTGAGACACTTCGGCAGGATCGAAAACAGGTCGGAAAAGGCAAGCCGTATGACGGCAAGGCTGCTGGCAGGAAGGCTGGTATGAACAAATTTTTGTTCGCGGTAATGGCTGGGATGTCGCAAGTGCGGCGTCAGTCTGTTTATAGCATGGGGGAGGTGCGTGCATGAGCGCGGTTCGGCAGTTTAATAATCCCGATGATGCCAATTTCAACGCTGATGGAAAGCTGCGGATAGCTCTTGCTGGCAATCCCAACTGCGGCAAGACAACGGTTTTCAACGGCTACACTGGTGCCCGACAGCATGTGGGCAACTATCCCGGTGTTACGGTTGACAGAAAAGAAGGGCACATCACCGTGGGCGGCAAGCAGGTTACCGTGGTTGACCTGCCCGGAACGTACTCGCTGACCGCCTATTCCATGGAAGAGCTGGTGGCGCGTCGCGAGCTGGCGGCTGGCAATGTGCAGGCCGTTATTGACGTTGTGGACGCCTCGGCCCTTGAGCGCAACATGCTGCTTACCGTGCAGATGCTCGAAATGGGCATTCCCGTGGTGCTTGGCTGCAACATGATGGACGAAGCCCGCGCCGCAGGCATCCATATAGATATGGAGCGCCTTAGTGAACTGCTGGGCATCCCCGTGCTGCCCATGGTGGCACGCTCTGGCGAGGGGCTTGATGAAGCCATGGCTGTCGCCATCAGGTTGGCGCAGGAGGGCAAGGCCAATGCCCTGCGTATTTCTTACGGCAGCGATATTGACCCTGTGCTGTTGGATATGGAAAAGCGTATTGAAGACAGTGGGTTGTTGACAAAAAAATACATGCCCCACTGGATTGCCCTCAAAATACTTGAAGGCGACAGTGAAATCATGAGCGAGGTTCGCGCCACCAATGCCGCCCTGGCCGAAGAGCTTGAGGGCATGCGCAAAAAGGCTGCCGCTCATGTGCGCAGCACGCTCAACGCCAATCTTGAATCCATCATCACAGATTACCGCTACGGCTTTATCCGCAGCCTCCTGCGCGACGGCATCGTGACCCAGGATGCCGGCAAGGACAGACTGGCCATTTCCGACAAGCTGGACAAGGTACTCACCAACGCCTTTCTTGGGCCGCTGATCATGATCGGCGTGCTCTACCTGATGTTTCAGGTAACATTTACTTTGGGCGATTATCCCAAAGGCTGGGTTGAAGACGGCTTTAAATTGCTGGGCGATACCTGCACAAGCCTGCTGCCAGAGGGCTTTGCCCAGTCGCTTATTGTTGACGGCATCATCGCGGGTGTTGGTGGCGTGGTCAGCTTTGTGCCGCTCATCCTCATCATGTTTGCGCTCATATCCTTTATGGAAGACAGCGGCTACATGGCCCGTGTGGCCTACATGATGGACCGCATCTTCCGCTTTTTCGGCCTGCACGGCGCATCGGTCATGCCCTATATTATCGCTGGCGGTATTGCGGGCGGTTGCGCTATCCCCGGTGTCATGGCGACCCGTACCCTGCGCAGCCCAAAGGAAAAACTGGCAACCCTGCTGACGCTGCCTTACATGACCTGCGGCGCAAAGCTGCCTGTGTTCTTGCTGCTGGCCGGGGCATTCTTTCCTGACAGCGCCCCCACCGTCATGTTCCTTATCATGATAACAGGTTGGGTCATGGCTCTGCTGGTGGCGCGCCTGCTGCGCTCTTCCATCGTCAAGGGCGAGGCCACTCCCTTTGTTATGGAGCTGCCCCCGTACCGCATGCCTACCCTCATGAGCCTTTTGCTGCACTGCTGGGAACGAGCCTGGATGTACCTCAAAAAGGCCGGTACCGTGCTGGTGGCCATTTCCATCCTGATCTGGGCCGCCATGACCTTCCCCGGTCTGCCGGAAGACAAGTCCGCACCCTTTGATGCCCAGATCGCCCAGCTTGAGGAAAAGATCGCGGCTATCCCTGAAGGTGACGAAGCCCGCGCCCCCATTGAAGAAGAACTCGGCAATGTGCGCAACGAGCTTAAGGAAGAAGCCCTGGCCTTCTCCGTGGCTGGCCGTCTTGGCAAGGCCGTGGAACCCGCCACGCGCCCCATGGGCTTTGACTGGCGCACCGATATAGCCCTGCTGGCCGGTGTGGCCGCCAAGGAAGCTGTTGTGGCCACCATGGGCACTGCCTACGCCATGGGCGACCAGGATCCCGAAGACGCCGCCCCCTTGGCGGAGCGTCTCAAGGGTGATGAAGCATGGTCAAAGGCCACCGCGCTTTCGTTGATGCTCTTCGTACTGCTGTATTCCCCCTGCTTTGTGGCCCTGGTGGTCATTCGGCAAGAGGCTGGCAGCTGGGGCTGGGTGGCGTTCAGCATTGTGTTCAACACTGCTCTGGCCTTTGCTGTAGCCACAGCCGCCTACCAGATAGGACGTACTGTCTGGGGGTAGCACTACTGTTTGATTTCTGATTCCCCTCCTTGATGCCTGTGCCGCCTGCCTTGACAAAGGTCTGGCGGCACAGGCATTATCTGCTGGCGCACATTTGCAGGCCTTTACCGAGGGGTTCAGCAATGCTCAACCGGCTTTTTGCAAGTATAATCCTTATGGTTCTGGCTGTGTCTCCCGCTGCTGCGGCTACAACGTGGGATGCGTATGTGGTAAGAGTGGAAGACGGCAATACCATTTCAGTCAGCACCAAGAAAGACAGTGAAGAACCAGAGAAAGTACTGGTTTTTTACGGCATTGAAGCTCCCAGTCTCAGGCAGCCTTACGGGCCTCAGGCGCTGGCCTATTTGCAGCGCATGATGCCCACGGGGGCCAAAGTGGAAGTTGAAGACGTGGGGCAGCTCGAAGCTGGCCCCATTACCGCGCTTGTGCAGGTGAGCGGTGATTCCGTCAACTACAAGCTGGTGATGGAAGGTCTGGCCTGGGTGGACAGGCAGAAGTGCAGGGCTATTTTTTGCCGTCGCTGGCTTATTCAGGAGCATCAGGCGGTATTGGACAGGCGTGGCATTTGGGGGCTGAACATTGGCACCCCCCCCTGGCAATGGACCCGCTGACACGCCGCCGTAACCCATAAAAGGAGCGCGTATGGAAGTTACAGGTTCCGAAGAACTGCGTAAATTTCTTGATTCCTGGCAGGATGACCCTCTTAACATCAAGAAATCATTTACGGAATACATGAATTTTCTGGCCGCGCACAGCAATATTTCCTTTACCTTCAAGGCCCGGCCCGGCGTAAGTTATTCCCTGCGGGCGCGCCACAGCGTACAGACCGAACGTGTACTCTTTGTGCTGCTGGATGTGGTGGATGATGAACCGGCAAGCCGCTGGCTTTCCATTTGTTTTTATGACGAAATGGTCTCTGACCCCGGCGAAAAGGGCGACTTTGTGCCCGGCGGCCTCATGGGCGAAGACGCCCGTTGCTTTAACCTCGAGGACGACGATGCCGTCATGCGCGACTATATCAAGGCGCGTTTGGCCGAAGCCGCCCACAAAGCTGCAAAAGAGTAAGTGTGGTTTCTACAGATTTGAGCCGTAGTGTAGCTATTGATTTTGAAACTTCCGGCTACTCGGCCCACAGCGCTTGCGCCGTGGGCCTTGCTCGTATTGAGCAGGGCAGCGTGACCGATATTTTTTACAGCCTCATCAGGCCGCCGTCATCTCGCGTGATGTTTACCGAGATCCACGGTTTGACCTGGCCCATGCTGAAGGATGCGCCCACTTTTGCCGAACTGTGGCCGCAAATAGATGCCTTTCTTGAAGGGGCGGGCAGCCTGCTTGCGCACAATGCCTCCTTTGACAAGCGTGTGCTTGCCGCAAGCTGCCATGCAGTGGGAGTGCAGGAACCCCGTGCGCCTTTTTTGTGTACGCTCAAAGGCTCCCGCCGCAGTTTGCCGCTTGCCTCCAAAAAGCTCAGCAGCGTGAGTGCCTACTTTGGCATAGCGCTGAACCACCACCATGCAGGGTCGGATGCGGAAGCCTGCGCCCGCATCTATTTGCAGTTGCACGCTCTGGGCGTTACCGATGCCCAGATGAAACTGTAAGCCGCAGTTCGTCCATTCCTGCCAGATTGACCCCGCCCGGATTTTCGGGCGGGTTTTTTGTTTTTTGCGCTTGCGTTCTGGCCTGACGGAACTCCCTGCGTCTGTCAAAATACCGACCTCTGCCCGTTCTTTGTTTTTTAACATATCTTAATTACATGCTTTTTATGTTGTGGAACGCTTGTTGCTAAAGGCTTGGCAAGCAGATTTCCGTGAACCACGGGGGTACGTAGTATGAAATCAATGTTCAATATGCAGATAGGCCTTGTGGGCAAGGTCATGGATATGCAGTTGCAGCGGCAGAACGTCATTTCGGGCAATATCGCCAACGTGGAGACGCCCAACTACAAGCCGCGCGAGCTGTCTTTTGAAAAAGAACTGCAATCGGCCCTCGGGCTTGATTCCAGCGGGGAGATGACCCGCACGGAATCTTCTCATATGCCCACGGCTTTCAGGCCTGATTCTTTTGGACCGGAATGGGATATGGCGGTCAAACCGCGTGTTGTTCACGGCGAAGACCGCGTGAATATTGATAAAGAAATGGCCAAGCATGCCAAGAACCAGTTGCAGTACACAGCGCTTACCCAGGTGATGAGCAAGTCTTTTGAAGGACTGAACAACATCATTCAGGATGGCAAGCAGTCCTGATTTTTGCCCGCCGCCGCGCCGCTTCCATACGCGGCATAAGATCCCCGGCAGCGGACAGTGTAGGAGGAAGCCATGGACTTCATGACGGCATTTGATATCAGCGCGTCCGGCCTTGCAGCCGACCGCACCCGCATCAACACCATTTCGATGAACCTTGCCAACGCCAAGACAACGCGCACGCCCCAGGGTGGGCCGTACCGTCGGCGTAGCGTGGTGCAGCAAACGGCTGATGTGGATGATCCTTTTTCCATCCACATGCGTTCGGCCCTCGACAGGGCGGTGCAGGGCGTGCGTGTTTCTGCCGTGACCATGGACAATCGGCCCTTCAAGCGGGTGTACGAGCCAGGCAACCCTGACGCCAATGCGGAAGGCTACGTCATGTACCCCGATATCAACGTGGTTGAGGAAATGGCCAACCTCATGACTGCCCAGCGCAACTACGAGGCCAACGTCACCACCGTGGATGCCGTCAAGGGCATGTTCATCAAGGCTTTGGATATTGGCCGCTAGGGTCTGTTACTAAATAATTCTTTTGGCCGATTACTGCGTCATACAGCATTTTTTACTCCAGTCATGGACAGAAAGAGTCCACTCCTGTCGTAAAAAACACTGTTTTCCTTGTCCTCGGCGCAAAATCTTTTATTTAGAAGCATCCCCTAAGCCATGACCACGATGACAGCATAAAAAAGATTTTTCTGGAGCGCGGAGGTTGTTATGAGCATTCAGGCAGTTGGCATGCGGGCGTACAGCGAAGCAGTGCAGAATTTCAGCAAGGTGCAGAGCGGCCTGCAGCAGGGCGGCTCCATCGGCGGCCAGACCCAGTTTGCCAAAACTCTTGACCAGAGCCTTTTGCGCGACAGCGTTGACCGTGGCGAAAATTTTGGCGCCCAAGCGGATTTTATCAAATATCCCACACAGGCGCACACGCCGGTGACGCCGCAGAACAGCTTTTCCGGCACCATCAAAAGTTCGCTCAACAAGGTTAACGAACTGGACAGCGCCAAAAATGCGGCTATCGAAGACTTCGCCGCAGGCCGCACCCAGAATGTGCACGAACTTATGATCACCATGCAGAAATCCAGCATGGCCATGAAGCTGACCTCTGCCGTGCGCGGCAAGGTGCTTGAGGCGTACAAGGAAATTTCCCGCATGCAGTTCTAAGGCATCTGCATGATCATATGTTCGCCGCCGGGGCGCAGAGTGTTTATTTACATTGTGATGCGTCCGGGCAGGTGCATTTTACAAATTCCAGATTTTTATTTCCGCGCGTGATACTCCTGAACGCCGAATCCCCCACTGGCTGTGCCTTGGGGGATTCGGCGTTTCTGGCGCTGCGTCACAAATTTGAATGAACCAGGGGGGTGTTTTAAAAAACTATATAATTACAGTATGTTGTAATATGGCATGGCAATTGCTTTGGCAGGGCATATGCCCGGCCAAAGTGCCGGAATTACGCCACGTCTTCGCAGGAGCAACCATATGCCGGCTTTTCTTATGCAACTTGTCAATTCCATCAAGGCAGTCTGGGCCAGAATGAGCGTTGCGCAACGCGTGATGGTTCTGGGTGGATTTGTCTTCATCAGCTCTGCGGCCATTGGCCTTTCTGTCTGGGCGTCACGTCCCGACTTCAAGGTGCTGTATTCCAACCTCAGCGCCGAAGACGCCAGCGTTGTCATCAAGTCGCTCCAGGCCGACAAGGTCATGTACCAGCTTACGGACAACGGAAAGACCATTCTTGTTCCCAAGGAAGCTGTGTACGATGAACGCATCAAGATCGCGGGCGAAGGCGGTCTGGTGGGGCAGGGCATTGGTTTTGAAATTTTTGACAAGGTCAAGGTCGGGCAAACTGATTTTGTGCAGAAAATAAACTACACCCGTGCCTTGCAGGGTGAACTTTCGCGCACCATCAGCGAGTTCCCCAATGTGGAAAGCGCACGCGTGCATCTGGTCATTCCGCACCGCAGCCTGTTTGTGGAAGAACGCCAGTCGCCCTCAGCCTCGGTTGTGCTCAAGCTCAAGCGGCCCAACCTCAAGCCCGACCAGAAAGAAATCAACGCCATCCTCAACATGATGCTCATGGCTGTTGAAGGGTTGGACAAAACGCATGTTTCCATTTCCGACAATGGCGGTAAGGTGCTGTATCAGCCGGAATCAGACAGCCTCGCTGGTGCAAGCTCCACCCAGATGGAACACCGCCAGCAGGTGCAGCGCAACCTTGAACGCCGCATTGAAGAAATGTTGCAGCCCATGTTTGGCCCTGGCCGTGTTATCGCCAAGGTCAATGTGGATATGGATTTCAGCCAGCGCACCATCCGTCGCGAACTGTTTGACCCCGAAAAAACCGCAGTACGCAGCGAGCAGCGCAGTGAGGAAACCCAGCAGGGCCGCTCGAATCTTGAGGGTGGCTCGCCGGATGCCAACTTCCGTGGTGATGGCATAGCCGGATCTGTTTCACAGCAGAACGGCAGCCGCGAAACCCGTACCACCAACTACGAAATTAACAAGGAAGAGCAGCAAATCGTATCCAATGTGGGCGATTTAAAGCGTATGACGGTTGCAGTCCTTATCGATGGGACGTATGAAAAGACCAGCGGAGCGTGGACATTTGTGCCGCGCAAGGCCGATGACCTTGAGCGGGTGCGCCAGCTTGTTACCAATGCCGTGGGTCTGGACAAGGCCCGTGGCGATGCTCTGGAAGTAAGCTCCGCTCCGTTTACGGATTCCGAGCCGCCCAAGGATCCCAATTTTGCCGAAATACTGGCCGATTATGCCGAACGGCTGGGTAAGCCCCTGCTCAACGCATTGCTGGCCTTTTTGTTCCTCATGCTTGTGGTGCGGCCCGTGGTTTTGGCCCTCATCCGGCCCAAGGTTGAAGCCGGTGAAATGATTGAGGGGCTTGAAGGCCTGCCCGCAGCCGAAGAACAGCTGGCTCTGTATGAGGCTCTTGAAGAGGCCTCCAAGGCAGAGGACGAGCCGGAAGCTGATGGAGACGATGAAATTGTTTTCAAAGATATTGAAGCCTTGAAGTCGCACATTTTCACCCTTTCTGATAATCATATGGAGCAGGTGGTGATGCTGGTGCGCGGCTGGATGAAAAATGATGAAACAGCTACCGCCTAAAGCACAGAACCGTCAATTGACGGAAAGCAACTCGACGCTCTCGCAGCTCAAGGCCTTGCGCCTTGCGCAAAAAGAAAGCAATCAGCGCGTTGAAGAATTGAAAATGCGGCTCTTCCACATTACCGAGCAGCATATGGATCAGGCCGTGCGGCTTATCAAGCGCTGGCTTGCAGACAAGGAATAAGCAACCCCGAGCAGCCTAGTGCGGATCTCGGTGAAGGAGTAAGGAGATGGAGTTGACCGGCAAACAGCGTACTGCAGTGCTGCTGCTCGCCATGGGCGACAAATTCACGGCTGACGTGTTCAAACGCATGGACCGGCAGGAAATAGCCGACATCTCCAGAGCTATCGTGGAATTGGAGCCTGTGCCGCGCGAAATAGTCGAAGAAGTGCTGCGCGAATTTCACGAATCGCTGGTTGAAGGCGTGGATATGATCACGGGCGGCAGCGAAACGCTGAAACGCCTGCTGGTCAAGAATCTTGATCCTGAAACCGCCAAGTACGTTATGGACTCCCTGAGCCTTGAAACCGGCCCCGCGCCCTTCCGCGAGCTGGAATCGGTCAGCCCCAAGCTGCTTTCGCAGATTCTGCGCAACGAGCATCCGCAAACCTTGGCCCTCATTATTGGGCATTTGCATCCGGATCAGGCCGCCAATTTATTGACAAACCTTCCCGCAGGCGTGCGCGCCGAGGTGCTTATGCGCCTTGCGCGGCTTGAAGCCGTGCCGGAAGAAATGCTCATGGAAGTGGACAAGGTGCTCACAAGCCAGCTTATCGCCATGGGCGGCAAGGAAGGCAAAAAAGTGGGCGGCGTACAGTCTGTGGCAGAAATTCTCAACGCTGTGGACCGCGCCACCGAAGAGGAAGTGCTCTCCGAAATCGAGGAAGATTCCGCGCAGATGGCCGAAGATATCCGCAACCTCATGTTTGTCTTTGAGGACTGCAAGAATATTGATGACCGAGGCGTACGCGAAATGCTGAAGGAAATTTCCAACGAAGATCTCACCCTGGCCCTGCGCGGCGCCAGCGACGACCTCAAGGAAAAGTTCTTCAAGAATATGTCGGAACGCGCGGGCAACATGATTCGCGAAGAACTGGAATTCATGGGCCCGGCCAAGCTTTCGGATGTGGAGTCGGCCCAGCAGAACGTTGTCAAGATCGTGCGGCGGCTTGAAGGCGAAAACAAGCTTGTCATCAGCCGTGGCGCTGGCGACGTGTTTGTGTAGCGGCCTGCCGCAGAATCTGTAACCATCGGAACCCGGCATGGCGTCAGACCAGTTGCGCAAAAAATGGGGCACCATCTTCATGGGCGAGCGCGAGGCAACACCTCAGCAGCTTGATGCCATGCAGGAACCCTTGCTCCGTGAACGCGTCCAGCACCTGCAGCAGGAGGACTATCTTGCTCGGGTGCGCGCCAGGGCCGAGGAACGCGCGCGTGAGATTCTTGGCGCAGCCTACGCCGAAAGGCAAAAGGTGCTGGAAGAGGCCGGGGCCGAGGCTCAGGCCCGCGTGGAGCAGTTCACGCGCGAAGCGAAAGAGCTCAAGGCTCAGGCGCAGACAGAACTGGCCGAGGCCGAGGCCGAGCACGGCAAGGCCCGCGATTTGCGCGAAGAAGCCGAGTTTATCCGCAGCAATGCGCATAACGAGGGCTTTCAGGCGGGCATGGAGCAGGCCGGGGCCGAGCTTAAGGAGTTCCGCGTTGATGTGGGGCAGATGCTCGGCAACATGCTGCGCGCTCTTGAGGTGCAGCGGCACAGCCTTGGCGAAGCCTGGCGCGACGAACTGGCCGAGCTGGCCCGCGTGGCCGTTGAGGCCGGAACCGGCTGGATTTTGCAGGCCGAGCATCAGCGCATTTTGCAGAATCTGGTCTTTGGTTCCCTGCAATTGCTGGAAGACCGCGCCACCGTGAGCATCCGCGTGCACCCCGATGACGAGGATACCGTGAGCGACCTGTTTCGGGCCGCCCGCGAGCGTGTGCCCGAGCTGAGTCAATGGATCGTGAACGGCGATCCTTCTGTTGAGGCTGGCGGCCTTGTGGCCGAGAGCGTCAGCGGTTCGGTGGAGAATCTGCGCGAACATTACCGTGAAATGGTCAATGGCATTCTGGAGCATTTGACCTTGCCGCCGCGCCCAGAGGAAGAAAGGGCGCGGGAAGAGGTGAGCGCCACAGCTGCGCGTGAATCTGCGCGGCTGACGCAAGTCGTGCCCGAGGCTGCCCCTGTTGCGGAACCCGCGCCTGTGGAGGCGGCTGAACTGGCGGCAGCGCCAGAGGGTGCGGCGGGTCAGCCGGAACTGTTGCCAGAACATCCGGCAGAAACTCAGGCTGAATCCTTGCTGGAACCTGGGCCGGAATCCGGGCCGGAATTTGCGCACGAATCTGCACCAGATATGGCCCAAGATGCGCAGCCGGAGCAGGCCTCCTTTGCCGGACAGGATGGCGCTGGCCTCGCGCCCGGTGAAGTTATGCCCGCGTCAGGGGCTGTTGATACGGTTGCTGCCGCTGAATCTTTTGAGCATGGTCAGGAGTCTGCGCCAGTTGATGTTGCCGCGCAGCCCGATGCCGCTGCTCCTTCTGCCAATGCCTCTCCCGAAATGGTGCAGGATTCCATGCCAGAACCCAGAGTTCAGGCAGACGGGCAGGTTGCGGAATCATCCCCGGCCCCGATGGCGCAGCCTGATGATGGTATTGAAGGGCAGCCTGCTCAGGCGCATGCTCCGCAACCTGCCCATGCTCAGGCAGCGGAACACAATGCCAATCCCAGCCTTGCCGAGCTTGAGGACGAGCTCTTTCCCCTGCCGGAAGAGGAAAAGGAACACGTCTCGCAATCTTCTTCCAGCGTCTTTGTCAGCGGGGGCTTTCTGCCCGGCTCGGGCAACGGCCAGCCGGGATAGCCAGCCATGAAGCTTGACCCAGATTCCTGCATAAAGCTGCTCAAAACAAGCACTCCCGTGCGCCTCTACGGCAAGGTCAACAAGGTCGTGGGCCTAGTGGCCGAGGGCAGCGGTTTGCGCGCCCCCCTTGGGGCCGTATGCCACATGCTGCCCGATGAAGGCGACAACGGCATCGCCGCCGAAGTTGTGGGCTTTCGCGAGGGCAATCTTCTGTTCATGCCTTATGGCGACATGCGGGGCATCCGCCCCGGCAGCCGTATCCGCAACACAAGTCTGCCCCCGGTGTTCCCCGTAGGGCCGGATTTGCTGGGCCGCGCCTTTGACGCCTTTGGTACCCCACTGGATGCCGGTGCGCCCATAAGCGCGGATCTCTACGTTTCGCCCCTGCCCTCTGGGGAAAGCTCCAGAGAAGATTTTATCCGCCAGCAGGAAGAGCAGCGCCCCTTTGTGCCCCACTGGCTTGAGGAGGCCCGTAAACACTGGAATCCCGAGCTGGTGCCCATCTATGCCGATCCGCCAAGCCCCCTGCAACGCCCGCGCATTACCGATATTCTTGATGTGGGCGTGCGCTCGGTCAACAGCCTGCTGACCCTTGGCAAGGGGCAGCGCGTGGGCATCATGGCCGGTTCGGGCGTGGGCAAATCCACGCTCATGGGCATGATGGCCCGCTATACCCGTGCGGATGTCAACGTCATTGCCCTCATTGGCGAACGCGGGCGCGAAGTTGTGGAATTTATGGAGCGCGACCTCGGCCCCGAGGGCATGGCCCGCTCCGTGCTGGTTATCGCCACGTCAGACCAGTCTCCTCTTGTACGCATGCGCGCGGCCTACGCAGCCACGGCTGTTTCGGAATATTTCCGCGACAAGGGCATGGACGTGCTGCTGATGATGGACTCCGTAACCCGTTTTGCCATGGCTGCCCGCGAAGTGGGGCTGGCCGTGGGCGAGCCGCCCACTACCAAGGGCTACACGCCTTCGGTTTTTGCCCAGTTGCCCAAGCTGTTGGAGCGGGCGGGGCGTTCCGCCAAGGGAACCATCACGGGGATTTATACCGTACTTGTGGACGGCGACGACTTTAACGAACCCATCGCCGACTCCGTGCGTTCCATCCTTGACGGGCATATTGTGCTTACGCGCGATCTGGCCGACCAGGGGCATTTTCCCGCCATTGACGTGCTGCGTTCCATCAGCCGTCTGCGTTCCGATATCTGCGACCGGCAGGATGTTCTCGCAGGCCGCGTTGTCACCCGCTGCATGAGCACCTTCCGCCGCGTGGAAGACATGATCAACATCGGTGCCTATGCCAAGGGCTCCAATGCGGAAATTGACGCAGCTATTACCAAAATGCCGGACATCAACGCCTTTTTGCGGCAGGATGTGGGCGAACCCCAGTTTGTGGAGCAGTGCATGGCCCAGTTACGCCTTCTGGCCGATATGGACGATGGCCAGCAGGGCGATCCCCAAGGCAATCCGCAGGGCGACATGCCTGTGCCGCAACAGCCCAACGGCGTTGCGCCGCTGTAGTTTTATCCATAATTTTCTTTTCCAAATTTGTTTTTTGAGAATGGGAATTCTGTCACATGCGGCTTGAAGGCGGCTTGGTGCTGTGCTAGGTTCAATGTGTAACTGTTGGCGCGGCGCGGTTTTTCGCGTTGTCGCAGGTTTACAGCCTTATCTTGTGGAGCCGCCATGTCCCTGAGCCGTCTGTTGGGCTTTTTAACGCGAGGCGCCCGCCGGGGCGACGAAGCCGTTTCCTCTTCTTCCGTCAGTGCGGCGGAGGAGGCCCAACGCTTTTTTGCCTTGCGGCACCACTCCTTCCGCCTGTTTCTTACGGCATGGAACGCCTTTCAGGAAACCATGACCGATCTGGAATACACGCTTTGCTGCGATCATCCCTTTGGCCTGTATCGTGTGCGGGCGCTCTGCACCTCTATGGCCACCCAGGTTTTTCAGTGCATCAAGCAGCTTGAGCGGCTTGATCCCGCGCCTTGCCCGGCCCTTTACGCCCGCTTTGGTGAACTGCAAAAGCTGGTGGCGGAAGAAGTATACGAGCCGGAAGCCTGCCTGCTCGGGCCGCTAGTTGTTCCCCTGTGCCAGGACGATGCCGGATGTCTGGCAACCCTGCACAGCGAGGGGCGGGTGCTGGTGGACCCGGCAACCGCCCGGCTTGAAAAACTGCGCCCCATTTTTCCCGGTGCCGTGCCACAGGGCTTTGTGGTCACGGCGGCGGGGTGTCAGCACTATTTTCAGAGCGGCGACCTGCAAAGCGAGATCAACCGCTGCATTCAGGCTGCTGGCGGCCTGGCCCCCAACCATCTGGCGCGGCTTTCCAAAAAGCTGGGCGCGCTGGTGGAGGGAACCCCCCTGCCGGAAGACCTTGCCGCAGCTATCCTTGAGCAGGTACAGCGTTTACGCGGCCTTTGCAGCAAGCCCATGCAGCTTTTGCTGCGAGGGCGCGTATGGCCGCCTGCCGCGGGCGAGGGCGAAGGCTGCGGCGTTGTACTTTGGGGGCCGCCTGTTTCGTTGCAGGCGCATGACGATGATATTTTGCGTGCGGTGCGCGTAACCCTGTCCAGCAAGCAGCGCGCTCAGGCTCTGGTTTACCGCCGTGCGCGCGGGCTGACAGAAGGAGGGGCTGGCGTCTGCCTCACCTGTATGGCGGTGGATGAGGGCTGTTTTGGCGGCATTGCCCAGTCATCCGCGCCATTGACCCCGCACAGCGAGAACGTGCACGTCTTTGGGTGCGCGGGGCTGCCGCAGGAGGTGGAGTATTCCACCTTGCCGGTGGACGCCATAAGTGTTTCGCGCGCGGCGCCGCACACGGTGACAGACCGCCGTCCTTATAAAGCCAAGCGTCCGGTGCTGGACGATGCCACCGCCATACGCGCCGCAGAGCTTGCCCTCGCAGTGGAAGAAGCCGCCGGAAGGCCCGAGGTGCTCACCTGGGTGTGCAACCCGGAGGGGCGGGTTTTTATGCTTATGGCGCGCCCCATGTCCTTGCCGCAGGAGGAAAAAACCGCCTTGCCGGAACCAGCCAGGGCGCTGGATGATGCCCTGCTGCTGGAAGGGGGATTTACGGTCAATCCGGGCCGCGTATCCGGCCCTGCCTGGGTGGCCCGCCGTTGGGAAGACGCGCGCAGGTTCCCCACCGGCGGCATCCTTGTGGTGTCAGATGACAATTACATTTGGGGTTCGCTCATTGACCGCGCTGCCGGGATTGTGGCGGAGCGCGGTTTTCAGGGATCACGGCTGGCTTCGCTGGCGCGGGAGTTCGGCAAGCCCGCCGTCTTTGGCCTCAAATGGGCCACGGAAGTGGTAGAAAGTGATCAGCGCATCACCCTTTGCGCAGACCTGTGCACCGTGTACGAAAACCGGCAGGATTCCCTGTTGCCCAAAGTACCCCCAGGCAAGGACTACATGCCCGGCAGCCCCGTATACCAGATTTTGCAAACCGCCTCCCGCCGCATTCTGCCCCTGACGCTCGAGGTGGACAGCGTGGACTTCAAGGCGGCCAACTGCGCCACCTATCACGACATTGTGCGCTATTGCCACGAAAAGGCCGTGAGCGCCATGTTCAGCCTTGGCTCGGAAAAAAAGTACGCGCCGCAGCGCATCAAGCAACTGCGCGACAAAGTGGTCAAGCAGTTCTGGGTGGTCAACCTCAGTGATGGCTTTGTGCGTACCCCCACCGGGCCTGTCATTGACGTGGAAGACATTGCCTCCCTGCCCATGCTGGCCTTGTGGCAGGGCATGAACGCCCACCCCTGGCAGGGGCCGCCACCTGTGGATGGCAAGGGTTTTCTTTCTGTGCTTTTTGAGGCCACAGCCAATCCCAATCTGGATCCTGCGGCGCAGACGGCGTATTTCACTGAAAAAAATTATTTTCTTATCTCCAGCGATTATTGCAGCCTGCATTCCCGCTTTGGCTTCCATTTTGTTTCGGTTGAGGCGCGTCTTTCGGAGCGCACCAGCGAGAACTATCTGAATTTCCAGTTGCGCGGCGGTGCTGCCGACATTGAGCGCCGTATTCTTCGGGTGCGCTTTGTGGCCGATATCCTTTGGGAATTCGGTTTTTCACCAGTGGTGCGCAACGATGCCGTGAGCGCCACGCTCAAGGATATGGACAAGGAAGAAGGCGAACGCCTGCTGGCAGTGGCAGGGTATATGACCATCCACACCCGCCAGCTTGATATGATCATGCAGGACCCTGGGCAGGTTGCGGCCCGCCGCAAGGAAATGCTGGCCCACTGCCGGGCGCTTTTCAGGGGAGAATCCCTGGCTGGCGTTGTTGATTCTCCATCCCAGGAGGCCCGTTAATGTCGTCCACCGTGCCTGCATCCCACAGAGGCTACAGGGCCATATATCGCCGTTTGCTGATAACTCTGCTGCTCATGGCGCTCACGCCGCTGGTCGCTTTGGGGATATTTTGTCTGGACAGGCTCAGCGCCATCTATGACGAAAAAATCACTGCAGGCATCGAGGCTGTCATCAGCAGCAAGCACCGCGCCCTTGATACCTTCATGGTAGAGCGCATCGCGCAGGTCAAAAACCTGGCCTTCACCCATCCGTATTCTGATCTCAGCAATTCCGCGCGCCTGAGCGAAATTTTCAGCGTGATGCAGAGCAACAGCCGTTCGTTTGTTGATCTGGGCATTATCGGTATGGATGGCCGCCATGTATCCTATGTGGGGCCGTTTGACCTGCGGGACGCCAATTATTCCGAGGCCCCCTGGTTCTCGGAGGTGTTGCGCAAGGGCGTGTACGTCAGCAATGTATTCATGGGCTATCGCCATGTGCCGCACTTTATCATTGCCGTGCTGCGGCACGAGGGCGGGCGCACCTATATCATGCGCGCCACCATCGACATGGACGCCATTGACGCACTGCTGCGGCGCATATACTCCGGCCCGCACAGTGACGCATTTATCGTTAGCAATACCGGAGTATTGCAAACTAGTTCACGATTCTATGGCCCTATCATGGGGAACTTTACCCCGCCGCAGGAGGATCTGACCCGCAACAATGTGGTGACCATGCGCACGGTCATTCCCAGCGGGGAAGAAATGGTGGTGGCCATGATGCGGCTGGATTCCATGCCGTGGGTGCTGGTGGTCATGGATGATGTGCGCGACAGCCTCAAGCCTCTGCGGCAGCTCAAGGCGCTGATACTCTTCTTTACCCTGCTTGGCGGCGCGCTGACCTGCATGGGCGCGGAGCTGTGCACCCGGCGGCTTGTGGCTTCGCTTGAAGCCTCGGATCAGAAGCAGGCCCACATTGACGCGCGCATGCTGCAGTCAAGCAAGATGGCCGCTCTGGGCAAGATGGCGGCTGGCGTGGCGCACGAGGTCAACAATCCCCTGATGCTCATTCAGGAAAACGCGGGCTGGATACGTGACCTGCTGGACGATGAAGACCCGTCAACCATGAAGAATTACAAAGAAATTTTTGATAGTACAGAAAAAATCGAGCAGCACGTCAAGCGCGCCAAGGGCATAACCCAGCGCATGCTGGGCTTTGGGCGGCGCATGAATCCGGGCCGTACGGAAATTCTTATCAGTTCCCTGGCCGATCAGGCCGTGGAAATGCTTAAAACCGAAGCCGCCAACCGCAATATCGCCATCGTGCGGCAGTACGATGCGCATGTTCCCGTAATTTTGTCCGACCCGGCCCAGCTTGAACAGATATTCATCAATGTGATAGACAATGCCATTGATGCCATGGGCAAGAATGGCACCCTGACCGTCAGCACGCAGCCCTGGCGTACCGGAGTGCGCGTTTCCTTTACCGATACCGGGCCGGGCATGGATCCGGAAACCCTGCGGCAGATTTTCGACCCCTTCTTTACCACCAAGAAGGTGGGCGAGGGCACGGGGCTTGGCCTTGCCATCTGCTACACAATTCTTGAAAAGCTCGGTGGGCGCATAGACGTGCAGAGCGAACTTGGGCACGGCACCACATTCAATATTTTTCTGCCTGCGGAACCGCCGCAGCTCGCGCCTGAAGAAAGCGCAGAAGCATAATACCACTAGGCGGCCCCAACGGGGCATGCTGCCATATGAAGGAGGCCTCCATGCGCGCATTGTTTGTGGACGACGAAGTGGAATTTCTGGAACTGATGGAAAAACGCCTTACCCGGCGAGGTATGGAAGTTGTAACCGCGCCCGATGGTCAGTCGGCCCTTGATCTGCTGGATCAGGCCCTGCAATCGGGCGAGACGTTCCATATTGTGGTCATGGATGTGCGCATGCCCGGCATGGATGGTCTGGAAACCCTGCGTCACATGAAGGAAAAAGCCCCCAACCTGCCCGTTATTCTGCTTACGGGGCATGCCTGCATGGGCGTGGCCGTGCAGGGGCTTGATCTTGGCGCGTATGACTACATGCTCAAGCCCGTGGCCATCAGCGAGCTGATCATTAAGATGGAGGAAGCGGCCCGGTCCGCTATGTGACATGACGGTGTTCGACTGCCTGCGAAAGTGGCTGGTGCGCGATGGCTCGGATGAGCCGGACGCGGAACAGCTTGCGCGTGAGGAGGCTTTCAAGGCCCACCTGAGGGAGCGTTGCGCGCGCTTCCGCCGCTTGTTGTCGTCCAACAAGACAGCCCTTGAGGCCATGAGTGATGTGGAGGAGCACCTCTCCGGCGCGCGGCCTTTTGGCATGGATTACGTGCATGCCGTAAGCACTCGCGCCGTAACGGCGGTTTTTCAGATGGTGCGCGACCTCAACGCGCTTTCAGATGAAGGCTACGAGCCTTTGCAGCAGGCCTTTGACCGCATTCGTGAGCAGATGCAGAATCTGCTCGAAGATCAGCCGCATCAGGATGGCCCCAATATCATGCCGCTTGGCGATATCCGCCTGCACCACATCACCCTTGTGGGCGGCAAGATGGCCAATCTGGGTGAAGTGGCGGCCCATGCAGGGTTGGACGTGCCTGATGGTTTTGCCGTGACGGTCAGCGCCTACTATCGTTTTATGGAATACACCGGCCTGCACAGCGAACTGAACCGCCGCATTCAGGCTACGGATATGCACAGCCTGGATGAAGTTTTCAGTCTTTCTGCGGCATTGCAGCAGGCCGTACTCAGCGCGCCGTTGCCGCCGGAGCTGGAGCAGGAAATTACCGAGGCCGTGGCCGCCATGCAGCGCCGGGCTGGGCCGGGTCTTGCCCTTGCACTGCGCAGCAGCGCCGTGGGCGAAGATTCGCTTGGTGTCTCCTTTGCCGGGCAGTACCGCTCCGAACTTAACGTGCCGCCGGAAGAAGCCTGCGAGGTCTGGAAAGAAATTATCGCCAGCAAGTATGCCGTAACAGCCATGAGCTATCGGTATCAGCACGGCATCCCTGATGATGCTGCGCCCATGTGCGTGGGCGTGCTTGCCATGGTGCCAGCCGCCGCTGGCGGCGTGGCCTACAGCCGTGATCCTGTGGCTGCCGCGCGCGGGCAGGAGCAGGTGCTGCTCAATGCCGTGCCGGGCCTGCCCCAGGCCGTGGTGGACGGCGCGGTTACACCTGATGTTTTTATTTTTACCCGCACCAATCCGCCGCAGCCCATAAGCAAGACTCTTGCAGGGCTTGCTGGCGTGCCAGCCAGCCTCACCGATGCACAGGCCGCAGACCTTGCCCAGGTTGCGCTGGCGCTGGAAGAATACTACGCCGAGCCGCAGGATGTGGAGTGGGCGCTTGATTCCCGCAACGGGCGTATTGTGGTGCTGCAAAGCCGCCCCCTGCACGCGGCAGATGCCGCCACGGAAAACCGGGCCGATGTTGCTGACGGCGCAGCTGTCGGGCCGGGCGAGTGTAAAATTTTGGCGGAAAACCTGCCCGAAGGCCTTTCCATGCTGGCTTGCGGCGGCGTTGCCGTAAGCCCCGGCGTGGGTATGGGGCCTGTGTTTGTTGCCCGTAAGGAAGCGGACATGCTTTCCTTCCCCAAGGGTGGCATTCTGGTGGTTGAGCGGGCCTTGCCGCGCTGGGCACCTCTGCTTTCCCGCGCGTCTGGCATGGTCAGCGAAACGGGCGGCATGGCGGGGCATCTGGCCTCTGTAGCGCGCGAGTACCGCCTGCCCGCCGTGTTCAGCCTGCCTAATGCCTGTAGCCTGTTGGACAATGCCGGGGACGCCACCCTGGATGCCGTGCGCTGCGCCGTGTTTGCGGGGCTGAATCCCGAGCTTGCCGCCCAGGTGTCGGAGCCGCCAAATCTTATGGAAGGCAGCCCGGTGCATCAGCGGCTTGAGGCCTTGGCGACCCTGATGGTTCCCCTGCATCTGCTGGACCCGGAATCACCGGAGTTTGCGCCGGAACATTGTCAGACCCTGCACGACATCACCCGCTTTTGCCACGAAAAATCCGTACAGCTCATGTTTGAGGATGGCTCAGACGTCAACCAGCGCATGGGCAAGCAGCTCAAGGCCGGGGTCAAGCTTCAGTACTGGATTGTGGACATGGGCGACGGTTTCAGGCGGTATGTGGGCGGCGCGGTGGTGGATATCGCCGATATCGCCAGTACGCCCATGCTGGCGCTGTGGGACGGCATGGTTGCCGTGCCATGGGCCGGGCCGCCTGCGGCAAGCGCCTCTGGCTTCATGACCGTGATGCTTGAAAGCACCATGAATCCGGATCTGGAAAGCACAGCGCCCAATGCCATGTCCAACAAAAACTTTTTTATCATTTCTGATAATTACATGATTTTGCAGGCCCGCTACGGCTACCACTTCTGCACGGTGGAAAGTCTGGCTGGCGCAAATAACCATGAAAATTTTGTGAGCTTCCAGTTCAAGGGAGGTGCTGCCGACCGGCAGCGCCGCCGCCTGCGCGCCCGCATGGTGGCCGACCTGCTGGAGGCGCACGGCTTCCGCGCTGATGTGAAGGATGATTCGCTCTTTGCGGTGGCGGAAAACTTCCCCGCTGCCGATATTCTGCAAAAAACCCGTATGCTCGGCTATCTGCTCATCCATACCCGACAAGTGGACATGATCATGCTGGAGCAGGAGCGCGCCGCAGCCTTAAGGGAAAAACTGGGCGGCGACATGGCCTCGTTGCTCGACAGACCTTTGCCGCCGGGCTGTTAGAGGTTTTTTCAGCACACGTTCACGGTGCTGTCCTTCAGTCTGCCCTGCTGCGCTGGCTCTGTCTTTGTACTGAGTGCGGCCGTGGGCATCCCTTCATCTTCCTTGCCAACGTATTCCTAGCTGTTTACTACAAAACAGGCGACTGCGCTGGATTATCCGGCGGGTTGCGCCTCTGTTTGTCTGAAGTTTTTTGTATTCTGGAGTAGAGTTCATGAGCAGACCAAGAATTTTTGTTCCGCGCACGGTGGTGCCCGAGGCCCTTGAATTGCTGCAGACCCGTTGTGATGTGGAGATGGGTCCCAGTGGCGGCTTGCCGCACGAAAAGCTGGTTGAAGCGGTGCGCGGCTGCGATGGCGTTCTTTCTCCGGTGGTGGCCTTGCCCGCAGATGTTATTGATGCCATGGCCCTGACCTGCAAGATCATTTCGTGCTTTGGCGTCGGCTTTGATCATGTGGATATTGCCGCTGCCACCCGCAACGGTATATGGGTGACGCACAATCCCGGCTTTGTCACTGATGACACTGCCGATATGGCCTTTGCGCTCATGCTCGGCGTGGCCCGCAAACTGCGCGACTGCGATGCTTTTGTGCGTAGTGGCGAAAAGCCATGGCCCATGACTGTCAATCTGGGCTTGCGGGTATCGGGCAAAACGCTGGGCCTCGTGGGCAGCGGGCGCATTGCCCAAGCCGTGGCCGCACGGGCTGCAGGCTTTGGCATGTCGCTGCTCTACACCGCGCGGCACCGCAACGAGAACTTTGAGGCGAGTACGGGCGCACACTATGTCAGCAAGGATGATCTGCTGCGACAGTCCGACTTTGTCAGCCTGCACATGCCGCTGACGCCGGAAACGGAAAAATATATAGGCAGCAGGGAGCTTGAACTCATGCAGCCTCATGCCATCCTCATCAATACCGCACGTGGCAAGGTGGTGGACGAGGCCGCGCTTGCCAGTGCCCTAAAAAACGGCGTGATAGCCGGGGCAGGGCTGGACGTGTTTGAAAACGAACCGCTGGTGCTTCCTGCTCTCTGTGAGCTGCCCAACGTGCTGATGACGCCGCACAAGGGTGCGGCGACTATGGACGGATTCAGAAATATGGGACGCAGCAGCGCAGAAAAGATTTTTGCAGCCCTGGACGGCAAGCTGCCAGCCAACTGCCTCAACCCCGAAGCACGGCAGGTATAGAACAGATTTGTTTTGAGTTTTTTTGCGGGGGGAGCGGCAGAAATCAGTCGCTTACCGGCGCGGTCAAGCCGCAGCCTGCTCCTGCTTTCTGGTTGCGCCGACTTCGTCAGCACAACAAAAAGGCTCCCGCTTTCGCGGGAGCCTTTTTCATTCTTCAAACGTATGAGCTGTTGGGCTGGCTTAGTACATGCCGCCCATGCCACCCATGCCGCCCATGCCACCCATGTCGGGCATGGCAGGAGCCGCACCCTTGGGTTCGGGCTTTTCAGCAATGGCGCATTCGGTGGTCAGCAGCAGGGCGGCCACGGAAGCGGCGTTCTGCAGGGCTGTACGGGTAACCTTTTTGGGGTCGATAACGCCAGCCTTGATGAGGTCTTCGTATTCGCCGGTGGCGGCGTTGAAGCCGAAGCCGTCCTTGCCCAGGCGAACCTTTTCGACCACGATGGAGCCTTCAAAGCCGGCATTGTGGGCGATCTGGCGCAGGGGTTCTTCAATGGAGCGGCGAATGATGTTTACTCCAGCAAGTTCGTCGTCGTCGGCGGGCTTGATGTCGTTCAGCACCTTGGAAACGCGGATCAGCGCAGTGCCGCCGCCAGGCACGATGCCTTCTTCAACGGCAGCGCGGGTGGCGTTCAGAGCGTCTTCAACGCGGTCTTTCTTTTCTTTCATTTCCACTTCGGTGGCAGCGCCCACATGCACAACGGCCACGCCGCCCACGAGCTTGGCCAGGCGTTCCTGGAGCTTTTCGCGGTCGTAGTCAGAGGTGCTGTCTTCGATCTGGGCGCGGATCTGCTTCACGCGGGCTTTGATGTCGTCGCCCTTGCCAGCGCCGTCAACGATGGTGGTGTTTTCCTTGTCGATGACAATGCGCTTGGCGGTGCCAAGTTCGGCAAGGGTCATGCTTTCAAGCTTGGAGCCGGTGTCGTCAGAAGCCACCTGGCCGCCGGTCAGCACGGCGATGTCCTGAAGCATGGCCTTGCGGCGGTCACCGAAGCCGGGGGCCTTCACGGCCACAACCTGCAGGGCGCCGCGCAGCTTGTTGACCACCAGGGTGGCAAGGGCTTCGCCTTCCACGTCTTCAGCGATGATCATGAGCGGACGGTTCACCTTGGCAACCTGCTCGAGCACGGGCAGCATGTCTTTCATGCTGGAGATTTTCTTCTCGGTGTAGAGGATGTAAGGATTGTCCATTTCGCAGACCATCTTTTCGGTGTTGGTCACGAAATAGGGGGAGAGGTAGCCGCGGTCAAAGCGCATGCCTTCCACCACGTCCATGGTGGTTTCCAGACCCTTGGCTTCCTCAACGGTGATCACGCCTTCCTTGCCCACTTTGGACATGGCTTCGGCGATGATGTTGCCGATGGTGGCATCAGAGTTGGCGGAAATGGTGCCGATCTGGGCAATTTCCTTCTGGTCGCGGGTGGGCTTGGCCAGGTTGGCAAGTTCGGCGATCAGGGCTTCAACAGCTTTGTCCACGCCGCGCTTGATGGCCATGGGGTTGCGGCCAGCGGCCACAAGCTTGGTGCCTTCGCGGTAGATGGCCTGGGCCAGAATGGTGGCGGTGGTGGTACCGTCGCCAGCGGCGTCAGAGGTCTTGGAGGCCACTTCCTTGACGAGCTGGGCGCCCATGTTTTCGAACTTGTCGGTCAGTTCGATTTCCTTGGCCACGGTCACGCCGTCCTTGGTGATGACGGGAGCGCCGAAGGACTTTTCAATGGCAACATTGCGGCCCTTGGGGCCAAGGGTCACTTTAACGGCATTGGCGAGCTTGTCGACGCCACGGGCAAGTTTTTCACGGGCTTTAACGTCAAAAAGAATTTCTTTAGCGGACATTGGAAATTTTCCTCCTGAAATATAATTCGGCAGCGGTGGGAGTTAGTCAATAATGGCGAGAATGTCTTCTTCGCGCATCACAAGGTGATCAACGCCGTCCAGCTTGACTTCGGTGCCGGCATACTTGTTGAACAGCACCATGTCGCCCGCTTTCACAGCCAGAGCGACGCGTTCGCCATTTTCCCCAGCTTTGCCGGGACCGGCAGCAACAACCTGACCCTTGGAAGGCTTTTCTTTGGCCGTATCAGGGATAAACAGGCCACCGGCGGTCTTTTCTTCGGATTCAAGGCGTTTGACCAGCACACGGTCGTTAAGGGGCTTCAGCTTCATGACGTCAAATCCTCCCGGAAATGATATTATTATTGTCCATTTAGGACGCAGCAGCGGCCGCATCGCTGTGGCCGCGCTGGAAATATTGCGCGTTATGAACCGAAGCCAGTTCCACTTCGCTTCAGTTCCGCACCGGCATAGAAATAAGACGCGCTCGGAGCTTGAAAAGGGGTTTGGACTGATTTTTTTACTTTTTTTTGCAAAAAAATAAAAAATCAAACAAATCAAGCATGTTGAGTTTGACCCCGCTCCGAATGCCTTTTCCTCTGCGGTGTAACCGCGCTCAATACTTTGGGCAAGGAGCACTACCGGAGGCAAGGCGCGCAGTCAAGCTCGACTTGTCCGGATGCCGGTTCCTTATTCTTGCCATGGCCCATGCAGGGTCAGCACAAGCAGGGGCATGCGCCCAGTTTTGACTGCGCCTCGCGGCGAAGTTCCTTCACATACGTCCTGTTGTTTTGCAGATAAAAGGCCAGTGCGCGGGCAAAATCTTTTTTCAGCAGGCCCTCAAGAATGAGGGTGCTGATTTCCCGTTCAAGCGAGAGCAGGGCGTGCATGCCAATAACAATGCGCCGTTCCTCCTGCGGCAGGGCGCACAGCTTGCGCCAGAATACCTCCCGGGCGCGGGGCTGATAATACCACATGTACATCATGTCCAGAAGGTGCGTTACTGTTTGCCGTGCTGCTGCGCGGTCTTTGCCGTACAGCATGCGCCAGTATTCCGCAGGATCTTGCAGCATTGTTTCAAGGTCTTTGCTGGGGAACAGCAGTTCCTGCCGCGCCAGACTTTTGTATATCTGCGTAAACTTGCTGTCGTAATCACATTGCCGCATACGCAGATACATGTTGCGGTCGGCAAAACCTTCGATGATGGATGCCACCATGTCGGACGAACATTTGGAAACAATGGCCGCGCAGTTCTGCATCAGGCTTATGGGATCAGGCAAGTGCATTGCGGTAAAGCAGAGCAGCAAGCCCTGGCCCATGAGCATGGACAGCGGAATGGAAAGCGCGCTGCGAAAGAGGTTGCCGACTATGGCTTCCTTGGGCAGGCCACGGTAAATGTTGTGCCCTGAAATATAGGCGCTGTTGATCATGGCTATGACCGTATAGACCGCAAGCGCGTTGTCCTGCACCGTCAGACCCATGAAGTCCTGCAAGAGCCACAGGCGCACCACCACTTCAAGCAATGGCACGGATACGCCTGTGTAAAACAGCGAGTCGGCCATGCGGCTCCAGCTCACATAGCGCTTCCACGGCACCAGCACAGAGCGGGTAAAGGCCCCGCCGCCCACAACCGCCTGCCCCACGTTGCGCACTGCAGTAATGGCAAACCATATGAGCGCGCCAAACCATGTGAGCACCCACCAGCCGTCCACATAGCTGAAGGCCCACTGCGCGGGCAAAAAACCCGCCAGGATTTTGAGAACGTTGACAATGTCGCTGTTCATGTATTCGGGCGACCAGAAGGGGATTTCCCCTTTTTCAGGGCCGGGCGTCTGCTGCATTTCGCGGTTCACGCCTTTGGCGTCAACACCGCCCAGGGTCACAAGATTGCCGTCATGGCCCACACTGGTGGTGTTTTTTTCAAGGCCCCAGCCCCGTACCCTGTGGCAGCCCAGATTGCCAAGGCCGGGAATGCGTCTGAGCAGGCGCTGCCACCATGGTTGCGGCTGTGCTGGCTCATGGTAGTGCGTGAAGCGGTAAATATCAGTATGCACGGGCAGGGTGAGCCGCAGGGCGTTATCTTCATTGCGCAGGGCTGCACGGGCCTTGGGGGGCAGCGTTTCCACAAACACAAGCCCCATGCCGTGGGTGTGGTGCGAGCGGCTGGTGGAATCCGTGCCGATGCGCGAACCCAGCGGCGAAAGCGCATAAAACTCCTGCAACTGCGGAATATGACCCAGAATCTCCTGAAACAGGGGCATGCGCGGAGAATCTTTGGGTTCCTTGCTGATAATGCTGCGGATGACCTGCTTGAGCCTCGGGGTGCTGCCCTCGTTGACGGCCCTTTGCAGGGTGTTGATCTCTTCCACATGAGCAAGCTGACCGGCTGTCCATTCGCGCAGGTTAAAAAGCTCGAGGTGGGTAATGCGCCCACGGCCCAGCCACAGCAACTCCAGCACGTCCTGTTCCGTCAGGCCTGCCAGATTGAGCACGATCTGGCAGGGGTGCAGGGGGTAGATGTTTTCCAGCAGGAATTCCGGCGACTGCTGCAAAATAGCGGGCAAATCCTTGTGCGGCTTGTAAGGGAACACGATCTCCGGGTTGGCCTCCGGGCCGAGCCAGTCATCGCGCAGCATGTCGGGCACCATGTCGGTCAGTTCCGTCAGACTTTCGCGCAGTTTGGCCGCCCGTGCGGGGTTTGTTTCCGCAGTTAGGGCCTCGCGCAGGCGTTCGCCGCGCAACTGTCGCATGGGCTCAAGCTGATGATAAATAAATTCGGCAAGATGCAGCGAGGACGGCTGCTTTTGCCCCACATAGGCAAGAAAAACCTCTTCCTTGATGGGTTCCGGTGCGGGCATATCCCATCGAGCAGCCAGCGAGGCGGCGTGCCTCTCGTTCCAGGCTCGCAAGAGCTTGAGCACGTAGGCGCGCATCCAGTCGTTGACGGGCGCGTACTTGCGCAGCGCGTCTGTGATGTCCTTGCGGTGCAGCAGGTTGTCAAAAGCCCTCGATGTTTCGGTATTGAGCGGCGACCATGTAAATTCCACCAGTTTGTCGCGGAACGTGGCCTTGAACTCAATGCCGATGCGCACCGTAATGTCCATGATGCGCGCGGCGCGCAGCAGTTCCTGAGCAGCTTCGGGGTCAACGGTATTATAGTAGATTACCGTCAAAAAGCGGATGCCCTTGATCCACGCATCCATGACCAGATGGGTTGGATTTTTGCGCCCCTTGGTGTTGGCGTCGTGCACGTGGTGGTCAAAGGCGTGCTGGTTCCATTCCTCCGGCATTTCAAGCAGGTGGTATTTACGCAGCAATGCCCGCACAATGCGCGGCGTGCCGCGCACGGCCTGATGAAATTCGTGTGCGAGGGGTAATTGGTGGCTGGCATCGTTGTGCGAGCGCACGAGGTCTTTCATGATCTGCACCAGCACGCGCGCTGTATTGTTTTGCAGCGAAGAATGCGTGGAGTACAGGACCTCGTCGTGCAAGCGGCGCAGGGCCTGCAATCTCTCGCTGGGGCCGCCAGCCTCCAGGCTTTCCAGCAGCACGATGACGGCGCTGGCAAGGCGCAGGCCGTGCGAAGAGGTCATTTCAATGATGCCGTGGGGGTGCAGGCCCGGTTCTGGCTGGCGCAGGGCGTGATCCTGTGCGCGGGCGTCCACAAAGGCGTTCACCATCTGGATGAGCTTGTGGTCCTGCCTGTCGAACAGCAATGAAGAAAACTTCCGGTGCGCGTGGGCGCGGCCATCTGTTGAGGAACCGTCGGTAGTGGTACTTGTAGAGCTGAGCATGAATAATGTCGGGAAAAAGTGCTTAAAGATGTTTGCAGCGGCTGCATGCCCTGCAAGCTGACCATATATGCTTATGATGCAGTGCAAGTGCGCGAAAGTCCAGCGGCATGTTTCTGCCATCGGGCATGCGATCAGGCGCATTGATAAAAAGGCCATACTGCCGTTAAATGGCAAAAAGCAGTCTTCTGCACAGATGGCCGCTCTAACCAGTTACCCCGGAGGATGTATGTATCAGCAAGCCAATGATCTGGCCGGAGGGCATGTGTTCGCTACAGCCCAGGAAATGATGGACTGGCTTGAAAAGGCCATGACTGACAATATTCGGAATAACAAGGATCAATACCGGTTTGAGGCTGATCCCTACGCCTATGTGGTCAACTATGCCGCTGCCGCCGGGCTTGAACTTGACGATGCGCAACTGGGCGACATGCAGCGGCGTGTGGCGCAGTGGGCAGAGCAACATTTTGCCGAGAATATGACGGAAGAATAGCTCTCTTTTCTTTTACTGCTGGCTGCTGCGGTAATTATAATGCAGAGCGTGGGGAATGACAAAAAATTTCACGTGCTTTGCACTGATAGTTGCTGACAGCAGTCAGCAATGTTTTGTTGATTACATATTGCAAGACGTTACTGAAAACTGATGGTGCAGGCTGTATCGATATGGCAGATTTCAGTATTTCAGAATGTTACGTAAAACAGTACATAGTAAATGTAATTGTTTTATTGTGGTCATGAAAATTTTTATGTACAATGGTTGCATTTTTTAGTTGCCAAGAGCGCATAAATTGATGAAGGTACTGGGGGTAATTTTCTTTACGACAAACGCAAGGGAATATGGCTTGTGAATATGGTTTTTTGTATATGAAGTCACTGTTCGGACTGCTCAGAACGCAAATTGAAGAACGTCCAACTCGGGCAATATTTCTGCTTTGGTCTTTATCACTTCCTGTTGCTGCATTATTTTCACTGCTTGTAGCGTTGCACTGGCGTTCAGAAAGTTTGACAGTTGCAATTGATGAAGCAGAATATTCTCTGTCGCAGCGTGTTCAGCGTGTTGCTGAAATGGCTGACCTTAAATTTGATACGATAAAAAAACTTACCGTACTTCTGGCCACAGACTCGCGCATTATTGCCGCTCTGAAGGGAGACGGGGATTTTGCGGAATGCACCCGCTACCTTCAGAGTGTGGGGGACACGCTCCGGCTGCACCGTGCGTTCCTGCTTGATAAAAACGGCGTATGTGTTGCCTCCAACGATGCCGGAATGCCCAAAAATCTCCTTGGCGTTAACCTTGCCGACCGTGATTATTTTATCCGCGCCATGGCCGGGGAAAGCACGGTGCAGTTTGTTGTAGGGCGGGTTTCGACCATTCCCGGTTTCCACTTTGCTGCACCTGTCAGCGGGCCTGACGGCTATCTTGGCGTTGTGGTCCTTAAAATTGATACTGACACGCTTGCCCAGCAGCTTTACCTGCCCACTGGCTTTGTTACGGACAAGGCGGGCGTAGTTGTGCTTTCTGATTCGCCGCAAAACATGCTGCGGGTCGTGCCCGATGGGGCAGCCGCTTCTTTTGATGCAGCGCAATATCTGCTCCGTTATCAGCGTGAACATCTTGAATCCGTGTATCTGCGCAAAATAGTAGACGGCTATGAAGCCTGGGAACTCCGTCCCGGTGGTCAGCCCTATTTGCGTGATACAGTCAGCATCGACAAGGAAGGGCTGAGCGTTTACGGCTTTGAGGGCCTTGGCCCTCTGCTGGCCGACCTTGCGGAAAGCTTCCGCATGCATCTTGCCACCACGTTTATTTTTTTTGTGCTTGGTTTTGCGGTCATAATCGGTACCACAGTGAATCTGCTGCGCGACAGATATTTGCGCAAAACATTGCAAAAACTTAATGATACCTTGCGGGTTCAGGCGCAGCATGATTCCCTGACCGGGCTGCTCAACCGCAGGATGTTCGATGAAATGGCCGAAGCCTGGTTTGCCCAGACATTACGGCTTGGCGTGCCTTTTTCGCTGGTGCTGTTTGACATCGATCATTTCAAGCGGCTGAATGATGCCTTTGGGCATCAGGCCGGCGACCATGTTCTGCGCGAAATCGCCAGAAGTGTGAGTACCCGCCTGTCCCGCCGGGGCGACAGGGTTTTTCGCATCGGTGGGGAGGAATTTGCCGTGCTGGCCAGCGCGTCAGAGGAGCGGCAGATTGTTTGCCTCATGGAAAAGCTCCGAAAGACTGTGGAGGATATGCGCCTCCAGCATCCCGATGGGGCAGACAAGGTTGTAACCATCTCTTTGGGCGGCTTACTGGTGCGTGATTGCTGCGATATGTCCTTTGATGAAGCGTTCAAAAGAGCGGACGAAGCGTTGTACAGCGCCAAGGCTCAGGGGCGCAACCGCAGCGTATTGGCAGGCAGTTGCGGCGCTGATGGTGCTGCTGATTGTTTGGTACGTCCTCATTCCTGACACCACGCGTTTATGCGCTCTCCATTACGCATTTTTTCGTGCTCATAGTTTCAGTTTTGCGCTGATAATCCATGTAGTTGCAATCATACGAGACGCAACGTCATAATATTTTTCTTTTTTGTGTTGACTTTGAATTTCTTTTTCGTACAATGGAACCTGTTGCCCTCAATCGGGCCGCACTGTTTACCGCCGCAAAGGCATACAGGAGAACAGGTAACATGTATAACCGTTTTGGAACAACGCCGGAAATGATGATCCAGACCGTTCAGGAAAATGGAACGGAGGCTGTACTGGCCATCGACAGCAGGGGCCTGTATCTGACCACCGCCCAATTTGTGGGACGCCCCATTGCCGACCGCAACCGCTATAGCGGTGTGCGCAAGGAAATGCCTCAAAGGCTTGCCGCCCTCGGGCTGGATGTGGATGCCCTGGTGGCCGCAAACCAGCACCGCATTCAGGTGGAGACCGCTTCCACCAAGAAGGTCAACCCCCTCAAGGCCTCCAAGCGTGGTTCCAAGGGCTAGGCTGGGGCAACTGCCAGGTTTGCAACTATCCATACTCCAGAGCAGAATGTGGCTGAAAATGCCCACCTGCTCCGGTTGACGCCACAGGCCGCAATTTTACGGCTGTATACCATCGCCCGTTGTTGACACGGTTGCCCGCACAAGGCTCCGTTCAACAGCGGGCGTTGCTGCTTCAATCTCGCCGGAATTTTTTTATTGCGCCAGCCTTGCAGGGCAGTGGCAGAGGGGATATGCGGCATTGCCCGAGCGCCCACGCCTTGCGCCCTGTGTACTTTTTCCGTAGGCTTTATTCATGTCGAAAACACGTGAAATTTATATATGCTCTTCTTGTGGGTCACAAACCATGCAGTGGCGTGGGCAATGCCCCAACTGTCATGAGTGGAATACGCTTCAGGCGGCTGTGCAGTCCAAATCCGCTCCAGGAGGCAACAGGCCCCGCGCTGCCACGAATTCTTCCAGCCGCCCCATTGCTTTGCGGGATGTGGAAGATGCCGGGCATGCGCCCTACGGCAGCGGCCTGAAAGCCCTTGACCGTGTGCTGGGAAAGGGCCTTGTGCCCGGTGCGGCCATTCTGGTGGGCGGCGAGCCGGGCATCGGCAAATCAACCCTGCTGCTTCAGGTGGCGGGGCTTGTGGCAGCGCAGGGCAGGCGCGTGCTCTACGCCAGCGGTGAGGAATCCCTGCCGCAGATCAAGGGGCGGGCCGAGCGCCTCGGCATGCTGGATCATAACCTGATGGCCATTGCCACCTCCAGTGTGGAGGATGTGCTTGAGGCGGCCAATGCCGCACCACCAGCCCTGTTGGTGGTGGATTCAGTGCAGACCCTCACAAGCCTTGAGGCCGATGGCCTGCCGGGCAATGTCAGTCAGGTGCGGGCCGTGGCAACAACCTTGCTCGAAGCCTGCCGCCGTCTGTCCTGCACCCTGATTCTGGTGGGGCATGTGACCAAGGATGGCGTGCTGGCTGGCCCCCGTCTGCTGGAACACATGGTGGACACCGTTATTTCGCTCGAGGGCGACCGCCGCCAGATGTTTCGCCTGTTGCGTGTGTTCAAAAACCGCTTTGGCCCCAATGAGGAACTGCTGGTCTTCCGTATGGAGGCCACGGGCATGCAGATTGTGGACGATCCCTCCACGTTTTTTCTGGGCCAGCGTGATCCTTCGCTATCCGGCACTGCCGTGGTCATGGCCGTGGACGGGCAGCGCCCTTTGGCAGTGGAGGTGCAGGCGCTGGTTTCCCGCACATTTTTGAGCATCCCGCGCCGGGCGGCCCTTGGCTTTGACGTGGCCCGCCTGCATTTGTTGCTGGCCGTGCTGGAAAAAAGGCTCAAGCTCAATTTTGCTCAGGTGGATATTTACGCCAAGGTGGGCGGCGGCATGAAGCTGAGCGAGCCGGGGCTTGATCTGGCGCTGGTGGCTGCGGTGCTTTCGTCGTATTATGATGTTCCGCTGCCGGAAAAGAGCGTACTGTGGGGCGAGGTGGATCTCAACGGGCAGGTGCGGCCCGTATCCGCGCAGAATTTGCGCCTCACGCAGGCGCGGCGGCTGGGCTTTGACCCCATTGTGCACCCGTCTGCGGAGCAGGGCGGCATCAGCACCATAGCCGCCTTGCAGCAAAAACTGTTTCATCGCAAGTAAAGGCGGCAGTCATGGGCCTTGAGATTGAACGCAAATATCTGCATGTGAATCTGCAAACCCTGCGTCAGGCGCTGGTGGACAACGGGGCGCACTGTCTTGGCGCCCATTTTGAATGTAACTGGGTGTTTGACACTGCCCATGGAGCGCTGGTCACAGGCGGCAAACTGCTGCGTTTGCGCAGTCAGGAATGGCAGGACAAAACGCGCCACCTGATCACGCTCAAGCTGCCCGCCATGGAAGACGGCGGCTTTAAGGTGCGGGAGGAGCGCGAAACGGAAATTGCCGATGGCGCGGCCTTGCGGGGTATTCTGGAAGGTCTGGGCTATACGGTGGCGGCCCGGTACGAAAAAGTTCGCGAGCCCTGGCGCATGGACACCGTGGAAGTGGAGCTGGACGCGCTGCCCTTTGCCCAGGTGGTTGAGCTGGAAGGCCGGGCGCAGGATATTGCCAGGGTCGAGAAGCGTCTGAACCTTGACAATGCCGAAATAAGCATCAAAAGTTATCATGAGCTGCATCAGGAATGGTTGCGGCAAAACAACAAGCCGAAACAGCTTTCCTTTGTGTTTGACGAAGCGCAGAGGGCGCACTGGCGCACAGTGCTGGGCCTGACCGAAAAGGCCGATGCCGGCGCGGATTCATCGCGGCAGAGCTGAAACGTCTTGGGAGCCATGCATGTCTTTTATCCCCGACAATCAAACCAGCGGCGACAGCCGCGTAATCGTGGAAAAAAAACTTAAGGAACCGGATCGCTACCGGGTACTCCTGCACAATGACGACTATACAAGCATGGAGTTTGTGGTGTCGGTACTGTGCGGTATTTTCCACAAAACCGCCGAAGAAGCCACGGCCATCATGCTGGCGGTACACCAGCGCGGGGTAGGCCAATGCGGCATATACACCCTTGAAATAGCCGAGGCCAAGGTTCGGCGTGTGCACAACACGGCGCGGGCGGCAGGGTATCCCCTTAAATGCACCATGGAAAAAATCCATTGAGATAAGCCTATGTTGAGTAAAAATGTTCAGTTGGTCATTCGGGACGCCCTCATGGAAGCCCACCGGCGACGGCATGATCTGTTGACTGTGGAGCATGTGCTCTTTGCGCTGACCAACAGCATGAAGGGGCGCATCATTCTTGAGGGCAGCGGGGCAAGCGTGCCCGTGCTGCGCGAGCAGCTTGAGGAATTTTTCAACAAGGAACTGGAAACCGTTTCCCTGGCGGAAAAGCACGAAGTCTCGCAGACGGACAGTGTGCAGCGTGTGCTTGAACGCGCGCTGGAGCATATCCGCTCCTCCGGGCGTGATGCTGTGGAGCTTGGCGACCTGCTCATTTCCATCATGGATGAGGAAGAAAGCTACGCACACTTCTATCTGCGCAAACAGGGCGTTGAGCGGCTGGACGTGCTGACCTTTATTTCGCACGGGCTTGACGAAGGCGCTGGCTCGCGCGGCGTGGAAGCCGGGGCCGAAGCCGGGGACGGCGAAGCCAAGGCCGACCCTCTGGCCCAGTACACTGTTGAGCTTACGGCCCGCGCCAAGGAAGGCAAGATTGACCCCCTCGTGGGCCGCACTGCGGAGCTTGACCGCGCGGTTGAGGTGCTGTGCCGCCGCCGCAAGAATAATCCCCTGTTTGTGGGCGACCCCGGCGTTGGCAAAACCGCTTTGGCCGAGGGCCTTGCCTTGCGCATTGTGGAAGGCAACGTGCCTGAAATGTTTGCCAAAACAAAGCTTTACGCCCTTGATATGGGCCTTCTGCTGGCGGGCACGCGCTACCGGGGCGACTTTGAAGGCCGCCTCAAGGCTGTGGTGCAAAAGCTTAAGGAGCAGCCCGACTGCATCCTGTTTATTGACGAAATCCACACCATCGTGGGCGCAGGTTCCACCTCTGGCGGCTCGCTTGACGCGTCCAACCTGCTCAAGCCCGTGCTCGCCAATGGCGAAATCCGCTGCATTGGTTCCACCACCTACGAGGAATACCGCAACCATTTTGAAAAGGACCGCGCGCTGGCCCGCCGGTTTCAGCGCATTGACCTTACCGAGCCGACCACAGAAGAATGCCTTGGCATTCTTGAAGGGCTTGAGCCGCGCTATGCGCAGTATCACCACGTGCGTTACAGCCCTGCGGCCCTCAAGGCCATGGTGGATCTTACCGCGCGGCATGTGCGCGACCGTCTGCTGCCCGACAAGGCCATTGACGTGCTGGATGAAACTGGCGCGGCCGTGCGGCTTGGCCGTGGCGTAACGCCTACCGGAAAGCCTGCCAAAAAGAGCGGCAAGGATGCCCCGCTGGTCAGCGTGGCCGATGTGGAGCGCATTGTGGCCCGCATGGCGGGCATACCCGTGCGCACAGTTTCCGGCAAGGAACGCAACAAGCTGGCAACGCTTGAAAAAGACCTCAAGAGCCTTGTGTTCGGGCAGGAAAAAGCCATTGAGCTGACCGTGCGCGCCATCCTGCGCGCCCGCGCCGGGCTTGGGCAGGAGCAGCGCCCCGCTGGGGCCTTCCTGTTCTACGGCCCTACGGGCGTGGGCAAAACGGAAGTGGCCCGCAGCCTTGCCAAACTCATGGGCGTGGAATTTTTGCGCTACGACATGAGCGAATACATGGAAAAGCATTCTGTTTCGCGGCTCATCGGCGCGCCTCCAGGCTATGTGGGCTTTGATCAGGGAGGTCTCATGACTGAGGCCGTGCGCAAGGCCCCGTATTCCGTGGTGCTGCTGGACGAAGTGGAAAAAGCCCACCCGGATATCTTTAACGTGCTGCTCCAGGTGATGGATTACGCCACACTGACGGACAACACCGGGCGCAAGACAGACTTTTCGCATGTTATCCTTATCATGACCTCCAATGCCGGGGCCTTTGAAATGTCGCGGCCCGCCATGGGCTTTGGCGGCACAGCCCCGCAGGATGCGGCGCACAAGGGCCTCAAGGCTGTGGAAAACACCTTCAGCCCAGAATTCCGCAACCGGCTGGACGCGCTGGTGCCCTTTGGCAGCCTCACAGAACCCATGATGCTGCGCATTGTGGACAAGTTTGTGGGCGAAATCCGCACCAGCCTCGAGCAGCGCGGCGTAACGCTTACACTCACGGAGACCGCCCGCAAATGGCTTGCCCGCAAGGGCTTTGATCCGTCGATGGGTGCGCGGCCCCTGCGCCGCCTGCTGCGCACGGAGCTGGAAGACCGTCTGGCGCACGAACTGCTCTTCGGTTCGCTCAAAAAGGGCGGCAGCGCAAAGCTGACAGTCAAGGGCGAGGAACTGGCCCTTGAACATGAGGGCAGCGCGGCCAAAAGCCGCAAACCGGTGCCTGTAGACGCCTGATTATATGCAGAAAGGCGGGCCGGGGCTGTTGCCGAATGCGGCAGTTCCGGCCTGCTTGCGTTTACGCTGTTTTCAATGGCATCCGCCCCGTCCCATAAAATATTCAAATGGTACTCTGTCGGCAAAGGACGCTATGATCGGGGCATTTACAGCACTGGCCTCTCAATTTCCGCCGCCGGAAACAGCCCGTGAAGACGGGTTGCTGTGTCTGGGCGGCGATCTGCGGCCAGAACGTCTGGTTGCTGCCTATAGCCGTGGAATTTTCCCCTGGTATTCCAAGGGAATGCCCATCCTCTGGTGGTCGCCGGATCCCCGCTGCGTCATGCCTCTTGAGGCCTTTCGCCTGCCTGCGCGCAGCGCCCGCAAGCTGCGCCTGCATCCTTTTGAACTGACCCACAACGCCGCCTTCAAGCAGGTTATCCGCGCTTGCGCAGCGCCAAGGGACAAGGAGGGCGGCACCTGGATTATTGACGACATGATGCGCGCCTACGAAGACCTGCACGCCCTTGGCTATGCCCATTCCATTGAGGCCTGGCGTGATGGCGAGCTGGTGGGCGGTCTGTATGGTGTGGCACTGGGGCGGGCTTTTTTTGGCGAATCCATGTTCCACACCCAGCCGGAGGCCTCACGTGCCGCGCTGGCCGGTCTGGTGGGTCTGCTGCGCCAGCGTGGGGCCACCTTGCTTGACTGCCAGCAGGAAACGCCGCACATCATGCGCATGGGCGGCGTAATGCTGCCGCGTGTGATTTTTCAGGCCGAGCTTGAGCGTGCCCTTGCCATGCAAACGCAAACAGGCGCTGCGCAAAGTTGCGCAACGCCTGAAATGGTTGAAAGCGGCCTGCCGTTTCCATGGCTGCCCTGGGGAGTCGTGTACAGCTATTCCCCAGACGGCTTCTGGGCGGCCAGATCGTAAAAACCATAGGCCGGGAAGGGCAGCGGGTAGTCGCGCACCGCGTCAAAGCGGATGAAGCCCGTGGTCTTGCCTTCGCCAATGCCTGCCAGCGGCGCAACGCCAAAGGGCACGGGCAGATCAAGCGGGCAGACCGTGATTTTTTCGATCTGGTCGGCATAGCGCTTTTCAAGGTATTCAACCAGCGCGTGGCTTTCTTCTGCGGTGAAGGATTCAAGCACGCAGCGCAGGGCGGCTTCTTCCGTAGCGCCTTGCAGCACTTCTGCCGGAACGGAAGGGTCAACCGGGGCCACAAGGCCAAGACCCTTGATGGCTTCCACTTCGGCATCAGTCGCGCCGGGGCGGAAAATCTGCACGTCCAGATGGCGGCAGCCCTTGAAGGTGCTGAGAGTTGCGGCCACAATGAAAACCCGGTCGATGGGCAGATCTATCTGTGAAGGTACGAAGATTTTTTCCATGGCAATTCCCGTTCGTTATTGATGTAATCCTGTCCTCTTACTCCAAAACATAATATTATGGAAGATAATCCGGTCATCCCATTCAGCCTTGAAACGGCATACACGCCCACGGGCGACCAGCCCACGGCCATTAACGCTCTTGTGGACAATCTTCAGGCCGGGGTTCCCTCCCAGGTTTTGCTGGGCGTTACCGGCTCCGGCAAAACCTTTACCATGGCCAACGTCATTGCCCGCTGCAACCGCCCGGCGCTGGTTCTCGCCCCCAACAAAACGCTGGCGGCCCAGCTTTACGGCGAGTTCCGGGGGCTGTTTCCGCGCAATGCCGTGGAATATTTTGTCAGCTATTACGACTATTACCAGCCGGAGGCCTATGTTCCGGCCTCGGACACATATATTGAAAAAGATTCATCCATCAACGACAACATCGACAAGCTGCGCCATGCCGCCACTCACGCCCTGTTGACCCGGCGCGATGTGATCATTGTGGCTTCGGTTTCGTGCATTTACGGCCTTGGCTCGCCGGAATATTACGCCAAGATGGTCATTCCCGTTGAGGTGGGGCAGCACTTCCCCATGGACAAGCTCATCACCCGGCTGGTGGAAGTGCACTACGAGCGCAACGATTACGACTTCCACCGAGGCACCTTCCGCGTGCGCGGCGATGCCCTTGAAATTATTCCCGCCTACCATCACGAGCGGGCGCTGCGGCTGGAATTTTTTGGCGACGACATTGACCTCATGCGCGAGATTGACCCCCTCACAGGCGAAGTGCTGGCCGAGGTAAGCAAAACAGTGCTGTATCCTGCCAGCCACTTTGTTTCCGCGCAGGACAACCTCAAGCGGGCTGCCAGCGACATACGCGATGAACTGGCGGTGCGGCTTAAGTATTTCAAGGAGCACGGGCAGCTTGTGGAGGCCCAGCGCATTGAGCAACGCACCCAGCTTGACCTCGAAATGATTGAAGAGCTCGGCTACTGCAACGGCATTGAAAACTATACCCGCCACCTCGACGGCCGCAAGCCGGGCGAGCCGCCGTCCTGTCTGCTCAACTATTTTCCCGAAGACTTTCTGCTCTTTGTGGACGAATCGCACATCACCATTCCGCAGGTGGGCGGCATGTACAAGGGCGACCGTTCGCGCAAGCAGACCCTTGTGGATTACGGCTTTCGCCTGCCTTCGGCTCTGGATAACCGCCCCCTCCAGTTCAACGAGTTCACCAACCTGCTCAATCAGGTGGTTTACGTGTCGGCCACGCCCAGCAAGTACGAGCTGGATCAGGCGCAGGGCATTGTGGCGGAGCAGATCATCCGCCCCACGGGCCTTGTGGATCCTGTTGTGGAAGTACGCCCCACCAAGGGCCAGATGGAAAATCTGCTTGGCGAATGCCGGGGCAAGGTAACGCTGGGCGAGAGGGTGCTTGTCACCACACTTACCAAACGCATGGCGGAAGATCTCACAGAATACTGCTGCAACATGGGCGTGCGGGCGCGCTACCTGCATTCGGACATTGATACGCTCGAGCGCATGCAGATTATCCGCGCGTTGCGGCTTGGGGAATTTGACGTGCTGGTGGGCATCAACCTGCTGCGCGAGGGGCTGGACATCCCCGAAGTGTCGCTTGTGTGCATTCTGGATGCGGACAAGGAGGGCTTTTTGCGCTCCACGGGCTCGCTTATCCAGACCTTTGGCCGCGCCGCGCGCAACGCGCAGGGCAAGGTGATACTGTATGCGGACAAGATCACCGATTCCATGCGCGCCGCCATGGGCGAAACCGAGCGCCGCCGCGCCAGACAGTCGGCCTACAATGAAGAGCACGGCATCACGCCCACCAGCACCCGCAAATCGCTTGAATCGCCACTGGATAGCCTGTATGTGGAAGATGGCGGCGGGCGCGGGCGCGGCAAGGGTAAGGGCAAACAGCGCGAGCCAGACGCAGTGCCACTGACAGCCGAGGATGTTGCCATTCTTGTTGTCAAGCTTGAAAAGGAAATGCGTCAGGCGGCCCGCGATCTGGAATTTGAACAGGCCGCAGAGCTGCGTGACCGCATCCGCATTTTGCGGGCCAGACTTATCGCCATGCCCGAATAGACGGGGACGTTTGCCCCTGTGTGCAGTGCCGCCGCAAAGCCCGGAAGCCAAACAAGGGCGCGGCGGCTGACCATCAGAAAGGTTTTTTCATGTCGCAGAATTCACGCAATGGCAGGCAGGAGCAGAACAGCCTCTTTGCCACTGGCCCCGCTGGCGGCCCCAGCAGCGAGGAGCGCAACCGCGCCCGCTGGCTGATCGCCGAACTGGAGCGCCACAATTATCTGTACCACACGCAGGATGCGCCGGAAATTTCGGACGACCAGTTTGACGCGCTGTTTCATGAGCTGGCCGCGCTGGAAGACCGCTGGCCGGAGCTGCGCTCTGCCCATTCACCCACCTTGCGTGTGGGCGGCAAGCTGCTGGACGGTCTTGCCAAAAAAAGCCACAGCCGCCAGATGTACGGTCTAGACAACGTCTTTTCTGTCGAAGAGTGGCGCGATTTTGTGGAGCGTATGCGCCGTGCATGGGATACGGAAGTCAACGGCCCTCTGCCGCAAGCCTTCTGGTGTGACCCGAAGCTTGACGGCCTCGCGCTGGAAATCATCTATGTGAACGGCGAGTTGCAGGAGGCCCTGACGCGCGGCGACGGCGAGGTGGGCGAAGTCGTCACCGAGGCCGTGCGTACCATCCGCACCGTGCCTCTGCGTCTCAGGGGCGAAGGGCCGTTTCCTGCGCGGCTTGAAGTGCGCGGCGAAGTGGTGATGTTTAAAAAAGATTTTGACGCTCTCAACGCCCGGCAGGAATCGCTGGGGCAAAAGACCTTTGCCAATCCGCGCAATGCCGCCGCCGGGACCCTGCGCCAGCTCGATATTTCGGTTACTGAATCCCGCCCCCTGCGTTTTCTGGCTTATAGTCTGGGCGATGCGCAGTGGGCCCCGGCGCAGCCCTGCCGCCTGCATTCGGAGTTGATGGCCCGCCTCAAGGAATACGGCTTTCTTACCCCGCCAAACGGCAAGCTCTGCGCGAACCCGCAGGATGTTGAAGAATATGTGAACTGGGTGCGCGAAAACAGGCCGGAATTTGCCATGGAAATTGACGGTGCCGTGGCAAAGCAGAATGACCTTGAAGCGCAGGAAGCACTCGGCTTTACGGCACGCGCGCCGCGTTTTGCCGTGGCCTTCAAGTTCCCTGCCATGCAGGCGCAGACCCTGCTTGAGGGCATAGAAATTCAGGTGGGCCGCACAGGGGCACTTACGCCTGTGGCCACACTTGCTCCTGTGGCTGTGGGCGGGGTAATGGTTTCGCGCGCAACCCTGCATAATGAGGATGAAATCCGCGCGCGCGACGTGCGCGTGGGCGATACCGTTATTGTGCAGCGCGCGGGCGATGTTATCCCCGAAGTGGTCGGCCCGGTGCTGGATAAAAGGCCTGCGGGCGCTGAACCCTATCAGTTCCCCCGCACGTGCCCGGCCTGTGGGCAGCCCGTGTACCGCGAAGAAGGCGAAGCTGCCTGGCGGTGCGAAAATCTGGCTTGCCCCGCTATCCGGCTGCGCTCAATAACTCATTTTGTTTCCAAGGCCGGGCTTGATATTCAGGGCGTGGGGCAAAAGTGGATCGAGCAGCTTGTGACCAGCGGGCGTGTGCAGTCGCCAGCCGATCTGTTCAGCCTCACCGTGCAGGATCTGCTGGGTTTTGAACGCATGGGCGAGGTGCTGGCGCAAAAGTTTGTGGATTCGCTGGAAAACGCCTGCCACACCGCCACCCTGCAAAGGCTCATCAGCGCCCTTGGTATCCGCCATGTGGGCGAGCAGACGGCCCGCACCCTGGCAGCGCGCTTTGCGGATCTGGACGAACTGGAAAATGCCACGGTGGAAAGCCTGCTCGCCCTGCCCGATGTGGGGCCGGAAGTGGCTTCGTCCATACGCAACTTTTTTGACAGCCCCGCCAACCGCGAGCAGCTTGCACGTCTCAAGGAGAAGGGGCCGTGGCCCAAGGGCGCGGATTCGGCTCAGGGCGCGCAAACCCTTGTCGAAGGGCCGCTGGCTGGCAAAACCATTCTTTTTACGGGCACCATCAGCGTGCCGCGCGGCACGGCACAAAAGTGGGCCGAGGCCGCCGGGGCTGTTCCCCTTGGTGCTGTCAGCAAAAAACTGGACTATCTTGTGGCGGGCGAAAAGGCGGGCAGCAAGCTGGACAAGGCGCGCTCCCTTGGCGTAACCGTGCTGGATGAAACGGAATTCAGAAACCTGTTGCGTGAATCCGGCATTGAGCCGGAATAACGGAAACGGAGAAGCTATGAGCACTTCTATTATTGTGGTCGGGGCCAGCGGGCGCATGGGCAAAACCATCAGCGGGCTTGTAGAAGCCGACCCGCAGTTCACCCTTGCGGGGCTGGTGGACAGCCCGGAGCGCATAGCCGCTCTAGCGGGCGCTGCCTGTCCTGTTTCCGACAGCTTGGCTGCCCTGTTGCCCAAGCTTCCTGGTGCAGTGGTCATTGACTTCACCGCGCCTGCCGTGAGCCTGCAATCGGCGCAGGCCGTGGCGCAGACGGGCAACGCCCTAGTTATCGGCACCACGGGCTTTACCGATGAGCAAAAGGATGAACTGCGCGCCCTTGCCGACAAGGCCCCCATTTTCTGGGCCTCGAACATGAGCATCGGCGTGAATGTGCTGCTCAACATCCTGCCCCAGCTTACCAAGGCCCTTGGCGAAGATTATGATATTGAAATGGTGGAGCTGCACCACAACCGCAAAAAGGACAGCCCCAGTGGCACGGCCCTGACACTTGGCGAGTGCCTTGCCGAGGCCCGCGACTGGAAGCTCAACGATGTGCGCTGCTCCAGCCGTGACGGCATCATCGGCGCTCGCCCCAAGGAGCAGATCGGCATTCAGGCCATACGCGGCGGGGATGTGGTGGGCGTACACACCGTGTACTTTATGGGGCCCGGGGAGCGCATTGAAGTGACCCATCAGGCCCACTCGCGCGAGAATTTTGCGCGCGGCGCTATCCGCGCCGCTGGCTGGATGGCAGGGCAGAAGCCCGGCAAGCTCTATAGCATGCAGGATGTGATTAAGGATATCTAGCAGATAGAGCTTCGCAGGCTGTTTCTACCTTCGTAAGCTTTCAGTTTTGTACAATATCCGTTGGTCTTACTTCTTTTGGGCAGACCAATGCAGGGTGTTTAAAACAGGCCCGCTTTCGTTCAGTGGCAACACGTTAGGTGCTGCATTGAACGAAGGCGGGTCTGATCTGTTTTATTGCTGCCGTGCCTGTGTCGATGGGGCAGAGCGCGAAAAAGCCCCTGAACAGTTTGCCGTTCAGGGACTTTGCATTTGTTGCAGGGCAGGCTCACTTCCGCGCCAGCTAGGAAACCATCTGCGCAATGAGCTTTTTGAGTTCCTGCGCCTGCTTCGCCAGTTCCGTCACTGCGTTTGCAGATTGCGACATGGCGGAGGCCGTCTCAGAGCTGATGGTGTTGATCTGCTCCACAGCCCGGTTGATCTCGTCGCTGGTGGCCGACTGTTCTTCAGCGGCGGCGGCGATGGAATGAGCCTGATCCGCAGCCTGATCCACCAGCACCACAATTTCGGAAAGTGCCTCGCCGGAGGTTCCGGCAAGCTCGGTAGTCTGCTCGATGGTGTCTACAGTCTGGTTGACCTGATCAATGTTCTGCGTGGTGCCGTTCTGGATGCCCTGAATGGCGGAACCAACCTCTCGGGTTGCCTGCATGGTCTTTTCCGCCAGCTTGCGCACTTCGTCGGCCACAACGGCAAATCCGCGTCCGGCTTCGCCCGCGCGCGCCGCTTCGATGGCCGCGTTAAGGGCCAGCAGGTTGGTCTGATCTGCAATGTCTGAAATCACGGTCATGATCTGGCCGATACTCTGGGCCTGATCGCCCAGCGAGGCCATGCCGGTCTTGAGGCCCATTGCCTGCGTGTGCAACTGGTTGATGCCCTGCACCACCTTGTTGACCACTTCTGCGCCGTGTTCCGCCTTGCGCTTGGCATTGATGGTAGTGTCCGAGGCGCCGCCCGCATTGCGCGCAACCTCAAGCACTGAGGCATTCATCTGCTCCATGGCGGTGGCGGTTTCAGAAACACGCTGCGTCTGCTGATCCGCGCCACGGCTGGCCTGTTCCACCTGTGTGGAAAGTTCCTCGGTAGCGGTGGAAAGCCTGTCGGCAATGGCATTGGCGTTCTGCGCCACCTGGGCAACGGCATCGCGCTGTTGCTCAATGGTTGCCTGCTGTTTTTTAATTTCCGTCAGGTCAAACACAAGTGTTACTGCGCCCACAATGTTGCCGTCCAGATCGCGGATCAGCGAAGCATCAATGCGCAGTTTTTTGTGCTGGCCGTCTGCAAAGGTCATTTCTGCTTCAATGCCATGTGCGTTTACTTCCTCGCTCAGACATTTATGGCAGATGGTGCGCTTGCTGGCATCCCCGTAGAAAAATTCAGCCGCTGTCATACCCTTATAATCTGCAGGCTTGCCGCTCTTGCCCACAAGTTTGACCATGGCGTCATTTACATAGGTAATGCACACATCTGTATCTGCCACAAGGGTGGGGAAGGTGATGCCCTGCAATACGCCGTCAGCAAAACCCAGGCGGTTTTTGAGTACAGCGGTCATTTCTTTGAAATTGCCTGCCAGTTCAGCCAGTTCAAAGCTGTAATTGCCCGTGAGCGTGGCCTTGAAGTCGCCGTGCGCAATCTGTGCGCTGTAGTCCATAATGTTCTTCAGCGGGGCGGTGATGATCCGGCGAACCATAAACACAATGCTGCCCAGCAATACAACGAAAATACCGATGGCAACGAGAATAAGAATGTTGCGTTGCTCAATGGCGTCTTTTGCAAGATCGTCTGTAAAGGCGGAGGTGCAGACAAGCCAGCCTGTTCTTTCAATGGTTTGAAAAACAATCACCTTGTCCTTACCCTGAAACTCATAATCAAAAGAGCCGTTCTTGATTTTGAGCGCCTTGACTACAAACTCCAGTTTGCTGACATCGCTCATGTGAGTATCAGCATTGGGGTGGGCGATAACGCGACCGTTGGCATCAATAATAAATGCATAGCCATGTGATGCAACAGTTATGTTAAAAACATGACTTTTGATGTATTCAAGCCAGTTGATGGTTACGCACACAGCTCCAATGGGCTTGCCGTTTTCGCCAAAAACTGGGGTTGCAATGGCAAGGACTTCTTTTTTGGTGGTTTTTGCAACAATGATATCGGGGTCAATGGCATCCTTGCCCTGCATAGCTATTTTGAAATAACTCCTGTCGCCATAATTATTGCCAATAAAGGATTCGCCCTGGCTTGACGCCCCTGATACGGCGATACCCTGAGCATTCAACACATAGATAGAGTTGATGCCCTTGTATTCTTTTACGAGGGCTTTGATCAGGGCGTCCATTTCGGCTCTGTCGCCTTCGATGGCTTTTTTAGCCTGACCGCTCTGGGCTGGGACCTTGATCATGCTCATGTTTGCATCGATCAAATCATTTACGTTGGCGATAAGACCATTATTTATGATCTTCATGCCGTCTACAGACGTTTTGTTGACGACATTGTATGAAGATTTTCCAACGTAAATGACAAGACTTGAAACGCCAATGAGCAATACAATGCTTATGATTGTGGCTAATACAGTGTTTACACTCTTGAATGACAGGCGTGCCATGATATCCTCCAGTGAACTCGTGCAGCCAGGATGATTATAATGTGGTGGTAACGTATGTTAAAAAAATTATCATTCCGTTAACACTTTACATCTCTCCAAAATATTTTCACTTTTACTAGTCAAAAGAATCGTCAAATCCAATATAAACTTTATATCATTTGTAATAATATTTTAATGAAAATGCAGTATTGCAATATGTATTCATGTGATTATTTGTGGCAAATATTTAAAACACAGCAAAAATTCCGCTTATATCATCGCCTGCTGAGTCTGAATACAGCGCCAAGAATGAGCGCGCCGCCTGCAAAAATTCCCAGACCCGGAGCATCGTTAAAGAGCAGCCACGCCGCAATTATGGCGTAAACCGGCTCAAGCGTGATGATAACAGCTGCCTGCCGGGCCTTGAGGGCGGTGAGGCTGCTGACGTAAAGGCTGTAGGCGAGGGCGGTGCACAAAAGGCCCAGGCAGAATATCCACAGCCAGTCCAGCGCGACAATGCCCGGCACATCCGCTGCTGCAATGGGCAGAAGGCAAATGATGATTACCATATTTTGCCACCAGCAGGTATGCATGCCAGACATGCCCCCGGCAAAGTGCCGGTTTGCTATGGCCACCAGACCGTAGACCGCAGCGGAAACCATGCCCCACAGCAGGCCGTGGGTTGCAGTATCAGCCAGCGAAAACGAAGGCGTCAGGCACACAAGCCCAATGCTCACCATGCCAATGCATTGCAATTCCCGGGCACTTGGGCGTTCGCGGTAGGCAATGGCTTCAAACAGGGCCGTAAAGGCGGGAAAACACGCAAAGCCGAGCGTGCCCACCGCAATGCCGCCCAGTTTTATCCCCATAAAAAATGTGACAAAATGGAGGGTCAGCAGAATGCCGCTTACGGCAAGGCCTGTCAGGTCGCGTGCCGCAATTCCATGCCAGGGCGGATCACGCCGGATAAGGCAGACGCAGCCAAGGGCGGCCACTGCAACCACGGCCCTGCCCCAGACAAGATCAACGGCGGAACACTGGCACAATTTACCAAAAATGCCAGAGATACCAAACAGAACCGTCGCTGCGTGCATGCGGATCAAGGCTGCGCGCACGGCGCTTTGCTGCATTGCGTCCTTGTTGGGTGCTGTGGTAGATTGTAATTGTGGGGGCGCAGCCTGTCTGGCATTCTGCATGCAAGCTCCTTTATTCTGTCTGTGCGCTATGGATACATTCATGGGCCGCGCGCGGCAAGCAGAGCGAGGCAAGGGGGCATGCACCTGGCATATTTGCCATGCCCGCATCCTGATCTGTGGTAAGACTGAATAATGTTTCTGGAAAAAAGTCTAGATTTTATCTTGAAATTCACGAGCAGGTAGTGTAGCGCAAAAAGAAAACATAGCGTAACACGATGCTTGGCGAACTTGCGCCAAGCCGCACGCAACATCGGGGGCATCATGCCGCAGGTCGCAGCACGTATTAACGACGATCAGGAACGCTGGCTCAAAGACTACTTCCGCACAAAGAGCGCGGGGGCGGAGTTTATCCTTCCCTGGGCGGTGGACACGTTTTTTCGGGCAATCACGGGCATCAAGCATATCTTTAGTGCTGCGGAGCTGAAAACCATTGTGGAAGCCCACAAGGATATGAAGCTCATGCCCGACCATACGCGGCTTTCGTATCTTTTGCTGCGCGTTACGGATGCCTGCGACATCAACGGTGTACATCTGCGGCATGGGGCCAGCAAATCCAGCCTTGAGGCCAAGATCAAAAGCCTTGACGACACGCAGGCCACAGCCCTGATGGTATGGGCCTCTGCTTTTTGGGTCAGCCGCAACTGCTCTGCGGAAAATATGGACGAGTACATCAAGGCGTATTGATTTTTTTGCGCCGTCTGCTTAAGTTCACACCGCTTTTGCGGCCCGGAGCGTAGCGACCAAACCGGAGCCGCGCCCGGTGAGGCTTGCGGTGCGCTTCATAGTTGTTGCATGCCGTGCTCATGAGTCCGCCGCTACCGGGCGGCGCGAGGGGTTGCCCTGTGCTGGCAACTCCTGCGGTGCGGGCAACTGCCGGATTCGGCATCATTCATGGTCGCTTGTGCGACCTTTTTTTAGGCGCGATCAATCGCGCAAGAGAGTTTGTCATGCTGCAAATACTGCGGGCAAAACTGCATTGCATTCGTGTTACCGGGTGCGAACTGAACTACCACGGCTCGGTGACGCTTGACCCGGAGCAGTGCCGCGAGGCGGGCATCTACCCGCTGGAATTTGTGTATATCTGGAACAAGAGCAACGGACAGCGCATTTCCACCTACGTCATCTACGGCGAGCCGGGTTCGCGCTGCTGCATACTTAATGGTGCGGCGGCCCGGGCCTGCCAGCGTGGGGATGAAGTTATCATCAGCGCTTACGAATACGTGAACGGCCCTCAGGATCTGTACAGCCGCAAACCCGTGGTGCTGACCTTTAACGAGGACAACAGCATTCATGAGCGCCTGCGCTATGTGGTGGACGGGGAAGAAGAAGGCGACTTTGGCTTTCATGTGGAAACCGAATAGCCGCAGGCTCCGGCAGAACGTATGAGACGCTCTTGAGCCGAACAGTGTACTATAAACGAAAAGAGGCCCCGCGGGGCCTCTTTTCGTTTATAGTACGGCGCGCATAAAAGCCGCGCGGATCATTCGTTGGTGATAATCAGGTACAAATCGCCTTGCCACGGGCCCACGCGCTTGCCCAGCCCGCGCAGTCGAATGGGTTTGCCCACGGCAAAATCCGGGGGCAGGGTGATCTCGACAGTTTTCAGTTCGCCAGAAAGGGCCTGGCGTATTTGCAGGCGAATGCGTTTGCCGGGCGCAAGGTTGGCCGAGGGCAGCGCAAGGGTTTGTTCCTCATCGATCTGACGGCGCAGCCAGCCCTTGACCATGCCGGTAACGCCCTTGCTGTGGTCTTTGTTCCACTTGGGCGTGCCCCAGGCCAGATTGCTCTTGTGCAGCTTTACATTGCGCTTTTCCGCCGCGGGTTTTTCCTTGGGCTGGTCAAAAGCAGGCCCTTCCTTTTGGTAAGGCGCTTCCTGCTGGGGGGGCGCTTCTTCCTGATGCTGGCGGTTCAGTTCGCTGTAAATATCTTCAAAAACGCGGCGGGCAAAGGGATCTGTCAGCAGGTCGCGCAGCACGTCATGCTCAGAATAGCCGTTCTGCGCATTTTTTTGGTCTGCAGTTTTGTTTTTTTGCTGCTCTTGATTCTGCTCTTTTTGGGCTTTCCCGGTCTCGTCTGCGGCCCGTGCCCCGGCAGCGGGGTCAGCCGCACCAGAGCTGTCTTCTTTTGCGTCAGAGCCTGCTTGCTGCCCGTTGCTGCCTTGAGAGCCATTTTCAGCCTGGGTCTTCTGTTCGGCCCTGTCGTCAGTGGGTTCTTCCTTTGCGGCCCGCGCATTGCTCTCTGCCTGCGCAGCCCTGCTGGCCTCTGTTGAAGCCCGCACGCCGTCCTCATGCTTGAGTATGGCGGAAAGGGCCACATAGGCCTCGTTGAGCAGCTGAAATTCCCGGCTGGCGTCCGGGTTGCCGGGGTTGAGATCGGGGTGCAGCTCAAAAGCGCGACGCCGATAGGCCCGCTTGAGGTCAGCCGTATCGGCGTTTTTTTTAAGCTTGAGAATGTCGTAGCATTCTTTCAGCGATATCTGGCGGGGGCGGCGTCGCATGATTACTTCAGGATAAGCGCATTGGCTTCACAGGTGGCATCGGAAGCCAGCAGGCCGTTTTCGTGCAGGTAGTCGCGGCCTTCGCGCGCAAAATCCGCATGCAGCGCGCCAGTTTCGATGCCGGGGCAGAATTCCTTGGCCATGGCGAGGCTGGTCGGGTCTTCAATGTTGCCACGAAAAAAGGGCCATGCGCGGCAGATTGAAGGCTTGCCCTCGTGCACGCCGCAGCCGCTGCCCTGGCGAAAAAATACGCAGTAGCCGTCTTCGCCGCAGCGAATTTTGAGCTTGCCGCCAATGCGTTCGCAATAGCTGTCTGCCACTGCTTCCGGCGCTTGCTGCATGTGCGCTGCCAGCCGGATCAGGTCTGTGGGGCTTACGACAATGCCGCCTCTTCCTTCGCAGCAGTGGCCGCACATGCGGCAGTTGAAAACCGATTCTCCGTGAGCGGCAGACATGGGCTATAATCCTTGGCCTTAAAAAGTGAGCGAGGGGCGCATGAGGCGCTCGTGTTCCACCATGATGCAGGAATCTTCAACTACTGTCATGCCTGTACGGGCTAACAGCTGACGTGCCTCGATCGAGCGTATGCCAAGCTGCATCCAGAAAACTTTTGGTTTCCAGGGCAGATCCAGTACTTCCTGCGCGTGGGCGGGGCAGTATTCCGGCGCGCGAAACAGATTGACGATATCCACCGGCCCGGGCAGTTCCGCAAGACAGGTCAACGCAGGCAGCCCCCAAACGGTTTTGCGCACGGGGTGGACAGGAAAAATCGTGTATCCCTGCTCCAGCAGATAGCGCCCGACCCTGTCCACGGCCTGTCCGGCTTTGTCCTTGGCGCCGATAATGGCGACGCTGCGTGATTCGCCAAACATGGCGCGCATCAGTCTGTCGTCAAGCATAGTACATCCATGCCGCAAGAGGGCGGATTATCAGCGGGCAGCCCTTTGGGTTGCTCCCGTTAGTATATCTGTAATCTGTTTTAATAGACGGCAATGGCAAAATGCGCAAGTTCCCAGCCCCGGTCTGGCGGAATCTTTTACCGAGGCAGCGTTAACATCTTGCCGAGTTTGACAATTAAAAGGAGGCAGGGCAAGCCCCGCCTCCTTTGCCGCAACAATTGCGAAATGCGCTATGCAGCCTTGGGCGGAGGGCTGGTTTCCTTGCCGGGTTCGCGCAAGGGGCCGGAAAAGAGCGGGGCTATTGCCAGAAGTTTATCTGTTTTACCAAATAGATACACCACATCGTCGGCTTCAAACAGGTCATTGGCTTCGGGCGATGCCTGGGTCACGCCGTTACGAAGAATGGCAATGACCGTTACGCCGTATTTGCGGCGCATCTGGCTTTGGGCAAGGCTGATGCCGCAAAGGGGCGAGGCGGCGGCAAGGCGCATGGCCTGAACACCCATGTCTGGCAGGCGGCTGACCATGGAATCAAGCGAGTTTACCGTGGCGCTCATGCGCCGGATCATGCGGTAATTCTCTTGCCGGATACGCGCGGCAAAGGTGTCTATATCCTGCCGGGGAACCAGATAGCGTGTAAGCACGCGGCTGAAAACTTCAATGGAGGTTTCAAATTCTTCCGCAATCACCTCGTCCGCGCCAAGGCCGCGCAGGGGGGCCACCTCACTCACAAAGCGGGTGCGGGCAATGATGTGCAGATTGGGGTTGAAGCGGCGGGCTTCAATAACAATGGAGCGCACCGCAGCCGGGTCGGAAATGACGATAGCAAGCACACGTGCCTTGGTGACGCCCAGATGCTCCAGCACAATGGGCTGCGAGGCGTCGCCGTGCGAAATGGGTTCCTTGTGGCGATAGCGGGTAACTGTTTCAGGGTTCATTTCAAGGATGGTATAGCACACGCCGGACTCGCGGGCCACATGGGCCAGATGTTTGCCGCTGATGCCAAAGCCCACAATAATCAGGTGGTCTTCCATAGCGCAGGCACCTTCGTGGTCTTCGCCCTTGGCGAGCATCCTTTCGTTGCGCTTGCCCGCCACCTTGTCTGCAAGACGCGGGGCCACAGCCATAAGGCCGGGGGTCAGCATCATGGTGAGCACGCTGACATCAAGGAATGTCTGGTAGGCGTTCATGTCGAACAGCCCGGCCGCCAGACCCGATGCCGCAAGAACAAAGGCAAACTCGCCCACCTGCGCGAGAGAAAGGGAGGTGATGATGGCTGCGCGCAAGGGATAACCCTGCACCAGCACCGAAGGCAGGGTGAGCAGGGATTTTATGACGATGAACAGCACCGTCAGAACAATAATGGCGACAAAATGCTGTAAAAAAAATTCCAGATTCAGCATCATGCCTACCGAGATGAAAAACAGGCTCATGAAAACGTCGCGGTAGGGCAGAATACCCGAAATGACGCTCATGCTGTATTCCGAGCGGGCGAGCATCAAACCGGCCAGGAAGGCCCCGAGCGAGAGCGAAAGCCCCAGATAGTTGGTAAGCATGGCCATGCCAAGGCACAGGCCAAGAGTGGAGAGCAGCAGTATTTCCCTCGTGCGGGTGCGCACCACGGCTTCCATAAGCCTGTTGAGGCCAAAGCGGGCAAACAGCAGCACGCAGCCCAGCACCGCCACCACGCGCAGGGTGGAGAACACAGCGCCCTGGAGCGAAAGCTCAAGCGTGCCCGCTAGCAGGGGCACCGCCAGCAGCATGGGCGCTACCATAATGTCTTGAAAAACAAGAATGGCGAGGGAAAGGCGGCCTGTGGGCGTGTTTGTGGCCCCGCGCTCCTGCAAAATGCGCAGCACGATGGCTGAGGACGAGAGCGCCACCAGACAGCCCCAGAAAAGGCCTTTCTGGTATGTGGCGTCGCGCAGCAGCATGGCTATGCCCGCCACGGCAAGAACCGTCAGGCCGATTTGCAGGCTGCCGCCCAGAAAAACTGGTCGTTTCAGGCGGTTGAGGGCCTCGCCAGAAAGTTCCATACCAATGGTGAACAGCAGCATGGCAACGCCGAGTTCAGCAATATGGTCAATGGCCTGCATATCCTTGACGATACCCAGCAGGGAAGGGCCGCACAAAACGCCTGTAAGCAGAAAGCCCACGGTGGCGGGCAGTTTTATTTTGTTACAGACGATGGTGACGAATATGGAAAGAAGAAAAATAATGACGATTTCATAGAGCAAAGGAACTTCCATGGAGCCTCCTGCGGCAATCTAACACTGCGACCATATACAGCGCAAGACGCGCTGCCGCAACAATGTTTGCGGCAGCGCGATGCTCGTCCAACTGGTTGCAGTGTAAGGCAGGGTTGTCGTTGCAGCGCAAAAACTCAGCGGCTTTCGCGCATGTCGGGCAGAGCCACAAAAGGCCCGACAGTTATGCCCTGCGCCGGGGCCTGCATGACCTGTTTGCCATCGTCCATGCGTACCAGACCATTGGGCAGAAATTCTACCCGCAGGGGAACAACCACTGTGCGCAACATGGTGAGCTGATCTTTTTCCATGCGCGGCGACATGCATTTTTGCTCCTTGCCCTGCTGCCAGCGCAGGGAGCAGGCGGCGGTGACAAGGCTTGAAACCGTGCCGTCTTCATCAAAGCACAGGGAATTGGTGTCCCCGCAGATGGCCGAGGCGGCGGGGTCGTAGGCCGCAATCTGCCCAACGGAGGTCGGCACATGCGCAGGGCGCGCCGGTTCGCAGCTTCGCAGCGCGCCGCTCTCGTAAAAGGCGCAGCCGTACCTCACGGGCATGGGGCCAAGTGGGGTAACGAGCCTGATTGTTTCGCCGGGCCAGAAGGTGACGCTTTCCAGCACGCCTGAAGGATAGAAACGCAGGCCCTGAATCTTGGCGCTTATTTCCTGTCCGTGCAGGGAGAGGGATATCTGGCTTGCCAGTTTGCGCTCGTCCTGTTCTGTCCAGTAGCCGCTGAGTTTGCCCTTGCGCAGGAGTATGCGCTTGAGCGCGCCGTTTCCGTGCCATGCCAGCCATTCGGCGGGCATGTCGCCAAGAGGTGTGTTTACAGTTGTTTGATTTTGCAGTTCCAGACTGCGCCACATGCCGTTGGGGTAGAGGCAAAAGCTTTTGCCGCTGCTGCGGCGCACGTCTTCGGCTTCGTAAAGGGGAGTGAGCCAGCCGTGGGGCGTGGGCACGGTATCTTCTGCCAGCAGGCGGCAATCCTGCGGCGCGCCGCCGGGCCAGCGGGAGAGCACATGCACGTTGGCGATGGTGCCATAGGGCGTAGCCACAGTATCAAATTGCAGGGCGGTACCCATATCATAGACTCCTTGGAGCATGTAACACTTGAAATGCTCGTTTGCGTCAGGCAAAGCCTCTCAGCTCGCATTTCGTGGCAAGCATTTTCAGGAAAATCCTTACAGGGCAGTTAACCCATTTCATCCGTGAACTGCTCTAACGTCCATTTGGCGCGGATTCGCCGCAAAGCGCATGCGAAATACGGGCCCGGACAGTTCCGTCTTCCTGTCGGGTGAGGGCGCATGTCAGGCGCTGCTGGCGCATGTGCTCCTCAAGCCAGGGGGGCATGTGCCCGCAGATGAGTTCCAGTTCCACAAAGGGCGTTGACGCAAAAAAGGGGCGCAGAGCTTTTTTTGACGTAATTTCCGGGTGTGCTGCCTGCACTTCCATAAGATTTATGCTGTACACGCCGGGCGTATCTGTGGGCGTGGGGGCGGTGGGAACCTGCGCCTCCCCCTGGGCGGAAGCCAGAATCTCGCTGGCCAGGGCATCCAGAATATCGGGCGAGAATGCGTCCAGCTCGCACAGGCAAAAGCCCATGCGGCTCAGTTCATTGTAGGCAAGGCCGGAAATGCTGGCCCCGGCTATGGCAGCCTCTGCGGGCAGCAGGAGGGCCAGCTGACGCAGCCGGTCGCGTATCTGGGGCAGGGTGCCGCAGCCTTCAAGAGAAAAAGGCACGGGATCACAGGCATGCCAGCCCTTGCCCTTACTCCAGTCGCGCTGCCAGACGGAAAGGTGTGTGCAGTTTTCCATGGTGGTGATTGAATTATCTGTATTTTCCAACACTGCAATGCAGTCGCATTTCATGGCGATCTCCGTAGGCTGGGAGCAGGTATCTGCGAATATACTGGCACAAGATGAATTTTGTTCCCTGCCAAGGAAGACAAGCCTGCTTTGAGGGCGTGTACTCTTATAGTACTCGACCGAAAAAGCTGGCGAAGTCAGCGCTAGTTGTCGCTCGTTTGTCTGGCTTGCCAACAGCGACAGCAATGGACTTGCTTATGTTCTTTCTATCCAGTTGCTGTCGTTATCCGTAGCTTCCTGCGTCGCAACGGCTAACGCAACCTGGCAGAGGACAAAAGACACTTGTGCCGCTAAAGGCCAAATGGGCGCGTGCCGTAGCTATACCCCAAATGCTTGCCCCAGCCGCTCATGGATTTTTGCGGTAAAAGTGTGGCCGCAAGGCGCTCCAGCTCAAGAGCTTTGCGCGCATCCACCGCGCACGAGGTATTGCCAAGCCGCGCAGCCGCCGCCGTAAAGGTGGCAAGCCCGCAGTTGCCAGCCCTCTCGCCAATGCCCCACAACGTGGTATTGACGTAGCGCGCCCCGGCGTTCACAGCCATGAGCGAATTGGCAACAGCCATGCCAAAGTCGTTGTGCGCGTGGATTTCCACATCCACGCCAGCTTCGCGCAGCATGCGCACGGCCCGCCAGACCTTGTCTGGCGTGTAACAGCCCACAGTATCGCTGAGCCTCACTCGCACCACGCCGCACTGACGCGCGGCCCTCGCCGCATCGCGCAATTGGTCGGGTGAGGCGTGGGAGGAATCTTCAAAACCAACTGTCACTTCAGCACCACGGCTTGCGGCGAGTGCCGCGCACTTGGCAAGGGAGGCCATTACCTCTGCGCGGGTGGTTTTGAGCTTGTCCTTGATCTGCCGGTCAGAAACCGGGCAGCACAGATGAATGATATGCGGAGAGCAGTCAAAGGAGTGGCGCACGTCGCTTTCGCGCAGGCGGTTCCAGGTGGAAACGCGGGCGTTGGAACAGGCCTCGCGGATGGAGCGGATGGTGGCCTTTTCGTTTTCGCCCATGGCGGGAACGCCCGCCTCGATCTGGTCCACGCCAGCTTCGTCCATCATGGCGGCAAGGCGGATTTTCAGGGCAGGGGGGAATGCAAAGCCAGGAGCCTGCTCGCCGTCGCGCAGGGTGGTATCGACAATAATGATCTCAGGCATGGCCCACCTCCACAGAAACCGTTGCGCCCGAAAGACCGCAACAGTCCGTTCGGGCAGGAGACAAGGATTCGGGGGGATGGCATGCGTGACACAGGTCGAGAAACTGGGCATCGGTCAGGCTGCATTGCTGGCGCTCGGCAAGCTGCTGAACCAGTTCCAGCATATGTTCTTCCGCCGTGCGCGGCAAGTTCAAACCAAGCTGGCGGGCCTTGATGCGCAACGAAACGTGCCCTGAGTGCTTGCCCACCACTATCTGGCGTTCAAGCCCCACAGTAGCTGGAGCATATGGTTCGTAAAGAAAGGGCTTTTTGACAATGCCATCCACATGAATGCCGGATTCAACAGCAAAAATATCCGTGCCCAGCACGGCCTTGTGGTGGGAAACTTCCAGGCCCGCCTCCCTGAGCAGGGCGGTTGCTTCGGGCAGTTTGTCCAGATGCGTCAGGCCGGTTTCCAGACCCTGAGCGTGCATGCTCAGGGCCACTTCTTCCAGGGCAGGCCCGGCATCTGGGCCGTGCAGGGCAGAGCCGCCAATGCAGCCCGCCACACGGGGGCCGCCCTTGAGCAGCCACAGCACGGCAAGAGCCGTGGCGCAGCCCGCGTGATCGCCGGGGCAGAACTCCACCGTATCCTTGATGGCGGCAAAGCGCGGCCAGAATTCCGTTTCAAAGGTATAGAGAGCGTCGCAGCAACCGCTCAGGCGCGCCCACGGCCCGTTAAGGATCGGGCGTTTGCCCGTGCGGCGGGCCTTGACGCTGGCTGCTGTAAATTGCAGGTCTGGGGGAATTTCGACCACAAAACCCATGTGGTGCATGAGGTCGATCCATTCCCCGGCCCAGAGCGCAAATGCGTCTGCGGTCTGCCTTTCCTCTTGCGAGTGCGCGGCTGGCAGCACCCGGTAGAGCAGGCAGAGCGTTCTGTCCACCAGTTGCGGCATGGAAATAACCTCTCGGCAAAGATGGCGTGTACCCCGGCCTGACCGGTTTGCCTCCGGCCAGGCCGTTGGGTTGGGCCGGAATTACCCGCAGAGCGCCTTGGCGGCGTCATTCACGGCCTTGTCCACATTTTCATAGAGGGTGAACACGCGTATTCCCTTTGTCTCAAGCTTTTTCAGCGGGCTTTCGCCTATGCGCAGGGCCAGCACGCCCTTGCAGTCGTCCACGGCGGCCAGAATGCCCGCCATGCGCCCGGCCTTTTCGCCGCAGTCGTCCATGCCATTGCAGTATCTGGAGACACTGCGGGTTTCCACGTAGCTGGCGGCATCGCCGTCGCTTTCGTAGATGTAGAACTGCTCGGCCTGACCAAAGTGCTGATCAACGGTCATGCCTGTCTTGGAAGCCACGGCGATGCGTATCTTGCGGGCCACGGCGGGCTTGGCTTCCACAGCGGCAGCGGGGGCCTTTTCGGCCACGGGCGGGCGGTAATCAATGGACTTGTCATCGCCCAGCAGGCCCACGGCGTCGGCGCGGCACTGCTTGCAGTGGTACATCTGCTTGAGCGTTGGCTCGCAGCTGCGGCGCATGTCCATGAGTTCCTTGTTGCTCACAAGGGGCATGTTTTCAAAAACGCTGCCCTTGACCGGGATGAGCTGCATGATGTTGGTCATCACAGCGCCCAGTTCGCGCGCGGTTTCCACCACCTGCGGGATGTGCCCGTCGTTGATGCCCTTGAGCAGCACCGTGTTGACCTTGCTCACTATGCCCGCCTGGGAGAGGGCGCGCAGGCCAGCCATCTGGTTTGCCAGTAGGAGGGCTGCTGCGGTTTCGCCCGTGTAGCGCTTGCCTCTGTACATGGCGAATTTGTAAATCTGCGCGCCAATGGCAGGGTCAACGGCGTTGATGGTCACGGTGGCGTGGCTTACGCCCACGCGCTTCATGTCTTCCACGTATTCCGGCAGGGCCAGGCCGTTGGTGGACATGCAGAATGTGATATTGGGGTCTTCCCTGCGGATCATCTCCAGCGTGCGGAAGGTTTCCTCGGGATTTGCCAGCGTGTCGCCGGGGCCGGCGATGCCCACAACAGTAAGATTGGGCATGTCGCGCTTTACTTTCATAAAGTGGTCAAAAGCCTGTGCGGGCGTGAGCACGGCGGTGGTGACGCCGGGGCGGCTTTCGTTAACGCAGTCGTACTTGCGCAGGCAGTAGTTGCAGCTCAGGTTGCACTTGGGCGCGATGGGCAGATGCAGACGCGCCGAGGTGGCGCAGGCCCCACAGGAAAAACAGGGGTGGGACTTGGTGCGCTCCGCATTGACGGCGGCGGCGCTGCCAGCGGCATGGGCGGCTGTAGGGGCAGTTACAGGCACAAGCGGCTCGCTGGCGGGGGCCACAACTTCTATGCGGGAGGCATCAGCTTCCATGGCGGCTTCTTCCTTGAAGTATTTGTTGAGAAGCTCCTCGCGGAAGCTGTTCTCGGTAAACTGCAGCATGGCGTTGGCCGTTGCTTCCATAAGGCTGAGCGAACCGTCATAAAATAGCAGACGCGTGCGCTGGCCGCCAACCCTGTCGTGGATGGGAAAGCCGTAGCGCAGCAGCGGAACGTGGTGGCGCTCCTCAATGCGGCGGCCATCGGAATTGCCAAGCATGAGGTTGGCCTTGCGCGCCAGCATGGCATTTTCAATGGCGGCAAAGTCTGCAAAATTCAGAATGTCGTAATCGCCGCTGAACTGGGTTTCCGTAGCCTGAGCCATATCGGGCGCAAGCGTTTTTTCAAAGGCGGCGCAGCGGCTGCCGGTGGCGGCCACCACGGGGACGGCTCCGTTTTCGCACGAGGCGCGCACAAGGGCCAGCACCATGTCCGGCTCGCCAAATACGGCAACGCGGCTCTGGGCGTTATACTTGTGCGCATCGATCATGGCGTCAAGGTAGCGGGCGCGCTCTTCGCGCACAGTGGTGGGAATGACCCCGCCAAGGGCTTCAAGCGTAGCTATAAAGGCATCCGTATCGCGCAGGCCCACAGGCAGGTTCATGCGCAGGAGCGGCACGCCGTAGGTATCGCGCAGGTACGCGCCGGGCGAATATTCTTCGGGGCAGAAGGGCGCAAGTTCAAGGGTCATGCGCGCGCCAGCCATAAGGCCGATGCGGTCAAGCGTTGTGCCGTACTGCGGCAAACGATTGTAGTCGTCTTCGTGCCCGCCATCAAGATTTTGCGAAAGATCGGGCAGCAGCACATACTCAAGGCCGCAGCCGTCCAGCAGCGCCTTGAGGGCCCTGGTATCTGCCGCAGAAAGATGGCCGGTAATGATGTTGACCACGTTGTTGGGCGCGGAATCCATGGGCACGTGGCGCACAATGGCGTGCAGCGCACGGAAAAATCCTTCGTACTGCGAGCCGCCGTAGCCGGGCGAAGACACGGGAATGATGGTGGCCGTCACTTCCGGGTGCTCGTCCTTGAACTGCTTGATGATGGCGGGCACATCCTCGCCGATGGTTTCGGCCAGGCAAGTGGTGGAAACGCCGATCACCTTGGGGTTGTACAGTTTGATGAGGTTTTCAAGCCCCTTGAGCAGGTTCTTGGTTCCGCCGAATACCGTGCCTTCTTCCGTAAGCGAAGAGGAGGCGATATCTACCGGCTCATTGTAGTGGGTTGCCATGTGCCGCCGAATATAGGTGCTGCATCCTTGCGAACCGTGCAAAATGCTCATGCTCTTGCTGATGCCGTAAAAGGCGCTTACCGAACCCATGGGCATGCACATCTTGCAGGGATTTGTATTCAGGTTGACAAGATTGGCGCTCATTGTCTTCTCCTTTGTTCCAGGCGGCCTGTGGCCGCGGCGGCGGGCAAACTGCGTGCAAGCCGATTACGCTGTGCTAGAAATGTGCTGCTCTTGCTGCCAGTGCCTGGCGTACCAAACTGGCCTGCGCCTGCGTTGCCTCGGCAAATGAGGCAGAGCTGCGCGTAAACTGCCACACAGGGCTGTTGATCGAAAGGTTCACCTCGCGGGTGAAGTTTTCAACGCCTTCAAAACCGCCCAGGGCGTGCTTGCGCTCGTGGTTGTGGTCGCAAAAGGCTATGCCCAGCTTGTAGGCCAGGGGGCGTTCCTTGACGCCGCCCACCAGAATATCCGCGCCTTTCTGCTTCATGAAGGTTTCAAGCTCTGCGGGGTTGGCATCGTCAAGAATGACTGTGCCGGGGTTCACCAGGCTCGAAATGATTTCATAATCTTCAGGCTTGCCGGTCTGGGTTCCTACAACCACGGTTTCGATGCCCATTTCGTTAAACTGCCGGATGAGCGATATGGCCTTGAAACCGCCGCCCACAAAGATGGCGGCCTTTTTGCCCACAAAGTGCGGCTTGTACTGCTCAAGAAAAGCCTCGGCCTTGGCACCGCGCTCGGCAATAAGGGCTTCGGCCTTGCGCTTGGCGTAGTCGTCGTTGAGGCGCTCGGCCACCTGCCGCAGGGCGGTGGAGGTGTCCGCCACCCCAAAGAAGCTGGCGCGCATCCACGGAACGCCCATTTCGTCTTCCATGCGCTGGGCCAGATACATCATGGAGCCAGCGCACTGAACAATATTGAGCTGTGCAGCCGGGGCCTTGATGAGCGTTTCGTACGCGGCGTCGCCCGTAAGGGTGGCAACAATGGGAATGCCCATTTCGCGCAGGTAATTGCGTATAATCCACATTTCGCCCGCAAGGTTGTAGTCGCCCAGAATGTTGACGCCCTTGACCTTGGGCTGTTCCTTGTGTGGCTCCATGAGCTGCACCAGAGCATTACAGGCCATGCGGTAGCCCGTGGACTTTGTGCCCGAAAAACCCGGAGCCTTGATAGCGATAACGCGGATGCCGTACTTTTTTTCCGCATTGCGGCACACGGCTTCCACATCGTCGCCGATCACGCCCACAATGCAGGTGGCGTACACAAAGATGAGCTTGGGCGAATAGTTGGCCACGGCCTCATCAATGGCGCGGGTGAGCTTTTCTGCACCGCCAAAGACAATGTCTTTTTCCTGCAAGTCAGTGGAAAAACTGTTGCGGAACAGTTCAGAGCCGCTGGTAAGGCTACCGCGAATGTCCCAGGTGTAGCTGGCGCAGCCGATGGGGCCGTGAACGATATGAAAGGCATCGGTAATGGGGTTTAACACCACGCGCGCACCGCAGTACACGCAGGCCCGCTGGCTCACGGAACCGGCCACGCTGGCCGTATCGCAACGCAGGCCGTTGCCGCTACAGCAGCTCCCGCCCTTGTTTCCCTTTTCCTTGATGGACGTGCGGCGTTCTTCAAGTATTTCCATAGCCATGGTAACCCCCTTGGAAGGGCGGGGGGCATACCCCCCGGCCCTTGTCGCGGCTTTGAGCCGTCTTACATGATCAGATCCATGTCTTCGTCGGCGCAATTGCGGTCAAACTCTTCCATGAGCGTGTCAGCTATTTTGGTGGCCAGCTGGAAGGCGCCACGGTAACCAACCATGGGCAGCGAGGCGTGTCCGTAGCGGTCAAGAACCGGGAACCCAGCGCGAACCAGCGGGATGCCCTCGGCCTTGGCGATCTGCTTGCCGTGCGAGTTGCCAAGCAGCAGATCCACGGGTTCTTCCTTGATGAACTGGTGCAGGTCAAAGAGATCCTTGGCGGCAAAGGCCTTGCATTCTTCTTCCTTGCCGTATTCCTTGAACATGGCTGTGGCCAGCTTGACGAATGTTTCGCCGGGCGTACCAGTGAGCACGTACTTGGGGATCATGCCCAGTTCAAGGCAGAAGCGGGTCATGCCAAGCACTGTGTCGGGGTCGCCGTACACGGCAACCTTTTTGCCGTAGAAGTACGGGTTGGCGTCCAGCATGAGGTCGAGCAGGCGGCCCCGTTCTTCGTCAATAAGCGGGTCAACTTCGCCGCCGTTGAGGTTTGCCATGGCCATGATAAAGGCATCGGTATCGGCCAGGCCGATGGGCAGGGGCAGCAGGTCAAAATTCACGCCGCACTTGCGCTTGAGCTGGGCGGCGGGTTCCTCGCTGGTCAGACGGCCCAGGGCCAGAACCTTGCGGCACGAGCCGAGCGCGCGGATTTCGTCAATGGTGGTGCCGCCCTCGGGGTACATCTTGTATTCGCCGGTCATGGGCGCATCCATGACGTTGCTGCAATCGGGGAACATGATGGACTTGAGCTTCATCAGGTTCACAAGGTGCTTGTACTCGCGGATGTCGCCGGGGTTTACGAAGCCGGGGAACACCGCCACGGTTTCCGTGGTTTTGCCCTTGGCGGCAAGGTATTTGATGAACCCGGCCATCATGTTGCCAAATCCCGTAACGTGCGAGCCAACGTAGCTCGGCGTGTTGCAGTGCACCACGACCTTGTCGTCCGGAATTTCCATTTCGTCGATGTAGGTCTTGAGGTCATCGCCGATGGTTTCAGAAAGACATGTGGTATGCACGGCAATAATATCAGGGTTGTAGACCTCAAGCGTGGTCTTGACGCCCTGACGGATGTTGGGGCCGCCGCCGAACACGCACGCGCCTTCGGTAAAGGAACTGGTGACCGCAATGGCGGGTTCCTTGAAGTGACGCGTAAGGTAGGTGCGGTGGTAAGAAGCACAACCCTGCGATCCGTGGCTGTAAGGCATGCAGTTGTGCACGCCCAGGGCGGCAAACAGCGCGCCCACCGGCTGACAGGTCTTGCACGGGTTGATAAGAACGCCCGATCTGTTCACATGTGTCTTTGGGGTGAGGTCAAGCATACTATTCTCCCACAGTTCCTTGCAGGGTGGCGCGGTTCTTCCAGGGCGGGGTTACCATGTGCCACGCGGGGGTGAAGTACCCCATGCAGAGGTCGTAACCGAACTGCGTTGCGCCCTTGAAACCCGCGTAAGGCCCGCTGTAATCGTAGCTGTGCAGCTGGCGCGAGAGGGTCCCGGCCTTTTGCAGCGCGTACTTGTCCTTGATGCCGGAGAAGAACATGTCGGGCTTGAGGATTTCCATAAATTTTTCAGCTTCATACATGTTGAGGTCGTCAACCACGTAGGTTCCCTCGTCCATGTCGCGTATCATGCCGTGGTACTTTTCAAGCGGGATCTCGGCGGCCAGCTTGTCGTACTGTTCCTGCGTAAGGTAGGCGTGATACTTCTTCTCGTCCTTTTCTACAGTGATGTGTTCGATGTTCTTGCTGTCCGCGTCATCCTTGATGTTGGGGATGATTTCCCGACCTTCGTAGTCGTCGCGGTGGCCGAATTCGTACCCGGCAAGCACGGTCTTGATGCCCAGATCCTGCAACAGGCCCTGGTAGTGGTGCGAGCGGCTGCCGCCCACAAAGAGGGCTGCGGTCTTGCCGTTGAGGCGGGCCTTGTAGGCCGCCATCTGATCCTGCACCTCGGCCAGTTCTTCGGCGATAACCTGTTCAGTACGCTGCGCAAGCTCGGGGTCGCCAAAGTAGGCAGCCATGTCGCGCAGGCTTTGAACTGTTCCTTCCAGACCGATAAAGTTAACCTTGAGCCAGTCCACGCCGTACTTGGTTTTCATCATTTCGGCGATGTAGTTGATGGAGCGGTGGCACTGCACAAGGTTCAGATTTGCCTTGTGCGAGCTGGCGATGCGTTCCACTTCGCCGTCGCCGGTGAACACCGAAACCACTTCGTAACCGATCTTTTTAAGGATGCGTTCCTGTTCCCAGCCGTCGCCGCCGATGTTGTATTCGCCAAGAATATTGATCGAATACTTGCTGGCCGGTTCGTAACTGCCTGTGCCGATAACGCGCTTCATGATGCCGTTGTTGGCAATGTGGTGGCCCGCCGACTGGCTAACGCCCTTATACCCTTCACAGCTGAACGCCACGCAACGGATGCCGTATTCTTGTTCAGCTTCTGCGGCCACGGCCTGAATGTCGTCGCCGATCAGGCCCACAGGGCAGGTGGCGGCGATCATGATGGTCTTGGGATGCATGAGCTCCATGATTTCATCAATGGCCTTCTTGAGCTTTTTGGTGCCGCCAAAGACGATATCGGGCTCCTGCATGTCCGTGGTAAAGCAGTACTGAATGTAGTTGGGGGCGTCCCCTTCTGCCTTGGCCTTGTTGCGGCGCGTGCCCCAGCTGTAGAAGCCGCAGCCCACGGGGCCGTGAGTAATCGTGACCATGTCCTTGATGGGGCCGAGCACAACGCCCTTGCAGCCAGCATAACAGCAGCCCCGGTTGGTCATGATGCCGGGAATGGCACGCGTGTTGGCGATAATAATCTGGTCTTCCGCAGGATTGACCTTGAGCATGTGCTCCTTGCGGTTCTTGAAGACCTTGGCGTTGTAGCGCTCAAGCACTACTGCGTTGGCGTCAATACTCATACATACCTACCTTATGCGTCAGCGCGCTCGCCCGTGCGAACCACATAGGATTCTTCCACCGGCATCACAAAGATCTTTCCATCGCCGGGGTGGCCGGTGCTGTTGGCTTCTATAATGGCCTTGACCACAGCTTCGACCTTTTCATCGGGAACGCAGATATTGAACAACCGCTTGGGGATCAGCCTGCCCACTTCGGTCAGGGACTCGCCCGCCGGAGTGCGCGGCAGCTCGCCGCTTTCCATAACCATGCGCAGGGTGGCTGGATCCATGCCTTTTTTGCCGCGTCCCAGGCACTTGGTGCATGAGAATGAGGGGCATCCGGCCTTGGACAGAGCATTTTTAGTAGCCGCCACCATGTTGGCCCGAACCATTGCAACTATTTCCTGCATGGGAGCCTCCTACAGGCCGGACTTGCCGCTGCTGATGGTCCAGGCCTCGCTGACGCTTGAAACAAAGATTCTGCCATCGCCAAAGTGACCGTCGCCCGTTTTTGCCACGCGCAGGATAACGCGGATGGCATCGTCCTTGTCTTCATCGCTGACCACAAGCATGAGCATCTGCTTGGGAATTTCATCGTACTGGATATCGCCCACCATGATGCCTTTCTGCTTGCCACGGCCCACCACATCAAGCTTGGTAACGGCGGGAAAGCCCGCTGCCAGCAGCTCGGAGAGAACCTCGGTGGTCTTTTCAGGCCGAATAATCGTGCGAATCATCTGCATTGTTGTTCTCCGTTTCGTGCTGTTGGTTTAGGCGTCCATCAAACCGTGTTCCATGAGCAGCTCTTCGAGCCTTTCCTGGGAAAGGGGCTTGGGAATGATAAACATGTCGTTACCGTCGATCTTCTGCGCCAGGGTGCGGTATTCGTCGGCCTGTCCGCAGGTGGGGTCAAATTCGATAACGGTCTGCTTGTTGATTTCGGCGCGCTGCACCATGTTGTCGCGCGGCACAAAGTGGATCATCTGGGTGCCGATTTCCTTGGCAACGGCAGAGACAAGCTCGGCTTCGCCATCAACCTTGCGGCTGTTGCAGATAATGCCGCCAAGGCGCACGCCGCCGGTGTTGGCGTACTTTTTGACACCCTTGCAGATGTTGTTGGCGGCGTAGAGGGCCATCATTTCGCCCGAGGCCACGATGTAGATTTCCTGAGCCTTGCCTTCACGAATGGGCATGGCGAAACCGCCGCACACAACGTCGCCCAGAACGTCATAGAACACGTAGTCGAGGTCTTCGGTGTAGGCGCCAAGGCGTTCCAGCAGGCCGATGGAGGTGATGATGCCGCGACCGGCACAGCCAACGCCCGGTTCGGGGCCGCCGGATTCCACGCAGCGGATGCCCTTGAAGCCGTTTTTGAGCACCAGATCCAGCTCGATGTCTTCACCCTCTTCGCGCAGGGTATCGAGCACGCTCTGCTGGGCAAGGCCGCCCAGGATAAGGCGCGTGGAGTCGGCCTTGGGGTCGCAACCCACGATCATGATGTTCTTGCCCATTTCGCCAAGGCCGGCGTTAAGGTTCTGTGTGGTGGTGGACTTGCCGATACCGCCCTTGCCGTAAATAGCTACCTGACGCATGAGATTCCCTCTGGGTTTGATGTTCCCGCGCTCGTTGCGCTTGTCCCTCTTTGTGCAGAAACCGTGCCGTTAGTTTAACTATGTAATATTATTATCTAAT
>OGHJ01000317.1_pt1 | contig 79481 bp, 60 predicted proteins | sample 1571351 | NCBI WGS metagenome assembly OGHJ01 (sample SAMEA2582037, study PRJEB24529) | metagenome | biome: Human gut stool | place: China | collected 2011 | reverse complement strand
TACCGCGGGAAAGAAATAGGGCTTTCCGAGGTTTCGGGAACGGTCGGAAAGGTTATGCAGAACAAGGTGAGCCGTGAGGAGTTTGACGATATGGTTTACTGTGCGCACGCAGGTCAGGGCGCGTGCGGTTCAATGACCACCGCAAACAGTATGTGCTGTATTGCCGAGGCGCTGGGTATGACAGTTCCGGGAAACGCTACCGTTAACGCTGCCGACAAACGGCTCGGTGCAATGGCGTTTGAGGCTGGAAAATATGTTATGGAAATGGTGAAAAAGGGCATAACCGCGCGCGATATTATCACCGAAAAGGCGATTGAAAACGCAATAATCACCGACACCGCCATAGCAGGCTCAACAAATCTTTTTCTGCACATTCCGGCTATTGCGCACGAGGCAGGAATAGAGCGTGACTGGTGGTCCTTCTTTGATGAAATGTCGCACAAAATTCCGCTTCTTACCGAAATTGCCCCCAACGGAAAATATTATTTCAACGATTTTGAGCGCGCAGGCGGTATGAAAGCGCTGATGAAAACACTTCTTCCGCTTTTAAATTCCGACTGCAAAACGGTTAACGGCAAAACGCTCAAAGAAAACTACTCCGATGCGCCCGTATATGACACCGACGTTATCCACACGCTTGACGTACCCGTATCGAGCGACGGCGGAATAGCTGTGTTAAAGGGAAATCTTGCACCCGACGGTGCAATTCTCAAAACCGCGGCAGTGCCGAAAAATATGATGTATTTTGAGGGCAGGGCAAAGGTTTTCAGCGAGGTTGACGACGCGATAACGGCTCTCAGACACGGTGAGATAAAGGCAGGCGACGCGGTTGTTATAAACTATCTCGGACCGAAAGGACGTTTCGGAACAACCGCCTTTGCTTTTCAGAAAGAGGTTGCCGGAATGGATATTTACGATAAGGTTGCAATCATCACCGACGGAAGATTTTCGGGCGGTACAAGCGGATTGAGCATTGGTTATGCAGCACCCGAGGCGGCGATAAAAGGCCCGCTCGCGGTTGTTGAAAACGGCGACAAAATCATAATAGACGTGGAAAAAAGAAAAATGGACATAGACTTATCGGACGAAGAAATTGCAGAAAGGCTCAAAAAGGTTGACTGGAGGCTCCGGGAGGAAAAATTCAAGCCGTTTTTAAGGCTTTTTGCAAGAAATGTTTCGTCAACGGCGAAAGGAGCGGCGTGGCTGTAATGAATGTTTTAAACGAAATTTTAACCAAAAAGCTTGTGGTAATCGCGCGCGCAATACCGCAGGACAAAATTAAAGACTGTGTAAATGCAGTTATAGACGGCGGTGTGAGCCTTATTGAAAGCACATTCTGCCAGTCGGACAAAGACTGTATCGAAAAAAACAAGCTTTGCATTGAAACAATGGTAAAGGCGGCAAACGGCAGAGCAATTATAGGCGCGGGAACGGTTTTAAACACCGAGCAGGTGAGGGCGGCATATGACGCCGGCGCGAAATATATAATTTCGCCCAACACAAACGAGGCGGTGATAAAAGAAACGCTCAAACTCGGTATGATATCAATTCCGGGCGCTATGACACCGACCGAAATCGAACAGGCATATTCATACGGCGCGCATATTGTAAAGCTTTTTCCGGCAGACGATATGGGTGTGCACTACATCAAAAATTTAAAAGCGCCCCTTTCGCATATACCGCTTATGGCGACTGGCGGAGTAAATCCCGGCACCATACCGGAATACTACAATGCAGGCGCGGAGGCATTCGGCACGGGTATTACAATTTTAAAACCCGACTGCGTTGCAAGCGGAAATTTTGCGGAAATAACAAGACTTGCAAGGGCGCACGTTGATGTAATAAAAAAACTTATTGGAGATGAAAACAAATGATGACGGACAAACCTGTTGTTTTTGTGACGGGCGCGGCAAGAAATATAGGTCTTGCCGTTGCAAAAAAATTTGCAAAAGAGGGATATAACGTTTGCCTCACAAGCAGAAGCGAAAAATCCGCAGACTCGGCGGCACGGGAAATTATGAGCGAATATCCGGGCATTACGGCAAAGGGATATGCAATGCTTACAAATGACGTAAACCAAATACGCGAAACCTTTAAAAAAGTGAAAGCCGATTTCGGCAGAGTGGACGCGCTTGTGTCCAACGCCGCCGACCCGGGATATAATCAGAGCATACTTTCAACCACTCCCGAACAGTTTGACTATGTGATGAACAGCAACGCAAAAGGATATTTTTTCTGCTGTCAGGAGGCGGCACGGCTTATGATTGAAAACGGCACGCACGGCAGTATCGTGCTTGTCGGCTCTGTTCACAGCAAACGCGCGCTCCCGAACAGAATAGTTTACGCGTCGTCCAAGGGCGCGATTGACGTTATGAACCGAAATATGTGCTATGAGCTGGGCAAATACGGTATCAGGAGCAATCTTTTGGTTGTCGGCGCGGTGTATAACGACAGATGGTCGTGCTACACTCCCGAGGATTATGACAAAAAACGCGCAAACTGGCCTCTCGGTATGGAGTCGTATCCCGAGGATATTGCAAACGCCGTGTGCTTTTTAAGCTCCGACAGTGCAAAAACCATAAGCGGAAGTGAGCTTACCGTTGATTCGGGTGTTATGTCGGTGCTTTTGAGCTACAACAAAAACTGGGACGCGGAAAAAGACGAGCGCGAAAAACTTATGAAAAAGTAAATTCGCAAAAACAAAATATCAAAAAACGGTTTTCCCAAAATGAGAAAACCGTTTTTATGTATTTCTTAATTTTTTCTTTCAATTTTGTATGTTTCGCTGTTATAATCAACCGTTACAGCCGTTCCGTTTGAATATTCCGTTTTGTAAACTCCGTCCGATATTTTTTCGTGATTTTCCATAAATTCATACCGAATATCCGAAAGATCCTCGTAATCCTCCCACATTTTCTTTGCCCATTTTGCGGTTTGATTAAGCTCATCGTCGGTATCGCACAAAAAGTCCTCGTCGCCCATCCAGCGGTTGTCTGTCGCAAAGTTTGCATAGTAGCATATCAGCGGACGTCCGCCCAGCTCGATAAGCTTAAGACGGTTTTTCTCACCCTTTGCAGGATAGTTTAACGTAAACGTGCAGGGATTGTAAAGTATAATTCCGTGATACACAAGATGCCAGAACGGAACAATTTCGTCCGACATAGGTATTTTTTCGTCCTTTCCCATTGCAAAGTTTGAATACATAGCGTAGTCGAGATATTCCGCGGCAAAATCATATCCCGACTCGGACGAAAATCCGCCGAAAGTTTCGCGCGCAAGCTTCATAGTTTTGCGGTACCACTCCGCGCCCTCTTTTTTGTTTGTCGGGTGGTTTTTGTCGTAGCATTTTAATATCGGCAAAATGGTGATAACGTCGATATAGTGTATGCCCTCAAAGCCGAGCGCTTTAATTTTTTTCTGATTTTCGGTTTCAAATTTTTCATATTGGCGTCTGGGGCAGATTTTGTACGGTCTGCCTCCCGACCAGCAGTACGGACGCGCGTGGAGAGAGCCGTCCTTGTTTTTCAAAAGATATTCCTCGTCAAAGCAGTCGGCAATGTGATACGCGGCGGTTGCGTCGTCGTGGCATACAATGCCGTAGCCGTCGGCTTTGACATTGCGGATAAGGTTTTTAAGCTTTTCCTCGCCGCCGAGGCGCTCGTCAACGGGGAAAATCTGCGGAAAACGTCCGTCGTGACCGCCGATGTTCCAGCCGACAAGGCAAAATTCCGCGTTTTTAATTCCCTCTTTTCTAAACGATTTTGAAATGTCGCCCACGCGGTCAAAATCGCACGCAACGTGCATTTCCGGCTCGGTTTCGGGGGTCTGGTTTTCGACGGGGCTGGGCGCAGGCTTCCAGCCCTGGCGTACGCGCACCTCTATGCTGTCCGCCGCCTTTTTGAGCCTTGCGTCCTTTTCTGCCCTTTCTTTAAGGGGCACACAGCCGTTTTTAAGCTTGTATTCGCGGTATTTTCGAGCCATTGCGGAATAACTTCCGTCGGCGAGCTTATAAAATTCAACGCGTATGTCGTCGTACGGCATATCGCCGTCAATGTAAAACCTCGGATATGTATAATAAACGCCGTTTTTTACGCCGACAACCATACCGAAGTCGTATTGCATACCCGTGATAATTGCCAAAATACCTGTTTTTCCCTCGTTCATACCGTAGCAGGTTACAAATGAAAATTCGTTCACGCTTTCGGTGTCCTCACGCTCTTTAAAAAACGTCTGCGCCGTGCCCGACAAACACATATCGGTTATAAAATATCCCTCGTCACCGGTGTTTTTTACAAAATAATCATACAGAAAATCGACGTATTCGACGTCCTTTGAAAATTTTTCCTTTTCAAGATAAACAACCGTTCTGTCATCTTTTTCGATAATTTTTGCGTCTGCGGTTTTTTCGCCGCCGTCTGCAAGCTTTAATCTCGCTTTCATAAAATCCTCCCGTTAAAAATATTGAATTTTAAATTTATATTGAATATTTGCAAAAGGCAAATTTTCAAACGAATAAAAATATTACACAAAAATATATCAAATTTAAAATGAAAATTATATCGGAAATCAATTTAAGGAAAAAGTAAAATTTTAAGATTATCTATTGCAAACAGAATAAAAATTCTTTTTAAAAACGCATTAAAACCATACTGTATTTATAGCACAAAAATGATGTTATGTCAATAAGCCGACACCCGAAATTCGGCTTAAAACGGCGCTTTTTCGGAATTTTACAGTTTATTTCGGATTTTTAATGTTTACTTCAAAATGCACCGCAGAGTATAATGAATTTGCAACAAGGACAATTTTAAAAAAGGAGGGTGCCGAAATGACGGTCATCAAAAAAGCGGTTTGTATTCTTATGACTGCGACGCTTGCTTTCGGAAGTCTGGCAGGGTGCGGAAAAAATACAAAAGGCGCGGTAAACACAAAATACGAAAAAGACGAAAACCTAAACGAGGTCGGAGCTTTTCCCGTATGCAAAGAAAAAATAACATTAAGAGTGGGTATTCCGAAAAACGAATTTATAACGGATTACGACGACAACACATTTACAAAAAAGCTCGAAGAAATGATGAACTGCGATATTGAGTTTGAATTTCTTCCGTCGTCCGACACAATGCAAAAGGTTGAGCTTATGATGAATTCGGGCGGCGACGAGCTTCCCGACATTATATGCGGTGTAAACTTCACCGACGGTGCGCTGGCAGGCTACGGCGACGCGGGTATGATAATTCCGCTTAACGCGTATTATGAAAACTCGGCATACTACATAAACGACGCGTTTGAAAAGGAAAAAGATTTAAAGAATATGATAACCTTATCCGACGGGAATATGTATTATATCCCCTGCTATGCAAAGGCGCTTCAGAACGAGGTCGGCTGCGCAAGATGCTGGATAAACAAAAAATGGCTTGACAAGCTCGGTCTTAAAATGCCCGAAACCACCGAGGAATTTGAAAATGTTTTAAGGGCGTTTAAAGAAAAAGACCCCAACGGCAACGGCAAGGCGGATGAACTTCCGTTTTCGGGAAATACAAGCCTCGGAAATCTTTCGGGTCTTGAATATATCTTCGGTTCGTTTTTGAAATTTACCCCAAAAACAACCTATCTTTATGCAAAGGGCGGAAAAATCAAGGCAGGATATATGCAGGACGAATGGAAGGACGCGGTAAACTACTGTGCAAAGTTATATAAAGAAGGACTTATCAGCGACAGCACGTTTACGCTTGACAGCAACGGCTTTGCTCCTTTGAGAAACAATGCGGGCGTACCTATCGTCGGCGCGTTTGTGTCGATGGGATTAAACTTCAGCGCAGAGGTTAAAGACAGATACGACGACTACGTTCCCCTTCCTCCGCTTAAAGGCGACAAGGGCTATCAGAGCGCCGTTTGGGTTCCCACAATTCCGTCAACAGGGTTTGTTATAACAAAAAACTGTAAATATCCCGAGGCGGCATTCCGTTTGGGCGACCTTATGTGCAGTGAGGAAATCACAATTTCAAACCGCTGGGGCGAAAAGGACGTCGACTGGAAAAAAGCCGATGCAGACGCATATTCGCTCTTTAAAGACGAGGGATATGCACCGACAATCGAGGTTATAAACAACGTGTGGGCGGTGCCGACAAACAAGCACTGGAGCCAAAAAGGCGCGGCATACCGCGACTATGCCGTATCGCTCGGACAGGTTGCCTCCAAAAACAACATCAACGAAAGGTTTGTTGCCGAGTCGACAAAAGCATATCTTCCGTATACCGATATGAGCGACGTCAAAAAATTTGTGTACGATATTGACGGCATTGCGGATATAAACGAAATAAACACAAACATAGAGTCGTACGTGAAAGAAATGACAACACTGTTTGTTATCGGCGAGAAAAACGCGGACAAGGAATGGGACAGCTACCTTAAAGAGCTTGACAATATGGGGGCAAATCAACTGCTGGACGAAACGCAGAAAGCGTATGACAGAGCGAACAAGTAAAAATTAGGAGAGAGTTTTAATGAAAAAGTCATCTGCATCACTGCAAAAACATACAGGAAGCACAAACGGACTGACGGTATCGCGGGTGTTTAAAAACTACTGGCAGCTTTATGTAATGCTGCTTCTTCCCGTGTTATACATACTTATCTACAACTACGGTCCTATGGTGGGACTTCAGATAGCATTCAAAGACTATACCCCCCGTCTCGGAATGTTCGGAAGTCCCTGGGCAGGACTGAAGTATTTCAAGAAATTTTTCAACGACTACCAGTTTGCGAGAACGATTGTAAACACGGTGAGAACGAGCGTGTATTCGCTTGCGGTAAACTTTCCGTTTCCCATAATTTTAGCGCTTTGCATAAATCTTCTGCGAAACGAAAGATACAAAAAAACCGTGCAGATGGTGATGTATGCACCGCACTTTATCTCAATAGTCGTTCTGGTAGGTATGATGAACCAGATATTAAATCCGTATGTGGGACTTTACGGCAACATATACAAAATATTCACCGGTTCGTATGCACCGAATATCCTTGCAGACTCGAAATCGTTCATACATCTTTATGTGTGGTCGGGAGTGTGGCAGAATATGGGATATTCTTCGATAATATATCTTGCGGCGCTTGCAGGCATTTCGCCCGATTTGCACGAGGCGGCGCAGATAGACGGCGCGTCGAGATTTAAACGCGTCCTGCACGTTGATATTCCGGGAATTATTCCGACGGTTGTAATTATGCTTATTTTAAACTGCGGAAGAATTATGAACATAGGTTTTGAAAAGATTTATCTTATGCAAAATCCGATAAACTTAAAGGAAAGCCAGGTTATTTCAACCTTGGTTTACGAAAAATCTTTCGGCGGTGCGGGCGGTTCGTCTACGAAATATTCGTATTCCACCGCAATAGGTCTTTTCAATTCGGTTGTAAACTTTGTTTTGATTGTTGCGGTAAACAAAATAACGTCAAAATTAAGCGAAACAAGCTTGTGGTAAGGAGGGGGCAAAAATGAGCAAAACACACAATAAAATTTCAGATTCGCGCGAGGACAAAATTTTTAACATCATAATTCATATAATAATTGCCCTGCTTTTGGTGATTATAGCTTATCCGCTTATATTCGTTGTGTCGTCGTCCTTTTCGTCGAAAGAGGCGGTTACAAACGGCAGAGTTTTCCTGCTTCCCGTCGATTTCAGCCTGGAGGGCTACGAGGCGGTTTTTAAGAAAAACGACGTAATAATCGGCTACCGAAACACGTTTATCTACACGATAATCGGCACGTCGATAAACCTTTTCCTCACAATGATTGCGGCATATCCGCTTTCAAGACGCGATTTGCCGTTCGGAAAAGGACTTACGCTGCTGTTTACATTCACAATGATTTTTTCGGGCGGTATGATACCCACATATATGCTTGTAAAAAGCGTGGGACTTATAAATAAGCCTGCGGTAATGGTGCTCGTCGGCTCAATAAGCGCGTACAACCTTATTATCGCGCGGACGTTTATACAAAATAACATTCCGACAGAGCTTTTGGAGGCGTCGAGAATAGACGGGTGCAGTGATTTTCTGTATTTTGCAAAAATCGTTCTTCCGCTTTCAAAGTCGGTTATAGCGGTTTTGACGCTCTATTATGCGATAACTCACTGGAATTCGTATTTTAATGCGTTTATATATCTCAACAACCGAAAATACTGGCCTCTTCAGCTTTATTTGAGAGAAATACTGCTTGAAAACCAGATAGACGCATCACAGATTGCCGACCCCGACCTTCAGGAGGCAAAACAAGGTATGGCTAACCTTTTAAAATATTCGCTCATTGTTGTAAGTACAATACCCGTAATGCTTTTGTATCCGTTTATTCAAAAGCATTTTGTAACCGGAGTTATGATTGGCTCGGTTAAGGGTTGATTGTATAAATATTTTATAAAAGGAGATATTGTAATGAAAATTTTGAAAAGTTTAAGTTTGGTACTGGTATTGACCGTTGTATTTTCATCTTTTGCAATTTCATCTTTTGCGGCAGAAGCGGAGGACAAGGTTATTATTTCCTCTATTGACGACTTGCCGGATATTACTAATTTTACAACTGACGCAGGTAAAATCAGCGTTACGAAAAACGGAAACGTTTTATCGCTTACATCGGAAAATTTTGCCAACGGTGTAACAAATTACAGATTGCCGGGTAACGGCCTTTACGAGGCAGGATACAGATTTATAACAAGCTCCAACAGATATATGAAACTCGGAAAAATTCCGTTTGACAGTTGGAAGAATTACAAAAAATTAAGAATTGAATTTAACATTAAAATTGCAAATGCTACCGACGGCATAAGCTTTCGTACACAAAGATTTACAGCCTCTAAAACTGTAAGCGGAGATTCAAATGCTTATTACATTTTCAGCGTAGGCGGAAAAGATATGATAACACCGTTGACGAGCAGTGAAAACGGATATACATACCGTACCGAAAATTCAAAAAACTCTGCCATTTCAAAAGGAGAATGGCACAATGTTGTAATTGAAATAGGCGCAGACGGTGTAAATAAAGAAGTTAAGTTTTTCATTGACAACGCAGATGTCAGCAACGATATAATGGTTCTAAAAGGCAACACAAATAACAATACGGCAACAGAGATAGCATCAGAACCTATGAATATTCACGACGATTCAATAGGCTTTGGCGGTGAATGGGCAAAAGGTTGCGCTCTTATCCCCAACGGAAAACAGAGTTCGGCTTTCGGCGTTTCGCTCAGCGGACTTAAAATGACCGCAACAAACACAGATTTCACACCCCGTGCAGGAGGCAAAATCATAGCAGAAGAATTAAAGGGTACGGCAAATACCGAAACGGGAAAAATTGACACAAGTGCAATAGTTTACAATTTGACAGGCGAAACAAAAAATGTTAAATTGATTATAGCATACTACGACAGCGAAAAAAATCTTGCAGACGTTAAAACAGAAGTAATATCCGTGGCAAACACGCTTGTTAACAACGTAAACAAAGCGTTTGATAAACCGTCGGCATATGCGTCGGCAAAGGTATTTTTGTGGACGGATACAGAAATTATTCCGCTTGCAAAAAGCGCTGACGTAAAATAAAACATCTCTTTGTTAAGGGGGAAGAATATGAAACGTTGTTTCAAAATATTTAATACTTTGATTATTCTTTTAATTTGCGCGAGCCTTTTATCGTGTCAAAAAAATAACTCTTCTCCCTTATCACCCTTTCAAAAAGATGCCAACTTAAACGAAGTCGGTGTCTTTCCCGTATGCAAGGAAAAGATTACGCTTACAATAGGCATTGAAAACGGCGGAAAATTAATTGAAGATTACAAATCAAACGCGCTTACAAAATATCTTGAAGAAAAAATGAACGCAAATTTGGAGTTTATGTTTTTTGACGAGGGAGAGGCGGATAAAAGCATTAAGCTTATGATGAGCGCGGGAGGAAAAAATCTTCCCGATATTGTAATAGGCGACAACGTCGACGATTTTGATGTTATTGCATATGCGCAGAAAGGACTTATTATTCCGCTTAACAACTATTATGAAAATTCATCGTATTATCTTAAAAAAATTATTGACAAAGAAAAAGGATTTCTCGACCTTATAACAATGTCCGACGGCAATATCTACACAATTCCGCGTTATACAAAAATTCTCCAGAACGAATTTGGTGTAAAGCTTTGGATTTATAAGCCGTTTTTGGATAGGCTCGGGCTTGATATGCCAAAAACCACCGACGAATTTTATGAGGTTTTGGAAAAAATTAAAAACGGCGACCCCAACGAAAACGGAACGCGCGACGAAATTCCGTTTATCGGTACGGGCGCAGGCAATGCGAACGGGTATCTTTTCGCCGATTTTATAATGAGCGCGTTTGTTTATGCCGACGCGGAGGATTATTATATGTATCCCGAAAACGGCGAAATTAAATTTGCCTGCACCGACATACGCTGGAAAGAGGGCTTAAAATATTTAAACAAGCTCTGCGCGCAAAATCTTTTGTCGCCTGCGTCGTTTATCACAACCGCAGACCAGTTTAAAAGCATCATAGACAAAAAGGACGTTATTGCAGGTTCGTTTATCAGTATGGGCCCGTATTTTTCCGACGAAAACAAAAGCCGTTATTCCGAATATAAGGTTGTCGAGCCTCTTATAGGCCCGGGCGGTGAGCAAAATCCGATTTGCTGGGCAACAAAACCGCGCAGCAGGTTTTTTATCACAAAAAACTGCAAATATCCCGAGGCGGCTTTCAGACTCGGCGATATTATGTGCGACGAGGAAGTTGCAATTATGAACAGATGGGGTGTTGAGGGCAAGGATTGGGAAAAAGCAGTCGAAAACGATACCGGCGTTGCGTCGGACGAGGGCTATCCTGCGCTTATTGTGCCGAAACTCGAATGGGGAGTACGGCAAAATTCGCATTGGCAGGGAAAAGGCCCCGGATACCGCGATTATAACATCGGTCTGGGCGTTGCGGTTACAGAGTCAAATCCTATGGACTACGAAATCGCGCGGTCGTCGCTTGCTTATAAAAAGCTTATGCCCGAAGAGTATATTGTAAAGCTTGTTTACGACGCCGGCGAATATGACGAGGTTGCAAGAATAAGCGGAGAGATTATGTCTTACGTAAACAGCGCAACCGTGGATTTTGTCACGGGCGCAAAGGATATTGACGCAAATTGGGATAAATTTGTGTCGGACTTAAATTCGCTCGGCGCGGAGCGTCTTAAAGAAATTATGCAGAATGCTTATGACAGGACTTTGCTGAAATAAAAGGAGGAAACAATGAAAAGGCTTATTGCGGGATTTTTGGCATTTTTTACGGTTACTTCGGCTTTTTCGTGCGTTGCATACGGCGAGGGTGCAGAAAATACGGAAAAAATCCGTGCTTATGTTGACGGCAGCGAAACCGTTCACGCAAGCAATATGAAAGTTTATACCGGCGACAACGGCAAAAATGCAATTTCGTCTATGGGCGGAAAAAAAGGCTGGCTTTTCGACGTTGAGTCGGACAGCACCGATTATTACCTTTATATTGACGTTGATGATAATCTTGCCGATAAAAAGGATATGGGACGCGTTGTTGAAATAAGCGTTGATTATTTCGACAAGTCGAACATCAATATTGCGCGTCTTAAACAGGTATCGAGCGCGTTTTGCATTGAATATCAAAACACGGACGGCAAAATTGTCGAGTCGCCGTATTTTGAGCTTGACAATTCGCTTATGTGGCATACATACACCTTCACGCTTACCGACGCGGTTTTGCAAAACGGCGTAAACGGCGCGGATTTCAGAATTTGTTCAAAGTCAAAAACAATGGGAACGTCGGGCGGCAGCTTTGTTGTAAACAATGTTGAGGTTAATCTTACCGATAAATTCAATCATATAAACATTGTTCCGTCAACCGAGAATTACGGCAACAACTTTTTCACGGGCGAAGAAATTTCGTTTAAATACACTCTCGATAACAAAAAATACGCCGAAAAAAGCCGTCAGTACGGCGCGTATCCGCTGACTGCAAAATTCAGCGCAAAAAATATCGAGGGCGATGTTGTTTTTGAAAAAACCGATACGTTAAATATTGAGCCGTGCAAAGAAACCGAATATAACCTTGACGTTGATGTCGGCGGAAAATACGGAGTATATTTTATGACGGCGGTTTTTTACAATGACGAACATAAAATTTACAGCGAAAAAACAACGCGTTTTTCATATGTGCGAACCGATTACGGCAAAACTATGAACTATGCTTTCGGTACTTGTTCGGGCAGGCGCGATGAATGGGCGCCTCTTTATCAAAAAGCAGGCATCGGAATTGTGCGCGCAATGGAGTCGTACAGCAACGTTATAAGCCGTGACATAAATGCGGACGAGGCTTTTGTTTACCCCAGAAGGGCAGACACGCTTTCGCGCGCGTTAAAAGAGAGAAATATAAAGCAGATAAACACTTATTTGAGCGTAAAAACCGACCTTCTTCCGGGCGAACAGCTTCCGTATACCGAAAAGGGTATGAAAAAATATACCGACTACATTGATTTTGTCACCGATTCGGAAAGATTTTCAATCGTTGCATACGATATGTGGAACGAATTTGAGCTTATGGGCGCGTCGTTTAACCTTTATTCGCGCCCAATGGAAGATTATATAAATCTTATGAAAACCACATATACGAGAATAAAGGAAAAGGCGCCCGACTTAAAGCTTTACGGCGTTGTAACAAGCACGGTGCGCAGTGACATTTTGGAGGATATTTTAAAGGCGGGCGGCGGTGACTATATGGACGGCTACTGCTGTCACGCGTATGCACCGAGGTACGACCCTATGTCGGGCGGACTTATCAGAGAACTTGAAAAGGCGCGCGCGGTGCTCGACAAATACGGATATTACGATATGCCGATTGTCACCTCCGAGCTTGGCTGGGCAGACGATACGTATTACGGCATTGACGAGAAAAGGCAGGGTTACTATCTTGTTGAGGGTTATGCCGCGATGCGGAAAGTGCGCAATTTCAATCAGTATGTGATGTATACGTTTTACGACGGCGGAAGAACAAAGGGCAACCGCGAGCATCACTGGGGGCTTATTGAGTTTTTGGGTGCAGACACGCCGGGCACGGCAAAAGCAAGCTATGCAATGGTTGCGAATATGAACAATCTTCTTGCAGGCTATGAGTATAAAGACGAAATCACGGTGAATGACAATACATATGCTTACCGTATGCACAGCAATGATAAAAACGACGACACGATTATGCTTTGGTCAAGAGGAAACGGCGGAAACTTAAGCATAGATTTGGGAACGGACAAAATCGACGTTTACGACGCGTACGGTAATGTGTCAGTCCTTTCGGGAATTGACGGCGTGTTCGGTTTTGCTCTCACCGAAGCGCCCGTATATTTAAAAGGCGATTTCAAAAAATTTGAGCTTGCCGAGAATAAAATTATAGACAAAAACGCATTTGACGTTGAATTTTCGCAGAGCGTTTCGTTTAATCTCAAAAATGCGAACGGCGGTATGCAGTATGAAATAACGCCGGTAAACGGAGCAAAGCTTGACATAAGCGAGGTTAAAGGCGAAAATTCGTCGGATATACACATAAAACCCAATAAATACGGCTCCGAAACCGATAGGGCAAAAATTAAGGTTTTTGACGGAAACGGCACTTATCTTGACGGATATTTATCGTTTTTCTACAAAACGCCCATTGACGTTGATATGAAATGCGAGCCCGGATTTACAAACGGCGTGTTCGATTACGAAGTTGTAAATTTGAGTATAGACATCTCAAACAATTCAAAAGAAACCGTTAACGGAAAGTTTGTTATAAACCGTCTTTCGGGTATAGAAGATTACAATGCCGAGTATGACAATTTGAGCATTAACCCCGGCGATACATATAAAATCGTCATAAAAGCTCCGTCCGATGTTAACGTTGTGAAAATGGAGGCTGCATTTGTCACAAGCGACGGAATAACAGTGGATTTTGCAAAATCCGCGTCGTTTGCGGTTTGCGAATATGCGTATAACAAGCCTGTGACCGACGGAAAGATAGGTGAAAACGAGTATAAAAGCTTTGTATATCTCGGCGCCGACAACGCAGTTGACATTCACGCGGTTGACCCGTACACAGGCGCGGACGACTGCAGTGCGCTTTTGTATTATTCGTGGGACGAAGAGAATTTCTACATCGCGGCAAACGTTACCGACAATGTTTTGTTTGACGCATCTCCTCAAAGTGCGGCAATGTGGCGGTACGACAGTTTTCAGCTTGCAGGGGTTTACGACCCCGAAAATATGCTCGGAACAAGCGTTTTGACGTCTGTTCTCTACGGCAAAACAAACGGCGAAAACACGCTCGAAATGGTTAAAAGCAGTGCATTTAAGGCAATGACCGACGCTGACAGCGGATTTGAGGGCGCAATAAGCCGTGACGGAAAAAATACCTGTTATGAGCTTAAAATTCCGTGGAAAACCGTGCTTACGCAGGATGTAGCCGTTCAAAAAGATACAATATTCAAATTCTCCGCGCTTATCAACGACAACGACGGCGGCGGACGAAAAGCGGCGGTACAGTACGGCGAGGGAATTTACACCGGCGGAACGACAAACGAAAACTTCATAAAAGCATATCTTGCAAAAACACCGAACGGGGGTAACGAAAATTGAAAGAATTTAAAATTGAAAACCACGCGCCGAGCTATCTTCCGAAAGAAAAAAACTGGACTTTGGCTTGGCAGGACGAATTTGACGGCAACAGTCTTGACGAATCGAAATGGAACTTCCGCGAGTATTTCTGGGGCAAAAAATCGCCCACGTTCTCGCGCGAGGGCGTTTCGGTGGACGGTAACAGCAACCTTGTTATCGCGCTGGTTAAAAAGGACGAGGACTTTTATTCGGGACATCTTCAGACAGGCTCGCTTACATATGATATTCCGAAGGATACGACCGGCGTGTGGCCTTTCGGAAAGTTTGAAAAGGCAAAATTTATGCACAAATTCGGCTATTATGAAATAAGATGCCGTCTTCCCAAAAATCCGGGCTGGCACGCGGCTTTCTGGCTTCAGGCACCCGGTGTCGGCTCGCACCCCGACGCAAAATACTGCGGGGTGGAAACAGATATAATGGAAAACTACCGTCAGCACACAGAGGGGCTTATGCTTTGCGGAAACGGGTTCGGCGGTTACGGAAAAGACGCCGTATGGCCCGGACATTTCCGTTTCCCGTTTGTTGAAACGCCCGACGGCTGGCATTACTACGGCGTTGACTGGAACAAGGACGGATATACATTCTATGCGGACGGCAAAAAAATAGGCTGGCAGGGCCCGCCTCAAGTTGCGGTATCGCACGTTGAACAGTTTATTCTTGTAAGCACCGAGTGCCACGGTTATAACCGAAATTTCGGCGATAACTGCGGTGACGACGGCCATGGCGATATGTGGAGGGGAAAACCGGCAGACGAGCTTAAAAAAGCGGTGCTCCCCGACGCGTTTGTTGTTGACCACGTAAGGGTGTTTGACGAAATATAGGAAAGGAAAAACTGCTATGAAAAAAACATTTTCTTTAATTCTTTCGCTTATTCTGGTGCTTTCGCAGATGAGTTTTCAGGCATTTGCAAAGCACGAAGAGGACGGATATATATTTTACGAGGATTTTGAAGATTACAAGCTTTCCGACGATCTCCCCGACGGCTTCAGCTGGGGAAGTATCGGCGCGGACTGCACGGTGAGCGCAAAAGCGCAGAAATTTTCCGACAGTCACTCCACCGCTCTGCGCCTTACGTCGGAGGGTGCGAAAACAAGCTATTTTTCGGGAAAAATCGAAAAAACCGATATATCGAAGGGCATTTTAAAGTTGAGTTTCAGCCTTATGTTTGAAAATATCCCCGACGCAAGCTCGTATCAGCAAACGGTGTGCGTTTACGGCGGTACGACGAGCGCGCCTTATACAAAAGGACTGCGTATCGACGACGGAATTGTGAAATATTTTTCCGACCCGGCAAGCCGTTGGAAAACAAGCACCACCACCGCTTTTATGGTGCCGAACGTTTGGTACAATTTTGATATTGTGTCCGACTTTGACAGCAACAAGGTTACATATTATATGAACGGCAAGGCGCTTATCGACGAAAAAACAGGCAAAATTGCCGAAACGACGGGCTATAAAAACACCACAACGAGCATATCGCAAATTCAGCTTCTTGTCCGCACAACCCACCCGCAGGCGGCGTTCGGCGGTGCGGCGTATTTCGATAATATTTCGCTTTCAAACAGCGTTAAATCGGGCGCATTTGCGGCAGACGGAAACGTGCTTTATGAAAATCCGTCTTGTCTTAATTTAAACTTTTTCAGCGGTGTTGACCTTGAAAAATTTGATAAAGACGAAATAACCGTTAAAAAATATAAATCGGACGACCCTGCAATGACAAACGGCGAAAATTTGGATTTTTCGGTTGAAAATCTTTCGCCGTCAAATCTTACGGTGAACTTCGGTTCGGAGGTTACGCTTGACGGATTCGACAAAATAGAAGTTGACTTCGGCAATAATACAAACTTTGAAAACCGTTGTCTTGCGCCCGTTTGGTTTATAAAAGAAAAAGAGGACGAAGAACCGGTTACCGCGGCAGAGCTTTACAACAGCGAAAAAGACGGCAGTTATGACGTTAATTTAAACCTTACAAACGTTGAAAAGACTGACCTCGAATACACCGACGGCGCAAGCAAAAAATCGGCATTTCTTTTTGACAAAAAAGCAGATGCGCCCACAACGGGATATTTGAAATTTGAACGCGCTGACGGCGAAAATGTTTTTCAGACGGGAAAAATTTATGAGTTAAGCTTTAAAATAAAAATTCCCGAAAGCGCATACAGCGTTTCAAACAGTGACAAAACCATAAATATAAGAGGCGGTTTCGACGCACTTACGGACGGCGAAACGGTTGTATATCCGAGCGGTGCGGCGCGTCTTTTGTATTTTTCAAACAGATACACCACGGCAGGATATTTTAACGAGGACATTAAAAAGGTTTCGACGGTCGGCGGATACAACTATTCGTACAACAAAAACGCGTCGATAGACGGCGATTTTGACGCGCTTTTCGACGCGGCAAAATGGCTTGATGTTAAAATGACGTATTATCCCGATACAAAGCTTTACGACGTTGTGTTTACAAACGATTCGGGAAAAGAATATTCGTGTCTTTCGCAGAATGTATTTTTGTCAAATTCCGCACTTACAAAGGCATATGCGCTCGCGTATCCCGATGTTGACCGAAATACAATCGACGGCGGATTAAAGAGCATTGATTTCGGTATTCAGGCAAAGGGCGGTATGAAAATCGCAATGGACGAAATTCTTCTCACCGAAAGAGAAAATATACCCGAAGAAGCGTTTGTAAAATGCGTTTCGTTTAAAAATTCCGAGGGCGAAAACATACGGAAAGACGGCAATGCGTATGAGCCTCAAATAAGAAAAATAGACATTCTTTTCGACGGTGAAATTGATGCCGATACCATTTTAAACACCTCTGTTTCGGGCGACAATCTCCCGTTATATTCGGTAAATTATTCCGAGGCGAAAAAGACGCTTTCGGTTGATTTTGAAAAACCGCTTTCGGAGAACAAAACATATACGGTAATTCTTCCCGATACAATGAATTTCAAATACGGAATTTCTCAAATTCCGTTTGAAACGGCGAGCGGTAAATTTGAAATTTCAAATCTTGTATCAAAGGTTTACGACGGCAAAATGCGTGCGTCGGTAAAGGTTAAGAACACGGCGTCTTATGCCAACGAACCCACAACGCTTATTGTTTCGTCATACAAAAACGGTGATGCGGTGAACATAACCGCCTCCGCAATTTCGGTCGGCGAGGGATTTGACGATACGTTATACACCACGGAAGCCGACATCGGCGACTGTGACACCGTTAAAGCGTTCGTTTTGAACAATGCCGATTTAACGCATCTTCTGCCGTACAGCGAAATAAAGCTTGCGGACGTTGGAAGCGCCGAAAAACACGAGTTTGAATTTTCAGACGGTGCGGACGGAAAATTTATTACCGCGCTTGTGTTAAGCCCCAACCCGAGCGACAGGAGAAATTCGTATTCCTTGGAGGCGCTTGCGGACAGCGGTGCGATTTACAAAATCGACGCGGTAAGCGTTAAAGACGGAAAATATTCTTTCGGTTTTGACATAAACGGTGCATCGGGCAAATACACGGTTTACATTGCCGGCGAAAACGGAAATATCGTTAAAAAAAGCGAAATTATACATTCCGACAAGACCGAGTGCGAAAACGCTCAAAGCCTTATAAACAGCGCGGTTTTAAGCGGTGACAAAGATGAAGTTTTAAATATTTTGAAAACATATCCGTGCGAGCTGGGCATTGAAAAAATCGCAATTTTCAAAAACGCTGAAATTTCGGCGGAATATGTTTCAGAGCTTCTTTTTGAGTCGGTTAAAAACAAGGCGCTTGACATTTCAAATATGACGGATACACAAAAGCGCGTCGGAAACATTTGCCTTGCATATGCGCTGAAAAACGGAAAATGCAGTGATATTGCAGAGTATGACGAAATTGCAAAGGTGTTTGAAAACGAGAAATTTGCAAAGCTTTATACAAAAAATATTGCTGATACAAAAAAGGTTGCAAAAAGGCTTTCGGGCAAAGATATTACAGTTGATAACCTTTCGGCAAAGCTCTCCGAGGCGGCGGCGCTCGAGATAATCGCCGAGGGTCAGGGCTTTGGAAACGTAAAAGAAATTATGACGGATTTTGCAGACGAAATCGGAATTGATATATCGCGCGGAACTGCCGATGTTTACCGCCGGCTCGACGGAAATCAGTTTGAAGATTTTGACGCGCTCGGTGCTGAATTTAACAGAATTGCACCCGAAAAATCAACCGACGGGGAAAGCAAGGGCGCGCCGTCGAAAAGCACCGGTTCGTCGTCGGTGACAAAAGGCGGATTTACAGGCGTAACCCCCAATTTGCCGACACCTGTTGAAAAAGAAATTTTCGGCGACCTTAACGGCTTTGACTGGGCAAAAGAAAGCATAAACGCGCTTTACGAAAAGAAAATCGTAAGCGGAAAAGCGGACGGAGTTTTTGCACCCGGCGACAGTATTATGCGCGAGGAATTTGTAAAAATCATTGTCGGGGCATTCGGTATTGACGGCGTTTCGGACAAAAATTTCACCGACGTATCAAACGGCGCTTGGTTTGAAAATTATATCAAAAAAGCGTTCGGCGCAGGAATAATATCGGGCGAGGGCGAAACGTTCGGAGTCGGAAAACCGATAACGCGCGAGGATATGGCGAAAATTATCTACGGCGCTATAAAATACAAAAATTTAAGCCTTAATACAGGCAATACGGCAGAAATTTCAGATATTTCGTCGGTTTCGGACTATGCGTCCGAGGCGGTTAAGGCGCTCTATTCCGCAAATATTTTGAAGGGAAACGAAAACGGCGGATTTATGCCGAAATCGTTTGCAACGCGCGCCGAAACGGCGGTAATTATAAACAGAGTTTTAAACTATGTGAAATAGGAGGGGTGAAAAAATGAAAAAAATTTCAGCAATTATTTTGTGCATATGTCTTTTGACCTCCTCTATGGTGGCAGCGGTGTTTGCACAGGACGAAAATATCCCGAACGGTGCATATCTTTTGCAGTATCTTAAAATTATGAATTTCGCCGATACGCAAAATTATTGGTTGGAAAACATAACGCGCGCGGAGTTTTCGCAGGCGGTTTATAATATCGTAAAAAGCGCGGACAAAGCAAGGTCGGGCAATGCGTATTATACCGACATTAAAGGGAATGAACCGCTTTTTGAGGCGGTCGGATTTCTTGCGGAAACGGGAATCCTGACGGTGAGCGATGACAGAAAATTCAATCCCGACAGCCCTGTGACATACGACGAGGCGGTAAAAATGCTTGTAACTCTTGCAGGCTACGCGCCGTATGCAATGTCAAAGGGCGCATACCCGACGGGATACATTATGACAGCGCAAAATCTTAAAATAACAAACGGTTTGACGCTCGGCGGAAATTTGGACAGAGCCGCCGCGGCAACGCTTATTTACAACACGCTTTCGGTAAAAATGTACGACGTGGATTTTATAAAAAACGGCGCGGTGAATTATACTTTTTCCGATACCGAAACGGTTTTGGAAAGATATTTTGACATCTATGCCGTTGAGGGCGTTGTAACAAAGCAGAATATGACGGATATTTCGTCGGAAAACGGTGATGTGCCGGGAGTTATTGCGATAGACGGCTATGAGTATACCGACAAAACAGAAAATCAAAATCTTCTCGGATATGAGGTTAAAGCATATATACAAAAGAACGTCACGGGCAGAGAAAGCGTTGTTTTTGCCGAGGTTTCGGAGCAGTGCAGAACGCTTGAAATTGACGCGGACGATTTGGTTGATGTAAGCATAAACAAAATTACATATACCGACAAAAACGGAAACGAAAAAACCGCAAAGCTTAAAAATGCGGCGTTTGTGAAAAACGGCACGCTTTTGTCAAGCAACATTTCGCAGAAAGCGTTTATAGAAAAGGGAAATTTAAGACTTGTTTCAACCGATGGAAGCACGTATACAACGGTTATCATAACCGAATACACCGTTATCTGCGCAGGTCTTATCGACGCGGGCGCGAAAAGGGTTTACGACAAATACGACCCGTCGCAGTACGTTGAGCTTGACCGTGAAAAATACGACAAGGTTTCAATAATTTTAAACGGTACCGAGGCGAATTTTTCAAGCATATGCGAGGGCGACGTTTTGACCGTTGTGTGCTCCGAGGATAAAAACAATGTTGCGTGCTACATTTCGGCGGACAAAATCACGGGAACTTTAGAGGCGGTGAGCGGTGACGATACCGTGTATATCGACGGCACGGAATACACCCTCGACAAAAAGCTTGCAAAAAGGTTTAACTTAAATCTTTTGGACACCGCGGAGTTTGTTTTTGACAAAACTGGCGAAATCGCCGAGGTGAAAAACGCGAAAAACGGCAAATATAAAACAGGTTACGTTTATGAATTCAACATTGACGAAAATAAGAGAAAAAGCCCTGTTTTAAGCATATTTACCATAGACGGAAAGTATGAAAAATTAAGATGCGCCGACAAATTTTCGGTTAACAACGGCAAAAAAACAAACAGTTCGGACGACCTTTTGAGCGTTTTGTGCAAAGCGGACGACAAAACGGTGTTAAAACCCCAGCTTATAAGATATTCGGTAAACAAGGACGGCGAAATCACGGCGGTGAACACCGCGGATTTTGCAAGCAGTATGAGCGAGTCACAGTATATCGGCAAAATTCTCGACGAGGGAAAATATAATTTTTTCTCGGCGCTCGTATATCCGAAAACGCCCATTTCAACGCAAACGGTATATATGAAAGTCCCGAGCGACACGCTTATAGAACAAGGCGTTACCGATTCGAGATATTTTCAGATTATAGAGAAGAAAACGATAAAAACCACCCGTGCGTATGTTTTTGAAGCATACAAGTTAAACAACGACAGCCCCTACGCCGACGTTTTGATTTACAAAAGCGGTGTCGGCACCGAGCTGAACTCATACGACCCGTATGCAATGGTAAGACGCGTTTACAAATCGGTTGACGGCTACGGCAACGAAACAAAGGTTTTGGAAGTGTTTGAAAAGGGAAAAGCCGTGAAATACTACACGGGCGATATGTGCGAGTGGCCCGCGGAGGACGTTCTGGAGGGCGACGTTATACGTTTTGCAATCGACACCGACGGAAGTGTGAATACAATAAAAGTTATCTGCCGTCCGTCGGACAAAGACTATCCCCTTCCGCCTGCAATGAATACAACCGCGTATGCCGCGGCAGGCAGACTCACCTGTCATTATGCATATGACAAGTGGGAGGGAAATGAAATGGATTCGGGCGGACTTTTAAGCGTTTTGATGCTCTCCGACACGTTCGGCGGCGACACAAGCTTTGCTCTGGCATACAGCCGTCTTAAAAATATGATGATTTATGACAGTACACAGCCCAAAGGAAAAAGAGTATATTTAGGCTCAATCGATAGCGTTGTAACTTACAAAGGCTCGGGCGGAACGGGTGCGTCGTATGTAATAGCGCACGCAAACGTCGGCTCGGTTGAAAACGTGTTTGTTATAAACAATTAGGAAAAATTTAACGGGAGAAGTCTATGAGATATTTTAAAGCGGACAGTAACATAAAAAGGCAGTATTTTGTGACGGCGGCAATACTTTTGGCAGTGCTGATACCCGTGTATATTGTTTCGTACAATATGACTGCCGAGAACATTTCGGCAGGAATACAGGGAAACATAGACGTTACTATGAATATGCTGGACAAGGAAACCGAAAGTCTGCGCAAAATAAGTATGAATATCGTGGAAACGGACGAATACACCGAGCTTAACAAAAATATCACAATAGACTCTCCCGTGGAATACGCATCGGTTAACAAGTTTGCGAAAAAATACAATCAAACCATAGATTTATCGAGCATTATTGAGGACTGCATAATATATTTCAAGCGCAGCGACGTTATCGTTTCAAAAAAACTCACGCTTTGCGGAGAAGATTTTTTGAGCGCCGACGATTTTATACGTTTCGGAAACGAAAGCTTTGACGATTTTGTGCAAAAGGCGTCGGAGGAGGGATTTTCCGAAACGTGGAGATACTGCCCTGATACGTTTTACTGCGGAAAAAAGAGCGATATACTGGCGGTGTGTGTTGCCGCAAGCAGAAATTTGAGCAGCAATGCCGACGCGGTTATAGTGGGGCTTATAGACGTTGACAGCCTGTTTTCGGCAATGGGAATGGACAATTTTAAAACGTATGCCGAGTATAAATTCACCGCGTATGACGGCAGTACGCTTATGGAAAGCGCTTCATACGGCAGTATGAAAACAAAGCACATTATTTCTTACGACAAAACAAGCGCCGCGGTAAGGCTGGATTTAAAGATAAGACCGTCGTACTATAACCAAAGAATGAAAATTCTTTATATTCTCTTTGCGGTTTACAGTATGCTTATTGCCGCGGTGGGCGTGCTTATTGTGTTTTTCCTCGCAAAAATGCAAAATTCAAAAATGCACCGTCTTGCCCTTGCGGTTGAGGAATTCACCGGCATTGCAAATGTCAAAAACGATTACGATTATATCAGCGAGGTTTTAAAGGGCATAAACAGAAAAAATCTGTATCTTGACAGTGTTGTTGCGAAAAATGTTATATACAAGCTTTTCACAATGACGCTGACCGACGACGAGTATGACATCATAAGGTCGAAATATCCCGAGCTTTTCGGCGAAAGCATTATTATGATTGTAAAAAGCGAAAATATGATGCCCGAAATCATTGAGCTGGGCGCAAAGCAGTACGGACTTGAAATTACCGCAATGCTGAAAAACTACAACGGCAATATTGTGGTGATAATAAAGGCGCGCAGCAGCAGTGAATATTATGCCGAGGCGGCGGAGAAAATATCGGAGCTTGTGTCGAGAATTAAAGAAAAAGGCATTGACATATATGCTTCGGTGAGCGGAATATGCGAAAGCATTGATGAAATTCCCGAAAAATACAAAGAGGCTCACAATCTTTTAAGGCATCTTGAATATCAAAATCTCATTCTTGCCGATACCGACAGAGCAGAAAAATCGCTTGCGCTCACGGGTATGGGCGATAAGCTCTACGAGCTTGTTATGTCGGGCAACGAGTTTGAGGCAAGCAGAATTGTTTACGAGCAGTGGTACGATTTGAGCGAAAATTTTGCGGACAACAGTCTGGAACAGCTTTTCTTCGACCAGCGCAGAGCGCTTATCACCGCCGCGGAAAACACAGGATATAACGGTGAAATCGTAAACTACGACAGCAACAAAAACATTCGCGAAACCGCCTTTGCGGTGACCGAATGTATATCGAAACTTTGCGCGCACATACGTTCGCTGCGCAGTGAAAAGAAAAAATACGACGAAATTATAAGTTATATTCTTAATCATTACACCGAGCCGTTTTTCGGTATGACAAGCGTTACTACGTATTTTAACGTGTCGGACAAAACCGTGAGCAATGTTGTAAAGCAAAAAACGGGACAAAGCTTTTTGGGATATGTTGAAAATCTGCGTATCGACAGGGCAAAAACGCTTTTGGAAGACGACACGTTAAAGGTTGCGGATGTTGCGAATATGTGCGGTTACGGAACGGAGGGCGCGTTCTACAAGGCGTTTAAAAAGAAAGTCAACGTATCGCCCGGTGTGTATAGAAAAAGCAGAACAAACAGGTTTATTCTCAATGACGGGGAGGACGGCAATGAAAAATAAAGTTGTGTTGAAAGCTATAATTTTACTGCTGATATTGACAAATTTTGCAAGCGTGCTTGCGTTTGCCGGCTGTGTTTTGAATTTTGAAAACGGAACGGGCGATTGGACAAGAGTGTCGTCTGCGGGTGAAATGTTTGCGGAATATACAGACGCATTGCATAAAAACGCGCTTTATGTAAATTCGCCGGGCGTGCTGGCAAAATACCGTTTAAATCTTGAAAACCCCGTTCCGGCAGATGATAAAATATATTCTTTGAGTTATGATATTAAAATTGACGAAATAAAAAACCAAACGCCGAAACAGACCGTTTCGGTGTGCGGTTTGGGTTCAAACAACGTTATGGCGTTTTACGGTTTGAGAATTGACAACGGCGAGGTGTCGTATCCGAACGGCTATGACACAACGGGCATCAGCACCGCGCAGGACGGCAGTGAAACCTTAAAAATTTCGCAGGGCGAATGGCACAACTTGAAAACGGTGTATAACAGAGCAAGCGGAATTTTTACATACTATGTCGATAATCTGCCTGTGCGCACGCGGAAAGGCGATGTTTTACGGGTTAAGGCTTACGAAAAAATTGAGAATTACAAAATTGCAAAGCTTGAACTTGTGTCGCGCAATTTGTCCAAAACGGACAGAATTTATATCGACAACATCACGATTAAAGAGGAGGCGGAAATACCCGAATATACGGGCGTTAACGTGTACGGCGCGAGAATATATGACAACACGGGAAACGAAATTTTGCCGAATAATATTCAGGGCGCGGATAAGTTTAATTTAAGCTTTGATTACACCGCGGACAAAGATTTTTCATATGCGGCGGCGCTGTATAAAAACGGCGCGCTGAAAGACATTGTATGCGCAGAAACCGATACGGCAAGCAACGGTTATGAGTGCAGAGAAAATATCGAAATCGAGAACAAATCGGGCGCGGATACGTTAAAGCTTTTTGCCCTGGATAGTTTGAAAAGCTTAAGACCGTATAAGGTGCAGTGGAAAAATGACGAAAAAAGCGAAATTTCCGTTTTGCTTGACAAAACTGCAATTCAAAATGAGAATTTTTCCGTTTCGGGCGACGAACTGAGCGCCGAAACGCACGGCGGAAAAACGGGAATACTTTTAAAACCTCCCGTTATGGACAGCGATATTGCGGCGGCGCAGAAGAAAAAGTACAACAGCACCCTCGGCGGGCCCGAAAGCGCGTATTACATAAATTTTGACGTTAACGAAAAAAGCTTTTTAAACCGTACGGACGGCTTGTGCATTGAGGCGGAGGTTTGCTATTTTGACGAAGGTTACGGCGCGTTTACTCTGGAATACGACACACTTTACGAGTCGCTCAAAGAGGCGGAATATGTGGAGCTTGACAATACAAAAACGTGGAAAACACACACCTTCAGACTCAAAAATGCGCATTTTACGGGCGAAAATACCGATTTCAGGCTTGCAACCTGGGGCGAAATAATGCGCTATTCAAACACGGGCGTTGTTTTTTCGTCGGTTAAGCTGAAAAATACGGGAGCGAAAAATCAGTTTGACATAACCGCCTCGTCATCGCACACGGGAAATATATATTACACGGGCGAAAATATGGCTTTTGATATAAAAATTTCACCGCGCGCGTTTTATAACTATTCAAAATCTTTCGGCGAATATGATGCGGTTTTAAAATATACTCTCCTTGACGAAAACAAAAATGAGATAAGTAAAATCGGTACAAAAACCGTTTCGATAAAGCCCTGTCAAACCGTTTCGGACACTGTGACTTTCAGCGTTCAAAAATACGGAATTTACTATCTTAAAACCGAAATAATATGCAGTAAATACAATGTTTTCGGCGAGAAAGAAACGGAATTTTCGTACGTCAACAGTGACAAAACAACTGTTAACTATGACTTCGGCATAACGGGCGGTCAAAAGATTGCAAATACCGAAAAGCTTGCGAAAAACGCAGGTATCGGCTCGATGCGCTGGGTGAGAAATATGCGCGACGTTATGAGCCTTACGTATAACGACACTTCGTATACTCTTAAAGAAAAGGGAATAAGCACTGAGTGGAAAAACTGGCAGAACACGCTCGAGGCAAACGGATTTGACATAATAAACACGCTTTTGGCGCAGAGTATGCCTTATTCAAATCAAACCAAAAACGGCTATAAACTTCATATTCCGTACGGTGATGACGGGCGTGATTTGTTTGCGCAGTATTGCAGATATTTTGCACAAAACGTTTCGTCACAGTATTACGAAATCTGGAACGAATTCGATTCGCCGGCGGGAAAATCGTATAATATGAACGGCGAGGACTACCGCAATTACGGAAATCTTCTTGTAAAATCGGCAGACACGGTTTATTCGTGCGACCCGGACGCGGAGATAATTGCGGTGGTGTCGGGAAGCAAAAACACGCACGAAAAAGCAATAAAACGCGTTATTGAGCTTATCGGTGCAGGTAAGGCGGAAAATACGCTTGACAAATATTTTAACATAGCGTCAGCGCACCCGTATCACTGGAACGACAATCCGCTTTTTGCCGAGTATACCGATACCGGCGAGATGACAGATATGTATAAGCATATGAAAGAAATACGCGATTTGTACGACAGTTACAATCTTAAAAATACACGTCTTTACGTAACTGAGGTTGCGTGGTCACCCCATTACACCGCATATAACGAATACGGCGCTTTCCCCGACAACAAAAACATAATCGCCGACCCGTCAAAGGCGATAAGAAAGCCGATTACCGAAAAACAACAGGGAAGCTACCTTGTGCAGACTTATGTGATGATGAAAAATGATAACCTTGTTGAAAAATTTATACCCTATCTTTTTGTGCGCCAGACAAACGTACGCGTTGACCGTGACAAAAATATGGGTATTTTGAAAAACTACAAAAGTTATCTTGAAGATGTTCCGCTTGCGGCAACAAACGCATATCTTGCGGTTTCAAATATGAATATGCTTCTTGCAAATGCGCAGTATGTGAGCGATTTTTATTTTGACGATACTTCAAAAACCGCCGTTTGTTACCGATACAGTAAGAACAGCGGAAACGACATTGCGGTTTTGTGGTCGGCAAAAGAGGACGGCGAAAATGTGTCGGTCAATTTCGGGTGCAAAAAAATAACGGTGTACGACGAATACGGAAACGCGTCCGAAATGCAGAGTGACAGCGGAATTTACAGCTTTAATCTCACACAGTCAACTGTGTATGCAACGGGAAATTTTAGTGAGTTTAAGAAAAACTGAAACATTATCGGAGGAAAAAATGCAAAGAATTGACAACGCATATGTCAGCTACGGCGAGTATTTTTTGGACTACAACACAAAAACATTCGAGCTTAAAATCGGCTTCGGCAAAACGTGCATAACCGCGCACATTAAAAGCGGTATATTTGAAAATTACAAAAAATGCGATATTAAATATAAGCTGAAAAACACAAAAAACATTAAAACGGTTGTTTACAAAAACTGCGAAACAAGCCTTACGCTCACATTTGAGGCGAGCGTGAGGGGGATAGGCATAAAGAAAAAGGGCGAGGCAGAGATAGACGGAATATTTAATTTTGACAGCGTTTCCGACGTTATTGCGGTCAGAATGTCGAAAAATTCGCCCGTTTTCAGATGTTCCTGCGGTTTGGGTGCGTCAAAATCGGACAACGCGCTTTTTGACAAAAACGCCGACACCGCGTATGTTGCGGAGGGGTGCACCCTCGGTTTTGACAAGGAAAAAAACGTTTATACAATAAAGGGCGGTGCGGAGCTTAAATTCAGGGTTGAAAAAGACGTTTACGCAAACAAGTATCACATAAAATATGCGAAAATAAACAAAAACAACACCTTCGGCAAAAATTTGCCTGTCGGATTTATGACGTGGTACGCGGTGAAATTTGACGCAGGCGAAAAAACCGTTTTGGAAAATGCGCTTTTCCAAAAAGAGCATTTAAAGGATTTCGGCGCAAACACCGTCTGGGTGGACTGGGAATGGTATCACAAGGGATTTGACGCGGACAGCGTGCGTTCCGACGGTGTGGATACCTTTAATCCCGACAAAGAAAAATATCCGAACGGTCTAAAATACGTTTCGGACAAAATAAGGGAAATGGGATTTATTCCGTCGCTTTGGATAGGACCTACCAACGAAACCTTTGAAACCGATTATTTAAAGGAAAATCCCGAGGTTTTGCTCGCAAAAGAGCAGTGCTGGGTGGGCACGTATTTCTATGACATCACCCACCCGAAATTTTTAAACGATTTTCTCCCCAAAGCGCTTTCTATGGTGGATAAATGGGGTTATGATGCGGTAAAGTTCGACACTCTCCCGATTTGTGCGGAGCGGTGCGAGGAATATCACGAACGGCTTTATAACAGCGAAATCACAACATACAGAGCATACCGCAATATGATTGAAAAAACGCGCGAAATTCTCGGCAAAGACAGATATATTCTGTCGTGCTCGGGCGACAAAAGGAGTGACGTTTTGTGGGCGGCGGATATGTTTGACGCGGCGCGCATAGGACTTGATATTTTCAAGTGGGAGGAGTTTTTGCAAAACTGTGTTTACCGCGCAATGGAGTTTTATCCTCTGCACAACGTTGTGCTGTATAACGACCCCGACAACGTTGTTGTGCGAAGCGAGTTTAACACGTTAAATCAGGCAATTTCGCGCGCAACCTTTGTTTCGATGCTCGGTATGCCCGTAACGTTCGGCGACGCGTTCTGTGATTTGGACGAAAAGCGCGTTGATATTTTAAAACGCGTAATTCCTCCGCTCGATATATCTCCGAAGGACATTTCGGCACGCGTTGACAAGCGCGATGTGTGCGTGACAAACCTTTTTGTGAACAAAAAATTTGAAAATTACAATGTTGTGAGCGTGTTTAACACAACGGACAAAAAGTGCGAATATACGCTCGATTTTGAAAATGAGCTTGAACTTGACGGTGAAAAATATCATATTTACGATTTCTGGAACGACAAATATCTCGGCGCGGCAAGCGGAAAAATATCGCTTTCGCTTAATGCGTGCGAAACAAGGCTTTTATCGGTAAGAATGAAAAAAGACATTCCGCAGATTATCAGCACAAACAGGCACATCACGCAGGGCGCGCAGGAAATCGAGGATATGCGCTTTGAAAACAACACGCTTTATATAAGGGCAAATCTTGTTAAAAATGACAAATATAAAATTGCCGTATATGTTCCCGATATTTACAGTGTGTCGGACTGCGGTGCACTTAAGGCTGAAAACGACAAAAAATACGGTAATGTTAAATATTTTTGGTTTGTTCCCGAGAAAAACGGCTGTTATGAATTTAAAATTAAATTTGAGGTGGAATTATGAAAAAAACAACATTTGCACTCTATTTCGGCAACCGCGGATTTTTCCCCGGCGAGCTTATCGCGTCGGCGCGTGACGAAATGACAAAAACGCTTGAAAAAGCCGGCTTCGGTTACATAATATCCGACGAAAAAGCCACTCGTTACGGCGCGGTGGAAACGCTTAAAGAGGGTGAGTTTTACAATGATTTTTTGAAAAAGCACGAGGGCGAATATGACGGAATTATCATTTGCCTTCCCAATTTCGGCGACGAAAACGGCGCATATGCCGCGCTGAAAGACGCAGACGTGCCGATTTTGGTTCAGTCTTATCCCGACGAGGTCGGTAAAATGGACTTTGCGCACCGCCGTGACGCACTGTGCGGAAAAATTGCGATGTGCAACGTCTTAAGACAGGCAGGCATAAAATATACGCTTACCTCCAAAACCGCCGTTTCGCCGTCCGACGAAAGCTTTGCAGAGGATTTGAGGCAGTTCGGCGCGGTGTGCAGAATTGTCAAAAATTTAAAAAGCTTTAACATCGGCGCAATCGGCGCGCGCACAACAGCATTTAAAACCGTGCGTTTTGACGAAATCGCTATGCAGAGAAAAAAGGTGAATATCGAAACGATAGACTTATCTTACGTTTTTTCTATGATGAATGAGCTTAAAAAAGAGGATTTAACCGAAAAAATAAGCGTTTTGGAAAATACCGCGTCGTTCGGAAATTATCCCGATATAAAAAAAGAAAATCTCGCGCGTCTTTTGATTGTTTTGGAAAAAATCAAAAAGCAGTATAATCTTCAGGCGCTTGCCGTAAGGTGCTGGGACGAGCTTGAAAAAACGTATAACATTGCTCCGTGTGCTGCAATGAGCGTGCTTAACGAAAATCATATTCCGTCGGCGTGCGAGCTTGATGTGAATAACGCGGTTATGATGTACGCGCTTGACTGTGCGAGCGAAAATCCCGTTATGCTTCTCGACGTTAACAACAATTACAACGGCGATATGAATAAAACCGTGCTTTTTCACTGCTCGGCAATTCCGCAGTCGTTTTTTACGGAAAAAGGCAAAATTTCAGAACATCTTATGTTTAAAAAATCGTACGGCGAGGGCACGGGAGTCGGCATTGTAAAGGGCAAAATTATGCCCTGCGAGGTTACAATCGGAAGCTTTAAAACCGAGGACGGACACCTTTGCGCATTCACAACCGAGGGAAAACTCACAAACGACAAGCTTGATGATGAATTTTTCGGTTGCGGTACGGTGTTTGAAAGTGCAAAAAACGCCGAACTTTTGGAATATATGTGCAAAAACGGCTACCGCCATCACGTTGCAATAGCAAAGGGAAACTGGGCGAAAGCGGTTAAAGAGGCTATGGAAAATTACCTTGAATATGATATTGATTTGATTTAGGGAGGAATTTTTAAATGAATAAGCTTGGAATTTTTATGAATTTCTGGGAGAAAAACTGGGACGCGGACCACGCAAAATATATAAAAAAGGTGAAAAAACTCGGATTTGACATTTTGGAATTTCAGGCACAGCCGCTACTTGAAATGACCGACGAAAAGATAAGAAATCTCAAAAAACTTGCTGATGATGAAGGAATTGAGCTTACATATTCGCTCGGACTCGACCCTAATTTTGACGTTTCATCGCTTGACGAAAGCGTAAGGCTCGGCGGTGTGAAATATCTTCAGAACATCATACGCAAAATGAAAATCGGCGGAGGAACGCTTTTGTCGGGTGTAAGCTATGCCGGCTGGGGCACGCCGAACGTGATTATGGACAGCAAAGAGGCGTATCTTAATCAGAGCGTAAAAAGTATGCGCGAGATTGTGAAAGTTGCCGAGGAATGCGGTGTTACGTACTGCGTTGAGGCGGTAAACAGATTTGAAACCTGCCTTATCAACACGGCAAAAGAGGCGGTAGACTACTGTGATATGATTGACAGCCCGAATATCGGTGTTTTGCTTGATACATACCATATGAATATCGAGGAAAACAATATCGGCGACGCGATAAGATACGTCGGCAAAGACAGACTCAAAAACTTCCATACGGGCGAAAACAACCGCACCGCGCCGGGCAGAGGACATATCGATTGGGACGAAATTTTTAAGGCGCTTTCCGATATAGGCTATGAGGGCAGAATTGTGTCTGAGCCGTTTGTTATGCAGGGCGGTGAGGTCGGACGCGACATTCACGTTTTCCGCGATTTGGTGGAAAATCCGACCGAAGAAAAAATTGATAACGAAGCAAAATTTTTGCTTGATTTTGAAAGAAAAATGATAGAAAAATACAGTAAAAAATAAAAAGTGCGCAATATTTTTGCGCACATAAAGGCCGGGCGAAAATCATCAGACATCGAAAAAATCGTTGTTAAACCACGAGCAATGACTGCATAAAATACATTTGCCGTTAGCTGTTTCGCGTCGGAATTTTTCGCTCTCGGCATTGCCGAAAATATTTGATATATCGGCATTTTTAACATTGCCTGCCGAAAAATCGTAAAAATCGGTGCAGTACATAACATCGCCGTTCCACGCGACGCAAATATGTTTAAACGGCGAAAGGCAATGCCCGTATTTGTTGGGATTTCCGTGCTTTTTAAATACAATTTCAAACGGATAATTTTCGCCGTCCGCAAAGTTTTCATCTGCTCGGAAAGCCGAATTTGACACCCACGAATTTACATAAACCGCGTCCTTTGAAAATATTTTTTTAAAACGGGCGCGGTAATTTTCTGCCTCTTGTTCGGTAAGCGCAATCATATCCTGAAGAAAAATTTTGTCGGGATTAAACTTTTCAACCGCCTTTATGCCGTTAAACACCGCAATGCAAACGGGGTCCATAATGCGCGAATATTCAGTGTTTGCCCACGCTTTTGCAGTTCCGCCGTGCCACGCAATGCCAGTTTCAATATTGTCAACATACGGATTTTCAATCGTATTGTCAAGAACTTCGCTCGGAAGCGCAAATTCATATCCTGCGTCTTTTGCCGCATCGAGAATTTCTTTAAAACGCTCAACCGATTTCGGTTCTTCCTCAAAAAATCTTGCCTGATTAAACTGTTTAACGTAAAAATATGCACTGGAACCGATATATTCCACGTCCTCGGCATAAGGCATAATAAACGAGCCGGTGCGTGCAATTCTCTCTTTCCAGTTTTCAAGCATAGTCTTGATCTCTCCCATATTTATAGGCTCGTCGCGAAGTCCCTCGGTCGCGCCCATAAGATACCACAAAAGAAGATTTGCCATACAGTCGGAACGGAAAATCATTTTAAGTCCGTTCGGCGCAACAGACGCGTTTGTGATAAATTTTAAAAATTCATTTTTGTCTTTTATGTATTCTTCAATTTTGAAAAGATGATTTTTATTTGAATGACCTGCAACGTCATATTCAAGCCCCGTCGCCCTGCGTATTTCGTCAAACGAAAGCATAAGCGAGTCTGCGTCCATAATGAGCGCTTTCAATCCTGCCTCTTTGTATACATCGGGAATGTATCCTGCCCAGCCGCATTCGGGATTCCAGCCGATTTCGGGACGTTTGCCCGTGTGCTTTTCCCAAACCTCCATAGAATATTTCAAAGAGTCGAGGCACACTTCTTTCGGAATATTTGCAAGCATAAAATGTATGTACGGCTAGCAGACAGGCTCAACCTTGCCCGTTTCGACAAGTTTTCTTAATTTCGCAAGCACATCGGGCGCTTTTTTCGCCATTTCGTCAATGGTTATACCGCTCGCCTCAAAACCGATTTTGTAATCGCCGTCTGAAATTAAATCAAACAGTTTTTCGTAGCAGTTTCGCATAACCCACTCACGCTTTTCGGGCGCAAGCTGGGAATACTGAATGTTTGCGTGCGGTAAAAATATCACTTTTGGTTTGTTCATTTTTGTATCTCCTTAATTTTTTCTTGTATAAATTCAAAGCATTTTTTGCATCCCTCCGCGACATCGGCGGTGTTTTCGTATTCAAACAGTGCGGGACCGTCAAAATTTTTGAGAGGTTTCAAAATTTTATCCCAGTCCATATTGCTTTTTCCGCAGTACGACGGCACAAAATTGCCCGATTTAAGTTTTACAAAATCTTTAAAATGCAGATAACACACTTTGTCTTTTATGATTTCGTATATATCTTCGGGATTGTTCACCCCTGCCGCATAAAAATTTGCAGGGTCAAAATTAAACTTAATATCCGGCACGCCGGACATAAGTTTTATCAGAGCGTCTTTGTCAACGGTGACGCTCGCAAAGTGTTTAACGCCGTCGGAAAATGCATCCACACCGCCGTGTGTTTCAACAACGGGAACGACATTTTTATCCTTTGCATAACGGTAAATTTCATTGAGGCAAAAAAACATATTTTCCCATTTTTTGCCCGTTACATCAGCTACAGGGGCAAAGCCTGCAAAAATTCTCAAATATTTAATTCCGAGCTTTCGGCAGATGTCAATAACGCGTTTTACTTTCGGCACGTCATTATCATTGCCGAGCGTAAAATCATTGCCCGTTGCGGCGCACAAAAGCTTTATGCCGTGTTTTTCAAACATAGCCTTTACGTTTTCGATTTCGCTGTCCGATATATCGAGCGGTAAGTCTGACGGCGCATTTGCAATGCCGAGCTCCAGTACCGAAAGGTTCATATTATGCGTGATTTCAAGCTGTTTTTCAAGCGGAGTTTCTCTGAAACCCCACGACGCGTTTCCGAAAATCATAATTATTTGCTCCAATCAAATACAATTTTAAATACGTCCTCGCCCTTTTGTGCTTTGTATTCAAACGCTTCCGCACATCTTGAAACGGGCCATATCTCAATCGGCAGTCCGTCGGTGTCGAATTTTCCCTCTGAAATCCACTGCAAGACCTGCTCCTTACAGCCTGCTTTGAGTGCGCAGGTCATTGTGATTGTGGCATTTTTTACGAACCATCTGTGGTAATGGTCAAATATTATTTTGTCGGGATAGTCGCCTTGAAGATGAATGTGCGCAGGCGTGTCGTCCTCCTCCCAGCCTCCGTCTTTTATGTATTTATGAAGTGTACCCACAACCTCGGGATTTCCCGAACATTCGATAAGCTGGTCCGCCATTTTACCGTTTGTAAATTCGCTTATTTTGTTTACGGCATCGTCGGGCGATACAACCAAATCCGCATATTTTTCGGCAATAGAGCGTCTGAAGGCGTTGCGTTCAATGCAGATAACTTTAAGCGTCGGCTCAAGTATTTTAAGCTCCTGAATTGCCGAAATGCCCACCATTCCTGCGCCGATAACGACAAAAGTTTCGTTTTTGCGAAGAGTCATTCGCTTAATACCCTTTAGCGGAACGCACGCAAGATATGCCAAAACCGCCTGAACGTCGGTAACGTTGCCGGGGATTTTTACCATATAGTCAAATTGGTCGTTTGTGGTATTTGAGTCTTTTACCGTGTATTCGCTGCCGCCTCCCCACGCAGAGCATACATTGCCGTATTTTCTGCATTCGTTAATCATAACCCTGTCGCCGGTCTTTAACTTTTGCGCACTTTCGGGAAAGTGGCTTAAATCCGTGCCGGCATCGGGGACTTTCACAATAACGCCAGCCGTTTCGTAACCCGGAACGAGCGGATAGTAGCACTGTTCGGGGTGCTGCATACCTTTGTACGTTTTCATATCCGTTCCGCTGCTTATGCTGCTGAATGTTGTTTTTGCGATAAACGCGTCGGGCATAGGTTCGGTAAGTTTAATTTCTCTTAAGTCTGCCTTGTACGGTCTTTCTATTACTACCGCACGCGAGGTTTTATATTCATTCATATTTTTCACTCCTTAAAATATTATTCCTACCGTAATTATACAACGGTATTTTAATTTTAAACAGTGGTAACTTTTCTATCCCCATTCACGGCAAAAGGGGGATACAAAACTTACCACTTCTAAATAAATTTGGTCGGGTGTATAATTAAGATACAAAATAATACGGAGGTATAAGAAAATGAAAAAATTTGCAAAGACTATGAGTCTTGCGCTGTGTTTGGCTCTTGCCGCAGGCACATTTTCGGGCTGCGGAAAAGAAAAAGCGCAGGACGGTATGACAACCGTTACAATGTGGACTGCCGACGGCGGAAGCAAGGCGGTTATGGCGGATCTTGTCAATGAGTTTAACAAAACAATCGGCAAGGAAAACAATGTAATTCTCGATTATGAGGTAAAAGAGGGAAACTTGAAAGAACAAATTGAGCTTGCGCTTACCACAAATCAGGCGCCCGACCTTTTCATAAGCGACGGCATTGACAAATATTCCGAAAACGGAAATATTGCGGCGATAGAGGATTTGCCCGGAGGCAGCGAGCTTGTAAATAAATATGAAGGGCATTTGAATTATTTTACGCATACGTATAAGGATAAAACTTATTGTCTGCCGTTCTCCACAAATACATACGGACTTATCTATAATAAGAAAATGTATAAGGCGGCCGGTATTTCTGCCCCGTGCATATGGATTTGACAAGCTTTGTTGATACGCTCGACAGGCTTTATGCACTCGGCACGGTTGACGAAAAAACCGAAATATATCTGTCGCACATTGAGGCAAAAGGACTTTGCCACAGCGAACTTGAAGAATATTTTTCAAAGCTTGAAAGAAATTACTCTGTAAAAATAGCTTATGACGGGCTTTCGATAGACGAAGATTACTAAAATTTCAAAGGAAGGTAAATTTTATGTTGGAAAAAACGGCAGACAGAGCCGAATTTTCAAAAGCTTTAAAAATGGGCGCGCTTTGCATTGTGACATACACCGCAAGCTACATAATGCGCAATATTTTAAGCGTGTCGTCGGTGCAGATGCTCAATGACGGTTTTACAAAAGACAAAATCGGTTCAATCTCATCGGTGTATTTTATGGCATATGCGCTCGGTCAGCTTGTAAACGGCAGACTTGGCGACAGGATAAAAACGAAAAATATGGTTGTTACGGGGCTATTTATGTCGGGACTTGCCGCCATATTCTTTTTGTTTACACAGGATTTATATTTGCAAACCGCTGTTTTTGCGTTGAACGGCTTCGGCTTGTCAATGCTCCGCGGTCCGCTTGTAAAAACAATTTCCGAAAATACAATTCCCAAGCACGCGCGCAATATATGCATAGGTTTTTCCGCGGCAGGATTGTGCGGTCCGCTCTTTGCAGGTATGCTTGCGGCGGTTTTAAATTGGCGTTATGTGTTTTTCTCATCTGCCGCAATAACGGTGATTATGGGCATTTTAAGCTTTGCGCAAATTCGGATATTTCGGCAATAGAGGTAAATCTGCCGTTCGGATATGACTTTTTCGGCATTGATTTTGAACATTTGAGCGCACTTTCAAAAAAGTATAACGTGCGCCTCTGGTCGTATCATTTGCCGTTCAGCGATTATTTTGATCCGTCCGCACTTGATAAGACAGAAGGAGATAAGGCGCTGGAGGATTTTAAGCGTCTTATAAAAAATGCGTCAAAGTCTGATATAAAATGCGTTGTCATACACCCGAGTGCGGAGATAACCACTGCTGAAAACCGCGGTATTCGTATGGAAAACGCAAAAGTGCGCCTTTCAAAGCTTGCCGATTATGCGGCTTTGTTCGGTATAGAGGTTGCGGTTGAAACACTGCCGAGAATGTGCCTCGGAAATTGCACCGCGGAAATAGAAGAGCTTATTTCACTTAATTCAAAGCTCAAGGTTTGCTTTGACGTTAACCACATAAAGCTCGGCACGCAGAAAGAATTTGCCGAAACGATTGCGGACCGCATTGTTACACTTCACGTGTCGGACTATATTATTACTGATGACCACCTTCTGCCGTTTGAGGGGAAAATAGACTGGAAAAAGCTTATTACAGCGCTTATGATGTTTGGCAGAAGGCTCGCAAGCTTTTTGTTCTTTACTTATTGCAGCGATTTGATTTTTCGTGTGATTATATGCGTTATATCAAACTGTTGTCATATTTGCCCGGAGCCATACCGGTAAATTTTTTGAAAACTTTGCTGAAATATGCAGTTGAATTAAAATTTAAAAGCTCGCATACCTTTTCAATCGGATAGTGCCGCTCGTTTAGGTAGTATATGCTTTTTTTAATTCGCACATGATTTTTATATTCAATAGGTGTATATTTCAAAGATTTTTTAAAAAGACTGTAAAAGTGCGATTCGCTCAAATGGCACAAATCAGCCAGAAACGCAACGTCATAATTCTCCTCGAGATGCCGTTCTATGTATGTTACGGCAGGCAGAACGGCAGGATTTATCGACGATAACTTTTCTTTTTTCAAAAACGGGTAAATTTCATTAAAAATATCGTAGAACCGCGCTATCGCAAGCGCGGGGCTTTTTTGCTGAATATAATACAGACTTTCCGTTTTTTTTGCGGTTTGTTCGGAATCCGGCAGTATAACCTTTTGCAGGGCAAACAGACGGTCGAGCGAAACGTTTCCCGGTTTTGTTACGGTAAAACGGAAGTTTGTGATGTAAAATTCAATTTCAGGATTTCCGCTCCAGTAGCTTTCGTAAATAATTCCGTCGGGAATGTAGAAAAAATCGCCTGCAGTGCAGCTAAACGTGTTGTTTTTACACACGAAAGTTGCCTCGCCCTTTTTTATGCAGCCGAAGGTAGAGTCGATTTTCCCCATATTTCCGTCGTAAATGTATGAATCTGAAAAAACGTGACGCAGAATTTCAAGCCGCGTAAGGTGAATATCCCTGAATTTTATTTCGTTTTCCATATTTGCCTCCAAAAATACAAAATTATGTAAGATAATATAACAGTATAGTTTTTATTCGTATGGTGTTTTTGCCAAAAAATGCTTTTATATAAGTAAAAATCTGCCATTTACAAAAAAACATATCAGAGAATAGTTTGTAATGATAAGAGAATACCATATTGTGCGCGTGTTGTCAATGTATTATAATAATTTTGTAACATATAGTGAAATTTTGTGTAAATATACCAAATTTACGGGAGGATGTCAAATGAGGAAACAGTTTTTGCCGATGTTTTTGTGTTTTGCAATGATATTTTGTACTTTTGTCTGCCCGGAATATGCAAAAGCGGCCGGGGGTATATATGAAAACGCACCGTATCTTTTGAATGCGGTGGGTGTTATCGATGCGCCCGATACAGACATTGAAATTCTTGACGGTGCACTTCTGAGATATGAAACAGCGCGTCTTGCAGTGGGACTTATAGGCGGCAAAGACACTGCAAAAGGCTATATCGGCGACGGTTCGTTTAGTGACGTTGGCGAAAAGTCGATATGCGCGGACTACATATATTATGCGAAAAAGTGCGGCATCGTTTCGGGATACGGAAATTATTACCGACCCAAGAACGAAACGACATATGCCGAATTTATAAAAACGGTTGTCAGCATACTCGGCTATGATTTGCGAGCCGAGTATGAGGGTGGTTATCCCGCAGGATATATTAAAGTTGCCGCGGTGCTTGGAATAAATATCGGCAAGGGCGCAGATGATACAATAACACGACGCGAGGCATATCACATTGCATTTCTCGCGCTTGAAACCGACGTTATGAAAACAAATACCATAGGGGATAAAACCGATTATAAAATCGAAAAAGGCGAAAATTTGCTGAATATATACCTTAATGCTGAAACGGCGGAGGGAATTATAACGGGAAACGGGACAACGGGAATCTATTCAAAAACTCCGTCGTCCGACACCACGATAATGCTTGACGGCAAGGCTTACCAGACCGATAGAATTAACCAGCGCAGGTTTTTGGGATTTGACAGTGTTGTTTACATAAAAAAGAATACAAATAAGGTGCTGTACATACGTGAGAGCGACTCAAATACACTTTATTCCGTAAAAAGCGACTTTATAAGTGCAAATACAACAAAAAAATCATTTAAGTATTACACAGATGAGCAAAAGACGAAGGAAAAAAGCATTCGTCTGGGCGATAACACGTCTGTTATATACAATGAAGTTTTTCTCGGCAAGCTTTATACATCAGATGTTGCAGCAGACGATTTAATGCCAGATTCGGGACATATTGACCTTTTGGACAATGACGCGGACGGCACGGCGGATATTGTTTTTATTTCGGATTACAAGTCGTATGCGGTGAGCCATTCATCACAGACAAACCAAAAAATATATGTAAAGGGAAATACCGTAACCGAGCTTGATATAAACGACAACGTGAGGGTAATCGACGCCCGCGGAAACGATTTTGATTATACTGCTCTTGCCGAGTGGGACGTCGTTTCGGTTCTTGGGTCAAGGGACTATTATACCAAAGACGGTGAAGCCGCGGTTATCGCCGTGATTAAAAATTCTGTCAGAGGAATTGTGAACGAAACGAGCGAAGACACTGCAGTTATTGACGGTGAGGAATACGGCGTCGCAAAGAATTTTTATGATGAGGGATATTATTTTGAACTGGGCAGAAACGGAAACTTTTATTTTGATGCGGAGAACAAAATCACCGCTTGCGATTACAGTGACAAAAAAGAGGATTACGGTTATTTGATTGATGCGCATATTTCGGAGAAAAATCCAAAATTGCTGATGCTTAAAATTTTCACCAAAAACGGGCGTGTTGAGGATTATACTGCGGAGGGAAAAATTAAATTTTCGCAAGGAGGCGCCGAAACGCGCGACGACGCATATAAGCTTATAGCAAAATTCACAAAGGCGGACGGTACCGCAACGGATAATCAGCTTATTATGTATTCCTTAAACGAGGACAAAACGATAAAATCAATAAGCAAATACTCAGATACGCCGAGCTATAATGTGTTTTCCAAATCATTTTCGGGCGACGGAGTGCATTATGTGGCAAGACGGTTTGGCGGAAAATATTATTTGTCGGCTGCCGATACAAAAATTTTCAGCATTCCCGACAGGTCGTACGACTATAAAAATTATCAGCTTTTAACGCCGACATCTATTGAAACGGACAAGAAATATGACGGCGTGGAAATATATGATGCCGATGAGGACAATTTTGCCGGTGCGGTTATTATGAAGGAAAAAAATGCAGCCGGTGTGGCGGGAACGTCGAGAATTATGCTTGTTGAGAAGGTATCTGCGGCATTGAACGGGTCGGATGATTTAACAACGCTGGTCACCGGTTTGTTTAACGGCAAAGAAACGCGTGTAACCGCAGAAGAAACGGGACTTGTTACGTTGTCGGGAAATAATGGTGTGTGGGGATATAGCGGCGTTGCGCTTGAGAATCTTAAAAAAGGCGACATAATTCAGTATGCGCTTAATCCGTCGGGCGAAATTAAGAAATTCCGGATATTGTTCAGACCTGACAGCAGCGCGGACAGCTTTTACAAAAACGGAAACGACACCGTTCCGACAGATAGAATTTTGTCAAACGAGCTTACCGTTATGTATAACAAAGTGGTGAGATGTTCGGCGACGGCGGCAATTTTAGATTTCGATAATGAGAAGGGTGTAAATTTTAAGGGCGATAGATTTAATCTTATCGTTTATATTTACGACGGTAAAAAGAATGAAATATATATTGGCTCAAAAGGCGATATTGTGCCGGGCGATATGGCATTTATGACATTTGATTATGCCTCGCCGAAAGAGATGGTAATTTACCGATATGCCGATTAGGAGGATTTTAAAATGAAATCAGCGAAGAAGCTTTGTTGTGTAATTTTGGTGTTTTGCTTGGTTTTTGCGGATTTTTTCTGTTTCAGCGTTTCTGCGGATGAAAAAAAGCTTATTTTTGATTCGGCGGTTGATTTTTCCGGAGTGCAGGGGCAGGACAACTGGTATTACAAATTCAGAAAAATAGAGGACGGCGTTGACGGGGAGCTTAACGATTATGTATATCGCAAGGCAAACAACAGGTGGTATCCTACCGAGAGTGCGGACAGGTCAAAGGGGATGCTCTGTTCACCGACAGACGGCGGTTCTTACACCGCTAATGTTATGTTCGCCGGAACATATGCAAATGAAAACGACAGTGTGATATATTCATCGGTTAAAGAATTTGTATCGCCGTACAGCGGCATTGCTGAAATCGGCGCGTCAAATTTCAGCGGAAGAAGCAAGTTTGGAAGAATGTATGCAAGGGTGCTTTTAAACGGCAAAAAAATATGGCCGTCGAATGGTGAATGGCATTTTCATTCGGGCAGCGGAAAAGTTGAATTTAAATCGTTTAACATCGGACTGAATAAAGGCGACATTCTGGATTTTGAAGTTAAAAGAGGACAACTCAGCGAGGGCGAAGATGATGTTTTAACGGGCAAGCTTTCCGAACAAGGACTGGTATGGACGCCGAGTGTGAGATACAATAAAAATTTTGCGGGGGTAAAGAATTTATATGCTTTGAACGGCAATTTAAACGGCTGGACGACTGAAAACGAAGTCAGCGCTGACGGAGATAAAATCACATTCCCCGCCGCCTCGGAAATTTTGTTTGACGGCAGTTTTTCGGATTCATCGTTAAGTCTTAAGATTATTCCGTCCAAGCTTGACGGCAGTGTTGAAATTGTACCGACAACCGCGGATACCGGCGGCTATTCGGTCAGAATAAATTCCGCGGGCATTGAAATTTTAAAGGACAAAACGCCGGTTGCAGCGGAAAACTTTTCATTTGGCGAGAATATCGAATACGAAATCGGCGCATCGGTACATACGTTTGAAAACGGAATATACATATTCGCCGATGTAAACGGAGATGAAACGTTGTCGTATTTTGACCGCGGTGAATTTATAGCTGAGGGCGGACTGGGATTTTCCTGTGACAATGCAGTGAATATTTCGGGATTAAAAATAGGCACGACCGTTTCGGACGAAAATGAGCTTTTACTCATAGAGGCAGCGGAAAGCAGCGTATCCGCAGCAGAAAAGGAAATATCCGCAGATACTGCGTCAGAGGCATTTGCCGCGATAAACGCTTTGAATAGCGCCCTTGCAAGAGCCGTTTTTGAGGCGCGTATGATTGGACCTATGAGCGGATTTTCATATATAAAGGCAAGTGCGGATACTGCGTCAAGAGCGGTGACCTTTGAAGGTATATGCTATGGTTTGAGAAATACGGACGCTCAGGTGACGCTTACAAACGGCGGATATTCCGAAAACGACATTGTGACTGTAAATGAGATGGGCGCATTTTCCGGGATGCATATTTTGTCCGAGAGCGCCGATAGCGGCAAATACACAATTTCATTAAACGAAAATGTTTTGAACGGAGCTTTCGATTACCGGAAAGCGTCGTCCGAATGCGAGCTGATTTCTTTTTACGCCGATGGTGTTAAAGGAAGCATAAACGGGCAAAACGTTATCGTTAATCTCACGAAGGATACGGACATTAAAAGCATTGTTGCGGTGTTTGAAATTCCGCCGTACGCAAAAGCTTTTGTCGGAGACGTTCTGCAGGAAAGCGCGGTGACGGCAAACGATTTTTCGGACAGCGTTGAATATAAAATTACGGCAGAAAACGGCAGCGAGAAAATTTATAACGTAAAAATAAATTTGAATAAGGAAACAACTGGCGGCAGAGGTGGTTCGAAAAGCTCCGGTTCAAAGGGTTCGCAGCTTGGTATGACTGTTTCAAAACCTGATGCCGCCATTAAACCCGATGATGCCCAAACGGACGCTGATAAAAAAGAAAGTTTCTCCGACGTGCCCAAAACGCACTATGCATTTGAATATATTGAAAGGCTTCGCGGTCTCGGCATTGTCTGCGGTGATGAAAACGGGAAATTCAATCCTGACGAAAAAATTACGCGCGCCGAGTTTGTCAAATTGATTGTAACGGCGTTAAAGCTTGATAAGACGACAGAAAATGTTTTTGACGATGTGAAAAACTCCGATTGGTTCTATAAATATGTGAATGCCGCATATTCGTCGAAGATTGTTATGGGAGTGTCGGAAAAAGAATTTGCGCCTCGCGAATATGTGACAAAGCAAGATACTGCGGTTATTTTGTGCCGTGCATATGCCGAATTTGAGCAGGGAGAAAAAAGCGCTGATTTTTCCGATAAAAACGACATTTCGGATTATGCAAAAAATGCGGTTGACTTACTTTACGGGAACGGAATAATAAGCGGCGAAAACGGGAAATTCAATCCTAAAAATTATGCAACACGCGCCCAAACGGCAAAAATGCTTGCAATGTGCATCAGATAGCTTTAAGAGGAGGCGTAAAAATGAAAAAAACAAGATTTATTGCGATACTTCTTGCAGTGATATTTGCTTTGCAGACAGTATCTTTTGCGGAGGGCAGATGCAATATAACGCTTAAGGATGTTAAAACCTCGTCGGAGGAAAATACACTTCCGGAACCGATTGACGAGAATTTTGAAAGCGGAGAGCTTAATGCAAGATTTACCGCAAAGGGAAATTCGACGGCAATGCCGGCAATTTCTTATGAAAAGGAAAACAGTGATAATCATATGCTTGTAATTCCAAGCAAAACGGCGGTTGAATTAAACGAAATATGGCAGGACTTTGTGCTTGAAACGGACTTGATTCTGACCGAATACGGCTGGTTTCAGTTTAATTTCAGAATAAATAACGGGGATTATTTAACTGCTATGGTTGCCACAAATTCCGCAAAAGCCATTTTATCGTTAAGAAAAGTAACAGACGGCAAAACGTCTTATATATCCGAAAAGGGAAATTATACTTTCGGACTGAATGATAAGGTTAATCTTAAAATTGTTCTTCACAAAAATGAGCTTGAGTTTTATGTAAACGGCAGCTTGTTTTTGTCGGGACTTGCGACAGGTATGGAGAGGGGAAGCTTTTCAATCGGTGTTCCGTCGTGGAGTGCCGCGGCTGCAAAGATTGATAATCTTAAAATTGCACCTATTGCGCCGAAAACAATTAAAAATGCATATGCGATACAGCGGGACATAACAATGAAGGTCGGAGAAAAGCTTTGGCTGCCGGTTTATATTGAACCGCAGGGTGTATATGACGCAAGTGTCGTATCAAGGTGTGATGACGAAACGGTTGTTTATGCATACGGCGGAAGTGTTAAAGCACTGGCTAATGGTACGGCGAACGTGCGGCTTGTGACGAATGACGGCGGGCATAAAACAGACTTTGTCATAACCGTTATTTCGTCGGAATACGACGATATTGAAAACAGTAAATACAAAAAAGACATTGAATATTTGAGCGAGAAAAATATTTTATCGGACGGCAATGAAAAATTTGAGCCCGAAATGAAGGCTACTGTTGCGGAAATTTGTTCGGTTGCAGTAAAGACGATAGGTTATGACCTTTTAAGAGCACGTGATAAAAATTCACCGAAGGTTATAGGAACAGACGGGTACGGATATCCGAGTGTCGGAGTGTATGACGATGTCGGCACAAACGACTGGTTTGCACCGTATATCCGCACCGCAGCGGCTGCAAAATTGATTCCGGCAGGCGCCGCCGCCGGAAAAAACATTACGCCGGACAAATATATCACAAGAGCCGAGCTTGCGTCCTTTGCGGTTAATACATATAAAAATGCGTCGGGCGCTGAGTGTGACACTGCTGAGGAATCCGAAGCCTCTGATATTTCCAATCTTTCGAATGATAAAAAAACCGACATATTAAAAGCGGTGAAAATGGAATTTATACCTGTTGAAAACGGCAGGTTTGAGCCTGAAAGAACAGTCACGCGCGCCGAGATGGCGCACACCTTTGCCGAAGTTCACAAACGTGCATGCGAAACGGGACTTCTGCCCGTTGTGCCTCTTGATATTGAAATTTACGGTGCGCGCGAAAAAACGGGAATTATCGTTGATATTACCGATTTTGGCGGAAAAGCTTATAATCCCGAAACAGATAAGCCGGAGGACAGGTTTGATAATTACGATGCATTTGTTGCTGCACTTGCATATTGCAAAGAGGTAAATGCCGACAAGCTCGTGTTTCCGACGGGATATTATTATTTTTCCACAGAAGATTTTATAAGTATGGACGATTTTACTGATTTTGTTATTGACGGTCAGAATTCCGTGTTTGTAAATTCGGCGGCAAAACATTTTGTTCGTGCAAGAAAATGCGAACGTGTGGAAATAAGGAATGTTGAGTATGAATGGGATTGGGATTCAAAACCTCTTGCGGATATTATTACCGTGACGAAGGCTGACGCTGCCGACAAGAGTATAGATATTGAGTATATCAGCCGCGGCTATGTAAAGGAAAACGAGGTGTCACTTGCGGATTTTTGTCCGCTCGACCCCGAAACGCTTTCGCCCGGATACGATAACGGCGTAAACAACATACAGCAAAGAGTTTCGTATAATATTGATGCAAGCAAGACGAAACGGCTTGCCGACAACAAATTCAGAGTTTATCTCGCCACCGGAAGCTTTGACGAAAGAATTAAAGAAGGGTGCTTTTACAGACTTCAGTATTACAAATATAAGGGCAACTTCTTTGTTTGTTACGACATTCAGGATTTCACGTTTGATAATGTAAATATATGTTCAACAAGCGGTATAGGCTATACAATATACAATCTTTATGAAAACGAATCAAGCGGAAAACATACGCAATACTGGCAGATTATAAATTCTAAAATTGATATACGCGATGGCGAGGAGCTTACAAAGCCGGTTTCCTCATCACAGGACGGGGTTCAGGTAAACGGTCAGGCTAAAGACAGCCGATACAGAATAGAAAACTGTTCGTTCGGATATATGGGGGATGACTGTTCAAATCTTCATCAGCGCATTTCGCAGGGAATTTCATTCGTTGAAGGTGACAGATACAGTATTATAGCAAAAAAAGCGGACTGGTCAACACCGATACGCGGCGGTGATACCATTGAAATTTTAAACAATGATTTTTCTGTGACCGGTTTTGCGGCAACGGTTAAAAGCGCGGAATATGTTGACGGCATAGGTATAAAGCTTACGTTTGACAAAGAGATTCCGCAAAATTTGCCCGAATCGTGCATTGTAAGCAACAAAACGATAGGTCAAAATACCTGGGGAATTATAAGAAACAACCGTTTTCACGACAATCTCGGAAGAGGGCTTCTGGTGCGCGGCGATCACATACTTATTGAAAACAATACCTTTGAGCATACAAATTCAAGTGCAACTATGACCGAGGTTGAAATCACATCGGGTTGGGTTTCGGGACTTCCGTCTTCGCATTTGTGGTTTAAGGGAAACAAATTTATAAACTGCAATGTAAGCGAAAAGCAGGAGGCAACGATGAATTTTACCCACAATCTGCAGGGCGGATACAGTGCGGGAACGTCGCTTATATCAAGGCTTCTTATAGAGGACAACGATTTTGTAAATACAACCGCAAGAGGCATTGTTATAGACCTTTTCGACGATGTTACGATTCGAAACAACAGATTTACCGGGTTTAAGGAGAGGCCTAACAGTATAAAAGAACGAGGCGGGCTTAAAATAACAAACGGAAAACATCTTAAAATATACGGCAACAGATTTGAAAAAAGTCCGTATATTGCGGGCGATGTAAATTCGCTTTTAAATATAACGGGAGTTGACGATGCGGTTATATATGATAATTTGTTAGAATGACGGAGGGAAAAATGGCTGGCACACTAACTGCAAAAAATGAAAAAACAAGAAAAAATTACGGTGAAATACGAAAAAAAGCCTTTGAGTACAGAGAAATCTATATAATGCTTATTCCGGCATTTTTGTATTACTTTATTTTCTGCTACGGCCCGATGTACGGCATTATTCTGGCATTTAAAGACTACTGGGCAAGCAAAGGAATTTTCGGAAGTCCCTGGGTTGGACTTGCAAATTTCAAGGAGCTTTTTGCGTCGGCAAAATTCTGGAGTGTGTTTAAAAACACGCTTATCATAAATATGGGAAGATTGCTTTTCGGTTTTCCCGTGCCGATAATACTGGCGCTTCTTTTAAACGAGGTGTCAAGTGCGAAATATAAAAGATGCATACAAACTATAATATATCTGCCGCACTTTATATCGTGGGTTGTAATATCGGGAATACTGTTTGCGCTTTTGTCTACCGACGGTATGGTAAACAGTTTTCTCGGAATATTCGGCGTAGCGAAAATAAATTTTCTTACCAATACAAAAGCCTTTCGCCCGCTGATAATTATATCGGACATATGGAAGGAAATGGGCTGGGGAACAATTATCTATCTTGCGGCGATAACAGGGATATCTCAGGATATGTATGAGGCTGCCGAAATAGACGGCGCAAATCGCTTTAAGAGGATAATTTACATAACGCTGCCGAGTATATTGCCCACCGTTTCGGTGCTGCTGATTATGAAACTTGGAAGGCTTATGACAGGCGGCTTTGACCAGGTTTTTAACTTATATAACGAGGCCGTTTACGAGGTTGGCGACATCATAGACACATACATCTACCGAACAGGTCTTACACAGGGACGTTTTTCCGCGGCAACCGCCGTCGGATTGTTTTTAAACATTATAAATATGTGTATGCTTCTTGCCAGCGATAAAATATCAAAGGCAGTAGGCGGCAGCGGATTATACTAAAGGAGGGAGTGCGAAGCAATGAAAAAGACATCCTTGCAAAGAAAGAAAATCGGCGCAGGCGGAACGGTTTTTAATATTATCAACTACACCTTTCTTGCGGCGATTGCATTTACGACGCTCTATCCCTTCTGGTATGTGCTGCTTAAATCCATTCTTCCGTTTGAAGAGGCGATAAAAGCAAAGTTTCTTATTTTTCCGACAGGCTTTACGCTTGATTCGTACAAGTATGTTTTGCAAACCGACAGGTTTACAAACAGTTTGATGATTTCGGTTGCGGTTACGGTTATCGGCACGGTATATCAGCTGTTTATCACGGCGTTTTCGGCATATGCGTTTACAAAAAAGGATTTGCCGGGCCGCGGCATACTTTTTAACATCATAATCGTAACAATGTTTTTCGGCGGCGGACTTATTCCGACCTACCTTTTGTATCAAAAGCTCGGTTTTATCGACAATCCGCTTGTAATGGTAGTGCCGCACGCAATATCAACTTACAATATGATTGTTATGAAGTCGTTTTTTGCGGGAATACCTATGGAAATCGAGGAGTCGGCGCGGATTGACGGAGCAAGCTACTTTAAAATATTCTTCCGCATAATAATGCCGCTTTCGCTTCCGAGCGTCGCAACAGTTTCGCTTTTTATAGCGGTAAGCTTGTGGAACAGCTGGTATGGTCCTATGCTTTATCTTAACAAGAAAAAATTTTGGCCGATGGCGCTTGTTTTAAGAGATATACTTGTAAAAACCGATATAAACAGTATGGGCAATGAATACACCGGTGACGCAATGATGCTTTCGGATTCGGTTAAGATGGCAACGGTTATAGTTGCGATAACACCGATACTTGTCGTTTATCCTTTTGTGCAGAAATATTTTGTAAAAGGCGTTATGGTAGGTGCGGTTAAGGCTTGATAAGTCAAAAATAAATATGCGAAGATATAAAGAAAGGTTGTGTTCAGAAAATGAAAAAATTTACGGCGCTTGCGATAAGTCTTGCAATGATACTCGGACTTTTTGCGGGATGCGGAAAATCAAACGAAACAGAAGACAGTAAGCTTAGCATTTCGGTTTTCTACTGGGATTTGGACAACCTCGGAGGTGACAGCGATACGGTTTACAAAAAGCTTGCGGAGAAATTCAACTGCGAATTTGAACCCGTTTCGGCAACTTATGCGCAGTGGAGAGAAAAACTCAACTTGCTTTTTGCGTCGGGAGAAGTTCCCGACTGGTTTATATGTGCCGGCACCGAAGACGTGCAGTTTAAAAAGTGGATAAAAGAGGGATTTTTATGCCCGATTTCCGATTATGTAACCGAGGAGAAATATCCAAACCTTTATCACCAGCTTAATATGTACAAGGATATAACAAAGCTTACAGGCGGCAAGCACTACGGGCTTCCGCTGCAAAACGGTGAGCCGAATGAAAACGGCATCATAAACAAGCACGGGTTCTGGATAAGAAAGGACTGGGTAAAAAAGCTCAATTTAAGTCTTCCCACATCTACAGACGAGCTTTACGCGGTGGCGAAAGCGTTTTCGGAAAATGACCCCGACGGCGACGGAAAAAGGGATACTTACGGTTTGACGAGCAACGGAATATGGTGGATGTATCCGCTGATGAATGCATTTGACACAAGCTATTATTCATTTAAACAGGATGAAAGCGGAAAATGGCAGCCGGAGGCAATAAACGCCAATATGAAAAGCGCGGTTGAGTATCTGCACAAAATGTATGCAGAGAATATATTGGACCCCGACTTTGTTGTAAATACCGAGGATCAGGTGTACGAAAAATTTATTACGGGCAAAATCGGCATTTTCCCGGGAGGTATGGGGGTAGCGTACAACAAAATTTACGATAAGTTTAAATCGGCATATCCCAATACCGACCCGTCGGATTATTTTACATATCTTGAAGTTTTGAAAGGGCCGGATGGAAAAAGGAGAATTGACGGAAACCTTGCGTGGTATTGTATGAGCTGCATACGCGGTGATGTTTCGGACGCAAAACGCGAAAGAATTTTGGAGATTATGGAATATATGCTTACCGACGAGGGAACCGAGCTTGTGGAATACGGCATAGAGGGTGAGCATTTCAAAAAAGAAAACGGCAAGTATGTCAGCCTTCTCGGAAAAGACGTTGACGGCAAGGAGTTAACTCTTGCAAAGGCTGCACCTGCGTCCAGACTCGGGAACTTATCACAGTGGAGAAATTATAAAATTACCGACAGCGTTCCGAATAAGGAGGAGGTTGAAAAATCACTCGAATCTCCGAGAAAATATGCGATTGCAGATCCGCTTAAATATATTGAAATCGACGAAAGTGTTGTTCCCCAGCACGATAAAAAAACGCTCGGCGATTTAACGCTTCAGTCGGTCGTAAGTATGGTTATGTCAAAAAGCGGTGATATTACATCCGAGTTTGACGCTTATGTGAAAAAATGGAAAGATTCAAAGGGAACAGTTTATATTGATGAGGTAAACCGTGCGGCAAATGCACAAAAATAATTTTTTAAGGAGGAACAGTTGTGAAAAAGTTTGTTAAAAAGTTTGTTAAAAAAACGGTAAGTCTTGCTATAATGCTTGCGGTATTCGTGTCGGTTTTAGGACAGAGTGTTTCGGTTTTTGCCGATAACGCCAATTTGGAGTTTGCAATAAAAGACCAGTATTCGGGAGTGCAGGGGCAAGACGGCTGGCATTATAAGTACAGACGGGTTGAAAACAAAACCGGCGGCAGTCTTGCGGACTACGGCTATAATTCCACAAACGCGCGATGGTATTTTAATGCCGGTACAAACGCTTCAAACGGATTTATTTCGGGCCCGGCGGACGGCACAGCAAAGTCGTATATGGCAACCGGTCTTGCAAGCGCAACAGTGCATTATAATCCTGTTTTATTGTTCAATTCGCCGTATAACGGCAGAGCAAGCATCAGTGCGGATTTATTTAAGGGTGTAAGCCAATATACGTGTTTAAAAATTAAAATTTTAAAGAACAATGAAAAAATATGGCCGAGCGGCGACGAATACTTCAATTACACCGGAATTATTGACAATAAGGACTTGTTTAACGGTCTAACCGTTGATTTGGCATACGGCGACGAACTGATTTTTGAGGTTGAAACTTATTACGAACAAGGTGAAACACAACCTGCACCCGAGGGCACAACTTTGCCGGCGAAAAAGGTTGAATCAGCTAACCAGCGTTTGCAGTGGCAGCCCAGAATTGTATTTGAAAATGGTGCAGTATCGCCTGTGCAGGATGAAATTGTATTTTCGGACAGTTTTGAAAACGGGGAGCTGGACGCAAGCGTATGGACTAATTTTAACCAGCATTGTGACCCATATCAAATCAGCGGGAATACTTTAATTCTTAACGCAAAAGACAGAAAAATACTTGAGGGAGAAGACGAAAATTCAACTGCCGCCGCTGTATCGGGCGTTATTATAGGTATGCCGGAGGCAACCGATTATACCGTTGAATTTGATATGAACATAACGGAAAACAATGCGTCAAAAACTCCAAACGGCTTGGAATTTGTTTTCAGGAGGCAGAACAAAGGAAATTACAACGTATTTTTTGACAACGCGAGAAGCGATACCAAAACTCTTGTATGGAGAAAAGATTACGGCGGCGGCATTGCAAGAATTGATACGGGTATATCTGATTGGGGCGGAACGGACAGATACAGCATAAAAGTCAGCATCAAAGGACAGACTGCAACGGTTTCTGTAAACGGCAAGACGTACACACGGGATTATTCCTCGGTTAATTATGCAAATGGCGGAATAGAGTTTCGCGCATATAACTGCAATGCGGAAATAAGCAATTTTAAAATTTCGGGCAAAAAAGAAGGATTTAAGACCGGTGATGTTGTGACTTACAAAGGAATTACCGACGGCGGCGACACAACAGTTGCAGCGATTTGTTATGCACATTCTCCGTTTGACTTTACGAAAAAAGACGTGAAGGCATTTTTGGCAGTATATGACGAAAATCAAAATCTTATCGGCGTTTCCGCGTCGGACCCCATTTCTTTCAGTGCGGTGAACAGCGGAAGTTATCTTTCGTGCCAGGTTATAAACAACGGCATAACGGACAACTCAAAAGTAAAAGTGTTTGTCTGGGAGGACGGAAAAATCGTTCCGCTTAAAGGGGCAACGGAAACGACAAAAGGTGCGGTAACGGGAGATATTTCCGACTACAATGATTTGGTTGTGAATAAGGGAGCGTCAAACCCGTGAATTACTTATTACGGGCGCTGGGAGGATGTCGGCGGTGCAAAGCGCAGCAACTGGGTAATGCCGTATTTTGAATTTGACATTGAAAACGCGCAGTGCCTTTATCTTGACACCGACGGCGGCACAGACATAAGGGTTAGTATCGATGGCGAAAAAGAAACCCTATATACAGGGTGCGTCGGAATGGTAAATATAGGGAATGACAAAATCAACACTAAAAAGCATACTGTAAGAGTATATTGCGGCGACGAAAAAAACGTTTTCACCCTCAAGGGAGTTTATTCCGATTGCTGCTCTGTTATCAGCAAGACAAAATCGGGTAAAACAAGTGTGCAGTTTATCAGCGATTGTGTGACGGAAAGCGGATTTTACGATTATCCGACGATTGTTTCCAAGGCGCTCGGATATAACTTTTCCGTAATTGCACGGTCGGGTATTGCCCTTGAGGACGGAAGCGGATTTGTTAAGCTTAATGACGGCGAAAACGGCACAATCGGTATGCAGACGGCATACGGATACCTGCGCACAATCGGGGCGCGTAATTTGAAAGAAAAGTATGATACCGCGGTTGAATGGAATTTTGAAAACGATAAATACGACAAAATTTTTGTGAATTTGGGTGCAAATGACACCTATTCAGCATTTGTGAACGAAGCAAAAACAAAAAAATTCATTGAGAGCTATAAAAATTTTGTGAATATGCTTAAATCCAATCACAAAAATGCGGCAATCTATATAATAAAGCCGTTTTCGCCGATTTCAAAACAGGGTGAAATGCATATTTTAAACAGAAGTGCGGCATTTGATAAAATTGCCGATGAATTTAAAAATGACAAGACGGTAAGATATATTGACACCGATGAGTGGAGCGGCGAAATAACATTTTTGAGCGGAAGTATATTTCCGGACAGAAACGGTCACGAAATTATCGCCGGTAAGCTTACGGAATATTTGCAGACAAATTAAACTTACGAAAATATGAGGTATCTGAGATGGCTAAAAAAGAGCTGATTAACGAAAAATTTCCTTTTATCTGGCACGGCGGTGACTATTGCCCCGAGCAGTGGCAGTATGCCCCCCAAATTTTAAATGAGGATATGCGTCTTTTCGACAAGGCGGGAATAAATGCGCTTACTGTAAATATGTTTGCGTGGTCAACCATTGAGCCGGAGGAAGGGAAGTATGACTTTTCGTATCTTGACGATGTTTTTGAAAGAGCCGAAAAGCACGGCAAGCTCATTATTTTGGGGACGCCGAGCGGTGCAAGACCTGCGTATATGGCAAAAAAATATCCCGAAATTCTGCGTACAAACGAGCTTGGACAAAAAAATCTTTTCGGAAATCGGCATAATCATTGCTTTACCTCACCGAAATACAGGGAGCTTACTGCGAAAATTGACGGAGAACTTGCAAAGCGTTACAAAAATTCAAAGAGCCTTGCAATGTGGCATATTTCAAACGAATTTAACGGCGAGTGCCATTGTGAGTTATGCAAAAAAGCTTTCAGAGAATGGCTTAAGATGCGATATGACAATAATCTTGACAAGCTTAATTTTGCATATTGGAACACTTTCTGGAGCCACACATATTCGTCGTGGGACGAAATAGATCCGCCGTCATCTTTGGGCGAAATGCGAAATTGGACGCATCTTGTGAACTGGAAAAGGTTTATAACATATCAAACGGCTGAATTTATGCGAATAGAAATACGAGCGGTTAAAGAGTTTACGCCCGACATTCCGGTAACAACGAATTTTATGGGTGCGAATTTGGGGCTTAACTATCGTGAGCTTGCAAGAGAGGTTGACGTTATTTCGGACGACAATTATCCCAACTGGCATCATTATTTCGGCTGCGAATATATTGCAAATCAGCTGTCGTTTACGGCAAACCTTCAGCGTTCGCTCAAGCATAAGCCGTATATGATTATGGAAAACGCACCGTCGGCAACAAACTGGACTGATGTAAACAAGCTTAAAAGACCGAATATAAACAGACTTTCGGCTTTGTCGTACATAGCACACGGCGCGGACACGGTTTTGTATTTTCAGCTCCGTGCAGGACGCGGCGGTTCGGAAATGTACCACGGTGCGGTGATTGACCATACCGGAACGGATAAAACAAGAGTTTTCGGAGAGGTTGCCGCGTTATCGGGCGATTTAAAAAAGCTTGACTGTATAGCCGGCACCGAAACAAGAGCGGAAACAGCACTTTTCTTTGATTGGGAAAACACCTGGGCAGCAAGTCTTACAAAAGGATTTAACAATACAAATGACAAGAATTTTATAAAAACGTTGTATAAGCAGCATATGCCGTTTTGGAAAAACGGTATAGCAACGGATATTATCGGCTGCGACGATGATTTTTCAAAATACAAGCTCATTGTTGCGCCGATGATGTATATGACGCCTCAGAAATTTATTGATAAAATAGAGAATTATGTAAAAAACGGCGGTACGTTTGTAACAACATATTATTCGGGTATGGCGGATGAAAACAATATGGCATATCTCGGCGGTTTTCCTGCAAACAAGCTTATGAACGTTTTCGGTGTGTGGGCTGAGGAAATAGACTCGCTTTACCCCGAAGACGATAATTTTGCGGTGTATAAAGGTAAAAATTATAAAATATGCGATATGTGTGCCGTTGTCCACCAAAATGGCGGCAGAGCAATCGCAAAATACGGAAATGATTTTTATAAAGATATGCCTGCCGTTATTGAAAACAGTTACGGCAACGGAAAAGCGTATTATGTTGCTTTTCGGAGCGACGGAAGCTTTGAAAAAGATTTTTATCCCGAGCTTATTAAAAAGTGCGGCATAAAGAGTGAATTTGACGGGAATCTTCCGTACGGTGTTTCGGCAAATGCGCGTTATGACGGCAATACGGCATATGTATTTGTGCAGAATTTCAGCGATAAATCCGTTGTAATTAAAACGGACGAAAAATATGACGATATATTGAACCGTACAACAGTTACAGGCGAATTTACGCTCAATCCGTATGACGTGCGTGTGATGAAAAAGACATTAAACCAATAAGAAAGGCAGACTGAACAATGGAAAACAATTATTCGGACAAATGGAAAAAGCGCGGTGACAGAACGGGACTTATACGAAACGCGCTTTTAAAATCTATGGGATACACCGACGCGGACATTGAAAAGCCGATTATCGGAATTATAAACACCTGGGCGGAAACAAACCCCGGTCACGTACATTTCAGACAGCTTGCCGAGGCGGTGAAACGCGGTGTGTGGGCGTCGGGCGGATTTCCGCTTGAGGTTAACACAATGTCGATATGCGAAGTGTTTTTTGATATTTCAAGCCTTATTTACCGCAATCTTTTGTCTATCACCACCGAGGAGCTTATCGAGCGTCACCCGTTTGACGGCGTAGTTTTAATCGGAGGCTGTGACAAAAACATTCCTGCACAGCTTATGGCGGCGGGTTCGGCAAACAAGCCGACAATATATCTTCCGGGCGGTGCAATGCTCCCCGGAAGCTACCGCGGTCAGACGCTCGCGTGCGGTACCGATTCATTTTATTTATATAACCGCTACACATCGGGCGAAATCAGCCTTGATGAAATGACGGCGCACGAGGGTTGTTTATACGGAAGCGCCGGTGCCTGCCCGATTATGGGTACGGCGAACACCTGTCAGACGGTGACCGAGGCGCTCGGAATTGCACTGCCGAATTCCGCTTCCTGTTTGGGAGTGTCTGCCGAAAAAGGCAGAATTGCCGAGGAAACGGGCAGATATGCGGTTGAGTTGGTTAAAAAGAACATTCGCTGTAACGACATAATAACCAAAAAATCCATAGAAAACGCAATAAGGATACTTATGGCGGCAGGCGGTTCTACAAATCTTATAATTCATCTTACCGCCATTGCAAGGCGGGGCGGAATTGACTTAAAGCTTGAGGATTTTGAACGTATCAGCGACACTACCCCTGTGCTGGTGGATGTTAAACCGCACGGAAAAGGAACTGTCGGAACTGATTTCCACAACGCGGGCGGTGTTGCGTCACTTATGAAGGAGCTTGAGAAAAGCCTTCACACCGACTGTCTTACCGTCACTGGCAAGACGGTGGGCGAAAATCTTAAAAATATTGATATGCCGTACAATACCGATATTATCCGTCCGCTTGACAATCCGCTCGATAAAAGGGGCGGTATAGCGGTTTTATACGGAAATCTTGCCCCGAAAGGCGCGGTCATAAAACGAAGTGCGGCAAGCGCAAATCTTCTTAACCACCGCGGAAAAGCGAAGGTGTTTGAAGATTTGGAGGAATGTCAGAAATATCTGCTTGACGAAAACAGCGATATGACAAAGAATACCGTAATTATTCTGCGCGGATTCGGCCCCATCGGCGCACCGGGTATGCCAGAAAACGGCAACTATATGCCTCTTCCGCCCAAGCTTAACAAAGATGGAATTAAAGATTTTGTGCGAATTACCGATTCAAGAATGTCGGGCGGTTGCTTCGGAACACAGGTTTTGCACGTTGCGCCCGAAAGCGCGGTCGGCGGTCCGCTGGCGATTGTAAAGGACGGCGATATTATTCATCTTGACGTTGACAGCAATTTGATTGAGCTTGAAATTTCGGACGCTGAATTTAACAAACGTATGAAAAATGTTAAAAAGAAAACACACCCCGATATTACACGCGGATTTGTGAAAAACTTTATTGACAATGTGACGCAGGCGGACGAAGGGTGCGACCTTACATATATGCAGTACAGGGAGGAAAAATGAAATGACGGATATTAAAGGAATATGCCCCATAATTGCGGCAACGTTTAAAGATAACGGCGAGGTGGATTACATAAGCCTTGAAAACCTTGTGAAAACGCTTATAAACGGCGGCTGCGGTGCGGTTACGCTGTTCGGAATTGCAGGTGAATATTACAAACTCACCGACGACGAAAGAGAAAAAATGACCGAGGTGTGCGTTAAATCCGCACACGAAGCAGGCGGAAAAGTTATTGTGTCTGTAACCGACCACGCAACCGAGGTTGCGGTGAAACGCGCTAAATATTTTGAGGAAAAAGGTGCGGACTGCATTATGATCTTACCGCCGTTCTTCTTAAAACCCGGCGCAAAATATTTGTATGAGCATATGAAAGCTATCGCCGATGCGGTAAAAATTCCGATTATGGCACAGTATGCGCCCGAACAGACGGGTGTTGCAATTTCACCCGAAACATTTTGCAGACTCGAAAAAGAGTGCCCGAATATGATTTATTACAAAATCGAGTGCAAGCCGGCAGGTCCGTATGTTACAAACCTTATGAATCTTACGGACGGAAAAATGAAAATTTTTGTCGGCAATGCGGGGTTTCAGCTTATCGAGTGTATGGACAGAGGCGCAATCGGCGCAATGCCGGGCTGTTCAATGTATGACATATACGTTGACATTTACAACAAATACGTATCGGGCAATCGGAGCGAGGCGATAGAAATTCATAATTTTCTTTTGCCGATACTCAACCATATAAGGCAGAACGTTGAGCAGATTATAAGCTTTGAAAAGAGGATTTTAAAAAGACGCGGGATTATAGAAAGCGACTATTGCAGAAAACCGTCGTACAACACAGACAAGTATTTCGACAGACTGTTTGATGAGTTTTATTCAAAAGCCGCGGAAAGATACGGCTGGTAAATCGGAGAGATGGCTATGAACAAAAATATTAACAAAGTTGCGTTTGTGACGGGCGGAGGTTCGGGAATAGGAAAGATTATCGCAAAAAAGTTTGCGCAAGACGGCTATGACGTCGCTTTGTCGTATGTCGGAAGTTATGACGGCGCGTGCGAAGTGAAAAAATATGCCGAAAATCTCGGCAGAAAATGCGAAGTCTACAAGGCGGATTTGGGAAAATACAGCGAAATTATAAGCCTTTTTGAAAAATTTGAAAATGATTTCGGGCGCATTGACGTGCTTGTGAATAACGCAGGCATAACCGATAAATCGCCGTTTCTGGAAACTACCGAGGAGATTTTCGATTCGATATGCAATGTCGACTTCAAGGGCAGTTATTTCTGCACCCAACAAACCGCAAAAATTATGCGTAAAAACGGCATTGAGGGCAGTATTATCGTGATTTCGTCCAACAACGCGTCAAAACATTTTGCAAATGTTTCGGTTTACGGCGCGGTTAAGGCGGCGGAGGAAAAGTTTGCCGGGCACGCGGCAATCGAGCTTGCAAAATACAAAATCAGAGTGAATATTATTGCTCCCGGATGGACGGATACAGGTGCTAAAAGGCTCGGAAACAAAGAGGACAGTTTTTATAAAATTCCATTGCAGAAATGGGCGGAGCCGTCCGAAATAGCGGACGCTGTAATTTATCTTTCGTCCGACTCGGCAAAATCAATCACCGGCGCAAAGCTTACGATTGACAACGGCGCGTCGCTTGTTGCGGACAAACGCGAATTTTACGGATTTTAATAAAACGGAGAGATTATTTATGAGAGAAAAAGTGATTAAAGCAATAGAAAAAGAAAAAATTATAGCGATTGTAAGAGGTGTTGAAAAAGATAAGCTTATCCCTCTTGCAAGGGCGCTGTATAACGGCGGAATAAAGCTTATCGAAATAACGTACAGTGCGGATAAATCGGTGAGCGACGCGGAAACCGCCGAAAACATAAAAATGCTGTGCGACGAATTTGGCGGAAAAATGTATGTCGGCGCAGGGACGGTGCTCACAAAAGAACAGGTGCGCCTTACAAAAAATGCGGGCGGACTGTTTATAATTTCGCCGGACATGCGCAGAGAAGTGATTGGGGAAACGGTAAAATGCGGTCTTGTGTCACTTCCGGGCGCACTCACGCCTACCGAAATACGAGAGGCTGACCTTTGCGGTGCGGATTTTGTCAAAGTTTTTCCTGCCGATAATTTCGGCTGTGCATACATAAAAGCTGTAAAAGCTCCTCTTTCAAACATAAAACTTCTGGCGGTCGGCGGTGTTGACGAAAACAATATGAAATCGTATATAGACATCGGTGTTTCGGGGTTCGGAATAGGCTCGAATATCGTTAAAAAATCGCTTGTCGGCGCGGGTGAGTTTGACAAAATCACCGAGCTTGCAAAAAAATACACGTTACAGATTGAAAAATAAGGATGGAAACCGTTATGGAATTAAAAAAAGACTGCTTGAGTGTGCATTTTGACGAGAAAAACGGCGCAGTGACGCTTTACAAACGCGAAAAAGAAATTTTCTCAACACTCGGAGCAGATGAAAATTATAGTTTTTTTAATGTGAGAAGTGATGAAAACGGAATAAATTTTACCTTGGACAATGGTGAAAAATTTGCTTGCAGATATGAGTTCTGCGGTAGCGATACGCTCAAATTTTTAATTGAGGGTGATAACAACTCGAAAAGTGTAAAATATCCTCCGTCATTTAAGTACAGTGAGAACTGCCGCGTTTGCCTTCCCCTTTGCGAAGGGGTCGCTTTTTATGCAAACGAAAAAGTAAAAATGCGCAAGAGCAACAGAGTTTTAATGTCGGGCGGAAACGGTCTTTCAATGGCGTTCACCGCATTTTCAAATCAGGATAGCAGCTGGGTTTTGTGCGCATTTATAACATCGGACGACGGGGCGGTATGCACCGGATTTGAAAACGGAGTTTTCACCTGTAAGCCCGAATGGACGCCGTCGCTCGGAAAATTTTCTTACAAGCGTGAAATCAGGTTTATATGGGGAAGCAGCGGCGGCGTCACCGCTTTATGCAAGGCATACAGAAAAATTGCCGATGTGCTCGGGTACATTGTTACATTAGAGGAAAAGGCGAAAAAGGTAAAAAAGCTTAAAAAGTTTATCGGAAGCGCAAATTTCTGGGTATGGAATGACGATGCGGATAAGCTTTTGTATTCGGAGAGCGATGTATATTCTGTGCCCGGTGCGGAACAAAGAGCGCAGCGGCTAAAAGTTGCTGAAGATATGAAAAAAAACGGTATCAACAAGGTTTTGTGGAGCATTTTTAATGAAAACATTGATATTTCGGAAATTGAAAAAATGAAACAACTCGGTTATCTGACAGTTTTTTACGATATATATACCGATGTTATTCCGAAGCCGATATTCGATAAAATTCCGAAACCGCGCCAGAAAAGGTGCGAGGGTCGTATGCCGTATTGGCCGGATTCTGTCGCAGAAAAAGCGGACGGAACGTATGCCGAGGCTTGGCAGCTTAAGGGGACGGATTCGAAAATGTATTATCAAAACAGAATCTGCGACGCCGAAACGGTTAAAATAGCGGAAAAAATAATTTTGCCGAGGCAGAAAAAAACAGGTATGGACGGCACTTTTATAGACGGCTCTGCCTGCTCCCCGGTTGAATGTTACAACAAAAATCACATCACGACTTGCAAAGAATCGTGGGAGGCGAAAAACCGTCTTATGGAGGTTGTGACAGATGCCGACGGTATATGCGGAACTGAAATCGGATGCGAAAAGGTGGCGCGTACGATTCATTATAATGAGGGAATGTTAAGTCCGATCGAATACCGTGCACCCGACAGCGGGCGGCGTATGATGGAGATTTATGACGGCGATAGCGATATGTGCGTTTTGGATGATTATATGCTCAATCCGAAATATCGCGTGCCGTTGTGGGAGCTGGTTTTTCACGGTTGCGTGCAGTCGTTCTGGTATTGGGGCGATTCACATCTTTGCGCTCCGAACCGTGCCGGACTGCGTGACGGGTTTTGTGCACTTTATGGTCTTTCGCCGATTTTCAGTTTTAAGGCCGGAAACTGGAAAATGCTGAAGGAAAAAATTATAAATTCGTATAAAGCTACAGTTGATAATGCGACGAATGTCGGATTTTGCGAAATGACGGACTTTGAGTATCTCACGTCCGATTTTGCCGTACAAAAAACTACATTTTCAAACGGCACCTCGGTTACGGTTAATTTTGATATAAATGACAGGAGCGTTAACGGTTTGTTTTTAAAAGGCGGCGAAATCATAATTAAGAAAAAATGACAGTTTTACATATTGTTTTATAAAAACTCAGAAAACTTTTTGCAATGTATATTCCGTTTTGTCATTTCTGCCGGAAAGTCGTTGCATAAATACAGTTTGCCAAAGAACATAATTCGACCCGGGCAACATTTCATTTTTCGATAAGAAAGCGCCGGCTTCAAAACCGATGCTTTCTTATCGAAAAGCGGCTTAACGCAGGCGATATTTCATCTTTTGCAGCAAACATTCTCTATTCCGCGGTCAAAAATCCGTTTTCGGCTTTTATAATCTTCACCGTTTTGCATTTTTTTGAAATATCAACATCGCTTTTCATAATTACTTTTGCGTAATTTTCGGCTGTTCCCTCATACACGCCGTCCGAAATTTCCTGTTCAAAAAGAACGCTCAAATTTTTGCCTGCCATACTTTCAAGATATTCGTTTTTCAGCCTTGCAACGGTGCCCTCCATTGCCTTGTGACGCACTTCTTTAACTTTCGGGTCAATCTGATTTTCCATAACGTCCGCCTTTGTGCCCTTGCGGTTTGAATACGAAAAAACGTGCGCGTCTGCAAAGGCGATTTTCTCCATAAACGCGAGCGATTTTTCAAATTCTTCGTCCGTTTCGCCGGGAAAACCTACCATAATATCCGTCGCGATTGCAGGGTTGTCAAAATATTTGCGCAAAAGCTTTACGGAATTTTCGTATTCCTCGGTTGTATATTTGCGGTTCATACGCTTTAATGTTTCGTCACAACCGCTCTGGAGCGATATGTGAAAATGATTGCACACCTTTTTTGTATCGGCGATTTTTCGTATAAACTCTTCGGTTAAAATTCTCGGTTCGAGCGAGCCCAAACGTATTCTGTTTATGCCCGGAATGCCGGCAACCGCGCATATAACGTCGGAGAGCGAGGCGTTTTTTAAATCTTTGCCGTACGACGCTAAGTGAATACCCGTGAGCACTACCTCGCAAAAGCCTTTCTGCGCCAAAAATTCAACTTCTTTTACAATGTTTTCAAGCTTTCGGCTCCGAACGGGTCCGCGCGCAAACGGAATTATGCAGTATGTGCAAAATTCATTGCATCCGTCCTCGATTTTCACAAACGCGCGCGTTTTTTCGGCATATTCTTTAATTTCAAGCTCCTCGTATTCGCGGTTTTTAAGCGCGTTTTCAACGTCGGTAACCTTTTTTTGATTTTCCTTTTCGGCGAGCATTTTGTCTGCAATTTCGCACAAATTTTTTCTGTCCTTTGTGCCGAGAATGATGTTAACACCCTCGATTTTCGCCACCTCGTCGGGCGACACCTGCGAATAACAGCCCACCACCGCGACGATGGAATTTGGGTTGAGATGCTTTGCACGCCTAATCATCTGTCGCGACTTTCTGTCGCCGATACTCGTTACCGTGCAGGTGTTTATAACATAAACGTCGCAAACTTCGTTAAAATCTGCGATTTTGTATCCGTTTTTTGAAAAAATTTCGCTCATAGCCTCGGTTTCATATTGGTTAACCTTGCAGCCCAAGGTGTAAAACGCAGCGGTTTTCATAATTTTGCTACTTCCTTTACAAATTTTCGTTTAAAAATACAAGTTTTTATACATTTATTATACACTATCACAACATTTATTGCAAACAAATTACAAAAATAAATTTTACTTAAATTTTTATTGACTTTTATAACATTTTGAGGTAATATTAACATATAAAGGCAGATGGGGTTTGTCCGCCTGATGCCTGAATGAAGAAAGGGGGAATTTGAATGAAAACTTTTAATATCGCATTAAATCAGATTAACGACGTTAAAAATTTTGTAAATATCGTTAACAGATATGACTACGAAATGGATTTGACATCGGGCAGATATGTGGTTGACGCAAAATCTATTATGGGTATTTTCAGCTTGGATCTTACAAAACCGATTAAGGCTGAAGTTCACAGCGACACCTGTGATGATTTGCTCGCGGAGCTTAAACCGTATATTGTTGACTGAAAACAGCTGCGTTAAACGGCTGTTTTTTGCTTTTGAAACGCTTCGCTTTCAAAGGCTGTTAAGTTTGAAATTATGAAGGAGCGGACATTTTTTACAGTGGATTTTTTATACCGTCCCACCGAATATGAGCTTGAGCTTTCGGTGCTTTACGTTATCAAAAACTTAAAAACGGGGGCGACTGCTCCTCTTTTGCATAATATAGTCGGCTCCGCCGTGAAAACGAATTTTTTTGAAATAGGGCACATAACTTATCTTCTTATAGATAACGGCAGTCTTAAAGAAATTTCGTTCGACGGCGACACGGTTTATACCATTACCGATACAGGTGTTACAAACATCAATTATTTTTACAAATCCATTCCCTACAGCGTGCGTGAAAAGCTTTTGGACGCGGTTGACGAGGTTAACAAACGCGTTAAGTTTGAAAGCGAGATTAAAGCGGATATTTTGCCGATAAGCGAAAGGGTGTTTATGGCAAAATGCGAAATCAACGAAAACGGCGAAAAGCTTTTGGACCTTGCGCTTAACGTCGGAAGCAGGGAAATGGCTAAAAAGTGCGCGGCATATTTTAAGGAAAATTATGAGGAAATTTATCAAAAAATTCTTGAAATTATGTGCAGTAAGCTTGAATAATTTTTAATATCGAAATTTTTGCCTTCCGTAAAAGCTTTTACGGAAGGCTTTTTTGTTTACAATTTTAACAAAATAACGTCAAATACTTGACATTATGCGACAAAAAATATATAATATATGATGTATAACAGTTTGTCGTAAAAATGCGGGAGGTCATAACTTGAGAATTATTGCAGGTACGGCGAGAGGACTCAAACTTTTGTCGCTCGGCTCGCTTGACACACGGCCTACGCTCGACAGAGTGAAAGAACCGCTTTTTTCTATGCTTATGCCTTATCTTGACGGCGCAGATGTGCTAGACCTTTTTGCAGGGAGCGGTGCGCTCGGGCTTGAGGCTTTGAGCAGAGGCGCGTCAAAATGCACGTTTGTTGACAAAAACCCAAAGTGCAGAGCAGTAATTGAGAGCAACATCAAAAAGACACGGTTCGATGAAAAAAGCGTTGTAAAAACAGAGGATTTTGCAAAATTTTTAAATTCGTGCGCCGAAAAATTCAGCCTCGTTTTTCTTGACCCGCCGTATAAAGCGGGGGTTTATAAGGACTGTTTAAAGCTTCTTTGCGAAAACAATCTCTTGCGGGACGGCGCGGTTATCGTGCTTGAGGCGGACGCGGACGAAAAATTTTCGGAAAACGATTTTTTGGAATTTTCGCTTTTAAAAGAGCGAAAATACGGCAGAGTTAAGCTTTATATTTTGCAAAAATCACATCTTTCGCAGTGAGGTTAATATGGATAAAAAATTAAATATCGCGGTTTATCCCGGAAGCTTCGACCCGATTACAAACGGTCATACCGACATTATAAAGCGCGCGTCAAAGGTTTTTGACAGGGTGTATGTGGCGGTGCTGAAAAACAGCTCGAAAACGTCGCCGATGTTTACCATTGAGGAGCGAATGGAGCTTATAAAACGCATTACGGGCGAGTTTGACAACGTTTATGTAGACACATTTTCGGGGCTTTTGGTTGAATATATGGAAAATAAAGGCGCAAATGTAATCATAAAAGGGCTTCGTGCGATTTCGGATTTTGAATATGAATTTCAGATGGCGCTGATGAACCACAAGCTTGCAAAAAATATTGAAACTATGTTTATGATGACGAGCGCGAAATATTCTTTTTTAAGCTCGAGCATAGTTAAAGAGGTTGCACGCTACGGGGGCAGTCTGGACGGACTGGTGGATGAGAGAATTGTTAAGGATATTATTGAAAGGGCGAGCAATGCCTGAAGATTAGGAGGACGAAATGGATATTTTAGAGCTTATAAGCGAGTTGGAGGAAAAAATAGACAGCAGTTTGGAAATACCTTTGATAAAGAAGGCGTTTGTCAATAAAGAGGAGCTTATGAATTTGGTGGGTGACATCAGCCTTCAGCTTCCCGACGAGGTGAGAATGGCGAAATCCATTGCCGAGGACAGGACGAGAATTCTTGCCGACGCGCAGAAACAGGCGGATTTGATTATCAAAAACGCGGAGCAGAAAATCATCTCGATGGTGGACGAGCACGAAATTACAAAACGCGCAAACGAGCAGGCTAATGAAATCATCGCAAAGGCGCAGAAAAACGCGCGCGACATCAGAATCGGAACTTTGGAATATTCCGACAACCTTTTATCTCAACTTGACAATACATTAAAAGCAATGGGCGAATCCGTAAACAAAAGCAGGTCGGATTTGCGTAAATAAGAAAGAAAAAAGGGGTTTTGGGGAGCTTTTCCCCGAAACCTTTTGCAATTTTTATAAGGAGAAAACAATGAATTATCTCGACAATGTTAAAAGAGTGGTTGTGAAGGTGGGCACGTCAACGCTCACATATGAGAGCGGAAGTCTTAATATCCGAACAATCGAAAAGCTTGTAAAAGTGCTTTCCGACCTCAAAAACCGCGGACTTGAAATTGTGCTTGTTTCGAGCGGTGCGGTGGGTGTCGGTATGGGCAAAGTCGGCTTTTCAAAAAAGCCCGACGAGCTTGACAAAAAACAGGCACTTGCGGCAATCGGTCAGTGCGAACTGATGAATTTTTACGATTCGCTTTTTTCGCATTACGGTCACACCGTCGCACAGTTGCTTCTCACAAAAGACGTTATCTCGGACGGAAACCGATACAAAAACGCAAAAAGCACGCTTGAAAATCTGTTTGCGATGTCGGCGGTTCCCATCATAAACGAAAATGACCCAATTTCGACCGAACAGCTTGAATTCGGCGACAACGATACGCTTTCGGCTTATGTTGCCGAGCTGGTGGGCGCCGACCTTCTTATAATTCTTACCGATATTGACGGACTTTACGACAAAAATCCTCGAAAATATCCCGATGCGAAAATCATTGACACGGTTTACAAAATCGACGAAAAAATTGAAAAATGCGCGGGCGGCGAGGGGTCAAACCGCGGTACGGGCGGTATGATCACAAAAATCCACGCGGCGAAAATCGCAACGGACGCCGGCGCGGATATGATTATCGCAAGCGGTAAAAACCCGTATATCCTCTACGAAATTTTTGACGGCGAGAAAAAAGGCACGCTTTTTGTGTCGGAGTTTAAGGGGGAGAAAAAATGAGTGAAAACTGCGTTGAAATTTTAGGAAAAAAGGCAAGACAAGCGGAAAAATTCTTGAATACCGTGTCACAGAATTTAAAAAATGACGCGCTTTTGAGCATTGCGGACGCGCTTGTGAAAAATACGGAATTTATACTTTCCGAAAATAAAAAAGACGTTGAAAACGCACAGGCGAACGGCATAAGCAAGGCTATGTGCGACCGTCTTGCGCTCACATCAGAGCGTATAAAAGGCATTGCGGACGGCGTTAAAAAGGTTGCGGATTTGCCCGACCCGATTGGCGGTGCGGACTTTATGACAAAGCGCCCGAACGGTCTTGTTATCGCGAAAAGACGCGTTCCGCTCGGCGTTGTGGGCGTGATTTACGAGGCGCGCCCGAACGTTACGGTTGACACCGCAGTGCTTTGTTTAAAATCGTCCAACGCGGTGATTTTGCGCGGCGGAAAAGAGGCGGTAAACTCAAATCTTGCGCTCGCAAAAATTATGCAGGACGCGATTTCGCCCCTCGGTTTTCCCGACGGCACAATTTCGCTCGTTCCCGATACCTCACGTGACAGCGCAAACGCTATGATGACGGCGAATGAGTACATTGACGTTCTTATTCCGCGCGGAGGTGCGTCGCTGATAAATGCGGTGGTGAAAAACGCGACCGTGCCCGTAATTCAGACGGGTGTGGGTAACTGCCACGCGTATGTTGACGACGAGTGTGATTTCGATATGGCGGTTGATATTATTGTGAACGCGAAAACAAGCCGTCCGTCAGTGTGCAACGCGCTCGAAACGGTGCTGATTAACAAAAATATTGACAAAAGTTTTTATAAAAAACTGGAGGACGCGCTTTGTGCGAAAAATGTTGAAATCCGCGGCTGTGACGAGAGCCTGAAAGTTTTTAAAACCGCGAAAAAGGCGACGGAGGACGACTATAAATATGAATTTTTGGACTATATTATCGCGGTGAAAATCGTGGACGGTATGGACGGGGCGCTTGCGCATATTGATAAATACGGCACGAAACATTCCGAGGTTATCATAACCGAGAATTACCAAAACGCGAATAAATTCCTCGATTCTGTGGATGCGGCGGCGGTGTATGTCAATGCGTCAACGCGCTTTACCGACGGCGGTGAGTTCGGGCTTGGCGCGGAAATCGGCATAAGTACGCAGAAAATGCACGCCCGCGGTCCTATGGGACTTAACGAGCTGACAAGCTATAAATACGTCGTTTACGGCAACGGTCAGGTTAGATGAATGACAAAAATCCTATCAAATAACAGGATTTTCGGCAGAAAAAACTCTGTTCATATGAACAGAGTTTTTTACTTCACTTCGTTTTTTAAATTTACTTCGATATTTCGCAGATTGCCTCGGCGATTTCCGTGTTAAATCCGCTTTGCGTTGCGATGTCGCCGATTGAGAGCATACCTACAAGCTCGTTTTTCTCTATCACGGGCACGCGTCTGATTTTGTCGGTACCGAGCCGTTTCACCGCGTCTTTTATGTCGGTGTCGGGCGTGATTTTTTCAACCTCGGTGGTCATAATGTCCTTAACCTTCATCTCGCACGCGTCTTTTCCGCGCGAAACCGTCCGCAAAACGATGTCGCGGTCGGTCACAATGCCGTCAACCGTGTTTTTTTCGCTTACCACGGGCAGTGCGCCGATGTTGTGCGCCTGCATAACGCGCGCCGCCTCGCATACCGTATCTTCACCCGTCACCGAAATGGCAGGATTTGTCATAATGTCACGTACTTTCAAAAATAACACCGCTTTCTTTATAAAAATTTTTGCGGTATTATTTTTCGCTTTTTCCGTCCTTAATATACGACAAATTTCTCTCGACAACTTTCTTTCCGCGCCACGCAAACGCGCGTTCACCGTATTTTTTTAAAAATTCTTTATTTGAAAGATTTGCCAAGTCTTCATATTCAAGTTTTGTTATGAGATTTTTTGTAAATGCGTCAAAGTGTGACTTTTTTGCATTTTTGTTGTGAGGGCAAACGTCCTGACAAATATCGCAACCGAAAACGGAATTGTTTTCTTTAATCATTGCAATCTCATTGCATTGCAGTTCGCCTTTTTTCTGCGTTACACTTGAAAGGCATTTGTCAGCGTCAATGGTAAAATCGCCTCTCACCGCGCCCGCGGGACAGGCATTTTTGCACGCCATACACCTTTTGCACACGGTATTTACGGGCGTTGAATATTCAAAATCTTCGTTGCAGAAAATATAGCCTATGAAAAAATACGAGCCGTAATCTTCGTTTATAATCAGCGAATTTATGCCGTAAAAACCAAGTCCGCACATTTGCGCAATTTTTCGGTCGTCATTTTTGCCGATGTCGCAGAAAATTTCAAAAACGTCCAAGCCGAGCGCATAGGCAAGACGGGAAAGAGTTTGCGAAACGACCTTGTGATAGTCTAATCCAAAGCAGTATTTTGAAATGTTCGAACCGTCGATTTTGCCCGTATAATAAGGAAAAACGGCGGCAATGACCGATTTGAAATTTTGATTAAAATCCTTTGCGGAGCAAAAGCCGACCTTGTCAAGACCGAGCTTTTTTGCCTCGGTGATAACTTTGTAATTTTCCATATTTTACCTCTGTTTTTTGTCGGGCAAAATCCAGCCCTCCATACCCGAAGTTTTTATCGCGTTGAAAATTCTGTCTTTAAAATGGTGGTCGAGCCTGTCTTTTTCGTTGACAAATTCTTTCATTTCCTGGCGTTTTGTGTAGCCGTCGGCAGGGCAGGGATTTTTGCAAACGGGCATATTGAGCCGTTTTGCCGCACCGCGGATTACGCTTTCGGGGGTGTAAATGAGCGGACGGATAAGGTAAATATCCTTTCTGTCAAGGTGCGTAACGGGCGAAAAACAGTTAATTCTGCCCTCGTAAAAAAGGCTTAAAAAGAAAGTTTCTATAACGTCCTCGTTGTGATGTCCGAGCGCAACCTTGTTACACCCGTTTTCCTTTGCCGCGCTGTTAATTGCACCGCTTCGGAGGCGAGCGCAGAGCGAGCAGGGGTTTGATTCGCTGCGGATGTCAAAAACCACCTGTTTGATATTTGTTTTTACAACCTTGTATTCAATGCCTTTTTGGGCGCACATTTCGGCAACCGGCGAATAGTCGTTTTCGCTGTATCCCAAATCGAGCGTAATGCCCATAAAATCGAACTTTTTGGGATAAAACATTTTAAGATGACAGAACATATTCAAAAGAATGAGCGAATCTTTTCCGCCCGACACTCCGACCGCGATTTTGTCGCCGTCCGAAATCATATTGTAGTCCTCAATGGCGCGTCTTGCATAGCTTAAAATTTTTTTCATTGCAAAAACTCCCGAAAATATGTAAAATTTTTGAATATTAAAAATTCCCCACACTGTTTGTGTGAGGAATTTGTGGAGCGGAAGACGAGATTCGAACTCGCGACGTTCACCTTGGCAAGGTGACGCTCTACCACTGAGCCACTCCCGCGAATGCAACCGTACATTAAAGACGGTAACAGCCGTCAATCAGTGTACTGTTGCATTATACCAACTTTTGTTTGATTTGTCAATACCTAAATTGAAATTTGTGTATAAAATTTCGGCATTTTATCTGTTGTTCTGGTTATTCTGGCTGTTGTTCTGATTGTTCTGATTGTTTTTGTTCTGGTTGTTGTTCTGATTGTTTTTGTTTTGATTGTTGTTCTGATTATTGTTCTGGTTCGACATTAAAATCACCTCCCTGTTTTCTAAATATATTGTGGACGGCAAAACAGAAATTTATACAAAAAAATGAAAATGTATTTTTATGCAAAATTTATAATAAATATGCAAAAAATCTTTGTATATGTTTTTAACTTTAATACAAAATTACCTATTGATTTTGTTGACGATATGTTGTATAATTATTCACATAAAGAGGTGGGATATATGAATTATACTTTAGATGAAATTATTGATATTGATAAAAAATACTATATGAACACGTTCGGTGACAGAACGAAAGTTGCCTTTGAAAACGGCGAGGGAATTAAGCTTTTTTCAAAAAACGGCGAGGTTTTTTATGATTTTATGGCAGGTATCGCGGTCAATGCGCTGGGATACGGTCATAAAAAATACACCGATGCGCTGAAAAATCAAATTGACAAGCTCATTCACACGTCGTCGCTTTATTACATTGAAAATCAGGCGGCCGCGGCAAAAATGCTCGTTGAAATGTCGGCATTTGACAAGTGCTTTTTCGCAAACAGCGGTGCCGAGGCGAACGAAGGCGCGATAAAGCTTGCGAGAAAATATTTCTATAATAAAGGCATTGACAAATACGAAATTATTTCGCTTAAAAATTCGTTTCACGGACGTACGGTGACCACCGCGACCGCGACGGGACAGGAAAAATACAGAAAACCGTATTCACCGCTCACGCCGGGGTTTGAATATGCCGAAATCAACAATATCGGCAGTGTGAAAGAGAAAATTACACCGCACACCGCGGCGGTTATGCTTGAATTTATTCAGGGCGAGAGCGGAGTTAACGTCTGCACGGCGGAATTTATCGAGGGAATTAAAAAGCTTTGCGCCGAAAACAACATTTTGCTTATTGCCGACGAGGTTCAGACGGGAATGGGCAGAACGGGCAAAATGTTCGCGTATGAGCATTACAATATCGAGCCTGATATTATGACGCTTGCAAAGGCGCTGGGCGGAGGCGTTCCGATAGGCGCACTGCTTGCAAAAGACGAAATCGCGTCAGCGTTCACGCCGGGCGACCACGGCACAACGTTCGGCGGAAACCCTTTATGCACGGGCGCGGCGATTGCGGTTATGAATATTTTTAAAGATGAAAAAATCGTTGAAAACAGCGCGGAAAACGGCAAATATTTTATGGAAAAACTCAGAAATCTTCCGCAAAAATTCATAAGCGAAATAAGAGGAAAAGGGCTTATGATAGGTATTCAGTTCAGCTCGCCGATTGCAGGAGAAGTTAAAGCGAAACTTTTTGAAAACCATATTCTTGTCGGCGCGGTGGGGGGCGATATTCTGCGTATTTTACCGCCTCTTATCATCACGAAAGACGAAATAGATTTGTTTGTGAATACGCTTGAAAAAATTTTAACGGAGGAATTTTAAAATGGAACATTTAATCAGCTTAAACGACCTTACACAAAAGGAAATTTTTGATATTTTAACGGTTGCGGAAAAGCTTAAAGACGAAAACAAAAAGGGCATAACGCATCACATTCTTGAGGGCAAAACGCTGGGTATGATTTTCTCGAAATCGTCCACGCGCACAAGGGTGTCGTTCGAGGTCGGTATGTATCAGCTCGGCGGTCACGCGCTGTTTTTAAGCTCGAACGACATTCAGCTTGGACGCGGTGAGTGCATTTACGACACAGCAAACGTGCTTTCGCGCTATCTTGACGGAATTATGATAAGAACGTTTGCACACAGCGACGTTATCGAGCTTGCAAAATACGGTCAAATTCCCGTAATCAACGCGCTCACAGACTATCTCCACCCGTGCCAGGTGCTTGCCGATTTGCTCACAATCAAGGAGCATAAAGGCACGCTTAAAGGTCTTAAGCTTGCGTATCTCGGCGACGGCAACAATATGGCAAATTCGCTTTTGTACGGCTGTACAAAGGTTGGTATGAACATCTCGGTTGCGTCACCCGAAAAATACACCTGTCCGAGCGAGGTTATAGAAAACGCGAAAAATACCGCGAAAGAAACGGGTGTGACGGTTGAAATCACAACCGACGCGAAATCGGCGATAAAAGACGCGGACGTTGTGTATACCGACACGTGGATAAGTATGGGTCAGGAGGACCAGAAAGCTGAAAAAATCAAGTTGTTCGGCGGTTATCAGGTTAATAAGGAATTGTTCTCGCTCGCAAAAGACGACGCGATTTTCCTCCATTGTCTGCCGGCATACAGAGGTTATGAGGTTACCGAGGACGTTATCGACGGCAAAAATTCGGTTATTTTTGATGAGGCAGAAAACCGTCTGCACGCGCAGAAAGCCGTTATGGCGCTCCTTATGGGAAAAGAAAAAACGGTTGAGAAATATTTGAAATAAACGTTAGTTTGACGGGACAAAAACAGATAAGGAGAAAATTAAAATGGTAAACGCAGGGTTTGAAATCCGCAACGCGAGCGCGGACGACGCGGAAATGATACAAAAAATCACGCACGAGGCGTTTTCGTCACATGTAAAACTTGCAAATATCGACGGTTCGATTGCCGCGCTGGACGAGTCGCTTGACGACATTAAAAAGGATATAGGCGAAAAAATCGTGCTTGTCGCATACATCAACGGCGAGGTTGTGGGAAGCGTCCGCGTTGCCAAAACCGGTGACGACACCGCATATTTAAGCCGTTTCGGAGTGAGTCCGAAATTCCAAAACCTCGGCATAGGCAAGGCTCTTATGAATTTGGTGGACATCAATATGCGCGTTCTCGGCGTAAAAAAACTTTATCTTCACACCGGCTCAAAAATTTCGTCACTGGTGACTTTTTATTACGGCAGAGGCTTTTATGTGGAGTCCACAAGCACCGACCGCGGATACATAAGGGCGCAGATGTGCAAGGAATACAAATAATCTGTTAAAAACAGACGGTTTAGCCGCTCCTCAATAAGAAAGCATTGGTTTTGAAGCCGTCTTTTAAATTCATACTGCGTCAAAAACCTGCCATATGCGTCAGCATAATGACAGGTTTTATTTCTTGTCTGAATTGTAAAATACGATATTCAAAACTGCCTGCACCTTAAAAACAATATTTTTTGATGAATTTCAAGGCAAAAAAACGAGTAATCCTGACGGATTGCGAGTTTTTTTAACGCAGAAAGGCGCGAAAAATATATTTTTAAGGCAATGTTGTCTTATCGAGGAGTGGCTTTCTCCCTGATTTTTTTATATTATATCATAGCCAAAATCATAAACGCAACAGGCGTAATTATCAGCGCGGCGACGTTTGATATTAGCGCAATGCACGCGCCGAGGGTGGAATTAAGCCCTTTTGACGCAGGCACAACGATACTGTTTAATCCTGCCGGCATTGCCATCATTCCTGCCGATATGATAATCACCGTTTTGTCAAAGCCCAAAAGATAAAGCGCAAGCGCCGTGCAGAAAGGTATAAACACCATTCGCACAAAAAGCGTAAGATAAACTCTCACGTTTGTGAACGCTTTTTTGAGCGGAAGCGACGACAAAACGTAGCCCGCCAAAATCATAGACATAGGCGCCATACAGTTTTGCGCGTTCTGCACCGCCGTTGACATAACTTTCGGCAGTTTTATGCCGAATATTCCGAACACAATTCCTACTGCCGTCGCCACGATAGGCGGATTTAAAAGCGATTTGAACGAGAGCTTTGTTTTGGTCGGGTCGAGAATGTAAAATCCCAAAACGTAGCACACAATGTTGCCCACAAGCATAAACATCATTGCATAATACAGCCATTCCTCGCCGTAAAGCGCCAAAATGAGCGGATAACCGAAATATGTATAATTCGGAAACATCACCGTGTATGCGTATACTCCGCGCTCGAATTTGTCTTTTGTCATAAGCTTTGCCCACAAAAAGCCGAGTGCGATTTCAAATATCATCACAAATGCGCCGATTATCACAAAATTTAGGTTATTAAAAAGTGACGTTATGTTAAACTGTGTTGCAAACGTGTTAAAGCACATTGCAGGCAGAAAAACCCAAACCAAAAGATTTGAAATCACACCGCCGGCACTGTCGTTTAAAAGCTTTCCCTTTTTCGCAAAATAGCCGATTAAAAGGAATATAAACATCATTAAAACTTGATTTAGAGTTATTCCGAAGGTTTGCGCCATTATATTTCCCTTTCAAAAATCAGTCGTGAAATTCGTCTGCGGTAATCATTGTTCCGATACCTTTTTTTGTAAATATTTCCAGTAAAATTGAGTGGAGAATACGTCCGTCAATGATATGAACCCTTTTAACACCGTGCGAAACGGCATCTTTACAGCTTAAAATTTTGGGAATCATACCGCCCGAAATTACGCCTTTTTCAATATATCCGTCCACCTCGTCGGTAGGAATAACGGGCATAACCTCGCCCTCTTTGTCTTTTACACCGTCAACGTCGGTGAGATAGATAAGCTTTTCCGCCTTAAGCGCCTTTGCAACCTCCGCCGCAACGGTGTCGGCGTTGATGTTGTAGCTCTGACCGTTTCCGTCAACCCCGACGGGCGCGATAACGGGAATATATTCGTCGTCGGTGAGAAGTTTTATCACCTTTGTGTTGATTTTTTCAACCTCGCCCACAAAGCCGATGTCCTCTTTTTTGCCGTCAACATAGGTGTAGAGCTTTTTGCACTCAATAAGTTTTCCGTCAAGACCGCAAAGACCGATTGCCTTACCGCCCTTTGCGTTCAAAAGCGACACAATTTCTTTGTTGGTTTTGCCCACAAGCACCATCTGCGCAATGTGCATTGTGTCCTCGTCGGTCACGCGCAGACCGTTTATAAATTTGCTCTCAACGTGATACGTTTTGAGCGCGTTTGAAATGTCGGGACCGCCGCCGTGAACGAGCACGGGGTTTAAGCCGACGAATTTCAAAAGCACAACGTCCTCGATTACGCTTTTTTTCAGCTCGTCGTTTATCATAGCGTTTCCGCCGTATTTTATAACGATTGTTTTTTTGTAGAGTTTTTGAATGTAGGGAAGCGCCTCAACCAGTATGCCTGCTTTTTTTATAAGACCTTCGGTGTAAGAATCCATCATAAATAAAAACCTCCGTTCGCAATACCGCATTTTTCGTCAAGACCGAACATAATGTTCATATTCTGCACCGCCTGACCTGCCGCGCCCTTGAAAAGATTGTCAATCGCACTTGACACAACAACCCTTTTGAGCCTTTTGTCAACCTTAAAGCCGATGTCGATAAAATTGCTTCCGGCAACGTGATTTGTTTCGGGCAGAGCGTCTTTTAAAACGCGCACGAAATATTCGCCCTTGTAGAAGTCGGCAAAAATTTTGTATATGTCGTCATCGGTATAATCGCCGTTCAAATTTGCATAACTTGTGGCGAGTATTCCGCGTTTTAACGGCACAAGGTGAGGGGTGAACGACACCAAAATCTCCTCGCCGGCAATGAGCGAAAGTTCCTGTTCGATTTCCGACGTGTGGCGGTGCACTGCAATTTTGTACGCGCGCATATTTTCGGTACATTCGCAAAAGCTGTAGTCAAGATTTGTGGTTCTGCCGGCGCCCGTAACACCCGATTTTGCGTCGATTATGATGTTTTTCGTGTCAACGGCTTTTGCGTTTAAAAGCGGTGCGAGCGCCATAATCGAGCAGGTGGTGTAACAGCCGGGATTGCCGATAATATCGGCATTTTTAATTTCCGAGCGGTGCAGTTCGCACAGTCCGTAAACCGATTTTTTCAAAAGCTTCGGACAGTCGTGCGGTGCGCCGTACCATTTTTCGTAAACTTTTTCGTCGTTATAGCGAAAATCTCCGCTCAAATCAATGATTTTCACACCGGCGTCATACAGCGAAGGGATAACCTCTTTGGACGCGCCGTGCGGAAGCGCGGTGAAAACAACGTCGCATTTTTCCTTGATTTGCGCAATATCGACTTCACTCAAAACAATATCGCAAACGCCTTTTAAATTTGGGTAAACGTCCGAAATTTTTTTGCCCGCATATGTTTTTGACGCCGCAAATGTAATTTCCGCCGTAGGGTGGTTTGAAAGTATGCGCACCGTTTCAATTCCCGCATAACCCGTTGCGCCCAAAACTCCTGCTCTTATCATAATTTTCGCCTTCTTTTTAATATTTTTTAAAAAATGTGAAAATAATTTTCATTTTAATACATTGTTGTTAGTCTATTATCCCACATCTTACCGCAAAAATCAACACATCAGCGCCTTATTTATGCAATATGCACACATAGGTGTGTGTCAAAGTTGTTTTTATGGTTATTTTGTATTTTTATGCAATGTTATGCGCATAAAAATACATTTTTGCATATGCGCTTTTTTGACATTTTTATTGTTTGCGCTGTGATAAAATATCGGTATGGGAGGGCGGTTTATGACAGTTTACATAGATGTTTTGTTTGTGATAAATTTTGTTGTAAATTATGTGCTTTTGCTTATAACGGGCAAAATTATGCGGCGCGAAAAATCGTACGTACGTCTTGTTACGGCGGCAATTGTCGGCGCGCTTTACGCGTGTTTTATGTTTTTTCCGCAGATAAAATTTTTGTACGGGTGCGCGTTTAAAATAATCGCCTCGTTTTTGCTGATACTCATTGCATACGGCGCAAAAAACGCGGTGCTGACGGTGAAAACCGCGCTTGTGTTTTATCTTTCGTCGTTTCTGTTCGGCGGTGTCACGCTCGCGCTTTTCTATTTCACCGACGCAGGATTAAAATACGGCGGAGCGCTCAACAACGGCATTTTTTACTTTGAACTGCCGTGGAAAATTTTGTTTTTCTCCTGTCTGATTGCGTATATAGCAATGAAAACGGGGTTTGCGATATACAAGCGCGACAAAAATCTTTCGTATCGGCGCATAAGAGTGGAAATCTGCCGAAACAGCGCGGATTTAAACGCGCTGGTTGACACGGGAAACTTACTTATCGACCCGATAACAAATTCTCCCGTGGTGGTTGCCGAGCTTGAGAGCGTAAAAAAACTTTTGCCCGGCGCGCTTATCGAAGTTTTCCGCGAAAAAAAGGAAAACGACCTTGAAACGGTGTCGGAGGCGGTTAAAAACAACGATTTTGAAAGGCGCATACGGATGATACCGTTTACCTCGCTCGGCGCAGAAAACGGCATAATGCTGGGGTTTAAGCCCGACAGTATCACCGTGGGAAAAAGCGTTGTTTCAAACGTCTGCATAGGAATTTGCGCAAGACCGCTTTCAAACGGTCATTCGTACAACGCGCTGATAAGCCCCGAAGCTTTGCATATTCCGTCGGCAAACCAAAACAGTTTTAATTTTTAAAACACTTGAAACGGAGGATTTTTAGGTGAAAATTAGAGAAATTTTTTCATACATACTGCGCCTTTTAAGACGCGGAGAAGTGCATTATATCGGCGGTTCGCTCACTTTGCCGCCGCCTCTTTCAAAAGAGGAGGAGGAAAAATACATAGCGCGTCTTGACGAAAACAACAAGGACGTGAAAAATATTTTAATCGAGCACAATCTGCGCCTTGTTGTGTATATCGCAAAAAAATTCGAGAACACAAACGTCGGCGCGGAGGACTTAATTTCAATCGGCACAATCGGGCTTATCAAGGCGATAAACACGTTTAAACCCGACAAAAAAATCAAGCTTGCAACCTATGCGTCGCGGTGTATTGAAAACGAAATTCTGATGTATCTGCGCAAAAACAGCAACCGCAAGGTTGAAATTTCAATCGACGAACCGCTTAACGTTGACTGGGACGGCAACGAACTGCTTTTGTCTGATATTCTCGGCACCGACGCGGACGTGGTGTGCCAGAACATTGAAAACGAGGTCGACAAAGAGCTTTTGCTCATTGCGCTCGACAAGCTTTCGCCGCGCGAAAAACGCATAATGGAACTCCGTTTCGGCGTGCGCGGTGCGGCGGCAAAGACGCAGAAAGAGGTTGCAAATATGCTCGGAATTTCGCAGTCGTACATTTCGCGCCTTGAAAAACGCATAATCGTTCGGCTGAAAAAAGAGATTACAAAAATGATATAGGAAAATATTGTGCGTTGCCCGATATGCGCAAAATCTGATATAATTTGAGATATACAAAAACATATCGGGGGTTCACATATGAAAAAATTCTTGGCTTTAACCTGTGCGCTTGCACTTTGTATGTCTGCATTTTCGGCGTGCGCGGAGGGGTTTACATCTCTTTCTTATCTTTCGGACACCGACGGTCACTGGGCGGAAAAATACATTGACGAGCTGTTTGATATGGGCATTATGGCAGGTGACAACGGCAATTCGCGCGCCGAGGAAAACATAACGCGCGGTGAATTTTGCGCGCTGATAACCCGTGCGCTTTACGACGTTGATTTATTTGACGGTACGGTGGATTTTCCCGACGTTAAAAAGAAAGATATTTTTTACAAAAACATCGGAATTGCGGTGCAAAACGGCATTATAAAGGGTGACGAACGGGGATATTTTAACGGTGACAAAAATATCACTCGCGAAGAAATCGTCATAATAACTGCGCGTGTGCTTGCCGACAAGGACGCTTACAAAAAGGCGGATTTTAAGGATATTTCGTCAAAATATCTCTATCTTGACGAGCTTGAAAAGGTGTACGGGCTCGGAATAATTTCGGGCGACGAAAATAAAAATTTCAATCCGCAGGGCTTTGCTTTGCGCTCGGAGTGTGCAAAAATGATTTATTTGACAAAAGGAAACCACGGAAAAGCCGACCCTGTGACGAGCGTTTTAAAGTCGGCGGAAAACTACGTTGTCACGGGCAACGGCATAGATACAAGCGGTGCGGAAAGCACGGAAAATGTTTACAGAGATGAGGCTGCGGACTACGCGTACTCGCTCGGCTTTACCGCGGACAGAACGGTTGAAAATGTTAAAATTTCCGATTATGAAGTGAAAAATTCCACCGCATACGCAAAGTTTTCGTATGATATAAGTTTTGATGCAAAATACAGTGACGGGAGCGGAAAAATGCGCGTATACACGGGCGAAACGACCGTGAAAATGATGAGAAAAAACGGAAAATGGACGGTGTATAAAACCGAAGAAAGCCTGAAATTAAAGGAAAAAATCAACCTTACCTGGGAGGTGCTCGGCGGTGTGCCGTCGTATGCACCGGACGGTGTGAACGTCGTGTCGCCGACGTGGTACGAAATTATTTCGGACAACAGTTACAAAAATTCCGAAACCGTTTATCAGGATAAGCAAACGACGCTGAAAATCACCGACAAATCGAGTGTGCAGTACCTTGATTACGCGCGGAAAAACGGCTATGACGTTTGGATTGCGT
>OGHJ01000308.1_pt1 | contig 80254 bp, 64 predicted proteins | sample 1571351 | NCBI WGS metagenome assembly OGHJ01 (sample SAMEA2582037, study PRJEB24529) | metagenome | biome: Human gut stool | place: China | collected 2011 | reverse complement strand
GGTGGGTGGTGTGGGCGGTCGGCTAGGGAACTAATCCCTAGCCTCCGACCCGATCGACGCTGATTGAAGGCGGTTCGCTGGAAAAAATCGGAGCCGGACCTTCCACGCGTTATCGAGTCACCGCTCCGATCGAGTAATTGACTCCGCCGTCCGTAGCGATAGTTTTTTCCTTTTTTACCGTTACTCTCTAAAAAATGAGCGTCACGGGTACCGTCAATTTTTGATATATTGCCCACGAACAGGGACGGCACCTGTCGGAGCCCCGAGTTCCCCCAGAGGCTGCCCGCGCCATCGGCGAGCTTTACGTTTGCCGAGCGACAATCCGTACCCCACAAGGGTGACGGCCCGTTTTTCTTTTTTGTTTCGCCTGCCCGTTTGCGAAGCTTCCGATTCGGTCGGCTCAGACCGAGGCATTTCACCTCACCGTACTTCGCCGCAGAGTTTCTCTGCAGCGCATCACCGACCGATTCCGGACACAAGCAGTCCCTGTGCCCGGTGTGTTTTTTACGCAGACTGACGCAGCACGTTTAATTCATCATCAGAGAAAATCATGAGCGAATTCATCCTCACAGCGACCGATGCCAACTTTCAGGACACCGTGAAGAACGTGACCGACAAGCCCGTCTTCGTCGACTTCTGGGCTCCCTGGTGCGGCCCCTGCCGTATGCTGGCCCCGTCGCTTGACGCCGCTGCCGAACAGTTCAACGGCCGCGCCGTGATCGCTAAGTACAACGTGGACGAAAACTCCGCCATCGCCACCGAAAACAACATTCGCGGCATTCCGACGGTTCTCGTCTACAAGAACGGCGAAGTCGTCGGTCAGCACACCGGCGCCATGGGTAAGAGCGAATTGATGTCTTTCATCGAGCAGTACCTTTAATTCGCAAATACTGTAAACTGCGGCTCGTCTCGGGCGGCTTTCCATTGCCGCCCGGCCGCATCTCTCTGCCCTCCGCTTATTTGCGGCACATCGGGCGCAAAGCTGCCGATATTCAGGCGTCTTTTCCGTTCTTTTTTCAATCAACTTACAAACCGGCTCTTGTCCGCAAGAGCGTTTGTCTGTGCGCGCCTGCATGCGCGCAGTCAAACCATTTGAACATTCACTTCAAAATGCATCTCTCTGAGCTCAAAACACTGCACATCAGCCAGCTGCTTCAGATGGCTACCGAACTTGAGATCGACAATGCGCAGCGCATGCGCAAGCAGGAACTCATGTTCGCAATTCTCAAAAAGCGCGCCAAGCAGGGCGAACAGATCTTCGGCGACGGCACGCTAGAAGTTCTGCCCGATGGTTTCGGCTTTTTGCGCAGCCCGGATACGAGCTACCTGGCAAGCACGGACGACATCTACATTTCGCCCTCTCAGATCCGCCGCTTCAACCTTCACACCGGTGACTCGATCGAAGGCGAAGTCCGCACGCCCAAGGACAACGAACGCTACTTCGCGCTCGTAAAAGTCGATACGGTGAACGGTCTTCCGCCCGAGCAGCTCAAGCACCGCATGCTCTTTGAAAATCTCACGCCGCTTTTCCCGACCGAACCGTTGCGTCTGGAACGCAATATGCGCGGCGAAGAGAACGTGACGGGGCGCCTGATCGACATCATCGCCCCGATCGGCAAGGGCCAGCGCGGTCTGATCGTTGCCAGCCCCAAGACCGGTAAGACGATTCTGATGCAGTCCATCGCGCACGCCATCACGGCTAATCACCCCGATTGCGTCCTGATGGTGCTTCTCATTGACGAGCGACCCGAAGAAGTGACGGAAATGCAGCGCTCGGTCAAGGGAGAGGTCATCGCTTCGACATTCGATGAGCCGGCAACGCGCCACGTGCAAGTAGCTGAAATGGTGATCGAAAAGGCCAAGCGCCTTGTCGAAAGCAAGAAGGACGTGGTGATTCTGCTCGACTCGATCACGCGTCTGGCTCGCGCCTATAACACCGTGGTGCCGAGTTCCGGCAAGGTGCTCACGGGCGGCGTGGACGCCAACGCCCTGCAGCGCCCGAAGCGCTTCTTCGGCGCGGCCCGCAATGTGGAAGAAGGCGGCTCGCTTACCATCCTCGGTACGGCGCTCGTCGACACCGGCAGCCGCATGGACGACGTGATCTTTGAAGAATTCAAAGGCACCGGCAACTCTGAAATCGTGCTTGAACGCCGTCTGGCTGAAAAGCGCGTCTACCCGGCCATCAACATCAATCGTTCCGGCACGCGCCGCGAAGATCTGCTCATCACGCCGGACAATCTGCAGAAGATTTGGATCCTGCGCAAGCTTCTCTTCGATATGGATGAAATCGAAGCCATGGAATTCCTGCTCGAGAAAATCCGCAACACGAAGAGCAACGCCGAATTCTTCGACATGATGCGCGGCGGCAGATAAGTTTCTCGCTGCCGAAGCACTCAGAAATCCGCTTGTGACAAAACGAGTTCAGAAGCGGATTCTGTTTTCTTAGGCTGACAACATACGCCGACACACTTGATTTTCTTAAAAAAATCGCGGATAATCGCGTCCTTTCCGTTTGGTACGTGGCGTGCATGCCCGGCGTAAGACCTCTCCTATAGAGGCGGCTGCGCAAGGCCCGCAGGGCGGCCGACAAAATCATTTTCGGAATTTATTTAAATGAAACCCAATATTCACCCCGAGTATCGTCCCGTCGCCTTCGTTGACCTCTCGATCAACAAGACCTTCATCATCTCCTCTGCTGTGCAGACCAAGGAAACCGTTGAAATCGACGGCGTGACCTACCCGCTCTTCAAGCTTGATACCAGCTCGGAAAGCCACCCCTTCTACACCGGCGCTCAGACCCGCATCGTCGAAGCCGGCCGTGTGGAAAAGTTCCGCGCCAAGTACGCTCACGTCACCAAGAGCGCCAAGTAATTCTTCGGCGATTCGTTCCGGAATCGACCAAAGCTCGGTTCCGGTACTGCGAAGAACGATCAAGCTTGGAATCAAAAAAGCCCCGCTTCGTTCGGGGCTTTTTTGTGTTGTGTCCGGAATTTTTCACGAAAACAAGCCGGATCGATAAAATAAGTCAGTCAAAGTCTCAACGGTCCCTCGGATGCTCGACCTTAAGCCAACGCCCCTGAATGTCACGCAAGAAGCCGCACACAAGATGCCGCGGTTTCTTTTGCTTGCCCTTTTGACGATCTTTATTCTCTCGGGGCTTTTCGGCCGCGACTTATGGTCTTCGGCCGAGAGTCGACTGCTCGCCGAGGTCGTCTCCATCGACTTCACGGATCCCGCAAGCTGGCTCTTTCCCTTTGCCTCCGGCGAAATCATCACCGAGCAAGGCCCTTTGCCGGGATGGATCGGTGCCATCTTCACCACGCTTTTCGGCAGTCTCGTGGGCGAACTGCGTGCCATGCGTCTCTCATCCATTCTGTGGTTTGCCATCAGCACGTCCTGCATTTGGTACGGAACCTGGTTTCTGGCTCGCCGCCGCGAAGCGCAACCCGTTGAACAGGCCTTTGCCCGTCAGGCTCAGTACCGCGACTTCGGCCGCCTGATGGCTGACGCCGCCACGCTCTTTTTCATCTCTCTTTTCGGCATCGTCGTCAAGCAGCACGAAGCCGTTTTTGAAACAGCCGAACTCGCCTTTTCCTGCGCCGCCTTCTTCGGCTGCTGCTGGGCGCTCACCCGTCCCTACTGGGGTTCCGCACTTGCAGGGTTTGCATGTGGCGCGAGCATTCTTTGCTCCAACCTTCTCGTCGGCGCCACCGTGTTGGTCGGCTGCCTGATGTCGCACATTCTGGTGCGCGGCATCGGTGACACGGCCCGCAAGATCTTTACCACGGTTGCGGTCGCCTTCATCACCTTCGGTCTGTGGCCGTTAGTCGCCTATCTCCTTGCGGGCGTCGTTGCCGGCGACTACTTCAACCTGTGGGCTCAGCGCCAGATTCAAATCGTAGGCTTCTTTGATCCCCAGGAAATCCTGTGGTTCGTCAAGCACTTTATCTGGTATCTGTGCCCTGCTTGGCCGTTTGCATTCTGGGCCATCTGGATGTGGCGCAAAAACCTCACCATCACACACATCGCCCTGCCGCTGAGTTTTTGCTGCGCCTGGCTGATCGGCTTCATTCTCTCGTCGGACGTAGCGGCTGAAACGCTTCTTTCCGTCACGATCGCACCGCTCTGCGTCTTGGCCTCCTTCGGTCTGATGGCCTGCAACCGCAGTACCAAAAGCATGCTTGAACTCTTTTCAGTGGCGATCTTCACGTTGGCCCTGACCGGCGTCTGGGCCTACTTCATTGCCTGGACGCTCGGCTTTCCGCCCAAGATGCACTGGTCGATTCTGCGACTGACTGCCGACGAGTCCGTTTCGCACGCTCACTGGACGGCGATCCTGTTGGCTCTGGTACTGCTTGTCTTCTGGCTTTACCTGTGCGTGCGCCGCCTCATGCGTCGTCCGATCCGCTTCTGGACAGGCCCTTGGCTGAGCGCTTCCGGCATCACGGTGCTCTGGATCAGCGCGGTGTGTCTCTTCGGACCGGTCATCGACAGCAACCGCACCTACGCCAATATTGCCCGAGAAATGTCGCAGGAACTCAAGACTATGCACTATGTGCCCGGCGTGGATTGCGTACTGGCTCAGACGCTGCCCTTGAGCGAGCGCGGCGCCATCGAATGGCACTCCAACATTTCGCTCACGGCTTCCGAATCGGCTTCCTGCCGCTTTGTCGTCACCCACGTTTCAGCCAAAGCTCAGGCTAAGAATCCGACGAAGATGGCTCCGGGTTTTGTGGTGCTGAAGTCCTTCCGCCCGCGTTCCGATACGCGCTATCTGCTCGGGCCCGCCGGACCGGTGCTCATCGAAAAGCAGCTCTAAAAAATCTCCTTCAACAGGTCGGGACGGTTTGTGCAAATGGCATCCGTCCCGATTTGCTTGAGCGCCATAGCTTCTCGGACGTCGTCGACCGTCCAAGCCATTACACCCCAGCCGTGCGCGTGCGCGGTTTCAATCAACTCCGGCGTCACTAGGTCTTTGTGCGGATGAACCGTCTGCAGCTTAAGCTTTCGCGCCAACGCCAACCAATCGCACTTCGGGTCTTCAAACAAAAAGCCGCACGGCGTTCCGGGACTTCTGTTGAGAAACGCCGTCAAGCACTCGACGGAGAAGCTCGACACCAGGAGAGGAACGGTCAGCTGCGTTTTTTTAAAAAACTCCGCAACACGTTCCGCCAATTCTTCCTCTCGCCCGGCTATCGATTTGAGCTCCATGTTCATTGCCAACTTCAATGAGTTGCAAGCCTCAACGGCCTCCTGCAGAAAACAGACCGGTACCGAGTCTTGCTGTGGCTGACGCGGATTTCGTACGCGGAGCAACTTCAGGTCAGCTGCGGAAAGTTCTCCGACAAAACCGACCCCGTCGATGACTCGTCCGAGTTTTGCATCGTGACTCAGAACAAGCTCGCCATCGGCCGTGAGCTGTACGTCAAACTCCACGGCTCGGCAGCTGAACTCTTTTGCCGTCGTAAACGCGGCAAGCGTGTTTTCGGGCGCTAAAAAGCCCGCGCCTCGGTGCGCAACCAAGTTCGGCAATGACCACGTTGTGCGATCCACTTCAATCGAGCATGGGGGCAAGAGTGTCTTCTCGTTTCTGTTCACAGCAGATCCTTTGTTTTGCGCGCGAGATAGAGCGGAATATTGGTTATCGAACCGTCTGTGCGATAACCGCGCTTGGAAAAGCGTATTGCCTGTTCCGGTTCATATTCGGCAATGTAGCGTTTGAACGACGGGGCCGATTTATCTTCTCCTGCCTTGACTTCGACCGGGATGATTTCGGTTCCGTTCTGCAAAACGAAGTCGATTTCTCCATACTTGTTCGCGTAATAACGAGGCGCAACCTCAAAAAGGCCTTGCAATTGCTGCAGCACATAGTTCTCCGTCAACGGACCTTTGAACTGATAGTCGCTTTTGAGCAGAATCGCCGCATTGTCAATGCCTGCCATGCACTTCAAAAGCCCCGTGTCGAACAAAAAGAGCTTGAATTGGTCCGTCTTGTCAAAGGCCGGCAACGGATGCTCGGGCTTAACCGTGTTACAAACGCGGTTGAGCATGCCGGCCGAAACCAACCACTCGATGGCTTCTTCGAAATCCCTGGCTCTCGCGCCTTCACGCACGGCACCGTACATAAACTTTTCGTTGGCTTTGGCTAGCTGGGACACGATGCTTCGGAAGACCCGCAAAATGCGACCGCTGTTGATTTTTCCGTTGTGCTTGGAGAATTCGTTCTCGTAGATTTCGATCAGCTCACGTTGAATCCGCATCACTTTGACCGGATCCTTGTTCTGAACCCAAGACGCCACGCACTCAGGCATGCCGCCGATGATCAAATAATGGTTGAATGCTTCAAGCAGGCGTCGGTGAAAAAGCTCCTCGATTGGTTGGTTCTTCCGAATGCTTCGATAGTAGGCAAAGAGATCCGGATCGGTAGCTTCCAGAAATTCGTCGAAACAAAGAGGGTAGAGGTCAAGAAGATTGACCATTCCGACCGGATAAGACTTGGGCTGCGCCAGCAGCGTGCCCAAATGGCTACCAGCGGCCATCACGTGATAGTCGTTTGCTTTTTCTTTGAAGTACTTGAGCGCATTGAGTGCTGCAGAGCACTCCTGAATCTCGTCAAAGACGATGAGTGTGTCACGCGGCAAGATTTTCTCGCCTGCGATCAGCGACAACAACTCAACGATACGGTGCGGATCTTTGTTCGCTTCGAAAACGGATGCCAGATCAATGTCCTCGTCGAAATTGAAATAGACAACGTTTTTGTAGCATTGCGCTCCGAATTGCCGCATCAGCCACGTTTTTCCGACCTGACGCGCTCCGCGAATCACCAATGGTTTTCGGTCCGGACTTTCCTTCCAGGCTGCCAAATCTTCAAACGTCGTACGCTGCATCGTATTTACCCTTGATTTTCAAGGAATTTTAATATGTTTGCCACATTTTTCCAGGATTTTTCGCACGCTTTTCACACATTTTTCCGTAAAAATCCACGCTACGAAAACACATTTTTCCGCAAAAACACCATTACAACACAGCGCGCGATAAAGTAACGATGCCACGACTTCATAGTCGTCCCCTTCCGAGCAAAGCAACATCATGGCCAACATTCAAACGATCGACATTCGCGGCGCACGCGTCCACAATCTCAAAGACATCAACGTGTCGGTGCCATTGCACCAAATCGTCGGCATCGCAGGCGTCTCGGGTTCCGGCAAGTCGTCGTTGGCGCTGGGGGTCCTCTATGCCGAAGGTTCGCGCCGTTATCTCGATTCACTCTCAACCTACACGCGGCGCCGCATGACGATGGCATCCAAAGCGACCGTTGATGAAGTGTTGCATGTACCTGCCGCCTTGGCCTTGCGTCAGCGTCCCGGCATTGCGGGCATCCGCAGCACGTTCGGCACCTCGACGGAATTGCTCAACAGCCTGCGCCTGATGTTCTCACGCTTGGCGAGCCACGTTTGCCCCAACGGCCACCATGTTCCTCCCTCCCTTTTGGTGGCCGCTGAAAAAGAACTCGTCTGCCCGACCTGCGGAGCCCGCTTTTACGGTCCTTCGGCCGAAGACCTCTCCTTTAACGGTGCGGGCGCCTGCCCCACTTGCAGCGGCACCGGCATCGTTCGTACCGTGGATCGCAGCACATTGGTTCCGAACGAGAACCTCACCATTGAAGAAGGCGCAGTCGTCGTTTGGGGTTCGCTCATGTGGTCGCTCATGGTCGACGTATGCCGCGAAATGGGCGTGCGCACGAACGTGCCTTTCAAGGACCTGACTGACAAGGAAAAGAAAATCGTCTTTGAAGGCCCGGCGGAGAAAAAGCACATCCTCTACAAGGGCGGCAAAAACTCCAATCCTGTTGAGCTTGACTTCACGTACTTCAACGCGGTCTACACCGTTGAAAATGCGCTTGCCAAAGTCAAGGACGAATCCGGCATGAAGCGCGTGGCGAAGTTTCTCAAGGAAGACGCTTGTCCGGACTGCGGCGGTACACGTCTCTCGGAAAAAGCCCGCGCGCCGCTTTTAAACGGCATCAATCTTGCTCAAGCCTGCTGCAAACCTCTGTCCGAACTCATCGACTGGGTCAACGCGGTTCCCGCTTCCGTCCCCGAAGAAATGCGTCCGATGGCGCAGAGCATCTGCGAGTCTTTTTTGGAAAATGCCAAGCGTCTCTGTGATCTGGGCTTGAGTTATCTTTCGCTTGATCGAGCCGCGTCCACCCTTTCAACAGGCGAACGGCAGCGTATGCAGCTTGCGCGTGCCGTGCGCAACCGCACCACCGGCGTTCTCTACGTGCTGGACGAACCCTCCATCGGCTTGCACCCGAGCAATATCGAGGGACTTCTGGCCGTGATGAAGGATCTGGTCGCCGACGGCAATTCCGTCGTCTTCGTCGATCATGATGTGCAGATTCTCTCCGCAGCCGACCATCTGATCGAAATGGGGCCCGGCGCAGGCGCTGCGGGCGGCCGACTCATTACTCAAGGCAGTGTGAAGAATCTCTCTCGCGATACGACATCCTTTATCGGACCGTTTCTGGCAGGAAAAACCGTTTGCGTTCGCACGCCGGTTCCGGAGTCCGACGTTTTTTCACTCGGTACCATTGACCTCAAGACCAAAGCGATTCACACGGTCAAACCTCTGCACGTACGGATTCCCAAAGGACGGCTAACCGTGGTTACCGGCGTTTCCGGTTCCGGCAAAACCACGTTGGTACTCGAAAGTCTTGTTCCGGCCCTTTCGTCGCTTGTCAACAACCGTGCGCTGCCGGAGCACGTCACAAACATTGAGGCTCCGGGCATTTCCGCCGTCAAGCTCATTGACGCCTCTCCGATCGGCATCAACGTGCGCTCGACCGTCGCCACCTATGCCAACGTACACGATGAGCTGCGCAAGGTTTTTGCCAAAACGCAGGACGCCAAAGATCAGGGATTTAAGGCGGGCGATTTTTCCTACAACACCGGCAAACTGCGCTGCCCGACCTGCGACGGCACGGGAGAAGTCAATCTGGACGTTCAATTCCTGCCCGACGTCAACATTGACTGTCCCGATTGCCGCGGAAGCCGCTACAGTCTTTTGGCTCACCGTGTGGAGTTCGAAAACAAAAACGGAGAAGTCCATACGCTACCGCAACTGATGGCCATGGACATCAACACGGCGCTGCACGCCTGCGCCGGGCTCTCCACCGTCTGCCGACGTCTCGAGACATTGGCTTCACTCGGCCTCGGGTATTTGACCCTCGGTGAAGCAACGCCGAACCTTTCGGGCGGCGAAGCGCAGCGCTTAAAGCTAGCCGGCGAAATGACGCGCGCTCAAAGCGACACGGTCTTTGTCTTTGACGAACCCACGATCGGCCTGCACCCACTTGATGTCGAGACACTTCTCGGCGTCATCAACCGCTTGATTGAAAACGGGGCGACGGTGGTGGTGATCGAGCACGACTTGGACGTTATCCGCAATGCCGACTGGATCATCGACATGGGGCCCGAGGGCGGCGAAGCGGGCGGGCGCGTTGTAACTGCGGGCTCCGTTTCTGCCGTTAAAAATTGTCCGGATAGCCGCACAGGACGTTATCTGTAATCAAGCGCGAGCTACCAACATCGCGGAGATATGTTTCCGTCGGTATTTTTACCATTCCGGCGCATCTTCGTTTTCGCACGCCAGACGCTCGTCGATGCCTGACAGACACAGATCCAGCGCAATAAAGAGTCGACAAAGCGTGTCGACCCGAATATCAACCTTGCCGCGCTCAAAGTCCGACACCAGCCGCTGCGTCACGCCCGCTTTTTGCGCAAGCTCGTTTTGCGTCATGCCTCTCTCTCGCCGTTTGGCTTTGAGCCACACCGAGACTGCCGGCGGAGTGCGCAGCATCATTGTTGTTCTGGTGGAAATTTCCATGGAAAAAGATACCCGATTCAGTATATTTTCGTATTATACCGAAACGGGTATTTTTTGAAATACTGCTTTTACATCAATGACTTTCGTGTACCGGCTCACCCACTTTATGTCCCGTTTGTTCGCCCAACAGCCACTTGCCTGTTTTGAGTTTCACGGCAAGCAAACTCAGTAGCGAGACGCCCACGATGGCCGCACCGACATAGGCGACCGGCATGAATCCCGCCGCTTCGGACACACGGCTGCCGATGAAAGCCCCGCCGCCGATGCCGACATTGAAAATACCCGAATAAAGCGATGCGGCAACGTCGGCCGCATCAGGAGCAACCGTCAAGAGCACCGTTTGGAAGGCGAGGCAAACCGCCGTCATCGCAGCGCCCCAACAGATGATCAGCACAGACAGACTCGGCGTATGGGCGGCTGTGACCGTCAGCAACGCAAGCGAAATGCACATAATCACCATGGCACTCAAAAGCGTCGTCTCGACATGCTTGTCCACCGTTTTGGAGGCAACGACGGTACCGATGATGCCGGCGATACCGAAGACAAAAAGCATGGTGACGATCATGCCTTCGTCCAAGCCGCCCGCGGTCGCCAAAATCGGATTGAGGTACGAGTAAGCCGTGAATTGCCCAAGCACGGTCACGACCGTCAGGAGATAGAGCTGCTGCAGACCCGGGCGCTTCAAGATCACGGGCAGACTCTTCAGCGACCCGGCGTGGGTGGCTTCGCAAACCGGCAGGACAAAGAAAATCACCACGAACACCAAAGCCGAGCCGATGCCGATGATGAAAAACGACATGTGCCAGCCAAAGAGGTGGCCGAGGTTGGTGCCGATCGGAACGCCCAACACTGTCGCCACAATGGTGCCGCCCATCACGGCGGCCAGTCCGACGGCTCGCTTGCCGTGCGGTGCCACACGGGCGGCAAGCGGCGTCATGATTGACCAGAAGATCGAATGCGTGAGCGCCACGCCGACACGGGCCGCAAAAAGCGTCTCAAAACTCTCCACCCATGGCACCACGAAGTGACACAGCGAAAAAACAAAGAGCAGCACCAAGAGCAGTTTGCGACGCTCAAAACGAGCCGTAACGATCGTGAGCGGCAGCGACATGATCGCCACCACAAAGGCGTAACCCGTCAAGATGAGACCGGTGAAAGGCACCGTCTCGTTGAGGCTGGAGGCAATGTCGGGGAGCAGCCCCACGGGCAGGAATTCGCTCGTGTTGAAAACAAAAGCGGCAAAGGCAAGCGCAATGATCGGAAGCCAGGCTCGGAAACCTGTCTTGTGCAGTACCGGAGTCGACATAGATAACGAAAAATACGGAGCGATAGACGCGAAAAGGCTGCAGAACAAAAAAATCCTGCAGCTCTTTTCAAAATAACGAAAGATCAGGCGTGCCTCAGAGGGCGGCGAAATTTTCCTTCAGCGTCGCTTCAAAGCGCGCGAAATCTTCAGCGTGCGTCGGGTTCTTGATCACATCGTTGGCCATGAAGGTCTTGCCGATGTTCTTCATACCGATAAATTGGAAGGCCTTGTGCACAGGCAGCAGAACGGCATCGATGCCGACGCCGCCGAAAAATTCCCCGGGATCGACAAAGGCGTTCAGAGGCGCATTCCAGGTGATGGAAAGCATGTACTTCTTGTCGGTGAGCACGCCGCCGCGGCCGTAGTTGTGCGCGGGATCGGTACGGGTGCGACCGTCGCCGCCCACGGAAAGACCGGCACAAAACACTTCGTCGATGTATTGCTTCACCTGCCAAGGAGTTCCCATCCACCAGGCGGCAAACGTCAGAATCACCGCGTCGGCCGCCTTGAACTTGTCGGCTTCTTCAGCGGCCTTCCATTGCGCATCCACGCGCGTGATCGTCGCTTCGTGGCCCATGGCGCTCAGGGCCTTTTGCGCGAGCTCAGCGTAGCTGTGATTGAGCGTTCCTCCCGCACCGTGAAACGGCACGCCGCCGTCAACGATCAGAATTTTTGCCATTTTGACTCCCTCTCTTTTTTATTCTTTAACCGGAGAAATCTCCGAACACAATGCGTTTCAATTGCGCCAGCAGCCCCGAAAACGTCCCGTCGGATCGCTTTTCCGCGCCGGACAGACGGCGACGACGCACCGTTTCCGTCAACACTCCCACGACCGTTGCGTCTTCCGGGCTCACCAGACCGATGCTCGCGTCGCTTTGCATGAGCGGCATCCCTACACGAACGGGCAAGCCCAGCACATGATGCGCAAGCTCGGCAACGCCCGGCATTCGGGCCACGCCGCCGGTGAGCACGATGCCGGCCGAGGCTCTCAGGTTCCAGCCGTCAGGACTGAGGTACGTGCGGGCGATAACTTTAAACATTTCCGTGAGCCTTGACTCAACGGTCATCACAATTTTTTCGCACGAACAGGAATCGGGTTCGCCGGTCGACTCTCTCGTATAGCGCACCGTTTCATAGGCGTCTTCCGGACGAAGCGGCCAGTGGCCGTAGGTGAGCTTGATGTCTTCGGCGTCGCTCATGTTGCAGCCGAGCACTGCAGCGATGTCCCTCTGAATGGTGTTGCCGCCCATGCCTGCGACAGCCGTAAATTCCACCTGTCCCTTTTCCCAACAGGAGATGTCCGTCGTGCCCGCACCGATGTCGAGAACCACAACGCCGAGTTCCTTGTCGGTGGGCGTGAGAACGCCCGCGGCACTCGCCCAGGGCTGCAGCACCAGGCCTTCGATATCGAGTCCCGCTCGACGGATGCACTTCACAAGGTTTTGCACGACGCTGTCCGAACCGATTGCCAGATGCACGTGCGCCTTGATGACGCTTCCGACCATGCCGATCGGGTCATCGATCATCACGTCGTCGTTGTCAAGCGTATAGCCTTTGACGACGTGCGACACCAACCGATCGTCCTGACTCTGCCCCTCGACCTTGGGATCAAAGGCCATGGCCAGGCGCGTGACTCGCTTGACGGCAGCGCTGTCGACTTCGGCGTCGGGCAGCACCACCTGCCCCACCTTGTTGATGCTGTGAAGGTGTTTGCCGGTAAGCGCCACCGAAACCGTGGTCACCTTACGCCGCGACGTCTGCTCGGCTTCGGCAACGGCCGCGCGAATCGATTCCACGGCAAGCTCCACATCCTGCACGCTGCCGTGCTGGATGCCGAGCGAGGGGACCTTGCCGAACCCCAAAAGCGTGAGTTCTCCGCCTTCGGAAGCGTCGGCCACGGCCACCGAAATCTTTTCCGAACCGATGTCGAGCGCGGCGACGGTTGAACTTTGCTGTACGGTTTCCATGACGTTAACGGCCTCGAGTCTTCGAAGAGTTGGTAGCAGGTTTTGCCGTCTTGTCGGCAGGATTGGTTTGCGCGGCGACGTAGGCTTGAGGCGGCAGCTGCACGGCAAACGCGTTCTTGTATCGTGCGTCAATTCGCTCCGGATAGGCCTTTAGCATCGCCACGACCCGATCCATGCTGTCGAGCACCTGTCGCAGTCGATTGATGGGACCGCCCTGCGTCAGTGCACGTCCGAGCTCGATTTCCATCGAGTCGAACTGAGGCGACTCAAGCACCACCGACCAACTGCCGCGAAACGTCGCCTTGACGGCTTTGACGCGCGCACCGATGCGCTTGACTTCCTCGTTAAAGTGCGGCAGATAGCGCACGGCCTGCTCGACGTACTGCGGGTCGCCCGAAAAGGCGGGAAGCTGCAAAAGCCGTTCGATGGGCTCGTCGTTGCTGATGTATAAGACGCCGTCTTCGCTTACCAGACGCCCGTCCTCCCAGATCGCAACCGACTGATGGCGCTTGACTTCGATGTAAAGCGAATCCGGCCACAGACGCGAGACATAGGCCGACTTGATCCAGGCGATGCCTTCCACCGCCTGTTTGACGGCGCAGATGTCGGCCGTCAGAATATTGCCCGACAGGGCGCCTTCGACCGTCCGGGTCACTTCCTGCAGGCCGCTTGCCTCCACCGGACCTCGAACCTCAATGGTCTTGATGTCCAGAAAAGGAGAACGCACGACGATCCAGGTCAGAAATCCCAGCACCGCAAGCGCCGCAATCAGGCCGCTTCCTCGGACAAGCGATCGGGCAAGCTTCACGCACCGACCTCCTTAACTCAGCGGCGCGCCGCGCCGTCGAGCGCGGCGTGTGCGGCAAGCCACAGGCAAAGCTTCTGATAATCCATGCCCACGGCTCTCGCGGCCATCGGCACAAGGCTGTGCGGCGTCATGCCGGGACTCGAATTGAATTCCAGCAAAATGAAGCTGCCGTCTTCGCGCAGCATCGCGTCAATGCGTCCCCAGCCACGGGCTCCGATCGCCGCAAAGGCCGCTTCGCAGGCCGAAAGAACGTTCTGCGTCACGGCCTCATCCAACTGCGCGGGGCACTCGTACTTCACGACATCGCCGAAATACTTGTTCTGGTAGTCGTAATTGCCTTCGGGCGCCCTGATTTCAATGATCGGAAGGGCCTTGCCGCCCAAAACGGCAATCGTAAGCTCCCGCCCGAACCAGCGCTCTTCAACGAGCACCTTGTCGTCAAAACGCAAAGCCTGCGCGAGCGCCTCACGAATCTCTTCCACGGAAGCGTCCTTGAGCTTATACACACCCACCGACGAGCCTTCGCCGGAAGGCTTGACCACAACGTCGCCTCCGAGTGTGTCCAAAATTTCCTGCGCCTGATCAGGACTCGTTGCCACAAAACCCTTGGCAACAGGGATGCCCGACTGCGCCCAGACGCGACGCGTCGTGTCCTTATCCATCGTAAGGGCACTGGCGCGTACACCCGCACCCGTGTACGGAATCCGGAGGTACTCCAGCACCCCCTGCACGCAGCCGTCTTCGCCGAAGCGGCCGTGCAGCGAAATCATCGCTCGGTCGTACTGACCGCGCAACGTCATGAGGTCTGTCTCGGCCGGATCAACCTTATGCGCGTCGCATCCGGCGTCCTGCAAAGCCTTCAGAACGCCCGAGCCGCTGGAAAGCGACACCTCGCGCTCGCTGCTAAAGCCTCCCATCAACACCGCGACGCGGCCCAAAGACTTGGGATCAATCGTTGCTGCGAAATCCATTCTTTTTATTCCTTTGCGTTAAATGATCTTGCCGGAGAGTGCCTGCGGCACGCGCGCCACATTGCCCGCCCCCATCGTGAGCACCACGTCGCCCGCCTGCACGATCGAGCGAACAGCCTGCGGCATTTCGGCCGCGCTTTCGCAGAAAACGAGCCCGTCACATCCGTTGAGTCTCAGCACGCGCGCGAGGTCGCGGCCGCAAGCGCCCGGAATGGGGTCTTCGCCGGCGGGATACACGTCAGCGAGCACCAGACGGTCGACCTGCGAGAGCACCTTGATGAAGTCTTCAAAACAGTCGCGCGTGCGCGTGTAGCGATGCGGCTGGAAGGCAAGAACCAGGCGCTTTTCGGGCCATGCGCCGCGCGCAGCGGCAATCGTTGCGGCCATTTCGTGCGGATGGTGTCCGTAATCGTCCACGAGTGTAAAGGTTCCTTTTTCGGGGTGATCGGGATCGACGGGCACTTCGCCGTACTGCGCAAAGCGGCGGCCCACGCCCGTGAATTCGGCAAGCGCCCGCACGATGGCTTCGTCGCTTACGCCCACAAGCGTGGCAATGGCCACGGCCGCAAGCGAATTGACCACGTTGTGCATGCCGGGAAGGTTGAGCACCACGGGCAAGGGATCATGGCCCTTGCGAAGAATCGTGTAGCGCATGCGCGTGCCTTCGCTTCGCACGTCAATAGCGCGCACCTCGGCTTCCGGATTCAAACCGTAGGCCACCACGCGGCGGCTGATCATGGGCACGATCGAGGCGACGTTCTTGTCGTCGGTGCACAGCACCGCCACGCCGTAAAAGGGCAGACGACCGATGAAGTCGATGAAGGCCTTCTTCAAACGAACGAAATCGTGCCCGTAGGTATCCATGTGATCCTGGTCAATGTTGGTAACCGCAGCGATCACGGGCGACAGATTAAGAAAACTCGCGTCCGACTCATCGGCCTCGGCAACAATGTATTCGCCCGTACCAAGTTTGGCGTTGGCGCCGGAACTGTTCAAACGCCCGCCGATCACGTAGGTGGGATCAAGCCCTCCTGCTGCGAGCATCGAAGTGGTCAGCGACGTCGTCGTGGTCTTGCCGTGTGTACCGGCAATGGCAATGCCCCGGCGCAGGCGCATGAGTTCGGCAAGCATCACGGCGCGCGGCACCACGGGAATGTTGGCCTTGCGCGCGGCCTGCACTTCGGGGTTGCTTTCGTGCACGGCCGAAGAGACGACAAGGCAGTCGGCTCCGTCAATGTTTTCCTTGCAATGCCCCTGGTAGATCGTGGCGCCCAAATGCTGCAGGCGTTCCGTGACGGGACTTTGCGACAGATCCGAGCCGCTTACCGTATAACCGAGGTTCAAAAGGACTTCGGCAATGCCGCACATGCCCGTACCGCCGATGCCTACGAAGTGAATGTGTTTGACGACAAACTTCATTTTTCTTTCTCCAGCCTGCTTATCGGGCCGCTTCCTCGATCATGTCGCACACGGCGTTGACGGCGTTGGCGCGCGCAAGGCTTCTGGCGTTGTGCGCCAGCTGCAGGATGCGGTCGCGCTTCAAACCCATCAACACGCCAAAGAGATGTTCCTTGGTGAGCTGAGACTGCTCAAGCAGGACGGCCGCGTCGTGGCCTGCCATATAACGGGCGTTTCCGAGCTGATGCTGAGTGGTCTTAACGACGAAGGGCACCAAAACGGAAGCGGCGCCCGCAGCGCAGATTTCGCTCACGGTCATCGCGCCTGAGCGGCAGATCACCACGTCGCTCTCAAGATAGGCCTTATCCATGTCATGGATGAATTCCACCACTTCGGCCTGAATACCCAACTGTTCGTAGCGCGCCTTGACGGCCTCGACGTTGCCCTTGCCCGTCTGATGCAGTACGGTCGGACGCTTGTCTTCGTCAAACATCGCAAGCGCCTCGGGCACCGTTTCGTTCAACACCTTGGCGCCGAGACTGCCGCCGAACACGAGCAACTTCATCGGGCCGGTACGGCCGCTCAAGCGCTCTTCAGGAGCGGGCAGCGCTTCGATTTCCGCGCGCACGGGGTTGCCCGTGATGCGTCCCTTTTCGTTGGAGGCGCTGCGGGCACTGCCGGCAAAGCCGCAGGCAACGAGCTTGGCCTTATCGAGCACAATCTTGGAGCTCATCAAAATGTCGGCGTCGCAGTTCATTAGCACGATCGGTGTCTTGACGCTTTCGGCCCCCTTGCACACGGGAACGGCAATGTAGCCGCCGGTGGTAAAAAGCACGTCGGGGCGCATCTGTGCAAAAAGCTTCTTGGCTGCATGGGTCGACTTCACAAGCTTGATGGCGCCCGAAACCAAGCCCGAGAGACCGCGGCCGCGCATGCCGCGGAAATCCAGCCCGTGAAAAACGATGTCATCGCGCCCGACCAGACCGCCTTCCATACCGGTCTGCGTACCGATCCACTCAATGTCCCAGCCGCGGCGTCGCATCTCTCGGGCCACAGCCAAGCCCGGCATCACATGCCCGCCGGTGCCGGCCGCCGCAATCACCAATTTCTTCCCGCTCATTTTTTTCTCGTTCCTACTTAAAAAATTCTGTACCTGAAAGTGTTTTCGCTACACCTTGCCGCCGCGCATGAGAATACGGTTTTCTCGGTCCACACGCAAAAGCAACCCTACGGCGGCCAGCGTAAAGAGCAACGACGAGCCGCCGTAGCTCATCAGCGGAAGCGTCAGCCCCTTGGTGGGCAAAAGTCCCGTAGCGACGCCCGCGTTGATCACCACTTGAATGCCGATCCAGATGCCCACACCCTCGGCCACCAGACCGGAAAACACGCGATCGAGCTTGATGGCCTGTCGACCGATGGCAAACGCGCGGCGCACAAAACAGTAATAGCCGATCAAGACGCCCGTGACGCCTACAAAGCCCAGCTCCTCGCCCAACACGGCCAAAATGAAGTCGGTGTGCGCTTCAGGCAGATAATGCAGTTTCTCAACGGAAGCACCCAGCCCCACCCCGAGCAGTTCTCCGCGGCCGAAAGCAATCAGCGAGTGACTCAGCTGGTAGGCCTTATTGAGCGCATAGTCGCTGCTCCAGGGATCGAGATACGCCATCACACGCTGCAGTCGCCACGGCGAGTCGTAAATCATGAGTGTCACCACCGCCACCACGGCGATGGACACCACCACGAAGATGCGCAGATTGAGACCACCCAAAAAGAGCACGCCCATGGCGATTGCCACGGTCACCATGATGGCGCCCAAGTCAGGCTGCAGACTGATGAGGCCGGCCACCATACACATCACGAGCGCCATGGGCCCCAGCCCCTTGCTGAACGAGTGCATGTAGTCCTGACGGCGCACGGTAAAGGCGGCGGCCCCGAGCAAAATCGCAAACTTGGCAAACTCGGTGACCTGCAGATTCATGAGCCCCAGATTGATCCAGCGTCTTGAGCCGTTGACGGACTTGCCGACACCGGGCACCAGAACTGCAACGAGAAACAGGACGGCTGCCGCCATAAGCCATGGCGCAAGCTTGTACCACACGCGCATCGGAATGCGGCAGACGGCGTAGGCCGCCACGATGCCCAGCGCAATCGAACTCAGATGCCGCAGCAAAAAGTGATACTGCGTTGTGTTGTAGCGGGGACTGTCGGCCAAGGAAATCGAAGCCGAATAGACCATGAGCGCACCCATGGCAAGCAGCCCAAGCGTGATGAACACCACGGCCGGGTCGTATCCGTCGGCGCGCATGTTCGTGGTCCGCCCCCTTAGAACCGGCTCATCGGCCCAGGCGCGATAGACGGGCGCCTGCGGGGTTTCCTTGCGTGAAAAGAGCCCCATCAGTCAATCTCCCGTTTGCTGCCGGAAACGCGCGCGGCAATTTCTTTTGCCTTCGTCACAAAGCGCGCGCTGCGCTCGGCATAGTTGGCAAACATGTCCCAGCTTGCGCAGGCAGGCGACAGCAGCACGACGCCGCCCTCGGGCGCGTGATCAAAGGCCATCTGAACGGCCGCTTCAAAGTCGGTGCCGGCATTTTCCAGGCAAATTCCGCTTGCGGCGACGCCCTCTTTAATCTTGTCGGCATCGCGCCCGATGAGCACGGCGTAGTCGGCATATTGAGCCAAAGCCTTTGCCAAAGGAGAAAAGTCCTGTCCCTTGCCGTCACCGCCCAAAATGATGCTCACGCGGCGGCCGGACTTGCCCAGACCTTCGAGAGCTGCCTTGACGGCCCCGACGTTGGTGCCTTTGCTGTCGTCGATGAATTCGATGCCGTTTACCGACAACACGGGCTGCACGCGATGCGCTTCGCCTTCATAGGTTTTGAGCACCTGAAGCGCAGCTCCCAGGGGAAGTCCCACGGCTTCGATCAAGGCAAGTGCGGCAAGCGCATTCATGGCGTTGTGGCGCCCCCGGATACGCAATGCCTCGACGGGCATTAAAAGTTCGAGCGACGAAGTTTCGCCAAAAAGCGCCGCTTTCTTTTCACTTTTCCACTGCACGGCGGGGCGCGCCTTGCGTGCGAGCCACTCCACGCCCTCTTCGCTTACGATCCCCCACTGACCGTCGGCTTCGGGAGCCGAGTCGCCGAAACTCACCGAGTTCTCGGGCATGAAGGCGCGCATGCAAGCCTCATCGTCGCGATTGAGCACGCGCAGCGTGCGATCAGAGAAGATTTTTGTTTTGGCCGCTTCGTAGGCCGCCATTGAGCCATGCCAGTCCACGTGATCTTCGGTGAGATTCAAAAAGGCGGCGGCTGTGCAATTGAGGCTCGTCGTGGTCTGCAATTGAAAGCTTGAGAGCTCCAGCACCCATACGTCAGGCAGCGTGTTGTCCTGCAGATGGCGGTCAAGTTCCATCAGAGCACTCGGACCGATGTTGCCGGCCACAACAGTCGAGCGGCTGGCGGCAGCCATTTTGCTCGTGAGCACAGTGGTGGTGGTCTTGCCGTTGGTGCCGGTGATGCCGATCACGATGGGCTTGTAGGCGCGGTAGCTTTCCAGGCGCTTAAGTTCTCGCGCAAAGAGTTCGATTTCGCCCACGACCTCGGCGCCCTGTTCGCGCGCGGCTGTGACAAGCGGAGCCGCCTTGGAAAACTCAGGCGACAGGCCGGGACTCAATACCAAAAGATCAATGCCGTCGGCAATGAGCGACACGTCGAAGTCCGAGCGGACGAACCGCGGTTTGGAAGCGTCAGACTCAAAAAGCTTGAGCCCCGAAGGGTGAGATGCGCCGTCAACGATCGTGGTCTGCCAACCGCGGGAATGCAAAAAGCGAGCCGCTGCGGCTCCCGACGTGCCGCATCCGAGCACCAACGCCTTGCGTCCGTTTTCCAAGCGAATATGCGCCACAGCTTCCTCTCTTTAGTGCAAACGCGCCGCCGCCTGTGCCGGCCGACGGCGCGTCCGCTTGTCTTTAATCGGCTGATTGATCAGCGAATTTTAAGGGTAGACAGACCAATGAGCACCAGGACAAACGTGATGATCCAAAAACGAACCACCACCTGCGTTTCTTTCCAGCCCTTGAGTTCGAAATGATGGTGAATCGGCGCCATCAGGAAGACGCGCTTGCCGTGCGTCAGACGGAAGTACGTCGTCTGAATCATCACCGAAAGCGTTTCGACCACAAAGATGCCGCCCATGATGGCAAGCACGATTTCCTGGCGCGTGATCACGGCGATGGTCCCCAGAGCGCCGCCCAGCGCCAAAGCGCCCACGTCGCCCATGAAGACCTGCGCGGGATAGCAGTTAAACCACAAAAATGCCAAACCGGCACCCGCAAGCGCCGCGCAGACGACCACGAGCTCGCCCGCACCGCGGATATATTCGAAGTAGAGGTAATCGGCATAGTCAGGGCGGCCCACCACATAGGCAAAGATGCCCAAGGCGGAACCCACCATCACGCAGGGCAGAATCGCCAGACCGTCCAGACCGTCGGTGAGATTGACGGCATTCGACGTCCCCACGATCACGATATAGGTGAAAATCACAAAACCGAAGACGCCAAAGGGGAAGGCGATCTGCTTGAAAAACGGCACCGTCAGCCACAATTTGCCCGGAGAACTGAACGTAAAGCCGCTCTTGATCCAGGCCCAGATGGCCGACCAGACGCCCGCTTCTTCCGGCATCGACAGAGTAAAGGCGAGATAGACGGCTGCAATCAGGCCGATCACGCTCTGCCAGGCAAACTTCTCGCGGGCACTCATGCCTTCGGGATTGTGGTGCACGACCTTGCGATAGTCGTCGGTCCACCCGATTGCGCCGTAACCCAGCGTCACGAAGAGCACCACCCACACGAAGCGGTTGGAGAGATCCATCCACAAAAGCGTCGAAATGCCGATCGCAACCAGAATCAACGCGCCGCCCATCGTGGGCGTGCCGTCTTTGACAAGATGGCTTTTGGGGCCGTAGCCGCGCACCGCCTGACCGATCTTCATGGCGCGCAGGCGCGCAATCACGGCCGGTCCCGCGGCAAATCCGATCGCCATGGCGGTAAGCGCCGCCAGCACCGCCCTTAAACTCAGATAGTTAAAGACGGAGAAAAACCGAATGTCTTCGGAAAGCCACTGAAAAATATACAAAAGCATCGGGACCAACCAGTGCGGACGTTTCCTTGTCGCCCGCTTTGCCTGAAAAAAGATCGAATTGTACGCCGTCTGCGCTGACGGTCTTTGTGTTTACTGCGCCATGCCGGGATCCTTCAAAAGGCTTTCCACGACCCGATCAAGCCGCTGGGAGTGACTCGCCTTCACCAGAACGCTCGCGGGCGTACGAACGGCTTCGCGCACGGCCCGAAGCAGCATGTCGGTGGCATCATAATGGCGTCCCGCTGCGCCGAAGGCCTGCACCGCGTGAGCCATGTCGGGCCCCGTTGCCAAAAATCGGTCAATGCCCTTTTGCTTGGCATAGCGTCCGATTTCGGCATGAAACTCGACGTGTTGTTCGCCTGTTTCGGCCATGTCGCCGGCAACGAGCACGCGCGGCGCGGGTTGTGCGGCGAGCACGTCAATGGCTGCACGCATACTGTCGGGATTGGCGTTGTAGGAGTCGTCAATCAGAAGAGCGCCGCCTGCAAGCTGATGACGTCGTCCGCGCCCCGGCAGCGCTTCGAATTGCGCAAGACCGCGCGAGACGGCTTCCGGCGTCACCCCCGCGGCAAGCGCCGCCGCGGCCGCAGCGGCTGCATCGTGTTCGGCGTGCTTGCCGCTGATGGCAAGCGTCGTTTCGATTCGAGTGTTTTTGCACTGAATGATGAGCCTGTCGCCTTCTCGGCGCGTTGTCAGATCGGCCGTGGGGCTTGCGCCTTCGCAGTAGCGCGTCACCTGGCAGCCACGAGCGCGGGCGTAATCAAGCCACAGCGGCAGGCAGGCGTCTTTTTGCGGCAGCACCGCCTTGCCTTTAGCAGACAAGGCGACAATTGCAAAGGCGTTTTCACGCGCGGAAGCCTCCACGCCGTCCAAGAATTCCTGGTGTTCGCGCTGTGCGTTGGTGATCACCGTCACGGTCGGACGAATCCAGCTCACGAGCTTGGCCATTTCGCCGGGATGACTGATGCCGGCTTCGATGACCGCCACCTTGGTTTCACGATCAAAGCGAAGCAGCATCATCGGCACGCCGATGTGGTTGTTGTAGTTCTTCTCGGTGGCAACGACGCGCGACTCGCCCACAAAAGAGCGCAGGATCGTGGCGATCATCTGCGTGGTGGTGGTTTTCCCGTTGCTGCCTGCCACACAAATTACCGGCACCGCAAACTGACTGCGCCAGGCGCGGGCGAGAGCCCCGAGCGCCTCTTGCGTATCGCGCACGATGATCTGCGGGCAGCTTGCCCCCGTATCACGCTCAACCACAACGACGCTTGCGCCGTCTCGGGCCGCCTGCGCCGCGTAGTCGTGTCCGTCGAAGCGCTCACCCTTGAGCGCCACAAAGACGCTTCCCTGCCGCACCTGTCGGGAATCGGTGCACACCGGGCCCAAATCGGCTCCGGTGGTGTTGCCGAGCGTGCGCACTATGACCGTCGCGAGCGCATGCTCGAGCGTGCTCATCGTCCAAGTGTTCTTTCCAACCATCTTCGTCTTCAGTTCTTCTGTGCCAGACGCGCGTGCCGCTCGTTAAAGGCTTCGCGCGCCGTTTCCAAATCGTCGAAAGGATGCCGCACGCCGGCGACTTCCTGATAATCCTCGTGTCCCTTGCCGGCAATCAGGACGACATCCCGGGATTGCGCCTCGCAAATACTCTGCACAATGGCCGTGCGGCGATCAAGTTCCATACGCACGGTGTGCTTGCGATCCGCCGGCACCCCGGCTTCGATCGCCCGCGCAATGGCGGCGGGATCTTCCGTTCGGGGGTTGTCGCTCGTGATGACGCAAGCGTCGGCGAGTTTTGAAGCCGTCTCGCCCATGATGGGGCGTTTGCCCGCGTCGCGATCACCTCCGGCGCCAAAGACGCAGATCAATTTGCCGCCGCGGCTTTCAGCCGTCTCGCGCAACGCGCAAAGAACCTTTTCGAGCGCATCGGGCGTGTGGGCGTAGTCCACAACGGCAAGCGGCGCCTGCGGCCGTGTGACGCTCTGCAGTCTTCCGACAGGCGCGTGCAGCGTTTCGAGCGCGCGACAGATCGCTTCCACGTCAAAGCCGAGGCTCAGCGCGGCCCCCGCTGCGCTCAAGAAATTGCTCACGTTAAAGCGACCGAACACCTTGGTGGCAACTTCATGGCACTTCCCTTGCCAGCACAGCGTAAAGCGCATGCCACTTTCGTCGTGCGTGATGCGTGCAGCGGTAAGCATTTCGCATCCGTCCACAACGCAATCTTCGTAGAGGCTCGTTGCGATCGTGCGCACGCCGCGCTCAAGCGTCCGGACGATGAAACGGCGACCGGCCGCATCGTCGGCGTTGATCACCGCGGTTTTCAGTCCCGGCCAGTCGAAGAGCACCGCTTTGGCCGCTTCATAGGCCTGCGTAGTCTTGTGGTAGTCCAGATGGTCGCGCGTCAGATTGGTAAAAACGGCCGTTTCAATGGCCGTGCCGTCAAGGCGATGACGCACGAGACCGATGGAACTTGCTTCGAGCGCAAAAGCTTTTGCTTGAGCGCTCTTGAGCTTTTTAAAGGTCAGTTGGAGTGTTGCCGCATCGGGCGTCGTAAGCCCTGCTTCCTCGATCTGCTTGCCGTCGAGAAATGTGCCGACCGTACCGATCGCCGCCGTGCTCATGCCCAGACGCGAAAGGAGCGCCGCCACCCAGTGGCTCGTGCTCGTCTTGCCGTTGGTGCCCGTGATCGCGATGCCGTGCATGGTCTTTGAGGGCTCACCGTAGTAGAGCGACGCAATAGGCCCGAGCTTTGCGTGCAGATCGGGCACTTCGGCGTAGGGAAGCCCCGCGCACTTTTGCTGAACATCATCACGCTTTTCACACACGATACAGCTTGCGCGGCGGGCGGCCGCCACCGGAGCAAAACTCAAGCCGTCGGCCTTGGCGCCCCTGATTGCCACAAACACGTCGCCCGGCTCAAGTTTTCTCGAGTCCAGACAAAGGCGAGCCTCATCGCCCGCTGTGTAGTGAAGCCACTGCGCGCAAGAAGGCGCCGATACACACTCAGTCATTTCTCTGGCCTCTTACCAAAATGCCGGGAGCGGCACCGAAACCTGCCGCATCGGGATGCACGCCGATCAGGCGAAGGGCGCCCGCCGTGACTTCGTTGAAGACGGGCGCGGCAACAGCGCCGCCGTAGTAACTGCCGCGCGTGGGTTCGTCAATCATCACCGCTACGATCAGACGCGGCTGACCGGCAGGAGCCATGCCCACGAAACTGGCCACATACTTGTCGACGTACTGACCGTTTTCAATCTTGTTGGCCGTACCGGTTTTACCCGCCACCGTATAACCCTGCACGTTGACGCGGCGGGCGGTGCCGGCTTGCACGGTTTCGGCCATCATGGCGCGCATCTGGCGAGCAACTTCCGGTCGGAAGATCTGCCTGCCCACCGCTTCCTTGCTCGTGCGGCGGAAGGTCAAATCGATGACGTCGCCATTGCGGGCAAGCGCCGTGTAGGCGCGTACGAGCTGCATGAGAGAAACGGAAATGCCGTGACCGTAGCTGATGGTGGCCTGCTCAATCGGGCGCCAGCTTTTGGCAGGTCGCAGCCGACCGCCCGTGGCACCGGGAAAGCCCGTTTGCGGCGGCGTACCGAATCCCAGGTCGTTGTACATCTGCCAGAGCGTCTGCGGCTGCATTTCCAGCGCGATCTTGGAAGTGCCGATGTTGGACGACTTGGAGACGACCTGGCTTACCGTGATCATGCCGAAATCGTGCGTGTCGCCGATCGTTCTGTCGCCGATCGTGAGTTTTCCGGGAGCCGTTTGCACCAACGTGTCCGGACGCACGATACCGAGATCCAACGCCTTGGCAATCGCAAAGGGCTTCATGGTGGAACCGGGCTCGAACGTATCGGTGAGCACGCGGTTGCGGATGTTTTCCATGCGCACGAAACGGCGGGAGTTGGGGTCGTACGTCGGCCAGTTGCTCATCGCAAGAATTTCGCCGGTACGCACGTCCACCACAACAACGGCGCCGGCCTTGGCCTGATGGCGTTCGACGGCGTTCTGAAGCGCCTTATGCGCGATGAACTGCAGACGCGAATCGATCGAGAGCACCACGTCGGTACCGACTTCACCCTCCTTCACCCAAACGTCTTCAACAATGCGGCCGAGTCGGTCGCGAATAACGCGGCGAGAGCCCTGCTTGCCGGAAAGGATTTCGTTGTTGGCAAGCTCCACCCCCTCTCGGCCGTTGTTGTCCGAGTCGGTAAAGCCCACGACGTGCGCCGAAATCGGACCGTCGGGGTAATTGCGGCGCACTTCGTTGTTGACGTGAATGCCGGGCAATTGCAACGCACGTACCGCCTCCCCCTTTTCAACTTCAATCTGACGGTCAATGTAGACGAAGCTCTTATTCTTGCGGGCTTGAAGGCGCTCGCGAATGGCGGCGCCGGACTCATCCAGAAGAGCTCCCAGCTGGTCGAACTGAGCGTCCGTCAGCTTCAGCGCTTCTTCGGGCTCGGCCCAGACGCTGCGCGCCGGAATGGTGGAAGCCAGAACCACGCCGTTGCGATCGAAAATCTGACCGCGCTGTGCGGGCACGGGAAGCGTGCGGGCATAGCGCGCCTCACCTTGCTTTTGCAGAAAGTCCGTCGAGATGCCGCACTGCAGCCAAAACGCCTTGCCGAGCACGGCAACCAAACCGACAAAAAAGAGGCAGAAAACGACCTTGCTGCGCGTGGCGGAAATTTCAGCGCTCAACAACGCCTCTTCGCCGCTGTCGGTACGGCGCTTCTTGGGCGACGTATCTTCGCGCCAGAAAGCGAGAACGGCCGAACGAATGCGCTCAAAGAATGCAGAAGGTGTCATTTGCGCACCTCCATGTGTTCTTTGAGCAGCACCTGCGGCTCGACTTCAAACAAGACCGTGTTGGTAACGTCAGCGGCAATAAAGCCCATTTCACCGGCGCGGCGCGAGACGGCTGCGGGCAGCGCGGCCTTCGAAAGGTCAAGCGCCAATTGGCTTGAGTCATCGGCCAATTTTCTGGCCATATCGTTGGCGCGCTCGATTTCCACGAAAAGCAGACGCACTCGGTACTGCGTCGTCACCAAAGCGCCCGCGCTCAGAATCAAAACAATCGCCGAAACGAGCGCCACTACAAAAAGGAAACGCTCCGAAATAAACGCCAAGGTGTGCGAGCGAGTCATCGGCGCCCTCCCTTGCGTTTGTCGGCGTCCGTCGCGGGCTCGCTCCAGAGAGCCCCAGTGCGCAGCGCCGTACGCAAAACGGCGCTGCGGGCGCGCGGATTGGCTTCGCACTCCTCGACTGAGGGCTTGATGCGGCGTAAATCGGTCCAAAGCGCCGGCGCAAAGGCGTCCGCCGGCAAAGCGATTCGGGAGTCGACGGCTTTGTCCGGATGCGCACCGGCATCCAAGAATCGTTTGACGATGCGGTCTTCAAGCGAATGAAAACTGATGACCGCCAGGACGCCATCGGGCGCCAGCAGGCTGCCGGCAGCTGACAACGCACGCTTGAGTTCGTCAAGTTCGCCGTTGACCTGGATGCGGATCGCCTGAAAACTGCGCGTGGCAGGATGCTGCGCCGAATCGTTCTTGTTTTTCGGAACCGTGCGGGCTATCAGATCAGCCAATTGCGCCGTGCGCTCGATCGGGGTTTCTTCACGCGTACGGCAAATGGCGCGCGCGATCTTTCCGGCAAAGCGCTCTTCGCCGTAGTCGCGCAAGACGCGAGCGATGTCGGGCTCAGACGCCTGCGCAAGCCACTGCGCGGCCGTCAATCCGCAGGTCGTATCCATGCGCATGTCGAGCGGTCCGTCCATGCGAAATGAAAAACCGCGGTCGGCTTCGTCGATTTGGGGGCTCGAGACGCCGATATCCATCAGAATGCCGTTGACTTGCGTAACGCCAAGTTCCGCAAGTTTTTCCTTCATTTCGGAAAAAGGCGCGTGCACGATCGAAAAACGGGGATCGTCAATCGCAGCGGCCGCCCGGATCGCTTCCGGGTCGCGGTCAAAGGCAATGAGGCGCGCATCCGGGGCGATGCGCGAGAGAACGGCGCGGCTGTGCCCGCCGCGGCCGAAGGTGGCATCAATGAAAATGCCGTTGTGCGCGCGGCTGACTTCGTCGGCCGCTTCAGTCAGGAGTACGGTACGGTGAAGCGCTTGAGAATCGGTCATTTCGGTCATGTTTGCCTACCCTCAAGCGTTAAAACTGAAAGTCGCCGGCGGCGGCTTCAAAACCGGCTGCCGCAGCCTCTTCTTCGAGCTTGGCAAGACGCTTGGCGTCCCAGAGCTCGAAGTGTTCGCCCATGCCGACAAGGGCCACTTCTTTCTCGAGACCTGCGAGAGTACGCAGGTCGGCAGGAATCAGCACGCGGCCAGCCTTGTCAACCGTGAGATCAACGGCGCTGCCGAGCACGATACGCTGCAAAAAGCGTGCGCTGTAGGGAAGCGCCGCAATGGCTTCGCGCTTCTTTTCCCAGCGGTTGCGGGGGTAAATCAACAGGCACCCGTCGGGGTGGCGCGTGACGGTCACTTCAAGCGCGCACGACAACGCAAGAGCCTCGCGGTGACGACTTGGCATCGTCATGCGACCCTTGGCATCGAGCGACAATAATGAAGTCCCCTGAAACACGGCACAAACCTGTACAAAAACGCACGAAAATCGTGCGTGACGAAGCCGCTTTGGGCAAAACTTCAAGAGAATCAAGCACTTGAAGAACCCCGCAGCCGATAGCGAGAAAAATCCCCACTTTTTCCCACTCTTTTACACCAACACTCTACCACAACGGCGCCGTTTTCGAGGTTTCTTCATCGCTCAAAATCTCGTCAAAGCCTTGTTTTCGCTTTTGTTTTTCACCTTTGAAAGTCCGCGCACCTCAGAAAAGATCGGCTGCGCGCACGTTTTTCAAATACCGCCGAACGGACGGGGTCTCCGGGTAAATGGCGTTCACTTCCTCCCAAAAGGCTTGAGAGTGATCAAAATGCCGCAGGTGAACAAGCTCGTGCACGATGATGTAGTCAAAAACAGCGGGCGGCAGACAGATCAAGCGACAGGAGAGTCGAATCGATCCGTTTCGCGAGCAACTCCCCCAAAGCGTCTTAGCGTTGCTTGCCGACACCTTCTTGGGCTGCAGGCCGGTTTTGTTCACCCAGTAGGAAACGCGCTCGGCCATGCGCTCCGCAAAGCGCGCCTTGAGCCACTTCTGCACAATGGCTGAAACGTCCTCGCGTCTTGCAGTTGCAGCAAGCTTGACGCAAAGCTCCTTGGCATCTTCAGAAATTCGCGTGCGGTCAATGTTGGGATCACATCGCAAAGTGAGCACGTTTCCTTCATAGGCAACGCGCCCTCCGTCGCAAAGCAGTGCGCTCAAGGGGTTTGCCTTGCGACGGTTTTCGAGCATGATTTTTTGCTGATACATCCAGGTCGCGACTTTCTCAAGATTGGCTTCGATAAAGCGAGTAAGTTCACTCTGACCTACGCGCGTCGGACAAGAAACGCGCACGCGGCCCTCACGCACCGATACGCGCAGGTACTTGAAGCGCCCGCGCACCACATTGTCCCAACAGCTGCGGCGCGCAAGTTCCAGCAATTCTGCGCGGCGCTCAAGTCGGTCGGACGACTGCATTTCGATTACTTGCCGGATTCGGACTCAAAGCGCTCGATTTCGGCTTCAATCCAGTTGCGCACTTCTTCGTTGAGTTCGTGCGCGGTCTTGCCTTCGGTTGAGATGACGGGGCCGACGCTCACGGTAATCAGTCCCGGATGTTTGGCCACACTGTTACGCGGCCAGCAGCGGCCGGAATTGAGCGCAATGGGAACCACGGATGCACCCACGGAAATGGCAAAGCGCGCCCCGCCCGTTTTGTAGACCGTGTTTTTGTCGCCCGGCTTGGTGCGCGTGCCCTCAGGGAAAAGAAGCACCCACCAGCCGCGTTTGACAAACGCGCGGCCGCGCTCCAAAAAGAGCTGGTAAGCACTGCGCCCTTCCTTGCGGTCAATGGCGATCATGCGCATGCTCTTTAGGGCCCAGCCGAAAAACGGAATCATGTGCAAGCTCTTTTTGTAGACAAAGCCCGCCGGATTGCCGAGGATCAGCGGCAAAAAGAGCGTTTCCCAGGCCGACTGGTGTTTGCTCAAAACCACCACGGGCACTTCGGACGACTTGGGAAGGTTTTCCAAACCGATGACTCGGTATTGAACACCGCAGATCGCACGCAGCGAATTGACCATCAGGCGGCACCACACTAAGGCCACTTTGTTGTAGCGAAATTCTGCGCTCGCAAAGGGCCACAGCAGCAACACGGTCGTGGCCGCCGGAATCAACGTGATGGAAAACCAAAGATAAAAAATCCAGCCGCGAAGCGTATGCATAGCGTTTATGTCCGTTTTCTTCGTTTTTTGCTTCAAATGAGTGGTGACGTTGCCGAGCCCCTTGATGACAAAACCGGCAGCACCTTCCGCAAAGAAGGCTCTCTGCCGGTTTTGTTCGCTCTAGAACTCAGAGTCTCGTCAGATGGCCAGACGCGAGAGTTCGGCCACGCGGTTCATAAGCGAATAGAGGCGCTTTAGAAGTGCCAGGCGGTTGAGACGCAGCTTTTCGTCTTCGCTGTTGACCATCACGTCGGCAAAGAAGGCGTCGACGGGGTCCTTCAAAGGCGTGAGCGTTGCGAGCATGCCTTCGTACTCGCCCTTGTCGTAGAAGAGCTTGGCGATGGGTTCGTGATCGCCCAAAACATCGTGCAGACGCTTTTCAGCCTCTTCAACCAGCAGTTCCTTATCCACCTCACCGGTTTGGACATCGGCCGACTTCTTGAGAATGTTGTCGATACGCTTGTTGGCGGCGGCAAGACTTGCGGATTCCGGCAGCTGCATGAACTTGTGCACGGCGGCAAGCTTCTTGGGCGTCTGAGCCAGATCGGTGTCGTGCTTGGCAAGCACCGCATCGACTTCCTGAGCCGTATAGCCGGCTTCGCGCATCATCACGCGCAAGCGATCAAAGAAGAAGTGCGTCAGAGCTTCGGAAGCGTCCGTCACACCCTCGACCTTCGTTTCTACCGCAAAAGCGATCGCCACAAGTTCGTCGAGCTTCACCGTGAGGTTCTTTTCGATCAGCATGCGCAACACGCCCAAAGCGTGACGGCGCAGCGCGAACGGATCCTTGTCGCCGGTGGGCATCTGACCGATGCCGAACATGCCGGCCAGGGTTTCAAGCTTGTCGGCAATGGCCAGTGCCGTGGCCACGGGGCCATCGGGGAGCACGTCGCCCGCAAAGCGCGGCAGATAGTGCTGAGAAACAGCCTGCGCCACTTCTTCGGCTTCGCCGTCGTGACGGGCATAGTATTCGCCCATGATGCCCTGCAGTTCGGGGAATTCGCCCACCATCAGAGTGCGAAGGTCAGCCTTGGCAAGTTCTGCGGCGCGTTCGGCCTTGACGGGGTCAGCACCGATCTTTTCGGCCACGGCGCGCGCAATGGCCTTGACGCGCAGCATGCGTTCGCCCTGGCTGCCGAGCTTGTTGTGGTACACGACGTGAGACAAACCGGGAACGCGGCTTTCGAGCGTCGTCTGGCAGTCCTGCTTATAGAAGAATTCAGCATCAGCCAAACGAGCGCGCACCACGCGAGCGTTGCCGGCGACGATTTCCTTGCCGCCGTCGGTCGCATGAATGTGCGAAACCAGACAGAAGCGGTTCATGAGCTTGCCCTGAGCGTCACGCATCGGGAAGTACTTCTGATTGGTCTGCATCGTCAGAATCAAGCATTCTTCCGGAACAGCCAGGAATTTTTCTTCGAATTCGGAAACGTAAACCACCGGCCATTCGGTGAGCGAATTGGCCTCATCAATCAGATCTTCGGGCGCGATGAGCGTGCCGCCGGCTTTTTCTGCGGCTTCGTGCAGCAGTTTGACGAGCATTTCGCGGCGTGCGGCATAGTCGGCCATCACGTGGCCCTTTTCGCGCATCGTCTCTTCGTAGGTGTCGGCCGAAGCGATGTCGATTTCGCCCGCGCTTTCAAAGCGATGACCCATCGTGGTGCGACCGGCCTTAAGACCGAACATTTCAACGTCGACGATATCTTCGCCATAGAGCGCCACCAGATGCTTGACGGGGCGCACGAACTGCACCGTCGTCACACCATCGGCGAGCTGATAGTTCATCACCTTCGGGATCGGCAAAGCCTTGACGGCGTCTTCAAGGGCCTTCTGCAAGGCGTCCTTGACGGCCACACCGGCACGAATGCCCGTGTATACCAGCTGTTCGTTCTTGCCGTCATTGACGCGCTTGAGTTCAGAGACGTCCGCCGTGATGCCCAAGGCGGCCATCTTCTTTGTCAGAGCGGCCGTGGGCTTGCCTTCGGCGTCCAGACCCACGCGCACCGGCACGAGACGCTGTTCAAATTCCTTGTCCGGGCTCTTTTCGAGCACTTCGGTAATCAAAACGCCCATGCGACGGGGCGCGCCGTAGGCCTTGACCGTACTTGCTTCAGTGAGCATCGACTGCGCGGCAAGCGACTTGTGTACGCCGGCAGCAAAGGCTTCGGACAACTTTTTGAGAGCCTTCGGCGGGAGCTCTTCGGTCTGCAGTTCAACAAATAAGCTCTTCATTTTTTATCTTCTCTCGCGACAAACTATTAAAGGACTTATGCCTTGAGCATCGGGAAGCCCAGGCGTTCGCGCGAGTCGTAGTAGCTCTGCGCCACGGCGCGACTGAAGTTACGAATACGGGCAATGTAGGCGGCGCGTTCGGTCACCGAAATGGCACCGCGTGCGTCCAGAAGGTTAAACGTGTGACCGGCCTTGAGAACCATTTCGTAGGCTGGAAGCGCCAGCTCAAGCTCCATCAGGCGCTTGGCTTCGCTCTCGAAGTAGTCGAACTGCTTAAAGAGCTTTTCGGGATCGCTCGCTTCGAAGTTGTACTTACTCTGTTCCACTTCGTTCTGGTGGAAAACGTCGCCGTAGGTGAGCGTGTGTTCCTGACCGAGACCGTCCTTCCACTTGGTATAGACCAGGTCGAACACGTTGTCGCAGTTTTGCAGGTACATCGTGAGGCGTTCCAGACCATAGGTGATTTCGCCTGTAATCGGCTTGCATTCCAGGCCGCCCACCTGCTGGAAGTACGTGAACTGCGTGACTTCCATGCCGTTCATCCAGATTTCCCAGCCCAGCCCCCAGGCGCCGAGCGTCGGGTTTTCCCAGTTGTCTTCCACGAAGCGAATGTCGTTGACGGAAGTGTCGATACCCAACGCGCGAAGGCTTCCCAAATACAGGTCAACAATGTTGACGGGAGAGGGCTTAAGCACAACCTGATACTGATGGTGCTGATGCAGGCGGTTGGGGTTTTCGCCGTAGCGGGCGTCCTTCGGGCGACGGGACGGCTGCACATAGGCGGCGCGCCACGGTTCGGGACCGAGGGCACGTAGGAACGTGGCCGTGTGCGAGGTACCAGCCCCGACTTCGATGTCAATCGGCTGCAACAGGGCACAGCCTTGTTTGTTCCAATACTCCTGCAGACGCAGGATCACTTCCTGAAAGGTAATCATGGTTCTAAAAAGTTGCAGCGCCCGGTCTCGACATGAGAACGCGAAGACGCGTCTGGACAAAAGAATTAGGTGATTTTAGTCGATTGGCGGAAAGGATGCTTTTGTCGGCCCCAAAGGATGTCTACGAAATTGCGCCCTTTGATTGAACGTTTCGTAAAAATCGCTCGAGAGCTTGAAGCCCGTCAACATTGCGCTCCAGTCAAGCTCTCAGCTGAAGTCACTCCCAAAGGTTCTCCGACAAAAGCTCGCTTACATTTTCTAGTGGAGCAGTCCGAAACAGTCTTTACCAGTGCAACCTATTTGTTTCTTGCTGCCCATGAGCGGATCCTGTATTCAACAATTGCTCTCTGGGCTCTGGCGGCTTTCCCCTTCTGCACCATAGTCTCACTGCACTCTGTTGATTCCAGCAGATCCTCTCGCCAACGGTAGCAACTGAGTTTTTCGCCGCCGTCCAGAGACACAGCACCCCAACTACCGATAGCCCATCCGTATTTACCTAGCCCTGCATAGGCGCTTGCGACATCAAATGTCTCGCCTAAAAACAAATTGCGGCCTTCGTAATTCTGAGCCTGTTTCCCGAACGCTAGTCCCTCCAAAGTGGGGAAAATGTCTCTGTGACTCACCCACCGATTCGCGTCAACAACGTTACCTTCTCCGGCGATTTGTTTCAGAGACTCCGGAAGCCAGAAGATAATCGGCACACCGTTTGCGTGATGCCAATACCCCTGAGACTTATAGCGAAGTCGCGCATTGTGGTCCCCAGTCGCAACGATGATCGACTCGCGTACACTGGTATCCTTTCGAACTTCTCTGACAAACTTTCCTAAGGAATCGCTGGCGTATTGATAAGTCTTCGCCATGCTCTCCAGAAGTTCTTTTCTGTCATCCTCGACAAAATGCGGGTAGACCACCTCTTCGATGGAGGCAAGTTCAACGTCGCTTGGCACTTCATGCGGCGGATGGTTCGTGACAGACAACAGAACGAGCAACACGGGCTGCTGTTTGTCGTTGCTCTCTTTGAGAATCTCAGTTGCCGCTTTGAACATCCAGGCGTCACCCAGGCCCCAAGTACTGATCTTTACCTGCGGATACCTCTTCTGGATAGCGTTGGCTCCAATAATTTCATCAAAACCTTGCAACGGGAAATTCACATCAACCTGACGCCAGGATTCGTTGCCAGCCGAAAGAAAGACTGTCTTATAGCCCTCTTTCTTGAAATCGTTGACTTTTGAAAAATCAAACGTCTTTCGCCCGTATCGACTCTGCGTTAAGGGTGTCAGGGGGCTGTCGAACAAAATTCCTTCCAAGGAAGGGAATGTCCCCGAGTTCACGCTGATGCCGTTACGGAATACAACCGCATCTGAAAGTTCATCAGCCAACGAACCCAAGGTGTTGCAGTTTTCACTGTGCAAGTCAAAGGTGTCACGCCCCATTGACTCCATAATCGCCACCACAACATTCGGCTTTGTCTTCATGGGTTGAGCTGCTGCGGGGACATCCTTTCTAGCTGACTCCAGCACAGTCTGTGCTTCCTCCAAGCTCCTAAACCCCAACGCAGTCAGCGCTACCTTCGGATCGCCTTTCAGTTCAAGAACTTTCTGGCCTTTCCATGCTTCGTAAAGCGACGCCAGGCCTCCGGGAACCGTCGCATTCACAAATGCGTTGTTCGTGACGGCGAAATTCTGTTGTCTCAGCGGAAAAGTTCCAAAGCTTCCTCGGATCATGCCGCAGAGCAGCACGGTACCAACCAAGACCGCAACGATGATTTTCGTTTTGCTCTGAGGCGAAGACAGTTCCTCGCCATTAAACACTATTCGCCCCAACGCCAAAGGAACAGCGATCAACACAATCAAACTTGACAGATACTGAAATACCGGCCAATCCGACTGAAGCGTTTTCACAATTGCCGTCGTGTCGTCTTGGAAAAGACCGAAGATGATCGGACTGATGGGGGTTCGATAAAAATCGAAAAAACCAAAATTAATGACCGCAACGGTGACGGCGATGGCTGTTGCCAAGCCTGCCATCCACACAGCCAGCCGCCAGAACACATAGCGCCACGCCGACAAACATAACAGCAACCAGGCAGGTACAGCCAACGTTGCCAACCATTTGGCATCAACTCGCACGCCCATCCAAGCTGCAGGCATAAACTCGGCGAAAGTGATCTCTGGAGTTTTATAAACGGCAAAAAATACGCCTCGAATCAGACTGAGAATAATCAAAGACGAAACAAAGAAAACAACAGCCTTACACAGCCTCTGTCTAATGGAAAGTGGCGTCAGCATAACGAAAAAAACAATAAGGTTCCTCTGCAACAATTATCCTACGAGAGGGACTGTGTAAGGACAGTTCTACAAATTCAGTTTTTTTAACAACTGGCGATTAGCAGAGCATCGCTAGTCGTCTTAAATTTTAGAGGTAGCATCATAACGGGTAATGTATCTTGTTCGATTCTCGTCGTTACGTTTCAAATCGCATTTCCGGTGATTCGACTTCTCCAATTTTCTTGGCTTTTTTCCTGTTTCTCGAACAATCTGGCTCAGTAGACAAATGTTGTACACCAGCGATAACTTCGCACGGATCATCCCTACCGTCCACCCAGCGTGCCTCCAAGTGATTCTTCAATCAAACCAAATGCGTGCACAACACGGCTACGCACCTTTGAAATCGCCTTGTTACTTTGGATCGTCGGTCAACGAAGCACCTTTGCAGTCTTTTTCGCAAATGATGGGCAACATGTCTGCATCGGGTAGCTTCTCCGCAATTTTTCTGACAGCGTAGCCGTCATTGGGAAAGCTTACTAAGGCGCATACCAGAAAGTGTCCCATATACCGTAACGCACTTCAGTCTCGTAATTTTGTCCAACTAGCATCAACATCCTTGTGGCGCTTCTTCACTAGCTGATCGTTCCACAGCGTAGAACCTTTGCCTTTTTGATTGTCTCATTCTCTTCGCAAGTATTGTGCTGTTTGGCCACTTCAAAGAAGCTTGCATAAACGATCACGACAATCCTTGCCAATGTGCTTGTTTATCGCTTGTAGCTTCTGGACGTCATCCTCGAAAGCAGTCTCAAGAACTTCGGTCTTCGCAAAAAACTCCTTGTTCCTCCGAAGCGTTTTGTGTCTGGGAACATAGCTAGGCTGTTAGGTGTCAAGTCAGTGTTAAAGCGCTCTGTTTTACAACTTCTCCTGCTTGAAGTCCTGGTCTGCATTGCCGGAAACAGTGGGCGAAAATGCATTTGAGAGGACACGGGATCCATCGCCATGCGGCCAGCACGGCTTAATTTAGAGCTCGACTTGCCTCCGCGTTGAATGCAGCAGGAATCAATATGGCTTCGAAGATTTGAAGCCGACAAGCCTCAAAAGGAGAAAATCCACCAAGTTGCAACAGCTTTCCTGTCCCTTTTTTTGCTCGTTTAGAAAAAAGATCGCTTGCAAAAAAATCATACTGTGCGGACGACTTGCGGCATACCATGTTCATAATCGATTTTTCAATGTGCTTTATTGGATAAGTTCAATTCCAATCTGTTGAATCTATTATTTTTCGTTCACTAAATCTAATAGAATTTACACCTCCTTCAAGAGAAGTTTTAATTCCTCTAAAAACGCATTCTCCTCCGAAAAACCAATTTTCCAAATAAAATTACATTATATCTAAAATTTTCCCTATAGATATGTAACAAATCAAAATCTTTAACCTTCAGCTTAAGGTATGAAGTACATCCCCTATACCTTTCAGAGCTTAAAATTCGAACTTTTCTTTCTACATCTTTGTCAGTGCAAAAATCGGTTTCGCAATAAAACTCTCACCATTCTTTAATGTAATCATACTCCAAAATATCAACGTACCAAGGCTTATTCCCCCCAGTGTAATGAACTATTTTCGGACTTGATTTAGCCTTGAGCACCCTTTGTTTAAATGTTGAATCAACAAGTTGTCTTGCTATCAACTCAACATCCTTAAGCACATTCCATGACAAATCACAAAAGATCACATTATTACCCAGAATAGCATTTAAGGCATCTTGATCTTGAAACTCCAACGGAGCTTGATCCTTCGCGAATTTTAATAATTTTTCGTCAAGTTCCTCTTCTCTCATCTTTTTTAAATTTAACAGCATTACTCCCGCGTTGAAATATTCTCGATTTTTGACGCCCAAGACTTCTTTTATATAACTCTCAATTGTTTTGGATGGCCTGGACTCCACCTTAAACCGACAACTCTGACAACAAAAATACATCCACATGTCCGCAACAACACCAGCATATGAACCACCCAGTTCGATCCTATAAAAATCTGCCATGTCACCCAACACTAACAAATCGGCATCTAAATATACTACCTTATCTAGATCTGGCAACACCTTATGAATGTAAAACCTATAAAAAGTCTCAATGGAAATATAATTATACCCATCCCTCTTATTCAACAACACACCCAAATCATCTTCAATAAATACTGAAGGATCTAATATTCGAATGTTCGACATTCCTCTCGACTTGTCCTTCACCAAACATTCCAATTTACGAATACTTTCCAACGAAATATTAATAGCTAACACATAAAAATCAAACTGGCTACCACTATTCGCCAATATACTACTTATAACAACAGCCAATTTCCCGCAATATTGCTCATTTATAGAAAATACAATTGGTATATTCCTCTTCATTTACCCAACTCAAGCATACAAATTACACATTAAAAACATAACAATGATTATCATTAGACACAATCAATAACGCACGAGTTCCATACCCCTCCTCGTCTCATGATAAAAATCACGCATCGAAAATTGTTCTTATCATAAGACCTTGTCCCTCTTCAGCATAATAAACCTCAGCCCCCTCCCACATTTTCTTGCCCCTCAAATCTCACACCAGAACATAGATTAAACTCCATACAATACTGGGTATACCATTCGAATCTTTAGAGATAACTAGCCAACACACAACAACACCTACCCGTTATCCAATCAGGACTTTTATGCCAGACACGCATGGCAACCCCACTTAGCCAAGCCATTTTCAATACTCTTATCGAATCAATATAAAGCATTCAATACAAACTTCCCTCTATACCTTTCAACCTATCGGTATCTCCTTTGAACAAAGATGAAGTTCCTCAATGCCCCCTTGCTCGATCCGAATAGGGATCCGCAAAACCTAAAGCTTTCATGATTTCACACTCGCGAGCTTCCATGACTTCTGCCTCTTTATCTGTCTCGTGATCCCAGCCTTGTGCATGCAAGGTTGAATGCACCAGGAGGTGAGCGAGGTGAGATCTGAAAGTTTTGTTCTGTTCCTTTGCTTCGCGCACCAAGACCGGCGTACAAATCACTATGTCGGCTTCAGCTGTCGGTTCGTGTTGGTAGTCGAACGTCAGAACATTCGTTGCGTAGTCTTTGCCACGATAGGTTTTGTTGAGTTCGTGTCCCTCCTCCTGCCCTACGAATCGCACACAGAACTGTGCCGAAACAGAAAGTGCCGCTTGAACCCACTGCGTCATCTCTACTCGAGTAGGAAGACGCTTTGATGTACCGTCCGTACGTTCGAATTCGATTTCAAGCGTTATTTTCTTCTTTGTCATGTTTCTCTTCCTTCGCGAGACGAGCTGTTTCTCGACGTTCCTGAACGGCAGCTTCCGCCGCTTTTTCGGCCTTCTCGTATGCCCTCACAATCGCACCAACCAAAGGATGGCGAACGACGTCTTCCGTTGTGAAACGCACGATGGAAATACCACGCACGTCTTCAAGCACATTGCAAGCGTGTGCGAGACCACTTTTTACCCCTTTAGGCAAGTCCACCTGTGTCGCATCCCCCGTGATCACGGCGCGGGTTCCAAAGCCGATACGCGTCAGGAACATCTTCATCTGCTCGGGCGTTGTGTTTTGCGCTTCATCCAAAATCACAAACGCGTTGTTGAGCGTACGCCCGCGCATGAAAGCAAGCGGCGCAATCTCAATGATCTGTTTTTCAATCAAACGTTGAGTCTTTTCAAACCCGAAGAGGTCAAATAGTGCGTCGTAAAGCGGGCGCAGGTACGGATCCACTTTCTGCACGAGATCGCCGGGTAAGAAACCAAGGCGCTCTCCCGCTTCAATTGCCGGACGCGTGAGGATAATGCGCTCTACCGCATCGCGTTCGTATGCGTCGACTGCAGCTGCGACAGCCAGATATGTTTTCCCGGTGCCAGCAGGTCCGACCCCGAAGACCACATCGGTCTGCATGATGGCCCACAAGTACTTTTTCTGGTTGGGAGTGCGCGGCTGGAGACCTGCTCGACGAGTTTTGAGCATGAACGCTTCATCGTCATCAATGCTCGAACCAGTCTGTTCGCTGAGTACAGCCATCTGAACGTCGTTGACGGAAATCTCTTCACCCGCATGAACACGGGCTGCGCAGGCCTGCAAAACGGCAAAAGCCTTTGGCGCCTCCGCTCCGGCAATGCGGAAGTTATTTCCTCGGCGAGAGATCTTGGCATCGAACGCCGTTTCGATCTGGCGAAGATTTTCGTCAAGAGGCCCGACAAGCATGGCGAGTTCACCTGCAGTCGCCTCAAAAACATAGACAAAATCCTTCAAATCCTTTTTCATGTTTCTTTCTGGTTTTATGCCAACTCACCGCCCAACGTGTGAGGATAGACCTCAGTGATACGTATATTTGCCATCTGACCGATTAGCGATTCGTCACCCTTGAAGTTCACCACACGATTGTTGTCCGTACGAGCGGACAGCAATCCCTCACCTTTTTTAGCCCTGCCAAACACAAGGCAACGCTCAATACGACCGAGCATGGATTGGGAAATTTCCGTAGCTTTAGCATCAATCACAGACTGAAGATGTTGCAGACGCTTGAGCTTCACGTCTTGCGGTGTGTCATCTTTGTAAGATGCAGCAGGCGTACCGGGACGTGCGGAATAGATAAATGAGAAGCTTGCGTCAAAGCCGACTTCATTAATCAATCGCATCGTCTCGTTAAAGTCTTCCTCCGTTTCACCTGGGAAACCCACGATGAAGTCCGTTGCGATACTGATGTCCGGTCGTACGGCACGCAATTTTGCTATTCGTCCAAGGTACCACTCGTGCGTGTACCCGCGCTTCATGGCGCTCAGAATTCGGTCTGAACCGCTTTGCACAGGCAAATGCACATGGTTAGCCAGCTTGGGCAACCTTCCGTAAGCTTCGATCAAGCGATCCGAGAATTCCTTGGGATGACTTGTGGTGTAACGAATGCGCTCAATACCGGGAATTTCGCTCACGTACTCCAGTAGCGCCGCAAAATCCACGGAATTACCGTCCGCACCACGGCCGCAATAAGCATTGACGTTTTGCCCCAGTAACGTAATTTCCTTGACACCCTGGCTAGCCAAATGCGCACACTCCACCAACACATCCATCAGGGGACGACTGATTTCTTCGCCGCGCGTATAGGGTACTACGCAGTAAGAGCAGTACTTGCTGCAGCCTTCCATCACAGAGACAAAGGCTGTTGCTCCGTTTGCTGTCGGAGCCGGCAGGCAATCGAATTTTTCGATTTCAGGGAATTCGATATCTACTTGAGGTTTGCCCGTGCGTTCTCGTTCAGCAAGAAGCTCAGGTAAGCGATGCAACGTCTGGGGACCAAAGACCACGTCAACCCAAGGGGAACGTGAAAGGATGCGTTTGCCTTCTTGGCTGGCAACACAACCTCCCACAGCAATACGCATGGACGGTTTTTCTTTTTTGAGTTCTCTCAGTCTGCCCAGATCCGAGAAGGTCTTTTCCTGGGCTTTTTCTCGGATCGAACAGGTAACAACAACCAACAGGTCTGCGTCTTCAGGTTGTGCGGTACGCTCATAACCATGTTCTCGCATCAGATCAATGATGCGGGCAGAGTCATAGTCGTTCATTTGGCAGCCAAAGCTGCGGAGATAGATTTTTTTTGCGTTCACGGTTTATGTCCGGTGGCTAAAGGATTATTGGATATTGAGTTAACACTCAACAATATTTACCGCCAAGCCTCCACGGCTTGTTTCACGGTATTTTGATTGCATGTCTTTGCCTGTTTCAAACATGGTCTGCATGACTGCATCGAGACTTACAAAATGACTACCGTCCCCAGCAAGAGCTAAACGAGCGGCATTAACAGCCTTGACTGCTGCTACGGCATTGCGTTCGATACAGGGAATTTGCACTTGGCCTGCTACGGGGTCACACGTAAGACCCAGACAATGTTCCATGCCAATTTCTGCGGCATTTTCCACTTGTCTCGGATTAGCACCCAATACTGCGGCTAACGCTCCGGCAGCCATTGAGCAGGCAACACCTACTTCACCTTGGCAACCGACTTCGGCACCTGAAATAGAGGCGTTGCTCTTGTAAAGAAGGCCAATGGCGCCTGCAGTGAGCAAAAACTCACGAATGCCTTCAGGATTAGCTCCGGGGATAAACGTGCGGTAATAGCGAAGCACTGCTGGAATCACACCCGCAGCACCGTTGGTGGGACTCGTTACCACGCGTCCTCCGCAAGCGTTTTCTTCTCCGACAGCAAAAGCCCATGCGTTTATCCAATCCAGAACACTCAAGGGATCGGAAGCTGAGTTGACGTTTTTCAACCGTTGTGCCAGATGCTTGGCACGACGCTTGACGGCAAATGGTCCGGGCATCGGGCCTTCTGTTTCCAAGCCTCGGTTGATGCAATCGTTCATCGCATCCCAAACGGCATCAAGCTCCTTGTTGATCTCTTCATCGGTGTAATGCACGCGTTCGTTAACACGTGCAATCTGGGCAAACGACAGATTGTTTTTTATGGCCAGTTCAAGAAGTTCCGTACCGTTGCGATATACGTAAGGTAACGGCTGAGTTTTGCTCTTGGTGACAGCTACAGGCTCATTGGGTACATCGGGATCGTGCTCGCTACCGGCCACAATGAAGCCACCGCCCACGGAATAGTAACGACGACACAACAGGCAATCGCCTTGCCCGTCCAATGCCGCCAAATCCATCGCGTTAGTATGAAATGCGCAAACCTTGTCAGCCGAAAAAATCATGTCTCGGTCAGAATCAAAAGCAATGCTCTTGATTCCTGCAAGATTAAGCACATGATCTTCTTCGGCCTGTCGAGGAATCTCTACAGATTCTTTACCAGTAACAGTTGCCGGAGCTTTGCCTGCCCACCCGAGGATCACAGCCTTGTCGGTAGCATGGCCTCGGCCTGTGGCGCCCAGGCTTCCCATCAACTCGCAAACCACGCGCTCTGTTTGTGGCAAAAGTTCCTTTTTCTGAAGTTCTTGCACAAACAACAGCGCAGCTCGCATCGGTCCGACGGTATGACTCGAGCTCGGACCGACCCCGAGCTTGAACATTTCAAAAACGCTGGCAGCCATATTGCTCATCTCGATTAGATCTGCTTGTCCACAACCAATGCTGCTTCACAGTGCGTGCGCGGGTCGGTTTTGACATCCACGGGCACACGATCGCCGATCTTCACCTCCTGCGGCAAGCGCACCAATGCCACTGTAAATGGCCCTTCGGGAACGCGGGCAATCGATGTGCAAGGATATTGCGTGCCGTTGAGCACAATGTAGGGAACTTCAACAAGCAACGCCGGATCGAAAGCTACATCAAAGGCCACCAACTGCATACGGTCATAATTGCCGGCCTTGAAACGAGCTTCCGTCAGGGCTCGACCGATAAAGATACGATCCGGATCATCGAAATTCAAAGCACCTTCAAGACCGGTTTCAAGCGGGCTGGAGCTTTCGTCAAGTTCAAGTCCGGCTGCAGGTTCGCGCGCAAAGATTCGCAACGCATCCCATCCAGTCTGTTCACCTTTCTTTGCTCCGGCCTTGATGAGGTTGTCACTCAACGCCTTGATGTTGGCTTCGGGGCCAATCGCCAGACACATCCATCCCATATCAATGAAGCGAATGCCGAGGCTCTCCACAATATGTCCCGGCTGGAGGGATATGCCATAAATCGGAAGCTTGCCGACAAAGTAGAAGCCGGCAAGCGCTTCAACGCCCACTTCCGCCTCAAAGGCTACGCTCACCTGACGAATCCAGGCTTGAAGGGCATCTGTTTCGTCACCCGCAAGAATGATTTCGTAGGCATCAGTGGCTGGGCGCGCAACCCAGGGCGTGCCCAGCACACCGCCGGTAGCGTTCATTGCCACCGAGCGCTCTACGCCGCCCACAGCAAGCTTTGTGACATCACTCGTCAAAAGTCGAGCCAAAAACTTTTCTGCCCCCTGCACCTTGAGAATCGTCACAGGGGTTTCATTGAAAATCACCAGATCCAAAGCCATTTTTCTATTTTTCGTTTAGTGGTAGTTTTAGCAATCAGTCTTCGCGCACACAGTCGAGCATGTACTTAATCGTGCCGTCCGGCTGCTTGACCTTTACGAGACCGTGAACGTCGCTTTCAAAACCTGGGAAGCGGCGCGTGAAGTCGCGCGCAAAGCGCAAATATTCAACAATCTTGGAATTGACGCGCTCGCCCGGCACCAAGAGCGGGATTCCCGGCGGATAGGGAGTCAACAACACAGCAGAGATACGCCCTTCCAAAGAGTCAATTGGCAAACGATCAATTTCGCCGTGTGCGAACTTGGCATATGCATCGGTCGGACGCATTGCGGGGATCATTTCAGAGGTGTACATCTGCGTGGTCAAACGTGCCACGTCATAATCGCGATATACCTCATGCACGCTCTGGCAGAGATCACGCAACCCCATACCTTCATAGTGCGGGAACTCAGAGAGGAACCGCGGCATCACACGGTACAGCGGCGAATTGGCGTCGTATGCATCCTTGAACTGCTGCAGTTCCGTCACCATCGTGTTCCAACGGCCCTTCGTGATGCCGATCGTGAACATGATGAAGAACGAATAAAGCCCCGTCTTTTCAACAATGATGCCGTGCTCTGCCAGGTACTTCGTCACAACCGCTGCAGGAATACCCGTTTCAGAGAAGTCCCCTTCCACAGACAACCCCGGCGTCACGATCGTGCCCTTGATGGGATCGAGCATGTTGAAGCCTTCTGCCACGGGTCCGAACCCATGCCAGCTTTCGTTGGCGTGCAACATCCAGTCTTTCTGTGTGCCGAAACCCTCGCTCGGCAACTTTTCCGGTCCCCAAACGGTGAACCACCAGTCGTCGTAGTTTTTGCCGACTTCTCGCATCGCTCGACGGAAATACACGGCTTCGGCAATGGACTCTTCAACAAGAGCCTTGCCTGCACGTCCCTCCATCATGGCTGCTGCCACGTCGCAGCTTGCAATAATCGCGTACTGCGGCGACGTCGACGTATGCATCATGAATGCTTCGTTGAAACTGGAGCGGTCAAGTTTTTCCGTTTCGGAATCCTGAATGCAGATTTGACTTGCCTGGGAAATACCGGCTAAGAGCTTGTGCGTCGAGTGGGTCGCAAAAACCATGCTCTTCTTGGTGCGCGGCTTGTTGCGATCAATGGCATGCATGTCGCTGTAGAAGGGCGAAAATGCCGCATGCGGCAACCAGGCCTCATCAAAATGAAGGATATCTACCTTGCCGTCGAGCTTTTCCTTAATCACCTCGTCGTTGTAGACGATGCCGTCATAGGTGGACTGCGTGATCGTCATAATGCGCGGCTTGGCATTTTTATTCTTGATCAGCGGATTCTTGGCAATTTTTTCCTGAATCGTTTCCCAATCGAATTCGGAACGCGGGATCGGTCCGATGATGCCGTAATGATTGCGCGTGGGCATCAAGAACACGGGAATAGCTCCCGTAAGGGTGATCGCGTGCAGAATCGACTTGTGGCAGTTACGGTCCACGATCACGATATCACCCGGCGCCACCGTATAGTTCCAGACAATCTTGTTGGACGTGGATGTACCATTGGTCACAAAGAAAAGGTTGTCACACCCGAAAATACGAGCGGCATTTTGTTCGGATTTTGCAACAGGCCCGGTATGGTCAAGTAGCTGACCGAGTTCTTCCACGGCGTTGCAAACGTCGGCACGAAGCATGTTTTCGCCGAAGAACTGGTGGAACATTTGACCAACAGGGCTCTTTAAGAAAGCCACACCTCCCGAGTGTCCGGGACAGTGCCATGAGTACGAACTGTCGGCAGCGTAGTGCGTCAGTGCACGGAAGAACGGCGGCGGCAGACTGTCGAGGTACTGACGAGCTTCACGGACGATGTAACGCGCCACAAACTCAGGCGTGTCTTCGAACATATGAATGAAGCCATGCAACTCACGCAACACATCGTTTGGGATCGAAGGCGCAGTCTTCGTTTCACCGTACAAGAAAATCGGAACGTCCGGATTCGAGCTTCTGACTTGATGCACGAAAGCTCGCAATTCTGCAATGGCTTCGTTTTCTTCACCGGTGTCGGAAAAATCGTCGTCGTCAAGACTTACGATAAAGGCCGAAGTGCGGCTTGCCTGACGCGCCAGACTCGAGAGATCGGAAAACGTCGTAACGGCGCTAACCTCTTGTCCTTGCGCTTCAATAGCTTGTGCAAGGTCTCGAATGCCAAGACCGGAGACGTTTTCCGAATGGTAATCCTCGTCAATGATGACGATAGGGAAGTGATATTTCATAGATGGAAACGCAAAGGAAGAAACCTCCCGCCAAAATCTGGTCTTGGCAAGAGATCACTATTAATTAATGAAAAATAAGGCGCCATTTGCGAAAAAATGGGAAATTTCGCAAGCAGTGCAAGTATATCGGCATCGCTCTCGTTCTTGAATACAACGTCCATAAGCGCGACCGTTCTTCGCCCCGTCAGCGGCTAAAATACGATCATTTTCAGAAGGCTCTGAATCGAGAGTCACTCTGCCGAATTTCACAGCATGGATCCCGCGTTTATGTCTCACAGTCCCGTTCAGAAAAATACTGCTCACGCCGGTCGTCTCTTTATGGTTACAGCTCCCTCCGGAGCCGGCAAAAGCTCACTGGTTAAAGCACTCCTTGAGCGCGACTCTGAAATTGAGCTGTCGATTTCCCACACTACGCGTGCTCCGCGCCCAGGCGAAGTTAACGGTCGCGAGTATCACTTCATTTCCGTCAATGAGTTTGAAGAGCGCAAAGCGCGCGGCGAATTTCTCGAGTCCGCCCTTGTGCACGGCAACTACTACGGCACAAGCCGCGTTTGGATTGAGCAACGCATGGCTGCTGGCAAAGACGTTTTGCTGGAAATCGACTGGCAGGGGGCTCGTCAAGTACGTTCCCAATTTGAAGGTACCGTGGGCATCTTCATTCTGCCTCCTTCCATTGATGCACTTGAAGCGCGCCTGCATAAGCGCGGCACCGACAGCGAAGCCACCATAACACGTCGTCTGATGGGGGCCGGAGCGGAAATTGCCCACGCTCCCGAATTTGAGTTCGTTATAATTAACGACAGCTTTGACGTTGCTTTATCGCAACTGATCTCCGTAGTGACAGCTTCGCGCCTGAACTTCCAAAATCAGGCCGCGCGCCATCGCGAACAGTTCATCTCGCTCGGCGTTCCTGTCTGATCTCTACCCTGCTGCAACGATTTCCTACTTTTGAAAAGAAAAATGGCTCGCATTACTGTTGAAGATTGCATGAAAAAGATTCCGAACCGTTTTGAGATGGTTCTCTGCGCCGCATACCGCGCTCGTCAGCTCAACGACGGTCACGCACCGCGCGTTGATGCCAAGGACAAAAACACCGTGATCGCTCTGCGCGAAATTGCGCAGGGCAGTGTGTCGCGCGAAATGCTGGAACGCGTTTCCTAATTTCTTGCTTCACTCGGGCAACGGACAACCGTTGCGTTGCCCGCAAGCGAAACCAAGCGCTGCCTATCCTATAAGACTATTTGGGCAGCGCTTTTTTTATTTTTTATCACTTTTCGGAAAAGGTCCTATGCTGTTTACCGCCCCTCAAACAGCCCCGGCAACGACTCTGCCCGGCATCATTCGACCTCAACATCCTCATGTCGGCCAGTCCAGTGAAGACGACTACGATGCTGCTTATCTGGATGCTCGTGCCGATGACATCGTCGGTCAGGAAGCTGACCTCCCTCTCTTTTCTCCTGTCGAGAAAGTCACCAAAGTCGTCACCTCTTCCGAACTGCTCGCCCGTTGCAGTCAGTTTCTTTCTAAAGCAGACGTAGAACGCGTTCGTCAGGCATTTATGTACGCTGACGATGCGCATCTGGGGCAATTTCGCAAATCCGGCGAACCATACATCACGCATCCGCTTGCGGTAGCCAATATTCTTGCCGAGTGGCGTCTTGACTCCACCACCATCTGCGCGGGTCTTATGCACGATGTGCTCGAAGATACGCCTGTCGCCAAAATTGAAATGGTTGAACGCTTCGGCGTGGAGGTGGCGGAACTCGTTGACGGCGTCAGTAAACTCGACAAATTGCGTTTTTCTTCCAACGAAATCGCGCAGGCTGAAAGTTTCCGCAAGATGTTGCTCGCCATGAGCCGCGATGTACGTGTGATCTTTGTGAAACTCGCCGACCGTCTGCACAACTTGCGCACCCTCGGCGTGATGCGTCCGGACAAACGTCGCCGCATCGCCAAGGAAACGTTGGAAATCTATGTGCCGATTGCGCATCGTCTAGGGCTCAATACCGTTTTCCGCGAACTGCAGGAGTTGTCCTTCTTCAACCACTACCCGCGTCGTTACGAAATTCTTCGTGAAAACGTGATTCTCACACGCGGCAATCGTAAGGCTGTTCTAGAACGCATCCTGCGTGAAACGCGTTCAGCATTACCCAAATGCGGCATTGTGGCTCAAGTCCAGGGAAGAGATAAGACCATCTACGGTATATACAACCGCATGCGTGACACGCATGCTTCCTTCTCCGATGTTTTGGACATCTACGGCTTTCGTGTAATCGTTCGTACGCGCGAAGAGTGCTATCTCACTTTGTGCGCCTTACACCAGCTCTATAAACCTGTTCACAACCGCTTCAAAGACTTCATTGCGATCCCGAAAGCAAACGGTTACCGAAGTCTTCACACCACCGTCATCGGTCCCTACGGCACTCCTGTTGAGTACCAGATTCGTACGGAAGAAATGCACCGCATTGACGAGATGGGCATTCTTTCTCACTGGATCTACAACGACAGCATGGATACCAGCGGTATCCAGAACATGGTGAAATCCTGGCTGCAAAGTCTAATGGAAATTCAACGTACCAGTGCTGACAGCAGTGAGTTCCTTGAAAACATCAAGATCGACCTCTTCCCGGATCGCGTCTATGTCTTCACACCAAGAAGCAAGATCGTGAGTTTGCCGCAAGGCTCCTGCCCTGTTGACTTTGCCTATCAGATTCACACCGATGTCGGCAACAAGGCTATCGGCTGCCGCATCAACGGGGAGCAGCAACCATTGTCCACGCCGCTGAAGAACGGCGACATGGTCGAGATCATCACAGCGCCCGATGCAGAACCCGATCCTCAGTGGATCAGCTTTGTGCGCAGCGGTAAAGCTCGTGCAGAAGTCCGCCAGTATCTGCGCACGCGCAATCCTGAAGAATCGGAAGCTTTGGGTCGTAAAGTGCTCGCCAAGGCTGCCCAAGAAGCACAGCTTAACCTTCAGGCCATACCCGAGCCCATTTGGCGTGAAGTACTTCGCGATGCTTCCATCGGAACGCGAGAACAACTCTACATCGATATCGGTCTGGGGCATATGCCGGCAGCTGGTATCATCGGCCAAATTAAGACACTGCTACAGGTAAAGAAGCCAGAACATCCCGCAAGTGAAACCACGGTCACCATTCGCGGCACCGAAGGTATGGCCGTCCAACTGGCTACCTGTTGCCATCCCGTACCTGGCGACAATATTTGGGGCTTTATGCGTAAAGGGCATGGGCTTTCCGTACACCGCTCTGACTGCGAACACGTTGCTCGGGGACGGCAAAATGCTCCTCAACGTTGGATGCCGTTGGCATGGCAAGCAGAAAGCGCTGAAGAAGCTCGTTTCTCTGTTCCGCTGGATCTGGAAATTACCGATGACCGAGCAACACTCGCCTCTGTCGCTACAGAACTCAGTTCCGCAGGATCGGCGATTGTGGGTGTCAACGTCGAACCCAATAAAGAAGGCAAAGAATCTTTGAATCTAATGATTCAAGTTCGAAGCCGACTGCACTTGATGCACATCATGCGAGCGCTCAAACGAATTCCAACAGTGTTGAGCGTGGCAAGACGCTTGGATGGCGACAAACGAATCTTCTTGCCAACAGAAGATCGGTAGAGATGGCGAGGGCTCCTTTCGGAGCCCTCGTTTTATCGGTTAAATTTTACCTCCGTGATTTTTCAGGTAGTAGTACCTCACGTACTTGGCCATCGTGTAGAAGTAATGGTTCATGGAGAAAATGAAACCGAGTTTTCCATCCAAAAAACCGCGATTAATGAAATAGACCTTGAAGAAGGCCCAGAGCGGTCTTAGAACAACATCTCTAAAAAAGTAGCAGTTCCTGCCTTCATCCAAATATTTGTCAGCGGCCAGTCTGCTGTATAGATCAATTTTTCTGTAGTAAGCGTCCCAGTTACGGTATGTGAAATGAATAAGCCGCCCAGATAATTGATCTCTTGGGAACGGCGATTCAATACTTTCATGCACCTTTCCGATAGACGAAGCTCCCTCTCTCGGCAAAAATCTCAGAACCCAGTCAGGACGCAAGCATCCATGCGTAGCAGACCCTGATACAAAATGATTTTCTCTCTGGATCATGTATGCCCGCTTCTGCAACGAATCAGACAGCACTTGACGAATACAATCACGCAGTTTTGAACTGACTCTCTCATCAGCATCAATCAGCAGAAGCCAAGGTTGAGAAGCTTGTTGCATGCCAAAAGTCTTCTGAGCTCCCCAATCTCCAACAAGAGATCGATTAAAGACTTTCGCGCCTAGCTCCTGAGCTATCTCGACCGTCTTATCAGTACTTCCGTCATCAACAACAATGAATTCTTCAGCAAAATCACAGCTTCGAAGACAATCCTTAATATTTAGCTCCTCGTTACGCGTCAAGAGCACAACGCTAATGGGAAGTTTTTCTTTTGTCATTTGAGGTTACTTCAAAGCCATCGATTTTTGCTATTTGTACTCCACTGCAACTATCTCCAGCACTTCTAACCGTGCGGGGTGATCAATCGTTGCCGGCGTCGGTAATTTGACACTATCACCTTCCCTTTGCTTCAGAAAGACCCGGGCAATCGGACTCACCCAACTCACGTCATCATTTTCCGGATCAGCTTCATCAATGCCTACGATACGAATAGTGTGCTCGGTGCCAGTAGTCAGGTTCTCGTAGGTAACAGTTGCCCCAAAATACACCTGATCCGTGGGTGGGCGTTTCGTAGGATCAACCACCTCTGCACTTTCAATTCGTTTGTTTAAAAAACGTATGCGACGGTCAATTTCGCGCAAACGTCTTTTGCCGTACTGGTAGTCACCATTTTCGGAACGATCCCCATTGCTTGCCGCCCAACTGACCACGTTTACAATGCTCGGTCGCTCAACGTTAACCAAATGCTCGCGCTCATCTAGCAGACGTCGATAGCAACTCGGAGTCATGTAGTTTTTTGTGTTCGCCGGAAGTCCGGGAAGCTTGACTTCTTCACCGTCTTCATCTTCCATCAACATTTCAGTTGTCATTCGTCCAACCAACCCCGCTCTATTGCCGATATTTACCGCGCATCTGTAGATAAGCCGGCACCCACTTTTTAAGTGGAGCCGCGTCAATCTCTTTCCAATCTTTAAGGCTGTGTCCTTCGAGCGCCCCGCTCATTTTGACGAGTAACACCTCGTCACCCGCTACGATAGCATCCTCGTTGTAACTGCCGACAAAAAAGACTTCTCTTCCTTTGGGATCAAAAAGATCCTTGCCTACACTAAAGTCTTCACTGGGATTTTGAACAGCCAATACTCTTTTCAACAGAGTGGCTCCCACATCGTATGATGTCGTGCGGTGGGTAATTTGTTGTGCAGGCATTCCAGGCCACACAATCACAAGCGGAATTTTGATCTGAGCATCAGAAAAGTTTCCATTGTGCCCCCAATAGTTCAACTTGGAGTCATTGAACTCTTCCCCGTGATCGGAAGTCACAATCACTATCGTGTCCTTCAGGCGTTCGTTCTTCTCGAGGATCCGTAGCACTCGGCCAATCAGTACATCCTGCCAATAGGCAGCATTTTTATAGCGGTTGAAATATTCTCTCGGATCAAAGTCAGGAGAGAGTTTTAATCGATCAACCTCTTGCCAATAATCGTCATAGGGAACATCTAGGTCTTCAGGGAAATCCAGAGAGTGCACGCTATCCAAAAACATGAAACTCATGAATTTTCTATTTGTATCGCGTTGCTCCAGCCATTTTTCGAAATCATTCACACTATCGAGATCCCGTTCCGCAACTGTCTCACCGGTGTCGGAGCCCATGCGCAAAGGTCTTACACTGGAAAAAACCGTTGCGTAGAACTCTGGACGAAGCAACGTTGCTGTCGCGAATGCAGTAATTTCGTACCCGGCTTTCTGAAAGCCTGTCACCATTGAAGATGACACATTCGTAGACAGAGCGCTTTGCCAATAAAACGGTGGGAGTCCGTAGAACAAACCGAAAACGCCGGCTCGAGTTGCATTACCTGCAGAATAATGCTCCTGAAAAACTAATGCCTGATTTTGGAGTTTTGTTAGATTAGGCATCGTCTTTGCATCTACAACATCAGCACGCAAAGAGTCGATTGCCAAAATCAACACATTGAGATCCGTTCCCTTTCCAAGGGAAAGCTCATTGAGCGGATAGTGAAAGCTGCCAACTTTCTGAGAAAGACTTAATTTCTCTTCTCCGGCTGCCACAAGTCCAAATTTAGACAAGAATGTATTTGCCCGGATAGGGTAGTAGAGAGGAATTCGCTCGGCCAAAACTGTCACCGATTTGACATTTTGGGAAACGCTGTAGGCACTTACGGCATTTACAACTAGATACCCCACCAGGATACCCACGCAGGGCAATACAGCTTTGGTAGTCACCTTCGTGCTCGCCCAGACCAATAGCATAGACACAACGGCTAGGCAAACAACCAAAAATGCAATTTTTATCATCATGCCGGTGGAGAAGGAAAAAACCTCTCGCCCACCGACAAGGGCGAGATCAACCATCGCCCAGTTGATGTGGAAGCGATACTGTTGGTAGACAAATGTGTCCGTGACAAGCGACACCAAAAGGATGAAGGTAAGTCCAAAGGCCATCCCCCGTCCACCACAAGAACTCAAGCGTGACAGTGGCAATACCAACAAAAGTTGCAACAGAAAATGCCCAATGAAAAACACTCCTGCGGCAGCCCCGAAAACATATAGATACTGCCACCATTGGGTTCCTGGCAAACCGGTCATGTAACGCAGGGCCACGGTAGCCCCAACAACTGCAAATAAAACGGCTAACCAGCCAATTTCATTTAGTTGTGTACGCAAAGCCCACTTATTGTTCATGGTTTGCTGCTGGCTCAAAAGGATTGCGTTTTCGCTGAATCACTCCGTTGCACGGTTCCCGTTTTAGGACGCGGCGTAACGTACGCCGCCGTACCCCAGAGAGGAACCGTGGAGAGACTGTGTTTGAAGCTGCCTGAGGTTTCGCGTGTCGAGTAGGAGAGATACATAAGAGTCTGGCTCTCCTCATCAAAAATACGACGAATCTTTAATGTCTTCAGAAACACACTCTTAGATTTCTCAAAAACCACTTCTCCCGTCTTGCCCTTTTTAATCCGAGCAATCATTTCCGGCGTAATTTCTCCAGTTTGACGGCAGCTGACAGCACTGTCTGACGGATCAGACAACGAAAGATTTGCTTCAATGCTCGCAACGTGACAGGTCACCCCAGGCACAAGCGGATCAACAAAACTATTCAGTTTTATGTCCTTGAGCGTAAAAATTCCCAACGACACATCAGCAACCTCATTGTCAGAACAAGAGGTCAGAGCTAACGCTCCCGAAATAACCAGCACCAATGCAAGGATTTTTTTCTTCACAACAAACTCTGTCTTCTATAGAAACAAATAACCGTGAGCAAAAATCTGCTCTTCACCTGCTAGTTAACTGATTTAGATGGCTACTGCCATGGCCTCTTTATCAGAAGCAAACTGAATGTTGTACAAGTGCTCGTAATAGCCCTTTCTTTGCAACAATTCCTCATGCTTGCCAACTTCACAAATTTGGCCATCCTTCATCACAACAATTTTGTCGGCACCAATAATCGTGGAAAGACGGTGTGCAACAACAAAAGTTGTGCGCCCCTGCATGAGCTCATCAAGCGACTTTTGGATATATTTTTCGCTTTCCGTATCCAGAGCGCTAGTGGCCTCATCCAGAAGCAAAATCGGTGCATTTTTCAAAAGCGCTCTAGCGATTGAAATACGCTGCTTTTGCCCCCCTGACAATCTACTGCCAGCTTCCCCTACCTGTGTATCCAACCCCTTTGGCAGGGTTTCAATAAAAGGCATCAAGTATGCTGCGCGAGCGGCTTCCTCAATCTGTTCTCGGGTCGCACTCTCATTGCCATAGGCAATATTCGCCGCGATCGTGTCATCGAACAAAATGACATCTTGACTCACCAACGAAATCTGGTCACGTAAACTCTTTAGGGTCACGGAACTCTGCGCTACGCCATCAAAGTAAATTTCACCGGCTGTAGGAGTCCAGAACCGCGGTATCAGATTGATCAGGGTTGTTTTTCCAGCTCCAGAAGCCCCCACGAGAGCAACTGTCTCTCCGGCCTTCACATCAAGAGAAAAATCCTTAACTGAGGGCTTTTCCGCACCAGCGTATTGGTGGGTAACTCCCTCGAAACGGACGTCACCGCGAACTCTCTTAAGCTTGTTTTCGCCCGGGTCCTTTTCTTCAAGCTCATCGAGCATTTCGAAAATACTCTCAGCAGCAACTCGGACGCGAGCTGTTGCTCCGTTCAGAGACGAAAGATGACGAATTGGAGTCAATAGGAGTAGCAAAGCTGAGAGGAACGTAATGAATTCTCCTAATGTGAGCATTCCGTGTTGGGCTTGCAACAACGCAACAACTACAACGATACTTACAGCACTCATACTCACAAAGTGAGTCATCGGGGTACCGGCACCAGAGACTCTCTGCATCCGAAGCGCAAGTTTCCTCATAAGGCCATTGGCGGTCATAAACCGCTTTTGCTCGTACTCGTATGCATCATAAATTTTGACCATTCGCTGGCCTCGGTATCCTTCCTGAACAACACTTGTGAGCTCCGCAAGGGACTGCTGAAAACCACTCCCATAACTACGATTTTTCCTTCCTACCCACCGAATAATCAGTGCCAAAAACGGAGCTACAACAAAGGACACTAACGAAAGCTGCCAGTTATGGTAGAACAGGACACACAACAGGGCTACGATCTGCAGCGAGTCTCTGAAAATAGTCGCGATCAATTCAGCAGCAGCCCCCAAAGCTGTTCCTGCTTGATTGATGAATACAGAAACTACTGTTCCTGAGTTCCTTTTCTGATATGTTGCAGCAGGCCATTTCAACACTCTCGAAAAGAGTTGAGTTCTGAATTGATAAAGAATGTCCTGAGAAATTTTCTGCAAAAATAGGGAACTCGTAAATGAAGACAAGCCGTATGCCAACGAAATAACCAGCAAAGACCCGGGAGCCCACCAGATTGCCGCTGGATCTTTTTCATAGAATCCCTTGTCAGTCAACTGCCCGACCAGAAGCGCAATCAGAGACGATGACCCCGCCGTCACTACCATGGCACACATCGCGACGGCGAGCCATTTTTTGTACCTAAGAACATGTGAAAACAGGCGGCGGACGGCATCTTGCTCTTTGCCTACTAGAAAATCTTGAGTTCTGTTCCCTGTGCTTTGACTCATCAAAAGGAATCCTTCGAATTATTCAGATTTTGATCGTGAGATTTTACAATGTGCCCCTACGAGGTTGGGACAAAGTACAAGCTGTTGAAATCAACTAGTCCTCTGTCCCCTCAGGTCTAATTGACTCCCTTTATCGTTACCAAATCTTCTCTATGTCTACCGTTCTCTGCCGTCTTCCTAACCATGTTGGCGATTGCTGCATGTGCCTTCCAGCTCTACGACTCCTTGCTGCAAGCGGGTTTACACCAGCTCTAGTTGGTAAACGTTGGGCCGAGGATCTAATGGCCGGCATGGGATGGCGTTTCGACCCAATTGAGGGAAAGGTTTCGGAAGACCTCTCTCGCATCCGTTACCTCGCTCAAAACGCCAATGCCTCTCAGGGATTGTTGTTCCCCAATTCTTTTGGTTCAGCTCTCCTCTTTAAGTTAGGTCGACTCAAGACTACGGGACTGAAGACAGATATGCGCTCCTTCATTCTGGACAATGGCATTCCAGAGCCTGGAGCCATGCATGAAGTCGAACGCTTTTTTTATGTTGCCCACGAAGCCATTAAATCTTGGGGAGCCACCCCCGCTTTTGATAAGGTACCCGAGCGTCTCAGTCTTGTCTTGATGAAGAGACATGAGGCAGCAGCCAAAAATCTCATCGAACAATACAAGATCCCTTCTAGGTTCGCTCTCCTTGCCCCCATTGCCCGCGGCAAGCATCAAGGCAAAGTAAAACACTGGGAACATTTCAATGACATTGTCAAGCCTTTGCGGGATAAAGGCATTGAACCGATCGTCTTTCCTTCCCTTCGAGAAGAAGCATTGGCCAAAGCGGCATGTCCTGACGCAACCATCTTACCGCCCACAACGTTAGGAAACTTCGCAGCGATCGCAAAGCGAGCACAGGTGGTTATCGCCAATGACTCAGGCGTCAGTCATATTGCTGCTGCTGTCGGTGCTAAGCAGATTACCCTGGTCGGCGTAACCGATACGAAGCGCACCGGGCCTTGGAACCCTGATGCTATCGTCCTCGGAGAAAACGGCAGATGGCCTGAAGTCTCCGAAGTGATTGATACCCTCAGCAACATATTGAAATGATTGTTTCTCGTATCCACTAAGCCTTCGATTTCCATTTGAAGGCTTAGTACACAAATCTAGCTGAGGACACGCTTTCTGAGTTTTTCAGCTGGTTCAACAGCTGATCTGTAGGGGCATAGTTGTCGTTGAGGAACACTTCTGCTCTTACACCTTTGCTACTGATGGATACTTCGCATGGGACGCCACATTTATCACCGTTTTGTCCGGAATGAAGTAGGTCTCGGATAGCACTCAAGCTTTGCCCCTCAGCAATCTCAAGCATGAGCGTGGCGCCCCTTTGCACTCGCATCTCTTCAATTGTGATCACCCTGTCACAGACAAAAGACATGCCTCCGCTACGCTCATCCTTCCGCCCCTTGCCGGTGAAAATGAGCATCTCATCCGGTTTGAGCATATTCTTGTAATTTTCGTATGCTTTTGCGAACACGAGAACATCCATTGTCGTTTGCCCATCGCTGAGTGCCACCACGGCAAAAGTACCTCGCTTACCTGCAATGGTTCGCACACTCTGCACAATGCCGGCGATAGTCTGTTGTTCGCGGCTATCTCTGACATCCTTAAACGGAATGGCAAAATTACGCGCTTCCACTCGGTAAGAATCGAACATATCGCCCGTCAGACAGAAGCCGAAAGCGTCTCGCTCAAGCGTATAGAGCGTACGATCGTCCCAGCGATCAGCTTTTTTCCAATTGACAATACGTTCGTCTTCACCGTTTTCATCAGCAAAGAGGCTCGCCTGCCCAATTGCCGCTGCCACAGCCTGCCCAGCCTGAATGGCGTTCTCAACGTTACCGAAGAGCTTCCCTCGATCCTTATCCAACGAGTCGAAAGCTCCCGCCTTGATGAGCTGCTCCAGGACCTTTCGGTTCATGGAATGCACTCGAGCCGCTACATCGAAAATATCCAGAAACGGACCGTTTAACAGTCGTTCGTGAAGCAAATCTTCGACAATATTCTGTCCGACCCCCTTAATAGCCCCCAAACCAAAGCGAACTGTCTTTTCATCAGGAACCGTAAAGAACCATTCGCTGATATTGATGTCCGGCTGAAGAACGGTCACACCCATTTCGCGGGCGTCTTCCACCAACTCTCTCATTTTTTCGCCTTGGTTCATCACCAAACACATGTTGCCCGCAATGAAGCAGGCCGTGTGGTGCACCTTTAGGTATGCTGTCTGCCAAGCAACGTACGAGTATGCGGCAGCATGCGACTTGTTGAAGCCGTAACCCGCAAATTTCTCCATCAAGTCGAAGATTTCAGTTGCCGTCTCTGCGGTAACGCCTCGTTCGGCCGCACCTTGAATGAAGACGGCGCGCTGCCGTTTCATTTCCTCGACATTCTTCTTACCCATGGCACGACGCAAAAGGTCGGCACCGCCCAACGAATAGCCCCCGATAGCTCGTGCGACCAGCATCACCTGTTCCTGATAGACCATGATGCCGTAAGTTTCACGAAGAATAGGCTCCATACGGGGATCGAGGTACTCCACTTTTTCTCGCCCAAATTTACGGTCAATGAAGTGAGGGATCTGATCCATCGGACCGGGACGATAGAGGGCGTTCAGGGCGACAAGGTCTTCCAGGCAGTCAGGCTTTGCTTGCCGTAACTGTTCACGCATGCCGTCCGATTCAAACTGGAACACTGCTCCTGTATTTCCCTGTTGGAAGAGCTCCAGCGTTTTCTTGTCGTCGGTCGGGATTCGCGACAGATCAAACTTTGTACCAGGATTCAAACGGTCGATATATTCAGCAGCCTTCGTCAGAATCGTCAATGTTGTCAGTCCCAGGAAGTCGAACTTCACAAGGCCTACATTTTCAATGTCTTTCTTATCGAACTGGCTGACAGTATTTTCGGGCTTGCCATCTGCGTTATAAAGCGGGCAGAAATCCGTCAGCTTGCTTGGCGCAATCAGAACACCGCCCGCGTGCATACCCAGGTTGCGAGTCAAGCCCTCGAGTTTTTGAGCGTAGCTCATCAACTCAACATAATCCTCCCTCTCGGCCATTTCCTTAAACGCGGGTTCCATTTCAGCTGCTTTTGCGAGCGTCACATCAAGCCCCGGCTTTTGAGGAATCAATTTGGCCAGTTCGTCAACCTTTTTGTAGTTCATATTGAGCACACGGCCGACGTCTCGAACCACAGCCTTTGCGCCCATGGCACCGAACGTAACGATCTGGCTCACTGCATCCACACCATAGGTACGCTTCACGTACTCGATGGTGCGATCACGGTTGTGCTGACAAAAGTCGACGTCAAAGTCAGGCATCGAAACGCGTTCCGGATTCAGGAAGCGTTCGAACAGCAACCCGTAATGCAACGGATCCAAATCCGTAATGCCCAACGCATATGCTACAAGAGAACCTGCACCGGACCCTCGGCCGGGCCCCACTGCTACACCGTTTCGTTTAGACCAGTTGATAAAGTCCTGCACGATAAGGAAGTAACCAGGGAACTTCATGGATGAGATTGTCTTGAGCTCGTAGTCCAAGCGTTCGATGTATTCCGGACGGCGAACATCTCGCTCCGCCTTATCCGGATACAAAAACTCAAGACGGCGCTCCAAGCCCTCATGCGAGAGCTGCACCATATATTCGTCGAGCGACACGCCTTCCGGAGTCGGAAACAGCGGTAGCTGAGGCTTTTGCAAAACTCCATCCAGATTGCAGCGTTGAGCAATCACCACCGTGTTGTCGATTGCCTGAGGAATGTCAGCAAAGAGCGCCCTCATCTCCTCTTCGGTCTTCAGATACTGCTCTTCCGTATAAAGCTTCGGACGATGGGGATCCGCCAACACGTATCCACCGGCAATGCAGCAGCGCACTTCATGAGCATTGAAATCTTCTCGATGCAGGAATTGCACCGGGTGTGTCGCCACCATGGGCAATCCCGTCTCAACAGCCAACTCGGCAATATGCGCCACTACCGCTTCATCGTTTTTTCGGCCGGCGCGTTGCACTTCTAAATAAAAACGCCCCGGGAAGGCCGCGCGCAACTGTTCAAGTGCCGCTTTAGCTTCACCCTTATTATCCTCGAGCAAGCGTTGCTCAATCACCCCTTGCGGTCCACCGGAAAGACAGATGAGTCCCTTGCAATTTTCAAGAGTCAACCACTCGAGTCTGACTTCACCGCGCCCCAGATACTGGTTCTCCATCCAGCCTCGGGATAGAAGCTCGCAAAGCGACAGATAACCCTCATGATTTTGGCAATAGACCGTCAGGCGATACGGATTGTCTCGTTTACCATGCACCGCATTTGTGATCCACAAATCACACCCGACGATGGGCTTGATGCCGTCAGCTATCGCATGCGAATAAAACCGCAGGGCCCCGAACAAATTCATCGAGTCGGTAATACCTAAAGCAACGCCTCCCTGCTCCATCACTTCTTCAAGGATGGGGTCGAGACGCACGATACCGTCTTGAATGGAATACTCGGAGTGAAAACGCAGATGAACGAAATTGGCGGACATGGCTAATGCACGAGGACATGCCGGCGCATTTCCAGATAGAAATACGCCGGAGGGCAGAACGGAACTTAGTGCTTGAGAGGCTTGAAGCGAATGCGGTGCGGACGCGCTGCTTCTTCACCAAGGCGCTTTCTCTTGTCGGCTTCGTATTCGTTGTAGTTGCCGTCAAAGAACACGACCTTACTGTCGCCTTCAAACGCCAAAATATGCGTGGCAATTCTGTCGAGGAACCAACGGTCGTGTGAGGTCACCAGCGCACAGCCTGCAAATTCCAACAGCGCTTCTTCCAGAGCACGCAAGGTCTCAACGTCCAAATCGTTCGAGGGTTCGTCAAGCAGCAGAACGTTGCCGCCCTTCAGCAAAGTTGCGGCCAGATGCAGACGACCGCGTTCGCCGCCGGAAAGAACGCCCACAGTCTTCTGCTGATCGCCGCCCTTGAAATTAAAGCGACCGAGATAGGCACGGGAGCTCATCTCAAACTTGCCGACCTGCAAAATATCGAGACCGCCCGAAATCGCCTCAAACACAGTCTTATCGTTGGGTAATCCTTCACGCGTCTGGTCCACGGCGGCGATCTTGACCGTGTCACCAAGAACAATCGAACCGGAGTCCGGCTGTTCCTTTCCTGTAATCATCTTAAAGAGCGTCGACTTACCGGCACCGTTGGGACCAATGACACCTACGATGGCTCCGGGAGGAATCGTAAATGACAAATCATCGATCAACAGGCGATCGCCGAACCCCTTGCTGACATTGTGGAATTCAATAACCTTATTGCCGAGGCGATCTGCCACCGGAATAAAGATTTCATTGGTTTCGTTACGACTCTGGTATTCGTAGCTCGACAACTCTTCGAAACGATTCAGGCGAGCCTTGGCCTTTGCCTGACGCCCCTTGGGATTCTGACGCACCCATTCCAATTCATGTTTGATGGCCTTGGCGCGGGATTCCTGCTGACGCTTTTCCTGCTCCAGACGCTTTTCCTTCTGGTCAAGCCACGAGGAATAGTTGCCCTTCCAGGGGATGCCTTCGCCACGGTCAAGTTCGAGAATCCATTCGGCTGCGTTATCCAAGAAGTAACGATCGTGGGTAACGGCAACAACCGTTCCCGGAAAACGATGCAGGAACTGCTCCAACCATTCAACGCTTTCAGCGTCCAGATGGTTGGTCGGTTCATCCAACAACAGCATATCCGGACGAGATAACAACAGACGGCACAGAGCCACACGGCGTTTTTCACCGCCGGACAAATGTCCGATCTTGGCTTCCCACGGCGACAAGCGCAGAGCATCTGCTGCAATTTCCATCTGCGTCGAAGCATCCGTACCGGCGGCGGCAATGATGGCTTCCAGACGAGCCTGCTCGGCTGCCAGTGCATCAAAGTCTGCATCCGGTTCGGCATAAGCCGCGTACACAGCATCAAGCTTGGCCTGAGCCTGCATCACTTCGCCCATGCCTTCTTCCACAGCCTGACGAACCGTTGCTTCAGGATCAAGCTGCGGTTCCTGCGGCAAATAACCAATCTTGAGATCGTTCTGCCACGTAATTTCGCCATCAATGTCTTTATCGACACCGGCCATAATCTTCAAAAGCGTCGATTTACCGGCACCATTGAGCCCCAGAACGCCGATCTTGGCCCCCGGGAAAAACGACAAAGAAATATCTTTGAGGATGAATCGCTTGGGGGGAACCACCTTGGCCACGCGATTCATGGTCATGACGTATTGAGCCATTTGTCCTGATCTTTGATTGAAAATGGAAAATAGAACGTAGAATTATGCCCGTGCCGTGCATAGCACACAAACAGAAATGTACGCTTTTCAAGCTACAATTTCGCCTTTTCGAATCGCTTTCCGTCTCACCTTTCTTTTTTCTCTCGCATTCATGGTGTCTTTGCGCAATTTTTTGGTTTGCTTCGTAACCGGCATTTGCTTTGCCGGCTCCGTGGCGTGCGCAGAAACGCCTGCGGCTACGGAAGCGCGGCAAGCCGATGATTTACCCGCTACGGAAGCCGAAGTATCTCCTCCCGTTGATATTTGGGATCGTATCCGCCGCGGATACGCTATGCCGGAACTCAAGAACAGCCGCGTAAAAACATCGTTGAGAAGCTACAGTCGTAATCCGCGTCACATCGAGCGTGTTTTTGAGCGTGCCGGCAAATATCTCTATCACATTGTCGATGAAATTGAGCAGAGAGGCTTACCCACGGAACTTGCGCTTTTGCCGTTTGTGGAAAGTGCCTTCCAACCCGAAGCCCTCTCTCATGCGAAAGCATCGGGACTTTGGCAATTCATGCCTCAGACAGGCAACATCTATTCGCTTCAGCAGAATTTCTGGAAGGACGAGCGCAGAGACGTGCTGCAGAGCACTCGAGCCGCATTGGACTACCTGGAAAAGCTCTATCAACAGTTTGGGGATTGGCACTTAGCTCTTGCTGCCTACAACTGGGGCGAAGGCAGTGTTTCGCGTGCCATTCGCAGAGCAAAAGCTCGTGGACGCAAAGCGGACTACGCGCACCTGCGGATGCCCCGTGAAACGGCCTACTACGTACCAAGACTGGAAGCAATCCGTCAAATCGTTGCTGATCCGGAAAAGTACGGCATCAATCTGCCTGAAATTGAAAACGCTCCTTTTTTTGTCCGCGTCACGAAGAGCCGTGACATTGACATGAAGACGGCCGCAGAGCTTGCTGAAATGGATCCCAACGAGTTTCGGATGCTCAATCCTGGCTTCAATCTGCCCGTGATCGTTGCCAGCCACAACTCCGTCATGTTGCTTCCGATGGAAAATCTGGAAGTCTTCATGGACAACCTCGCGAGTTGGGTCAACACCGGAAAGCCACTGTCAAGCTGGGTGCTCTATCACCTTAAAGAAGGCGAAACACTTGCAGACGTTGCGTTGAAATCGGGTATGACCGAAGAAGAGCTTCGGCGCGTCAACCGCATCCCGAAGGGACGCAAAGTGCTCGCTGGTTCTGCTTTGCTGGTTGACGCCAACGGGCAGCTTGCGCCGGCAATCGCACAGGAAGAACTCAACGCCGGACTCAAACTTTCGGCTCCGGAAGTGCGCCGTGTGGTTTACCGCGTGCGCCGGGGCGACTCCATCTACACCATCGCCAAGAAATACGGCATCACACAGCGCTCGATTCGTCGCACGAACAATTTGCGCAGCTCCCGACTGCGCATCGGGCAGCGCCTCGTGCTTGTAATTCCGCCGCGTGCAAATACGCAGCCGCCGCCAGGAAAGAACGTACACGTTGTCAGACGCGGAGAGACACTTTTTTCAATTGCAAAAAAGTACGGTACCAGCGTCTCTAAAATCCGTATCATCAACAATTTGAGAACAACTCGAATCTCAATCGGACAACGGTTGAAGATTCGCTAAAAACAAAAATCCTTACCGAGGAATAAATCATGGGATTTCTGCAAGGCAAGAAACTTTTGATCACGGGCGTGTTGTCGAACCGTTCGATCGCCTACGGCATTGCCCGAGCCTGCCACCGCGAAGGAGCCGAGCTCGCCTTTACCTACGTTGGAGAACGCTTCCACGACCGTATCGTTGAATTTGCCAAAGAATTCGGCAGCGACATCTGCCTTGAAATGGATGTCACCAAAGATGATCAGATCGCCAATGTGATGGATGAACTGAAGGAACGTTGGGGCGGTCTGGACGGCTTTGTGCATTCCATCGGGTTCGCTCCGCGTGAATGCATTGCAGGCGACTACCTCGACGGAGTCGGCCGCGAATCCTTCCGCACAGCCATGGAAATTTCCGCGCTGTCCTACCCGGTGCTTGCCAAGGCGGCTTTGCCGCTGATGGAAGGTCGTGCCGCCTCCATCTTGGCTCTCACCTACATCGGCAGTGAACGCACCGTTCCCAACTACAACACCATGGGCGTCTGCAAGGCTGCTCTGGAAGCCTCCACTCGCTATCTGGCCGGCAGTCTCGGCCCCAAGGGCATCCGCGCCAACGCCATCAGCTCCGGTCCGATCAAGACGCTGGCAGCATCCGGCATCCAGAACTTCTCGAAGATTCTGACCTACATGGAACACTCCGCTCCGTTGCGCCGTACGGTCACGATTGATGAAGTCGGCAATACCGCCGCCTTCCTGCTCTCGGATTTGGCAAGCGGTATCACGGGCAATGTGGCCTACGTTGATGCAGGCTTCCACAGCGTCGGCGTGAGCCCTGTGTTGGTGGAAGAGTAACTCGCTCACCCCTGCGGCCATAAAAAGAACCGGACTCGAGTCACCAAGCTCCAGTCCGGTTATCTATTTTTAGATTCGCTAAAGAGCGCCCTATTTACGACGCGCCTTCTCTTTCTTACGGCAGTCCTCACAAACGCCGTATAGGGACAGCGAGTGCCCTTCGAGTTCAAAACCAAGACGTACGGCGATCTGTTTCTGGCGTTTTTCGATTTCTTTATCAACAAACTCTTCTACGCGGCCGCAGCGCGTGCAGACAATGTGATCGTGATGTGCGCCGTCGTCCATTTCGTAGCTGGCGCGGTCGTTGCCGAAATAGTGACGAACGATGAGACCCGCCGCTTCAAACTGGGTAAGAACGCGATAGACGGTAGCGAGCCCCACCTCGATGTTTTCTGCAACTAACTGCTTGTAGATGTCTTCTGCAGTCAAGTGTCGCACAGCTCCTGCTTCCTGAGCTTTTTGGAAAAGCTCCAAAATTCGCATGCGCGGCGCGGTTGCTTTAAGCCCCACATTTTTGAGTTCCTGTTCGGGCTCAAGCATCTCATGTTCATTATTTACGCTCATTGGCTATCCTCAAGAGGCTCATTTCAATCCGATACTCGCTATCATAACGGGAAGTTTTCAATTTACGAATTTCGAGGCATTTTCTCGACTGCTTTTCACATGTCCTTGCGCACACTTCTTATCACTGCTCCTCTTGCCGTCGGTTTGATTGCGCTGTCCGGCTGCAACTTCAATAGCTACGTCTACCGTACCGATGTCCACCAAGGCAACCTGGTCACCAAAGAAATGATTGACCAGCTTCAAGTCGGCATGGCTCGTCAGCAAGTTCTCTTCCTGATGGGAGAACCGCTCATTGAAAGTCAGTTCCATCGCAATCGCTGGGACTACACCTACTATCTGAATCCCCGCTACGGCGACATTCAGATGCGCCGCGTTACACTTTACTTCGATGAACAGGACATTCTCACCAAGATCGAAGCGGGTCCCGTTCCGACCGAAAAACAGGCGGACGAAATGATTCTCGGCCGCGAAACGGACTTCGCTCCGACGCCTCTCGTGCGTCCTGAAGATCAGTAAGGAGTCAAACCGTGAAAATCGCTGTTTCCGGCTCAACCGGTCGCATGGGCAAGCTCATCATTGAGGCCATTCTCTGTAGCGATGACCTTGAACTCGCAGCTGCCGTCACAGCTTCCGGAGTTCCCGAAATCGGCACGGATGCCGGTGCGGCAATCGGCAAAACGACCGGGATTTTGATTTCGGATGACGTTCAGGACCTTGCCAAAGCCGATGTTTTGATTGACTTTACGCGTCCCCAGGCTACGCTTGCCTATCTGCCCTTCTGCGTTGCTCACAATATCGGCGTCGTGATCGGCACGACCGGCTTTGACACGCAAGGCAAAGAGACAATTGCAGAAGCAGCCAAGTCTGTTCCTGTCGTATTCGCGCCCAACATGAGTGTCGGAGTCAATTCCGTTTTGAAGCTCCTGGAAATTGCGGGTGCCATGCTCTCTCAATACGACTGTGAAATCGTTGAAATGCACCACAAGCACAAGGTGGATGCCCCTTCCGGCACGGCCCTTGAAATGGGGCGTCGTGTGGCACAGGGACGCGGCGTTGATTTCGATTCGGTTGCAGTTCTCAGTCGAGAGGGTCATACCGGTGAACGTCCCGATGGAGCCATCGGCTTTGCTGCCCTGCGCGGCGGGGACGTTGTCGGTGACCATACCGTGATTTTTGCCGGCCCCGGTGAACGCATTGAGATCAGCCATAAATCGGGTTCGCGTGCAGGCTACGCACAAGGTGCCGTAACAGCTGCGCGCTTCCTGAAAGACAAACCCAACGGACTTTTTTCTATGTCCGACGTACTCGGATTCAACTGAATTTGTTTTTCCGCGTAAAAAGCCGCGCAGACAAACGCGTTGAGTGGCAAAATTCGCAGGCAAACTTTTCCTAGGTGCGCAATAAACACTGCGCGTGCTCTAACGAGGTAACAAATGAACGACCAGCTTGACAAACTTGAATCTTCCGTCGCCCGCCTTGTGCAGGCCTACAATGAAATGAAGGCTGAAAACGTAGCCCTCAAGGCTCAGCTTGCAGACAAGACCGCCGCTGTCGAACTGCTCGAGGAAGAAGCTGCCGCCGTGCGCAGCCGCATCGATTCGCTGATCGTCTCTCTGACGGCCGACCAGCAGACGGAACAGCCTTCTGCTTAATCGGACATTGTCGGGTAGAAAATCGGAGTCATAAAGCATGCCACGCATCAAACTCACTATCTTGGATCGCGAGTATCCTTTCGAGGTTTCCGAGGAGGACGTTGAGAATCTTCGCAGCGCCGCTGAAATCCTCAATACGCGTGCATCTCAAGTACGCTCGGCCAACCGGTCGCTCACCCCTGAACGCGTTGCCGTGATGGCATCGTTGCAGATCGCTTTTGACTCCATTACCGGCCGTCTCGGTCAGGTCCCTGTCGATGAAGCAACCGTTTCGCGTGTTGCCGCGCTTCGCATGAAGTGCGATGAAGCTCTGGATCCCGCTCTTGAAAGCTGAATTTTCCAGCTTTTGTGTAAATGTTCCCCGAAAGGCCGCTGAAAATAAGCGGCCTTTCTTATGTTCTCAGGAGTCAATAGCAGGGAACGCGCCTTCTTGACTCAAGTCAAACTCCATTTTCTTATCCGACGACAAAGCATCCAACGATAGTGCGATTAAGGCCGCCTAATGGCAATCCATCGTGCGTGAAAACGTCCGTGGAATAAGGCGCTGCGGCGTGTTGCCTCATCTCTCGGTTTGGTTTGCTGTCAAGTTGCCGAAACCTGCCTGACTTTTTCCCAGAGCCGCAAAAGCCCTTGCCAGTGCGTGGGTGCATTGGCAAAAACTTTCACTAACCGAGCTGAACTTACTGTCTGTTCGTGGCGCCCGACGTCATCAAGCGTCTCAGTATTCGTTACGTTATCAACAGAAGAAAGCGTTGAACGTTCTTATTCGACCTTTTTATCGTCATGACCGCATTGGCAAATGCGGCGCTTCTGACGTGGCCATAATGGAGATCCGGACCTCTGTTCCTCTTTTTTATAGCGACGCAAAAATACGTCAAAAGGCCGCACAGGTTTAGCAGAGGCCGGCGTAACCGGTTTTTACATCATTGAGCTTGGATCAATCACGGCGAGCATTTCGTCTTTCTCCTATGCTGCCGTCACGGGCATCCTTCTCCAATCCTGTCCCTTGCTTGCCACCGCCCAGCACTGGCGTGCCATGCGGTTGGCGATGGCAACCATTGCCACCTTCTTGGGTTTCTTTGCCAAAATGTTTTTCACCCAGTCTGTCCGGCATTTCGACCTGGCCACCGCATGGGCTCCCTGTACCAACAAAGCTCGCAGAGCTTTATCGCATCGGCCGGGAATCTTTGTGGTGACAGTCTTGCCGCCACTGCCCGTATGCATTGGCACCAAGCCAAGATAAGCCGCAAACTGCCTGCCCGAAGAAAACTGTGTTGGATCGGCAAGCAGCACGCACATATACGCCATGATCGTTTCACCAACGCCCGGAACTGTCAGAAAGTGCTTTGCATTTCTGGTTTGATTGGCAAGCCTGCTGATTTCGCGCTGAAGCGTCTTAATCCGGTCTTGGTCATCCCGAATGCTCTTGACCGTATCGCGCAGCGTGTCGATCACCAGCTGCACGGCGTCACCTTCAAGGCTGTTGATGCATTCATCAACCTTTTTATCGAATTGATCAACGCTCTTTGGCATAACATGTCCGTATTCGGCAAGTAAGCCGCGCACGTGGTTGATGCGGGCTGCGCGCTGTTTGACCAGCAAGGCTCGCATTGTCAGCAGCGTCTGGATGTCGCGTTCCGTTTCCGTCTTGACAGCAACGGCCCGGACTCCGCTTACCAGGGCATGGTAGACGCCCTCGGCATCAGCCTTGTCACTCTTGTTGTGACGAACAAAAGGCTTTACGAGCTTGGGATCCATCAGCCGGGCAGTATGGCCGAGTGCCTGCAGTTTGCGGGCCCAGTATTGGGAGCTGCCGCATGCCTCCATGCCGATAAGGCATTTGCCGCAATTGGCAAGGCTCTCCAGCACCTTATCCCGTTTGATCTGCACGTTGGTGATCTCACCGGTCTGCGTATCGCAGCTATAGATTTGAAACACGCTTTTGGCAATGTCGATGCCGATGAGCTTCGTGAAGTCGCAAAACTGATTAAGATTCGCCATGAGGGCCTCCTTTAAATGTTGTGCTAGAACATTTTGGCGCTTAGATGCCGTAAAAGACCGAGGGTCTTCAGGAGGTTCCTCACCCTTCACGGACTTGACGCATGAAGCCGTATGCGGCGTGACGCCCTATGCGGAGTCGTGCGTCAATTCATCATCGGCACCAACTCCCTTGAAACCCCAAGAAAGCGCCGGCTGCTTGCCGATGCTAAACGGTGTGACTAAAAGAAAGACGTCATCGCCGACAGCAAAGGGGAAAGCGTTGCGATAACAGCGTGTGCCGTCATCACATTCTCAGCCAAAGCGTTAAAACTTAGGCTGTCCGCGCATTCTCGCGGGCCGCGCAGAGTCGGACTTCTCCTATCTGCGCACTCCAAGTGTATGACTTACGATGAAACATGCTTGCGCGGGAAAAGCAAAGCGTATTCTTAAGGGCCGGGAAAAACTTTGGGTGAATCCGCCGTTAGGCGGAGAGGGCAAAGCCCTCCTCAGGTTGGCTCATCGAGCCAACCGTCCTCAATCTCTTAACCTCATTTCCGAATTGTTGGAGAACTCTACAAGCTTTGTATCAATGGGTACTACGCTTGATCGGGTACCTGAGGTCATTATCGTTTTATAATGGTCCTACCCTGTGAAGTTTCACCAGCGGCTCCAATGTTCCTAACCTATGCATTCGTGCAAGGCCGTTTAACTCGAGAGCCGATAGTGCAGCGGGCACGCGTTGTCCGCTCCGTTTTCCGCTCCAGCCGCGGCCACCCTGACCTTTCGGTTCAGGTAACGTAGCCGGAAACCACAGGGTCTTCCTTTTCCCGCCTTCGTCAATTCCTGTCCCGAACTCGCTCTGCCCTCTTTGACGCAGGTATCATGTACGCTGCGATTCGACAATTCTGCGGGAAGCGTATTCATGTCTTGGGAAATTGTTGCGGCTTTGCTTTGTTTAGGCGCCTGTACCGGTTTTTTGGCCGGACTCCTCGGCATCGGCGGGGGCATGGTGCTCACGCCCTTCATGACCATGCTTTTGGTCTATGCCGACGTGCCTGATACAGCCATCGTTCATACAGCCATCGCGACATCTTTGGCTACCATCATGTTCACGTCGCTTTCTTCGGTGCGAGCGCATCACAAGCGCGGTGCAGTGCTTTGGAACGTTGTTGCAGCGGTTGCACCCGGTATCTTGGTAGGTGCCCTCCTCGGAGCCAAAATCTCCAGCCTTCTCCCAACCTTCTGGATTTCTCTCGTCTTCGTCTGTTTTGTCGGCTTTTCCGCTGTCAAGATGTTCATCAACTCCAAACCGGAACCCAAAAGAACTCTTCCGGGAATGGCAGGAATGTTTGGCGCCGGTACCGGCATCGGAGTGGTCTCAGCATTGGTCGGCGCCGGGGGCGGCTTCATTTCCGTTCCGTTCATGGTGTGGTGCAATGTCAAAATGCATAACGCCGTAGGAACCTCTGCCGCCTTGGGCTTTCCCATTGCAGCTGCCGGAACGCTCGGCTACATCATTACAGGCTGGGGTGAACCGGGGCTCCCGCAATTTCCCATGATGTTGGGCTACATCCATTTGCCAGCTTTATTGTCTGTGGCAGCAGCAAGCATTTTTACGGCGCCTTTCGGTGCCAAGGTCGCTCACAGCATCGACACAAAACCCTTAAAGCGCATCTTTGCCTGCATGCTTTTGGTTCTTGCCGGCTATATGCTGACGCGCGCCATCAGTTCCCTTTGATTTTTCAACTTCATCTCTTTTCTTCTGCTGTATGTCTGAATTCACTTTGCCTCCTGTTCGTGCCGTAGAACCGGAAACCATTGCGACACACCTCTTCCATGTGAAAGAGGTAGCGCCGCTCGTGCACTGCATAACCAATGATGTTGTGCAGGAGATCACGGCAAACGTGTTGCTTGCGATGGGCGCATCGCCCGCTATGGTCATCGCCTGTGAAGAAGCCGCACACTTTGCCGCGATTTCTTCTTCCGTGCTGATCAATGTCGGTACTCCCCGTCCGGATTCGTTGGAAGCCATGCATCTGGCTGCCAAAAGTGCCGTTCGACACAATGTTCCCTGGGTGCTGGATCCGGTTGCAGCCGGTGTTATTCCCTGGCGTGACAAAATGATCCAAGGCCTTTTGGCGCTTCACCCGACGGTGATCCGCGGTAACGCCTCAGAAATTTTGGCCCTTGCAGGAATGGGCAAAGGCGGTAAGGGGGTCGACAGTACCGACTCTAGTGATGCCGCTCTTGAAGCGTCCGTCAAACTTGCTCGTGAGTACAACACCATCGTCTGCGTCACCGGCAAAACCGACTACGCTACCGACGGCAAGGAAATTCTTTCGTGTACCGGCGGCTCCGTTAAGGCAACACTTGTGGTCGGAACCGGCTGTTCCCTGTCGGCCATGGTGGCAGCCTTCGTTGCTCAAACCGAACATCCTCTTGAAGCTGTCATTTCCGCCTGTGCGCTTGCCAAACGTGCCGCACAACAGGCTGCCGGCGTAGCCCGCGGCCCCGGCAGTTTCGCAGTTGCTTATATTGATGCCCTAAATCTCCTGCAAGCCAAGGACTTCTATTGATGCGACACCCCATCGATCTTTCTGCTTATCTGGTGCTCGATCCCGACTTGTGTGGCGGTGCTCAAGGCATGATCGACACCACGCGCGCGGCAGTACAAAACGGTGCCACCTGCGTTCAATTGCGCGCCCCACATTGGAAAAAGAGAGCACTGGTTGAATGCGGCCGTGTGCTAAAGTCAGTTCTCGCCGACTTTCATGTTCCTCTGATCATCAACGATCATGCTGATGTGTGCCTTGCCGTTGATGCCGAAGGCTTGCATATCGGGCAGGACGATCTATCTCCCAGCGATGCTCGCGCCATCATCGGAAACGAAAAGCTACTAGGGCTCTCTGTGTCCAACGAACAGGAACTCTCTGCAGTCGATGTTCGTTTGGTTGATCATCTTGGAATCGGACCTATTTTCTCGACGAGCACTAAACCGGATGCTAGCGATGCTCTTGGCATTGAGGGTTTCGCACTACTGGCCTCACGCAAACCCTGTCCCGTTGTTGCCATCGGCAGTGTCAAAGTACCCATTGTCGGAGATTTGATTCGTGCTGGAGCCGATGGGGTTGCTGTTGTTTCAGCTATATGCGGACAAAAGGATCCCGGTGTAGCGACAAAAGAACTAGTTGACGCCGTGCAAATGGCTCGAATCTAGAACGCAACTAAGCACTCTCACCTAAAATAGGGGTTTGAACCAATATCAGAGGATTTCTCATTGCTATGGCAAAAAGCAAACGAACATCGGTTCGACTAACACTCCAACAGGCAAAACTGATTCTGCTTGCCAAGGCTGTTGAGGAATCCAATGACGCGCATATCAAGTGGACGTCGGCTGACGCCGAAGCCGCAAGCCTTCGGGCCGCCCATACGGTCGGAGAATCTGCCGATGCCGTGAAGCTCTTGACTGAGCGCGCCAAGGTCGTGTTGCGTACGGCTTCCGAGCGCGGCGTTAATACGACCATCAGCACTAAGGCTCGCCTGCCCCAATTCTTCTCACCTCTCTTTGTTCTTATGGCCTTCGTGCTCGGCGCCTTGACGGATCGCATTGCAAGCCCAGAGCACATTGTCAATCTGCTCTCCCCTCCCTATTGGGGAGTGATCCTTTGGAATCTTGTTGTCTACATCGCACTATTTTGCTGCGCAATCGGCCTGGTCGGAACCGGAACCAATCGATTTGCGTTGCCATTGCGAAGCAGTCTTAACGCATTCGTTCAAAAGACGAGCTACGGCACATTGCGTCGTTCCGGCTTCAAGTCGCACTTCTACAGCGAATGGTCATCGTTTGTTGCGCCGCTGATTCGCATGAACGTAGCCCGTACCTTGCATTTCGCAGCCCTTTTCTTTGCTTTGGGCATCATCGTAAGTCTTCTGGTGCGAGGATTTGGTACATCGTACTGGGTCGGCTGGGAAAGCACATGGCTTGCCGAAAGTCCCGAAAGTGTCAAGGCCTTTATTGACTACACGTACGGACTTATTCCTGCTGTCGGTCCTCTTCCTCCCACGCCTGATCTGAGCCAGATCGCTGAAATGCGAGCTGACCGCTTACCTTACCTGGAAACTCCCGTCTCAGCAGCTCCTTGGCTTATCCGAATGATGATTTTGATGGGAGTTGTTGTTATCGTTCCGCGTCTAATCTTTGCCTGCTTTGACACGTGGCGAATGGGACGTTTTAAAACACAAACCTCTCTTTCTATCGACTCGCCTTACTACGCAAACATTCTTGTCCAATGCGCGCAGGACGCTGTGCTGGGAAATTTGTTGATTATCACATCATTAGTGAATCGTCCCTTGCGAAATCAGACAACCTCTATCCTCTGCAAGCATTGGGGAAGTGCAGAAGACTCTGCAGTTAAGACTGTCGACTTTGACGATGAAGAAGCGAACATTCCCGCTGTTCCTTCAGGTCCTCGAAAACCAATCGTCCTTATCTGGTTTGACGGCATTGAGACACCGGAAGAGGAAGTGCACGGCGCAGTCATTGAACGTTTGCGTCAAGCCTATGAATCCAACAGTTCTGCCGTTTTTGCCGCACTCCTTGATATGAAAGAGTTTGCCCAACGCTTCGCTTCGATGCCGGCACGCATCAAAGAACGGCAAGAGGCGTGGGAATCTTTAAGCAATTTGCACCAGGTCAAGCTATTTGTGTTGCACGACACTTCCGTGTCTCAACTAGAAGCAATCAAGAAAATTCGAGCCTGGGCAGCTCCGCGGATTTCATCCGACCAAATCACCTCGGTGACTGACACTGACAAAAAGGAAATGAACAATGAGCAATGATCCGATGCGAATTCATTTGAGTTTGGTCAGTCATACCAATATCGGAAAGACAACACTGGCGCGTACATTGCTGGGCCGAGACATCGGTGAGGTTGCTGACCGTGCCCATGTCACTGAAACAACAGATGACTACGTACTGGCTCGAACCCCCGAGGGATGTGAACTCATTCTTTGGGACACGCCGGGATTTGGCAATTCTGTTGCTCTCGCCAAGCGGCTGGAAGGAAGAGCAAATCCAGTAGGTTGGTTCTTGTCCGAGGTTTGGGATCGTGTCGCAAACAAATCTCTCTGGTTAAACCAGAAAGCTCTCAAGCACGTAAAAGAGACCTCAAATGTTGTGTTGTATCTCGTCAATGCAACCGAATTACCAGATTCTGCTCCATATGTGAGTGCAGAAATGCGGGTTCTCGAGTGGATCGGCAAACCGGTAATTGTGCTGCTCAATCAAATGGGGGAACCCAAACCTCCGGAAGCTGAACAAGCGGATGTAGATCGATGGACCAAAGCTATGGCCACATATCCAATCGTGAAGTCCGTGCTTCCTATGGATGCCTTCGCGAGGTGTTGGGTGCAAGAATTCGCCTTGTTCGATGCCATAGACAAGGCGCTTCCGGAAGAGCTTCATACCACATTTGAAGCATTGCAAGAAGTTTGGTTAAGAAAACGTATAGCTGCGTACAACGCTAGTATTCAAGCTATGGCTTACTATCTCGAGAAGCTTGCCAATGATCGTGAGGTTGCCGAATCTGCATCAATCAAAGATCATCTCAGATTTCTCGGAAAACGACTTGGCCTATTCAAGAATGAAACAATTTCCGATCCTATTAGTTCAGCGCAGACAGCCCTGGCATCGCGGGCGGCGGACGAGTTTTGCGCATTAACAGACAAATTGATAGCAATAAATTCTTTAAAAGGGAAAGGAGTCCGAAAAGAATTGCTTACCCAAATTCAATCTGACTGGAAGATCACAGGCTCAGTTCCTGTGGCTCATTCAGCCGTGACCGGAGCAGTCAGCACTGGACTAGCTAGCGGTCTGATTACCGATCTCTCTACAGGTGGATTCACGATGGGCCTTGGATCGTTAGTTGGTACTGTCATAGGAGCTATCGGTGGTGCTGGACTAGCTGTTGCGTATAACCGCAAAAAAGGAATTGACGGAACAATAGTAAGCTGGTCCGAAGATGCATTAAAAAACTTTATAGTAAGTTCTATGCTACTTTATCTAGCTGTAGCGCATTACGGTAGAGGCAGAGGATGTTGGCAAGAAAGCGAATACCCCGACTTCTGGAAAGGGAAGTTAGTATTCGATGACCTCGCAATTGATTCGGCAAGCCAAAATTTTTCTGAAACTTTGAACAAGCATATTAAAGTATTTTTTTCGAGAAATTACAAAATAAAGCTTTCCAACCATAACAGCAATCAATGTAAAAATTCTTAACCAAGCATGCAAAATCATTAAGCATGCTCTTCTGACACAGCTTCTTAAATAACGAATATGCCGAAGAAAACAAAACTATTACAAAGGCATTATCTATCACACTTCCCCCTTCCCTCACCCAAAAAAAGAGTCGATAATACAAATTAAACCACAGGTGTTAGCCATAATTCAAATCAAAGACAAACAGAATTTTCGAGATTATTATGAAGATATTTAACAGTTTCAGAGACAGGCTCCGACTATTTTTTTACAAAAGAATATACGACTTCAGAAACAATAATAATCCCCACGATTTCAAGCTATCGGATACAAAATGCATTGTGATTAGCAAAATAGACGGAAAACTCGGAGACACTCAAATTATCACATCCTTCATTAACTCCATCCAAACTGCGTTCCCATCAATTAAAATTGTCGTTCTGAGCTCCAGAAATCTAGAGACAACTTATAAGAATTGCCTAAATATAGATAGCTATATAGCATTAACTAAAAGACCAAGCCTGCATGAACTAGATTGCACTGTAAAACAAATCAAAAACGCAGACCTCTTTATTACACTTGAAAGCAAGTTTAGACTACATGACTTTTATCTCCTTAATCGCTTAAGACCAAAATTTATTGCAGGCATCAATTCTGATGTTTCATGCATAAATATAAATCTTGCCAATAGGAACCCTAACTCTCATATTACTCGATACTTTGAAGATTTGTTGACTCTTGGGGGCTGTAGGTATATCACGCGCTCTTATGTACCATTAACCACACAAGACGCCCTAACAACAGCGAAATCGTATTGTAGGAAAGAGCAAATAGCTTTATCGCCTTGGGGGGCTTCAAAACACAAACATTTAAGTGATGAGACTATAATCAAAATTGTTCAGCAAATTATTGACAAAACACAGTCCCCAATTGCTCTTTTAATCCCACCTGAAGGAAATTATTTAAAAAAGAAGCTAAAAAGCAGGTTTGACAATAAATTTCTCATAGACATCCCTGATTACATCGATGTAAATGAGTTAGCTTCAATTGTAAGCATGTCAAAAGCGATGATAAGTGTAGATACAGCAACAGTACATCTGGCATGTGCATCAAAAATTCCATTATTCGCGATTTATAATGGCAATGACCAAGAACTTATAACTCTATGGTCTCCTCTGCCATCAGACAAGAAGGACTCGTCTATTTTTTTTATTAAGAACAAATTAATCGATGAATTGTCGCATCATGATCTTATGAGCGCTCTTGAAAAGTTTCTATTGTTCACTACAAATAATGGAATTCTTTAAATGACAATACAAACATTTGTAATTAGTCTACCTGAAAGCAAGGAACGTCGCGACAGCTGCATGAATTTTTGTTACTCAGCCGGCTTAAACCCAATATGGTTTGAAGCAATAGATGGGAAAAAAATTCTTAACAGATACAAAGAAAACGACAACCAGATAAAAAAAGAAATCGTTCAAGAGGATATAGTAACACTAAATCTCGGTTTCGGTAGAAAAGTTGCAATACGCGATAAGTTGACAGCTGCAGATGTGGGCTGTGCGTTGTCTCATCTTCGCATCTATAAAAGAATGATAGATGAGAATATCAACCTTTCGCTTATTTTAGAAGATGACTGCCAGTTAAGTAAAGAATTTGAGCCACTAATTCCCAAATTGATTGAAACGTCCGATAAATGGGACATTCTTCAGATTATTCACGATAGCGGAGTTAGAGATTTTCTATTCAAAAGGAGAATATATTTAGATAACTCAAATTCAATTTATTTGAACCGCGAAGGCATGGGAATTCTTGATCCTATTTTTAATCGAAGACGTTGCTCTTTCCTAACGTCTTGCTATTTTATTAATTTAAAGGCTGCAAAAAAACTAGTAAATATAGGCTTTCCCGTTAGAATTCCAGCTGACTATCTGCTTGGATTAGTAGCCTTTCATAAACTTCGCCTTTTTACATTATTCCCAAAAGACAAGTTTGCTAGAGCAGACCAGTTTGAATCGACAATTGACACCCCTGCAATTAGACGCCCACTACACAAGTTGCAATAAATCAGTAGCTACGAACTTTCTTTCTTTTCATGTTTAATAGCACGTCAACAAATGGAATGATTTTATGGTGCCAGTATTTATAATCAGCCTTTTAGCCAGCGAAAAAAGAAGAAATTCCTGTATAGAACATTGTCATTCTATCAACTTAGATCCAATATGGTTTAAGGCTGTTAATGGCTACGAAATTCTCGAAAATATAAAAAAAGAAAAAGATGAAAGATTCCCTCCCCAAGATAATGAATTTAAATTATTGAGTAGTGTAACTTTAAGATTAGCTCTCGGACAGAAAGTAACTGTGAATGACCAGTTGACAGCTGGCGAATTAGGTTGCGCTTTATCACATCTTAGAATATACAAAAAAATGATAGACGAAAAAATAGAGACTGCACTAATTTTAGAAGACGACTGCGAACTATTACCAGCCTTTAAAGACATTCTGCCTGAAATATTAATACATGTCAAAAAATGGGATATCGTTCAAATTTTGCATAATAGCGGAATAAGAGATTTTTTTATAAAAAAAACTATAAGACTCAAACACAATGCATTTATAAATCATGAAGGAATGAGTTTTCTCAATCCAATTTTCAATCGTAGACGAGTCTCTTTCATAACAAGCTGTTATTTTATCAATTTAAATGGAGCAAAGCGCCTATATCAATTAGGCATACCTGCCAGGTTACCTGCGGACTATTTGCTCGGACTTGTTTCGTTTCACGGCCTACGGCTATATACACTTCATCCTCAGGAGTTATTTGCAAAACTTGCAGGATCAGAATCTACGATTAGCAACAAAAATATTTGCCCACGCCCCAAACACAAATTGGAATAATTCACCATCTTCAACTGAATTTTGCCCAAATCTTCTTCCAGTCTGGTTAGTCAACCTTAATTAACAACATACCTATAAGTCATATGAGTATTGAGCTTTTTTTTAGAAATGTCAAGTATTTATTTAAATACAACATTAAATCCATACACCAATACGCTAACGACGACCACGAATACGATTTATTGAGAAAAATATTAGCAATCCAAGATAATGAGGAAGATTTAATCAGAAATCAAAATTTTCCCAAAATCATGGATGCCTGGCAAACTGTATTATATTTAACTTCTACTAACTGTAGCTTCTGTCGTTTCGGAGATGGTGAAATAGCAATGATGTGTGGCGGAAGGGGGGGGGGTATTCCAAAAATATGACCAAAGACTGGCTTCGAAACTTAGCGAGGCATTTAAAAGTACCAACAAAGAATTATGTATAGGTATAAATTTCTGGTTTTATCACTCACCAAAAAATTTATTGAAGCGACAAGAAATTTTCTACAAAACGCATTCACTTGAATTCAGAAATCAAATTGCCCAACACATCAATCAAAAAATAATTTATGGCGATTCACTCATCTCCATGCCTTATCATTTATACAGTAAGTTTGACTTCAATAAATACTATTCAGAAATCGAAAAACTATGGAAGGATAAGGATATAGTTGTTATTTCTGGTAGCACTGTTTTCAACAATATAAAATATAATTGCTTCAATACAGCAAGATCCATAAAATACATTTTCGGAAAAAGCGTGAACGCCTTTGAAAATTATGATGAGTTACTTGAGCTGGCTTTAAATACAAGCAAATCATCCACCAAGTTTCTTATCTTAGGACAAACTGCTACCGTTCTATCCTATGATCTCTGCAATCTAGGTCACAGAGCTATTGACATTGGCCATCTACCCAAAGATTATGATGCATGGCGGAAAGGTAAGATCTTAACAAATTCATCTATTAGAGATTTTTATGATAAGGATTAGCATTTTATTACAGCCAAAGCATTATATGCTAAATTTATTAACGTGAGTTTGTAATTTTTACCACTGCAGATTTAAAAAGCAAATTAATTACCGACTTTATGCAAAGTTACAGCAAATTGAAAGTGAGCTTGAATACTTTCGAAACCGCTAAACATCCCATTGCTCTTTGTATGACTCGTTTGCGATTGCGCCAACTCAGCTCCCATGCGAAGTATGATTGTTCACTCTGATCTGTTCCGGAAAACGCTGTTGTGATAGATGGCAGCGCCAATCATGGATTATCACTGTTTTAATATTATGCTTATAATCAAAAGTTATTGACTTTGAACTGAATTTCATTTTATTTAAACACTTGACAATAAAATACAAATATATATCCAAATAGTTTATCTCTAGATATCATTTCTAAGGCTATTTCAGTGAAGACTATTAAATAAAATTTTGATGCTGGGGGGGGGGCACATTCCGATTTGTTTGTCAAGGGTTAAGCGCAGAACGAAGCCAACTCTGACGCCTACGAAAACGTCATTTTGAGCACAAAAATTTCTGGGATGGCAACCGATAAGCGCACCGCGTTTTAACCCATCAATCGATCGGCGGAATTTCTCTGCTCGTGACACGGAATCGTCACAGGCACACATCAGGATCTAGCGGCCCTTTCACGTCAAACGACGTGTCCATCAGGGCAGCCCACCGCCATTGACAGGCGGCCAGAAACTCCGGTCTGCTCCGATCTACCGACCTATGTATTCGTACAGGAAACGCAAGATCATCCCTCAGCGAGATATTCCAGTTGAGAGAGCTCACCCACCGAGAGGCTCGGCGATCGGTCGAAATCCAGTGTTAAAGCGGGTTACGGCATCTGCCGGGGCAAGTCAATGCAGCATTTAATGGGGCGCCGTGCAACGGCGCAAGGGGTCCCCGTTCATTGCTGCATTGACTTGACGCGCTACGAGTATCGCTACAATCGCGGCGCAGCCGGGAAAGAAGCATTCTTTCCCGGACTGCCCAGCGGCGAGCGATAAAAAGGTTGTCAAACCACCATCCTATTCGGGCTGCGCGTTCTCTATGGCGGAACATCCCCCCAGCTCAGGCTTGGATGATTCGACAATTCGGTACGCAAGCATGCACAAGACATGGCGGATTCCTAAGCTTGGCCCGTCATGGTCGGCAACACAACTGCAGCATCCTCACGCAACGGCTTGTGCGCCAATTTCTTCTTGATGGTTTTTTTGTCAGCTCAATGCCGAAGCATTTGGCCGCATTGAACGGCTGTTTGTTTTTGAGCACATAGAAAGTCACTCGAGCTATTTTGGCGGCCAAGGTTCGAATGGCCTTGACTCTCAGACCGCCGTATTTGCGCAGCAGACGTTGCAAAATCTCCCGAATCACAGGGTTTCTGGAGGCATATTGAGCGACTTCGGTAAAAGCCCATCTCAAGTAGGCGTTGCCGTTTTTGGCTTTGCCCAGGCCCTTGCTTTTGCCGTTACTCAGTTTGCTCGTTGAGCACAATCGACAGTAGGACACAAAGTCGCCTGCAGACTTAAAACGCTGCATGGTGCCGATTTCCGTGCAAATAACCGCAGAGAGAACGGGGCCGCAGCCGGGAATGGTTTTGCAGAGTTTGACGAGCTCCTGATCTTTGCATTGCTTCTGTATTTCTGCATTGCACTCTTCGATCATTTCCTCGAGCATGGCAATGCGAGAGATTTCAAAAGCCACACGCAGTCGGATATTCCGATCCTTGAATTCTTCGAGACTGTCGGAGTTGAAACGATAGTTGGGCTGCATGTGCGGTTGACAGCGCTCAAGAAGATCGGCCACGCGCACATTTTTGCTCAGCTGATTGCGATACAAGTTGCTGAGCTTGATTTTCAAGCTTGCGCAGTCCTGAACCATCGCCATACGATACCGACACAGATCCCGAAGTGCTCGACTTGAGTAGTTCAGCGGCAAGTAGTGCTTAAGAGAACCGACTCGCTGTCGCTCGGCAAGATATTGAGCCTCGGTACGGTCATCGGAGGATTTGAGGTTGGCTTGACTGACGGTGCTCGGATCCGCGACGCGAAGCAACCAGCCTCGCTCTTCAAAGGCATCTGCCAGGCAATACCAGTTGTAGGTGGATTCGACCACGGCAACGTGATCGAAATCCTGACAGTGCGGCACAAGCACTTTGATGAAATTGTCGAGTCCGTCACGGATGCTGACCCGACCGCACCAGATATTTTTTCCGACAAGCTCACCGGCTTTGTTGAGCGCATTTCGACGCACGCAGATGACTGCGTTTGTCAAGCGCAATGACTTTTTTCCAGGGTAAACGCAATGAGACCTTTCCAGAGAG